>Ga0207683_10001244_pt1 | contig 23092 bp, 22 predicted proteins | sample KBSM73metaG_FD_184333 | JGI IMG/M metagenome (GOLD analysis project Ga0207683, IMG submission 184333) | Miscanthus rhizosphere microbial communities from Kellogg Biological Station, Michigan, USA - KBS M7-3 metaG (SPAdes) (version 2) | ecosystem: Host-associated > Plants > Roots > Rhizosphere >... | reverse complement strand
TGGGTAACGGCCGCCGCCGCGCGCTGGGTCAGACTCCGGAGTTCGCGCTTTTCCGTCCTTTCTTCTACCTCGCTTGGATATGGCGTCGACTTGTAGTGAACGAAGGCATTGCGCGCCTCGGCGACCGTCAGAATCGTCTCCACGACGTCGCCGGGAAGCTTCTCGCCGAACAAAAGCTGCCAGATGTGCCCCGTCTTGCTGGCAAGGTCAGTTTCGCGGATCAAGCGGATGATCTCTTCTCGCTCGAGCGCGACCATCGGCTCACGCGCGACGAACATGCCGTTGAGCCAGTGCTCGAACCACGTCGCGTAGAACATGAGAGCTAGGTTGAAGTCGCCCATGCCCTCGTAGCGCCGCGCCTCGTTGATCAGCTCGCTCTGGTAGTCGTATTGGACGGGAGAACCGAAGGTATTGGGCTCCGCCAGCCGCGCGCGGATGTATTCGTGGATGTCTTTCTTGATCGCTTCGTCCGTCCGACCCTCAAGCTGAACGTCGCCGTAGCGTACGGCGCTCTCGATCACCGTTCGGATGACTTCGATCACGAGAGCTTTCTCGAACTCCGAGGGGTCGAACTCCGAGGACTCGCTCATCCGTCGATCATGCACGAACGCAAAGTCGCAGATCAGAAGCGCTCGGGATCTGACCCGTTGCCGTATGTCAAGCGACATTTTCAAGCTACATTTCGGCTCCGAACGCCTTGAGCTTGATCATCTACTCGGTTGGAGCCGCCGGAATTGCTGGGCTACATGCAGTCGGGACGGCGGGATTTGAACCCACGACCCCCTGACCCCCAGTCAGGTGCGCTACCAAACTGCGCCACGTCCCGCACGTCCGGCCGGACCGGCCGATCGCCCGATCAGCGTAGCTCACGGCGCCGGCCCGGCCGGTTCTTCGAGCCGCGGCGCTCCCGCACCCGCACCACGACCTGGATCGGGGTGCCGACGAAGTCGAAGTCCTCGCGCAACCGTCGCTCCAGGAAACGTCGATAGCCGGCCTCGAGAAAGCCGGTCGCGAAAACGACGAACCGCGGTGGCCGGGTGTCGGCCTGGGTGGCGAACAGCACTCTCGGGGCTCGGCCACCGCGGGCTGGTGGTGGCGTCGCCGCGACAACAGCCATGAGCCACGTGTTGAGTCGGCCAGTGGAGATGCGCCGGTCCCACGAGGCAAGGCTCGTGCGTAGGGCGGGGGCCAGTTTGTCGATCCCCCGACCGGTACGCGCCGAGACGTTGACGCGCGGCGCCCAGCGAACCCGCCCGAGCTCGCGATCGACCTCGCGGTCCAACTGGTAACGGCGGTCATCGTCGACGAGGTCCCACTTGTTGAACGCGATGACCAGGGCGCGCCCGGCATCGACGACGCCGGCCACCACGCGCTGGTCTTGCTCGGACAGCGGTTCGCCGGCATCGAGCACGACGATCGCGACTTCAGCCGCCTCGATCGCGCTAGCGGTCCGCAGGCTGGCGTAGTACTCCATGCCGGACGCCTGCCGGACCCGTCGGCGCAGCCCGGCCGTGTCGACGAACCGCCAGATGTCGCCGTTGAGCGCGACCAGGCTGTCCACTGGATCGATGGTCGTGCCGGGCACCGGATCGACCACCGCACGGTCGTCGCCGGTAAGTCGATTGAGCAGGCTGGACTTGCCGACGTTGGGTCTACCGATCAACGCCACCCGGCGTGGGCCGAGCTCCTCCGGCTGTTCGGGTGGCGCCGCCGGTAATGCGGCGATGATCGCGTCGAGCAGGTCGCCGCTTCCGCGGCCGTGCAATCCACTTACCGGGTGCGGCTCACCCAGCCCGAGTGACCACAGCTCGGACGCGTCGGGCTCGGTCCGCTCGTCGTCGACCTTGGTGACGACGAGCAGCACGGGCCGGTCGGAACGCCGCAACGTGCGGGCCACCATGAGGTCGGTGTCTGTCGCGCCGGTCTGGCCGTCGACAACGAACAGGACCAGGTCGGCGGTGGCGACCGCCCGTTGCGCCTGCTCGGACACTCGGGCTCGCAGGCCGCGAGCGTCCGGCTCCCATCCCCCGGTGTCAACGAGAGTGAAGCGACGTCCGGCCCATATCGCGTCATACGCGATCCGGTCCCGCGTTACGCCCGGCACGTCCTGAACCACCGCCTCGCGACGCCCGAGCATGCGGTTGACGAGCGTCGACTTACCCACGTTGGGCCGACCGACGACCGCGACAACGGGCGGGATCGATACGTCGTCCGGACCGCTCATCCAGTTCGCCGGGTTCTCGTATCCACGTACGCCGTATCAGACCTCATGACGACGGGCGTGCATCAGCTCAACCACCCGGTCGACGACCCCGTCGACACCGATGCCGGTTGTGTCGAGCTCGACCGCGCCGTTGGCTATCTGAAGCGGGCTGACAGATCGAGAGCTGTCCAACGAGTCGCGGCGGGACAGGTCAGCCTCGACCGAATCCACGTCGATGCCGGGAAGTTCGCCGGCTCGGCGTCGCGCTCGTTCGGCGGAGGTCGCCGTCAGGAAGACCTTGACGTCGGCCTGCGGCCACACCACCGACCCGATATCGCGCCCCTCGACCACGATGCCGCTGATGCCGGACAGCCCGGATGCCGACCCCCCACTGATCAATTCGCGCTGCCGAGCCACCAGCCGCGTCCGTACCCCGGAAATGGCCGACACCGCGGACACGGCCGCGGTAACCGCAGCGGAACGGATCTCGCCGTCCACCCGCTCACCGTCGAGGCGGACGACCGGTTGATCGGGGTTCGTGGCGACGTCGATCCCTACTCGCCGTACCACTTCGACGACCGCCGGAGCGTCGGCGGGATCCACCCCGGCCCGCAGAACGGCCAGGGTGGCGGCCCGGTACATCGCGCCCGTGTCGAGATACCGCGCCGCGAGTCGACGCGCCAGCGCGCGCGCCACCGTGGACTTTCCGGTGCCGGATGGTCCATCGATCGCGACGACGCCCTCGAAGCGCACCTTCGCTGGCGGTTCGGACTCGGCGGCCAGGCATGTTTCTGACACCGGGAGAGGATACGAGAACATGCGCGGGTGTCTTACGCCCAGGGCATGTCCTCCTGCGCTCACCGCGGCAGATCAGTCCGGAGCTGCGCCGCACCGCGCAGATACACGTGCCGCAGTTGCGCCCGCGAGCGCGGCGTCTCGACGTGCGCGAGCAGCCGAAGCACCCTCGGCATGGCGCCGGGCACCGATATCTCGGTGGCGCAGATGAGCGGGACGTCGGTAAGCCCGAGCGCCCGGGCCGCGTACGCCGGGAACTCGGCCGTCAGGTCGGGCGTGGCCGTGAACATGATGCTGATGACGTCCTCGTCGGCCAGGTCGTTGCGCCGCAACACCTCCCGCACCAGCTCGGTCGTGCCCGCGAGGATCTCGTCCCGACCGTCGTGATCGATCTGGATGGCTCCCCGTATCGCCCGGACGGCCACGCTCATGCTCCGATCGTCGGTCGGGATTTGGCCGGCACCGCGGGCGGATCGATGAGGTGATGCAACCCCGCCAGCTCCTCCCGGGTGAGTTCACGGAGCGTGCCCGAGCGCTGTCCGGCCAGCCGGACACCACCGACCTCGGTTCGCACCAGCCGGGTCACCGGATGGCCGACCGCGGCGAGGAGCCGCCGCACGACATGCTTGCGACCCTCGTGCAGCACGATCTCGACCATGGCTCGGTCCCCGTCGCGCTGCACCACCCGGAACGCGTCGACCTCGACGTTACGACCGTCGAGCGAGATCCCTCTGCGCAGCCGCTTCCCCACCTCGGGACGGACCGGCGCCGGTATTTCGGCCAGATACGTCTTCGGTATCCCGAAGGACGGGTGGGTCAGCCGATGAGCTAGTTCGCCGTCGTTGGTCAGCAGCAGCAGTCCCTCGGTGTCGGCATCCAGTCGCCCGATGTGGAACAGCCGTTGCGGTCGATCGGCCACGAGATCACCCACCGTCGGCCGGCCGCGTGCGTCGGACATGGCCGACAGCATGCCCCGTGGCTTGTTAAGGGCCAGGTAGACGAGGTCAGGGCGAATGTTGACCCGCGCTCCGTCGACCCGCACGACCGCGACAGCCGGATCGACCCGCCGGCCCAGCTCTGTGACGACGACGCCGTCCACCTCGACGCGTCCTGCCGTGATCAGCTCCTCGCAGGCTCGCCGTGAACCAAGCCCCGCGGCGGCCAGCGCCTTCTGCAATCGGACGGTCGCGGAGTTGGAGGTCGTCGCACGGCCCGGTTCAGAGGGCATCGGTATCGAGCGTGTCGACATCGGGAAGCATCGGAGCCAGCGAGGGTAGCTCGGCCAACGACCGAAGGCCCATCTTCTCCAAGAACAGATCGGTCGTGCAGTACAGGCCTCCGCCGGTGTCGGGATCGGTTTCGGTCTCGGCAATGAGCCCCCGGGAGGTCAGGGTGCGCACCACGCTGTCGACGTTCACCCCGCGGATAGCGGAGATCTTCGCGCGGGTGACCGGCTGGCGGTAGGCGATGACGGCCAGTGTTTCGAGCGCGGCCTGGCTCAGCCGGCTGCGCTGTCCTTCGAGAAGGAACGAGGTTACCCATGGCGCGTAGTCGGGTCGGGTATACAGCCGCACTCCGCTGGCCACCCGGCGCAGTTCGAGGCCGCTCCCGCGTGCGTCCAGCGATTCCTGCAAGGAGATCAGGCCGGCCTCGAGGTCCGGACCGGGTCGTTGGAAGGCGGCCGCCAGCGCACTCACGGCGACCGGAGCGTCGACGACGAACAGCACCGCCTCGAGAGCGGCGGCCAGAGACATACCTTCCCCGAGCGGTGGCGGCGCCGGGCCCGAGCCCGGCTCGTCCGGTGTCGGCGGCTCGTTGTCGGTCACCCGTACTCCTCGTCGACGAGATCGCGGTGCCGCTCCGCCAGCTCCGGCGGGCCAGCCGACGTCTCCGCCCAGCGAACGTGCAGCTCGCCCAGGGCGGCGACCTGGTCGAAGGCCACCACGCCATCACGGTAGAGCTCGAGCAGCGCGAGGAAGCGGGCCACGACGTCCAGAGTGGTCGCACAATCCGCGACGAGAGACCGGAACGTCGCGGCCCCATGTCGGCGCAGCCGCTCTCTGACCACGGCCATGTGTTCCGCCACGCTGACCCGCGGTGCGTGAACATGCTCGGTCGAAATCTGTGGCGCCGGCCGGGCGGTGAGGGCCTGCGCAGCGAGGGCCGCGAACCGCATCGGGCTGATCGACAGGACTACCTCGGGCAGTAACGACCGAAACTCAGGGTCAATGGTCGCGGACCGGCCGTGGCGGGGCGCTTGGGCCCGCTCGAGCTCGGACAGGTAACTTGCCGCCAGTTTGTAGGCGCGATACTGCAGCAGCCGGGCGAACAGGAGGTCCCGCGCCTCGAGTAGCGCCACATCCTCCTCGTCGTCGACCTCGGCGGCGGGCAGCAGGCGCGCCGCCTTCAGATCGAGCAGAGTCGTCGCTACGACGAGGAACTCGGTCGCCTGCCCCAGATCCCACTCGCCGGCCGCGCTGAGGTAGGTAAGGAATTCGTCCGTGACCTGGGAGAGGGCAACCTCGGTGACGTCAAGCTGGCGGCGGCTGATCAGGCTGAGCAGCAGGTCGAACGGGCCGTCGAAGTTGACCAGCGTGACGTGAAACCGACCATCGGCCGGCTCTGACACGAAACCGGCATCTGCCGCCAGCGATTCGATCGCGACAGCATCTTCCGCGGACAGACTCATTCGCTCGGGTATTGGCAGTGGGTGTTCGCTCACCCGGACGCGACGCGTAGGAGCACCTCGCGCGCCAGGTGTCGGTAGGCCTGGGCACCGCCCGAGGTCGGGGCCCAGCTGGTGATGGGTTCGCCGGCCACGGTCGTCTCCGGGAAGCGGACGGTGCGGGAGATGACGCTGTCGAAGACTTCGTCGCCGAACGCCTCGACTACGCGGGAATAGACCTGGCGGCCGTGCAGCGTCCGGCCGTCGTACATCGTCGCCAGAATGCCATCAATCCTCAACTTGGGGTTGAGACGTTCGCGCACCTTATCGATCGTATCGATGAGCAATGCGACGCCCCGCAGGCTGAAGAATTCGCATTCCAGCGGGATGATCACGCCGTGGGCTGCAGTCAACGCATTCACCGTGAGCAGCCCGAGCGACGGTTGGCAGTCGATGAGCATGATGTCGTAGTTGTCCAGCACCGGCGCCAGCGCGCGGGCCAGCGCTTGCTCGCGTGCGACCTCGTTGACCAGCTGCACCTCGGCCGCCGACAGGTCGATATTGCTGGGGAGCAGATCGACACCGGGGACGCTGGTCTTCAGCAGGACATCCTCGAGCGTCACGCCACGCTCCATGAGGAGGTTGTAGACGGTGCGTTCGAGCCGTTGCGACTGTATCCCCAGACCGACGGACAGGGCACCCTGCGGGTCGAAGTCGACCAGCAGGACTCGGCGACCGTACTCACCCAGTGCGGCGCCCAGGTTGATGGCCGTGGTGGTCTTGCCGACACCGCCTTTCTGATTACACAGCGCGATGATCCGTGCCGGTCCGTGTCGCTCGAGCGGCGCCGGATCGGGTATCCGCCGGCGGCGGCGAGCCAGCGCCGGATCGACTTGTCGGGCCGGGTCGTCGAGCGGCGCTGGTGCCTCCGCCGGCGCCACGGCTTCCGCCCCCACCGTCGCAAGGGTTGGGTCGAGCTCGGGCGGACCCGCGGACATGTCGAGTGCGACGAACGAGTCGCGCGGAGTTGAGGTCATCTGGCGCCGCAACCCCCTAGCCGATCCGGTCAACCTGACGCTCCGGGCGAGGCTACCTCAGCAAGCCGCCCGACGACCGTTGCCACGCGTGACGAACCACCACCACGCTGACCGGAAACGGCGATCCCGTAGAAAAGTCCATGAGCGAGCGAGCATCGTAGGCGCGAAGCGCCGAGGAGCACAGCAAGCGAGCATCGTAGGCGCGAAGCGCCGAGGAGCACAGCAAGCGAGCATCGTAGGCGCGGAGCGCCGAGGAGCACAGCAAGCGAGCATCGTAGGCGCGGAGCGCCGAGGAGCACAGCGAGCGACCGATGAGCGCTCGCGCGAAGAGGCAGAGGTATATGACCGAGCGAGCACGGTAGATGGGTGAACGATCGCCGGAGGCCGTTGAGCCTCGTGCGACCACCGAGAATGGCCGGCCACCAGTACGGCGGCCGAACTTTCGGCGCAGCATAATCACCGGTGTCCTGGCGATAGCCGCGCTGATTGCGGGCATGAATCTCGGCGGAGTCCACCGGCAGGACATGTACCGGTATCTGGCCATCGGCCTGACCGTCGCGTTCGTGATTCTCGGCGCCAGTGCCATCCGTTCGGCCAGCCGAGACATCCAGGCGCTCAGCCAGACTCGGGTCGGGCCGTCCGCCGGCAGCGTCCTGGGGTACGTCGCGACGACGGTTGGCTACTTGGTGCTCGTCTTCGGCCTGCTGGCCCTGCTGAACGTGAATCCGGCGAGCCTGCTCGTCGGGGGTGCACTGATCGGTGCCATTGTCGGCCTCGCCGCGCAGCAGACCCTGGGCAACTACTTCGCCGGCTTGGTGCTGTTGCTCGCGCGGCCCTACGTCCCGGGCGAACGGATCACGATTCACAACGGCGGTATGGGCGGCGAATTCACTGGGACCGTGGTCGACGCTGGGGTGATGTACACGGTCATCCTGACGGACGTCGGAGAAGTCAAGCTGCCCAATTCCGGGGTTCTCGCTTCGGCAATCGGGCCGCCGACCGAGGAGGAGGCCGTCGAGCCCGAGGTCGACGAAGCTGCCGCCGCAGTGGCGGATGAGCAGGCGCGGCCTACGCAAGCGCCCCCGACTCCCTAGCGGGCCCGCGGATGCGCCGCGGCGTAAATCTCGCGCAACTGGTCGACGGTCACGAGGGTGTAGATCTGCGTCGTTGTCACTGAGGCATGGCCGAGCAATTCCTGCACGACGCGCACGTCCGCGCCACCTTCCATGAGGTGGGTCGCGAACGAATGCCGGAGGGTGTGCGGGGAAATCCCGGTAGCCAAACCAGCCCGGTCAGCCGCGGTCCGCAACACTGTCCAGGCCGACTGGCGCGAAAGCGGTCCGCCGCGGGCGTTGAGGAACAGGGCTGGGCTACCCCGGCCGCCCGCGGCAAGCGCTGGCCGCACCCGCACCAGGTAGGCCTCGACCGCCCGAGCGGCGAACGATCCCACCGGCACTCGACGTTGTTTTCCGCCCTTGCCGGCGAGTAGCACCGTGCGTTCCGCGAGATCCAGATCGTCCACGGCGAGGCCGACCGCTTCCGAGATCCGGGCCCCGGTGCCGTACAGCAGTTCCAGCAGCGCGCGATCGCGGATGGCAAGCGGGGTCTCGTCGAAACCGGCAGCGTAAAGCAGCCGTTCGACATCGTCCACGCTGATTGCCTTCGGGAGCCGACGTACTGCCGTTGGCGGGTGGACGCCGTGCGCAACGTCGACGGACAGCAGACCTTCCCGGACCGCGAATCGGTGCAGTCCCCGGACAGCGACAATCGCCCGGGCGGCCGATGGCGCGGACAACGCTTGATGCTCGCCCTCGCCGGACCGGAGATAGGCCAGGAATCCGCTGACGAGCGGCGCGTCGACGGCTTCGAGAGACGACACGCCGCGCAGGTCGAGGTACTCCTGGTAACGGCCGAGGTCGCGCCTGTAGGACAGCAAGGTATTGGCGGCAACGCCGCGCTCGACCGCCAGATGATCGAGATAGCTGGCGACTACGCGGGCCGGAGCGAGCGAACGGCTGCCCAGCGCGGCGATCGACCGGGTCGCGGTCACGACGCGGCGCGGCCCGGCTCGCCGAGCCAGGGCGCGTCGGTCGGCCGCAACGGCCGCCACTCCGCATCCCGAGCGAGCACGGTAGCGCAGATGCCGGCAACCGCCGCCGCGTTGGTGATCTGACCGCTTTGCACGCGAGCAACGGCGTCATCGAGGGGCAACCGAACCACGGTAATCGTGATCTCTTCGTCCTCCGGATGGAACCGGTCAGTGGATTCGGAGATGCCCCGCGCCAGGTAGATCCGGATCACCTCGTCGGTCATTCCAGGCGAGGTGAAGATGTCGAGGAGCACCGACCAGTCCGCGGCGACCAGGCCGGTCTCCTCGAACAGTTCGCGCCTAGCCGCTTCCAGCGGAGCCTCGCCCGGCATGTCGAGCAGTCCAGCGGGGAGCTCGTACAGGAACGTACGGACCGGATGGCGGTACTGGTGCACGAGCACCACTTGGCCGTCGTCCTGTAACGCGACGATGGCGACGGCGCCGGGATGTTCGACGACTTCCCGCACGGCCACGGCCCCGTCGCTCATCCGCACGTCGTCCTTGCGGAGCGACAGGATCCGGCCGCGGTAGATCGGGGTCGACGCTACGACGGGATAATGCGGGTCGCTCACCAGGTCACCGCGGCCTGCCGGCTGGCGCCGTTGGCACCGCGCAGCGTCTCGGCCAGTGGCCCGTCATCCGGTATTTCAACGGGTAGCCGCTCAGCCGCGTTGTAGGCAAGGGCCGCGTCGATCAACCCGCGGAAGAGCGGATGGGCGCGGGTAGGCCGGGACTTCAGCTCGGGGTGCGCCTGGGTGGCAACGAAGAACGGGTGGACCTCCCGGGGCAGCTCGATGAACTCCACGAGCCGCCCGTCCGGAGACACTCCAGAGATCACAAGGCCCGCGTCCTCGAGTCGGTCGCGATAAGCGTTGTTGACCTCGTACCGGTGCCGATGCCGCTCGGACACCTCGGGCACCCCGTAGGCCTCACCGGCGAGTGATCCGTCGGCGAGTATCGCCGGGTACGACCCGAGTCGCATGGTCCCGCCGAGGTCGGCGTGGCCCGCGACGATGTCGACCTGGTCGGCCATCGTGGCGATGACGGGTTCCGGCGTCGACGGGTCGAACTCGGACGAGTTCGCGCGCTCCATACCGGCCAAGTGACGGGCCGCATCGATCACCATGCACTGCAGACCGAGGCAGAGTCCGAGGATCGGGATGCCCCGCTCTCTGGCGTAGCGCGCCGCGCCGACCTTGCCTTCGATGCCTCGGATGCCGAAACCACCTGGGATCACCACACCATCAACGGCACTCAAGGCGGCTGACGCGCCGGCGGGAGTCTCGCAGGTGTCCGAGGGAACCCACTTGATCGTCACTTTGGTCCGCCGGGCGAAGGCTCCCGCGCGCAGCGCCTCGGTCACGGACAGGTATGCGTCGGGCAAGTCGACGTACTTCCCGACGAGGGCCACGGTGACTTCCTGCCTCGGGTTGTGCACCCGGTCCAGCAGGTCGCCCCACGCCGTCCAGTCCACATCCCGGAACGGCAGACCGAGGCGACGTACGACGTAGGCGTCGAGACCCTCGGCGTGCAGTACTCGGGGGATCTCGTAGATGCTCGGCGCGTCCATCGCCGAGACCACCGCCTCGGCGTCGACGTCGCACATCAGGGCGATCTTGCGCTTGACGTTCTCCGGCAGCTCCCGATCGCTCCGGCACACCAGCGCGTCGGGGGCGATGCCGATGCTGCGTAGTGCGGCGACGGAGTGCTGCGTCGGTTTTGTCTTCAACTCGCCCGACGGCGCCAGATACGGCACCAGGGACACGTGCAGGAAGAAGCAGTTCTCCCGGCCGACGTCGTGACGCACCTGGCGGGCGGCTTCGAGGAATGGGAGGGACTCGATGTCGCCGACAGTCCCGCCGATCTCGGTGATCACCACGTTCGGCGCCCGCCCGTCCGGTCCGGGATCGGCCATCGCCCGGATACGCCGCTTGATCTCGTTGGTGATATGCGGGATGACCTGCACCGTGTCACCCAGATATTCGCCGCGACGTTCCTTGGCGATCACGGTCGAATACACCTGACCGGTCGTGACATTGGCTGATCCGGCCATGTCGGTGTCCAAGAAGCGCTCGTAGTGACCGATGTCGAGGTCCGTCTCCGCCCCGTCCTCGGTCACAAAGACCTCACCGTGCTGGAACGGGTTCATGGTGCCCGGGTCGACGTTGAGGTACGGGTCGAGCTTCTGCATCGTCACCCGGAGCCCGCGGGCCTTGAGCAGGTTGCCGAGGCTGCTAGCCGTCAAACCCTTGCCGAGCGATGAGGCGACGCCTCCGGTGACGAACAGGTGCTTGGTGGGTTGAGGCGTGTTCGCCAACGAGGCTCCCGTGGTCGCCGTCAGATACCGGTATGCGGGCCGGTGATCGTGGCCGTTCGCGGGCCAACGTTCTGCCGATCCACGGAAGTCCACCCTAACACCGCGGTGGTAACGGATCTTGTCGTTCAGCCCGCCACGCCGGTGAGTTCCTGGTAAACAGCGGCAACCTGCGCCACCGTGTCGTCGGGCGTCGGCCAGCCGGCGGCGCGGGTGCGGCCGCGCTCGGCCAGGTCCGCGCGCTCGCTCGGGTTCGTCAACAACTGGCGGACGGCGGTGTCGAGCGCGTCGACATCGCGGGCCGGCACCAGGCGGGCGCCGTCGCCGAGCAGCTTAGGAAGGCCGCCGACGGCCGAGGCCACCAGCGGCCGGCCGAGGAGCAGCGCCTCCTGCGCGACCAAGGAGCGCGCCTCCCATCGGGACGTCAGCACGACCAGGTCGGCAGCGGCGAGCAGGTCGGGCACATCCGTACGCCGGCCGAGCAACCGGACCGGTGCCCGCCGATCGGCGATTAGGGTCCGCAGCGCGGCCTCATCCGGTCCTCCCCCGGCCACGACGACCAGCACCTGGAGGTCAGTCCATCGTGCGGCGGCTGCGATCAGCGTTTCGTAGCCCTTCTGGCGATGCAACCGGCCCACCGAGACGACCAGCGGCCGGTCGGGCTCAAGCCCGAGTGCGGCGCGGACCTCGCCGACAGTGCGGTGGACCTCGGGTACCGGCGCGGCAACCGGTGCGTATCGCACGTCCCGGCCGCCCAGCTCACGAGCGCGCGCCGCCAGGTCCTCCGACGCGGCCAGCGTGACCGTGGCCGCTCGGGCGACAGTCGTCTCCCCCATCACCAGTGTCCGGCGCCGCAGCCCGGCCGGAGTCAGCACCATGTTGTGCCAGGTGACCACGAGGGGGCGCCGACCGGCCATCGCCGACACCAGCCCGGCCCGTAACCCGTGCGCGTGCACGACGTCGACGTCACGAGTCGCCCGCCAGAGGGCCGCCGCAGCCAGCGGATCGGCCACTTTCCCGGCGATCCGGGCCGGGACGAACGTTGCCCCGCCTTGCGTGAACCCGAACGTGTCGTCCGTCGCCGGTGGACCGCCGACCAGCACCGACCATCCGCGCCGGGTGAGCCCGTCGACGAGCATCCGGACGTGGACACCGATCCCGCCGGTACTCGTCGCGAGGACCAGCGCCACCGAAGGGGTCCACCGGCTCACTCCGGATGCCCACCGCGGCGCAGCTGAGCGAGATCGTGACGGGGGCGATCGAGGTACTCCCGCCTGAGCAGGCTGCGGTCCAGGAGCGACCGATCGATCAGTGTCAGTGCGCCGGCCGCGACGGCCATCCCCAGCGCTCCGGCGGCGAGCCCGAGCACGATCGCCATCACGACGCTCGGCCCGTGGGCGAGGCGCCCCACGCTCCAACCGGCGATGCCGCCGGCAGCAGCGGCCACGGCGGCGCGGGCGATGTGCGTGACCAGTGTGCCCGTACCGGTCAGCACACCGCGCCGACTGGCCAGCCCGAGCAGCAAGGCCGCGGCCACAGTCACCCCGAGAGTATTGCCGAGCGCGAGCACCACGGCGCGGTACGAGGTCGGAGCGAGCCACCAGAACAGCAGGTCGGCGGCAACGACGACCGCCCACCCGGCGACCTGAGCCAGCGCGGCCGTTCCGACCCGGTTAGCGGCGTAGCACGCTCGGGATAGCAAGGCCACGAGCGACCAGCCGAGCAGGCCCGCCGTGAACGCGACGATCGCTGGCGCGAACGCCGAGTGGGCAGGTGTCGTGTTCGGGTCGAGCAGCACGGTGGCAATTGGCTCGGCCGCGGCGACGAAGGCGGCCGTTCCGAGCGCCGCCGCCGCGATCACGACGCGGGAAGTGCGGTCGGTCAGCGTAGTGAAGGCCGGTCGGTCGCCCGCGTCCCACAGCCCCGACAGCCGCGGAAACGCCGAAGTTGCCACCGGGACGGCGAGCACGGCCCAAGGCAGCAAGAACACCGTCTGGGCGAGCGTGACCACGACGACCGTGCCGGTGCTCGTGCCGTCGTTGGACAGCCAGATCACGAGCCCGGCCGCGACCTGCTGGGCGCCTAGGGTCACTCCGCCGGCTATCGCCGCCCGGCGTACTTGGCCGGCAGTGCCCGCCGGGAACCGCAGGGTCGGGCGGACGCGCAGCCCGAGCCGTGCCGCCGCCGGTACCAAGCACCCGGCCAGCACGACGACACCCAGCGTGGTGCCCAGGCTCAGTACGAGCTCGTCTGCGGTCGTGAGCTGTTCCGCTGATCGTCCCGGCCCGGCCAGCGCGCCGTAGATCAGATATGCGGTGATGACCGTAGCGCTGGACAGCAGCGGGGCGAGCGCTGGCCAGGAGAACCGTTCGGCCGCTTGAAGGGTCCCGGCCAGGACAATGGCCAGGCCGTAGAAGATCACCTGAGGCGCGAAGACAAGCAACATGCGGGTCGCGAGCGCGTGTGCACCGGCGCACTGCCCGCTGCCGATCAGCACGCTGGTAAGCACGCCGGCCAGGGCGGCAAGGGCGGCGGCGACTGCGGTCATGACCAGCAAGGTCCAGGTCAACAGCGCCGAGAGTGTCTGAGCCGCCACCTGCCGCCCACGGCCCACGAAGTCGGGGGCGAGCAGCGGAACGACCAGCGCGGCCAGCGTCCCGCCCGCCACGATGTCGAAGATGATGTTGGGGATCGTGTTGGCGGTTTGGTACACGGCGCCCACGCACTCGCCGCCTACCGTCCGGCCGAACACCACCGTGCGACCGAAGCCCGCGACCCGCGCCACCGCCGTGATGGCGGCGATGAGCGCGGCAGCGCGCAGCAACCGGCGACCAGCCAGTCCGGCTGGGCGGCCTGCGGTCATGGCTGGTCGCCGCCCACCACCCGGGTCATGCCCGCCGACCAAGCCGGTCGATGGCGCGCAGCGGTCGGCAGCTGTCGATCACCGCGTTGAAACTCCACCGTTCCGATGCCAGCGTCAACAGGCCGAGGACGGTGGCGGTTGTCAGTGGCAGGTCACCGGCCGCCGCCAGTTGCACGCCGAGCAGCGCACCCAACGCGTTGGCTCCGCAGTCGCCCAGCATGGTGCGTTCGCACAAGTCGTCCGGCAGCACGGCGCCCGTCGCACCCAGGCCCGCCGCGGCCAGGCCGCCGCTCGGTCCGCCGAGCAGGCCGAGACTGGCAGCGGCCACCACCTTGCCCGCGCGCCCGGGCCTCAGGTCGAGGAGGTTGATCATGTTCGCGCTCTCGGCGATCACCAGGGCGCGCAGGCCCACGCGCAGGACGCGCCGCCGGCCGGAGCCGCTGGTCAGGATGACGGCCGAGAGCGCCGCCGCGCTGCCGATGACGACGACCTTGACCACTCCGCCGGAGACACGCCCCTCCCGCAAGGCGGCGAGGTGGCCGCGGAGGCCCTTGTCCGTCGGCGACTCGGATCGGCCGGCAACCACGTCGTCGTACGCCCCCGCCGCCGCCGCGGCCGTGACGGCTAGCAGGGCCGCACGGCGGGTGGCCCCTCGCGTGCCTGCGGCCGTGCCGACAAGCGACCCGAGGGCGGCGGAAAGGCCGCCGGTAAGAGTCACCGACTGCCCGCGGTAGTTGGTTCGGGTCCAGGCCGGAACGCGCCGGGCCACCAGCGGGTCGGCGCTGCGAACCGCCCGGGCGACAGCCGCCGCGACGGTTCCGGCCAGCATGGACGCCCAGATGTCAGCCGGACGCCCGGATGCGCTCACCGAGTATCTGGTGCCGGTTAGCTCGACGCCTGCGGGTAGAGCTTGGAGGCCCCGCTACCGGTACCGAAGTGGCCGACGTGCGACTTGGTGAGCTGGCTGAGGGCGAGGATCGATGACACTTGCCCCAGCGGCGAGTCCGCATTGTCAACCGTCGACACCGCGCTCTTGTCCGCGTCGTCAGCGCGAACCAGGGCGATCACCCCTCCGGCGGTCGAGGCGGCGGTATCGCCGGCCACGACGACTTTGGCGCCAAGTTCCTGGAACTGCGTGATCAGCGCCAGCTGGCTCTTTCCGACCGCGGAGCCTGCGGGGATCGTGCCGTTGGCAACGATCATGACCAGGTCAGCCGGCGCCACATCGCCGCTGCTTTCGACCTTCAGCATGTGCAGGCCGGCCAGCGCTGTCAGCACGGACCGGACGTCGGTCGGTTGACCCTTGCCGAGCAACACCCAGGACAGCAGGTAACCACCGAGAACGCCCGCGTCATCAGTGTTCGGCAGGAGCATGCCCACCGGATGGGCATTGCCCGTAGCCAGGGCGGTCAGGTCGCTCGCCCGTTTGGGGTCGGAGTAGTCCGACGTCAACTGGACCCGGCCGGAGACCTTGCCCCCGGCGGCCCCGACCTGCTTACCGAGACGGTCCTTCAACCCGGTGTCCGCTCCGGGCAGTCCGACGATCAGCACCGACTTGTCCGTCAGGGTGCCTTTGACGATCTGCGGACCGTACGTCGTCGCGAACTGCGCCGCGTCGCTGACCTGCCCTTGCAGCGTGCTGATCTGGCTCGACAGCGACGTCCGGTCCTTGCGGAGCGTGTCGACCTCACTACGCAGGTTGCTCGTGATCGGCCCGTTCAGTGCCGTGGTCCCGACGACGATGCCAAGAGCAAGTGCCAGGAAGACGGCGATGATGGAGACGATGTGATAACGGAACGAGATCACGAGAGCAGGCCCTGAATCCAATCCACGAGGCGATCCCATCTATCGCCGAGAAGGTCAAGGTACGTGCGGCCGGCATCTGATACAGCCAACGCCGCACCGATGGCGATGAATGCGGCCAGCACCAACAGCAGCAAGGCACCGCTGGAGATACGGCTGCGATAGAGCCGGCTCACACCCTTCGCGTCGACGAGCTTGCCGCCGACTCGCAGCCTGGTCAAGAACGTGGACGCCATGCCGATCCGCCCCTTGTCCAGGAACTCGTCGAGCGTGGCGTGCGTACCGACGGCGACGATCAAGGACGCGCCGCGCTCGTTGGCCAACAGCATCGCGATGTCTTCGCTGGTCCCGAGGGCGGGGAAAGTAACGGCGTCGATGCCGAGGTCCTGCACTCGGGCGAGACCGGGCGCCCGCCCATCCGGGTAGGCGTGCACCACGACCTCAGCCCCACAAGTGAGCACGTCATCGGACACCGAATCCATGTCACCGACGATCACATGCGGTTTGTGACCGGCCTCGTACAGCGCGTCTGCGCCCCCGTCGACCCCGACCAGGACCGGCCGGTACTCGCGAATGTAGTTCTTCAGGGCGTCGAGATCGGCCTTGTAGTCGTTGCCACGGACTACGACCAGCACGTGCCGACGCTCGAAGCTCGTGCGCACCTCGGGGACACCGACACCGTCCAAGAGCAGCGCCCGCTCGCGCTTCATGTACTCCATCGTGTTGGCGGCGAACGCCTCGAGCTGGGTGGACAAACCGCCTTTGGCTTCCTGCATGAGGTCGGCGACGCTGTCCACGTCTTGAGCGGTGCCCTTGGCCACGGGCTCGGTGCCGACGTAGAGCGTGTCGCCCGACAACCGGACTCGGGTGCCTTCCTTGACGGCGGCGAAGACCTCGTCGCCGACGTTGTCGAGCAATGCGATGCCGTTGGAGACGAGAAGATCCGGGCCCAGGTTCGGGTAGCGGCCGGAAATGCTCGGCTGGGCGTTGACGACGGCTGACACCTTTGCCTCGACGAGAGACTCCGCCGCCACCCGATCGAGGTCGACGTGGTCGATGATCGCGATGTCGCCCGGATTCAGCCGGCCGGCGAGTCGTTTTGTCCGGCGGTCCAACCGAGCCACACCGGTGACGCCGGAGAGCCCGTCGACGCGGCTTCGGCGCAGCGTTGCGAGCTTCATAGGGTTCTATGGTGCCACCGAAGGCGGTATACCGTCTCGCCGCCACGCGGTCCGACTGATGCCAACCCGCATTACCTCCGGGCTGGCGATCGCCCGATCCGGGTGCTTTCGTCGCCGAGGTCGGCGGCCGCCGAGGTCAGCAATTCGGCCGCGTGCTGCCGGGCGGTCTCGGTATCGCTTCCGGCGAGCATCCGCGCCAGCTCAGCGACGCGGTCGGCACCGTCGACGATGCGGACGGCGCTGACCCCGCGGTTGGTGCTGTCCTCGGGCTTGTCGATGACGACGTGCTGATCGGCATATGCCGCGACCTGCGGCAGGTGGGTGACGACGATCACCTGATAGTCCCGCGCCAACCGGGCTAGCCGGCGACCAACTTCGACCGCCGCTCGTCCACCCACTCCGGCGTCGACCTCGTCGAACACCAGCGTGGGGACGTCCCTGCCGGCCGCACCGAGGCACACCTCGATGGCCAGCATGACGCGAGACAGCTCCCCCCCTGATGCTCCGCGCTGCACAGGCAGGGCCGGCGCGTCGGGACGCGGTTGCAGCAGGATCTCGACCTCGTCGAGCCCGTCCGGGCCAGCGACGGTCGGCGCGCCGTCGACGACCAGCGGATAGCCGCCCGCGCCCTGGGTTCGCGATGCGACGGTCACGGTCACTCGCGCCTCGGGCATCGCCAGACCGGCCAGTTCTGCCGTTATCGCGCGTGCCAGTCGATCGGCGGCGTTGTGCCGCGCGGCCGACAGTGCGCTGCCCAGCTTCGCCGTCTCCGCCGCGAGCGCGTCCCGCTCGGCGGCGAGCGCGGCCAGGGCCTCGTCGGAGACGTCCAAGTCGACGAGCTGCCTTTCCGCCTCCTCCGCCCAGGCCAGGACATCTGTCAGTTCTGGCCCGTACTTGCGGGTCAGGCGGGTAAGCAGAGCGCGGCGATCTTCGACCTCGGCCAGCCGGGCCGGATCGGCGTCGAGAAGCGCGCCGTACTGCACCAGATCAGCGCCCAGGTCGGCGACCAAGGCAGCTAGTTCGATCATCCGGTCCCGCATGGCGCCAAGCGCGGGATCGTCGGCCGCCTCCATATCCAGGGAGCGCCGCGCGATGCCCAGGAGCGTGGCCACGTCGGAGGCGTAGCTGGCCGGATCGTCGGCGTCACCGAGCAGCGCGTCGTGTGCCGTCCGGGCCGCCAGCCGCAACTCGTCGGCGTGCGCCAGCCGCGACGCCGTGGCGCGCAACTCGGCGTCCTCCCCAGGAACCGGTGCCGCCGCGGCGATCTCGGCTACGCCGTGTCGCAACACGTCGGCCTGGCGAGCTAATTCGCGGGCCCGGGCCGTGCGGTCTGCGAGGCGGTCCTCGGCCACCCGCCACGCCCGGAACTTCGCGGCATACGTCGCGACGTCATGCTCCCCGTATCGATCCAGGGCGGCACGCTGCTCGGCTGGGCGGGTGAGCCGGAGCTGGTCGGATTGGCCGTGCACCGAGAACAAATGGGTTCCGATATCGCCGAGCACGGACACCGGTACCGGCGCTCCGCCGGCGAATCCCCGGGATCGCCCGTTCGCGGTGACGGTGCGCCGGAGCACGAGCGTGTTGTCGGCGTCGAGTTCGCCGCCGGCGTCGGCCACGCGACGGGCCGAGACGGACTCCGGCTCGAGGAGCAGGCGGCCGTCGATGATCGCTAGGTCCTGACCGGCTCGCACCCGGGTCGCATCGCCGCGGCCGCCGAACAGCAGCTGCAGACCGGTGACGACCATGGTCTTGCCGGCACCCGTCTCGCCGGTTACCGCGGTCAGGCCGGGCCCGAGCGGGAGCACGGCGTCGTCGATGACGCCCAGGCCCCGGATCCGAAGCTCTTCCAGCATGATCGGGAACGCTAGCCCACCGCTCCGCTAGTCATCAGGTCCGAGTTCGACGCGGCCGTCACGGAAGCCGGACACCGGCAGCTGGAATTTGGTGACCAGACGGTCGGCGAAGCTCCAATCCGCCAGCCGCACGATCCGGATCGGTATGGCTCCCCGGTGAACCATCACCCGGCTGCCGGGCGGCAAGTCGGTCGCGCGGCGGCCGTCGCAGCTCAGCACGCCTGGGTAATCGGGACGGAGCAGTGTGACGTCGATTCGGGACTCGGGTGTCACCACCAGGGGCCGCGAGAACAACGCATGCGCCGCGTTGGGTACCACGACGAGCGCATCCAGACGGGGCCAGAGTATGGGACCGCCGGCCGAGTAGGCGTAGGCCGTCGATCCGGTCGGCGTTGCACACAGCACACCGTCACAGCCGAAGCGCAGCACGTCGTGACCGTTGACCGCGACGGCCAGCTCCAGCATCCGCTCGCGCGCGCTCTTCTCGACCGACGCCTCGTTGAGCGCCCACTCCGTCGCGAGCGTGCGACCGTAGAGCTCCGCTCGGACGTCCAACGTCATCCGCTCTTCGACGTCGTACCGCCGGTCGACCACGGCCGTCAACGCCTCGGCCAGCGCATCCGGCTCGGCTCCGGCGAGGAAGCCCACCCGGCCGAAGTTGACACCGAGCATCGGTACCCGGGCCGGGCGAGCGAACTCGGCCGCACGCAGAAACGTGCCGTCCCCACCGAACACCAACACCAACTCGGCGTTCTCTGCCGCCGACGGGTCCTCGGCCACGGTCACGACGTCCGTGATGCAGCACTCACGAGCTTCCTGCTCGAGCATGCGGACCTCGAATCCGGCCCGAATCAGCTCGTGGACGGCGAACGCAGCCTTGCGCGTAATCAAGTCGCGCGAAGTGTGCGCGACGATCAGCGCCGCCCTACCCATCTGCCGTCCCTTCTGGCCCTAGCTACGACGAGCTGTCGCCTCCCCCAGTCCATTCTGCAGGCCCGCGCTCGCCGCCGCGGCTCGCTCGATAGCCGCGCGGGCGCCGGCCTCGTTCACCGGCCCGCTCGCCCGGCGCAGCCATAGGAAGAATTCCACGTTGCCAGACGGTCCGGGCAGTCGGCTACTGGTAACCCCCTGCATCGACCAGCCCAGTCGGGCCGCCGCGGCGGCTACGTTCGCGACCGCGTCCGCGCGCAGCGCCGGGTCGCGGACCACGCCCCCGGCGCCTAACCGCTCCCGGCCGACCTCGAACTGCGGCTTGACCAGCGGAAGCAGATCACCGTCGTCGGCAGTGCAGTCGATCAGCGCCGGCAAAACGACCGTCAGCGAGATGAACGACAGGTCGGCAACCGTGAGGTCAACCGGGGCGCCGATGGCGTCCGGTGTCAACGCGCGTGCGTTCGTGCGATCGAGCACTCGAACGCGCTCGTCCTGCCGCAAGGGCCAGGCCAGTTGCCCGTAGCCGACGTCGACGGCGACCACCTCCGCGGCGCCCGCGCGTAGCAGCACATCGGTGAAACCACCGGTCGAAGCGCCGGCGTCCAGGCAGCGCCGGCCCGCGACCGTGATCTGCGGGAACGCCTCGAGCGCGCCGGCGAGCTTGTACCCGCCGCGCGAGGCGTAGCCCGGATCGTCGGTGTCGAGCACTCGAACCGGCGTGTCTGCATCCACGGCGGTCGCGGGCTTGCGGGCCGGAATGCCGCGCACCTGGACGCGGCCGGCGCTCACCAACTGCACGGCCTGCTCCCGGGAACGAGCCAGACCCCGGCGAACGAGTTCGGCATCGAGCCGCTGCCGTCGCGTGGCCACCGGCAGCGTCAGCCCCCTGGATCGTGAATGCCGCGCAGTGCGGCATGCAGTTCGTCGTGAAGCGCTTCGTAGCGCTCGATGTGGTCGGCGACCGGCAGCTCGTCAAGCTCGTCCAGCCCGACAACCTGTGCCCGAAGGCTGTCCGCAAGCGCCGGTTGGCCCAGCGAGTCCGTCTCTGGCATCTCATCTGTCGGCGTGGCCGGCGTAGCCGCGTCGGGCATGTCCTCGGTCGACACCATCCCGCTCGGTGCTACCTCCGCCGTCGCGGCCGGGCCAGTCCCAGCGATCCTGTCCGGATCAGCAGTGCTATCTGGATCAGCGTCGCTGTGCGGATCAGCGGCGCCCTGCGGATCAGCGGTCCTGTCCGGGTCAGCGGTCCTGTGCGGATCAGCGGCGCGGTGCGGATCAGCCGGCGGCACGTCAAGATCAGCCGGCCGCACGTCGGGATCGGTCACCGGGCCTCCAGGTCGCCGTGGTTGCGCCGACGGTACCGCTCGCCTCACGGGTCCGAATCATTCGCCGCCTGCGCGCGCCGCGCGTACACCGGCGACGCTTGGCGCTCCGGTACCGTCCTCGGACATGGCGACAGTCGAGGAATGCGAGCAGGCATTCCACGAACTCGCAGCCAAGTTGGCCGCGGTCGACGACAACGCCAAGAAGCAGGCTTCGCTGAACCGCTCGATCAGCTGCAAGATCCGCGATCTGAACGTGATCTTCTTGGGCGAGCTCAAAGACGGTCAGCTGACCGACATTCGCCAGGTCGACCGCCCGGACGCGCAGGTGCGCCTGTCAATGACGAGCGACGTCCTGCTCGAGCTGACATCCGGCCGACGCAGCTTCGCCAGCGCCTGGTTCAGCGGCGCCGTCACCGTTGACGCCAATGTTTTCGACCTGCTCAAGCTGCGCTCGATCCTCTAAGGACTTGATTCTTCAAAGACTCGATCCTCTAAGGACTCGATCCTCCGACCGGCGCCGTCCGGTGCTGAGCTGACCGGCGCAGGTCCGAAGACATCACGCCAGGTTGAGCCCGGCAAGTTCCGCGCTGGCCTCTGCGTCCGCTCCGTCGACCCGTACCGTGCGGCCGTCGCCCGACCAGGTCCAGGCGGCCGCGCACAAGGCCCGGAGGGCATCGAGCCCGTCGCCGGCCGATCGGTCGCTGCCCGGGGTCACCGCTCTCAAGGTCAGAACGGCCCCATCGCGGCTCGCCAACCACGTACCACAGTGCGCCCCGGCCCGGTCGACGATCGGTTCTGGATGAGCGACCAGCAAGCCGCCGAGATCCGCCGCGATGTAGTCCGGACGCAACCGCTCCGGCGCTTGGAGCAGCAGTGCCGGAGTCGTCACGCCGGTGAGGACGAGCAGGCTGGGACAACCGACGGCTCGCGCGCCCTCGACGTCGGTATCCAGCCGATCCCCGACGACGATCGGGTGTTGCGCGCCCGACCGCTCGACCGTCTCCCGATGCATAGTTGGCTCGGGTTTGCCCGTGACCACGGGGGTAGCACCAGTCGCCTGCCGCAACGCCGCGACCAACGAGCCGTTGCCGGGCAGCGGCCCGCGAGCTGACGGCAAGGTCGCGTCCAAGTTTGTGGCGACCCAGAGAACGCCGCGCTGGATCGCGATCGCGCCCTCGGCGAGCATTCGCCAGTTCGTGTCGGGCGAGTAGCCCTGAACGACCGCCGCCGGCTCGTCGTCGGCGCTGAAAACCGGAACCAGGTCGCGCTCGCGCAGCGCCTCGATCAGGCCCTCCGCTCCCACGACCAACACCCGGGCCCGTGCCGGTAGGTGCTCGGCCAGATAGTGGGCGGCGGCTTGCGAAGAGGTGATCACCTCCCCTGGGTCGGCCGGCACCCCGAGTCGGCGCAGCTGCGCGGCGACCTCCTCGGGCGTGCGGGCCGCATTGTTGGTCACGAACGCCAGTCGCATTCCGCGCTCACGGGCGCTGGCCAGTGCCTCCGCCGCGCCGGTCACCGCAATCTGACCTAGGTAGACCACCCCATCCAGGTCGAGCAGGGCAACGTCATAGCACGACGCCAAAGGAGCTGGTGACCCGCGCAGGGTCGGCTCCGGTGCCTGCGATGTTTGCGGGCTCACTCTTGGGCTGGCTCCGATGTCGTTCACCCCATCCGTGCACCGAAGACTAAGGGGTCGGCTGGCTACGATCGCAAGCCATGGGCAGCGCACGCGAGGGAGAACCGATCCCGCATGACACCGCCGACGGACTCTCGCTCGCGCCAACGCGCGGGCTGCGCCCCTCGGTCGAACCCGACCGGCTAGGCCGGCTGCTCTGCCCTCCCTACGACGTCATCAGCGAGGCTGATCGAGCGGCACTGCTTGCCGCCGACCCCGACAACGCCGTCAGCGTCATCCTGCCTCGAGCCGCCGAGCCGAGCCCGGCGTCGGTGAGCGCGTCAGGCGATCCATATACCCAAGCCGCGGCCCGGTTGGATCATTGGGTGTCCACCGGCCTGTATCGCGTCGACCCG
>Ga0207683_10001243_pt1 | contig 23111 bp, 20 predicted proteins | sample KBSM73metaG_FD_184333 | JGI IMG/M metagenome (GOLD analysis project Ga0207683, IMG submission 184333) | Miscanthus rhizosphere microbial communities from Kellogg Biological Station, Michigan, USA - KBS M7-3 metaG (SPAdes) (version 2) | ecosystem: Host-associated > Plants > Roots > Rhizosphere >... | reverse complement strand
CCCGCGCCGCCGGCCGTGCCCGCGCCGCCGCCCACCGCGCCCCCCGTCGAGCTCGTCGAGAGCTTCCCCGTCGAGACCCCGCTCGGCCACGCCGACCTGCGCGACGCCGGCGAGGTGTGGCTCGCGATGATCGGCAGCGCGCGCACCTCGATCGACCTCGCGCAGTTCTATGCAACAATTGCCAACGAAGGAATGCGGCCGTTGCCGCATGCGATCGAGGCGATCGAGCAGAACGGCAATATCGTGTATCGGCATTCGTCCGCTTTGGAGCAAGTCGGTGGCGCCGATCGAGCCTCCTTTTATCAGCTCAAGACGATTCTGCAGGGCGTGGTTCAGCGCGGCACGGCCCATCGGATCGGCTCGCTAGCGCCCTATGTGGCAGGCAAGACCGGAACGACCGATGACGAGAACGACACCACGGCGGGCAGTGGGTGCGGGTGCTCGTCGATCTGCGTCGCCGCGTCCCACACGAAAGGCACACGCGTGAGGGTGTGGAGCTACAACCAGCCCCCGTGGGCCGACATGGCTCGCTATACAGCCGCGCTGCTCAATCGCCTCGGCTACCGGGCGACGACCAAGAGGATTAAGCCCAGCGATTACCCCCAAACAATCTTGGACTCCAGAAACAAGGCCCAGATCGGCCACTTCGCCTGGGGCGCCGACTTTCCGCGGGCATCGAACTTCTTCACGCCGAATCTGACCTGTCGCTCCTTCCGGCCGCACAGTCCCTCGAATCTCAACGCCGCACAATTCTGCAACCACAAGATCGACGCAGAGATCAAGAACGCGCTCGCGCAAGAGCTCACGAATCCTGAGGGAACGAGCAGGCTCTGGGCCAAGATCGACCGCGACGTCGTCGACGAAGCGCCGTGGGTCCCGCTGTACACGCCCGCCCAGCCCGACTTCCTGTCCAAGCGAACCGGCAACTACCAGTTCAGTCCGCAGTGGGGCGTTCTGCTCGACCAACTCTGGGTGAGATAGTCACGTTGCCTCAAAGCGACGAGGCGCCGTCTCCGGCGCCTCGTGCAGTAGCGGGGACAGGATTTGAACCTGCGACCTCGGGTTATGACGCGCCTCGCCTCCGTACGCGCGATCCGCCGTATTCTGCCGAACGCAGGTTCCATGCCGGAATATCCCGTATTCGCTGCACTTAGGCGGAACGCGGTGACATCCCTGGGGAAGCCCCATGCTTGCAGAGTGCCTGCAGCGGAGCCGGAGCGTGCACGGGGAGCGTCGATGCCTGTGCGCTGACCCTCGCCCACACTATGCGCGAGGCTGGGATCGTCCTATGCTCGTCGCATGGCCTCGTGCTCCCAGTGCGGCTCGGGGCTCCCGGAGAGCGCCAGCTTCTGTCCCGCGTGCGGGACCGCCGTCGTCGGGCTCCGCGGCGAGGAGCGGAAGGTGGTCACGATTCTCTTTGCCGATCTCGTCGATTCGACAGTACTCGGCGACAACCGAGATCCAGAGGAGCTGCGCGCGGCGGTTCGTCCGCAGATCGCGCGGATGCGAACCGAGCTCGAGCGCTTTAGCGGCACGTTCGAGAAATATGTCGGCGACGCCGTGATGGCTGTTTTCGGCGCTCCGGTGGCGCACGAGGACGACGCCGAGCGCGCGGTCCGTGCCGCGCTCGCGATTCGCGACGCGATCGCAGGGGTCAAGGTCGCCGTGAACACGGGTGAAGCCGTCGTGCAGCTCGACGCACGGTCGGGGGCTGAAGAGGGGATCGCTACCGGAGACGTCGTGGCGACCACGTTCCGGATCGAAGAGGCCGCCGACGCTGCGAGCGTCTTGGTCGGCGAGTCGACGTTTCTCGCAACGCGGGGGGCAATCGAATACGGCGATCGTAGGGTGCTCCAGGCAAAGGGGAAGGCGCATCCCGTCACGGTGTACGAGGCGCATCGCGTGATGACGGAGCTCCAGCCTGCGTACGATAGGCCCCCGCTCGCGCCGCTGGTCGGCCGCAAGGAAGAGCTGGCTTTGATCCTCGACACGCTCGCGCGCGCACGACGCGATCGCACGGTGCATCTGGTGACACTTGTCGGTGTGCCCGGCATCGGCAAGAGCCGGCTCGTGTGGGAGCTTCAGCGTGCGCTCGCGGATGAACCGAGTCTTGTGACCTGGCGCCGTGGACGCTGCCTTCCCTACGGCGACGGCGTCACGTACTGGGCGCTCGGCGAGATGGTGAAGGCGCAGGCCGGTATTTTCGAAACCGACGACAGTCAGACCGCTGCCGCGAAGCTCGGACAATCGGCGCGGGATGTTGTCGGGACCAGCGCCGACGCTGGGTGGATCGAGTCGCACCTGCGCCCTCTGCTCGCGCTGGAGGGGGACGCAGGACGCGAGCGCGACGAAGCATTCGCGGCGTGGCGCCGGTATTTCGAAGCACTTGCGGAATCGGCCCCGCTCGTGCTTGTTTTCGAGGACCTGCACTGGGCCGACGAGGGACTGCTCGACTTCATCGATCACGTCGCCGACTGGGCGATGGAACGACCAATCGTGCTTCTGTGCACGGCGCGTCCGGAGTTCCGCGAGAGGCGCCCGGCGTGGGGCGCGCGCACGAATGCCGCAACGATCTTGCTTCCGCCTCTCAGCGCGGCGGAGACGGCAACGCTCCTCGAGCTGCTGCTTCGTCAGACGCGCGTGCCGCAGGAGCTTCGAAGGGCGGTGCTCTCGCGGGCAGAGGGAAACCCGCTCTACGCTGAGGAGTTCGTCCGCATGCTTGTGGACCGTGGGCTGCTCGTGCGCAACGGCGGCGGCTGGGCGCTGCGTTCCCAGGACCTTCCCTTGCCGGACTCTGTTCAAGCGATCGTTGCGGCGCGGCTCGACGCGCTTCCCGCGCCCGAAAAAGCTGTGCTACGCGATGCGTCGGTTGTCGGGCGTGGGTTCTGGCCCAAGGCGGTCGCGGCAGTTTGCGGTTTCGTCACCGAGGACGTTCACACGCACCTTCGTTCCCTCGAGCAGAAGGAGTTCGTGCGCAGGCTCGGATCGAGCGTGATTGGGGGCGAGATGCAGTATTCGTTTCATCACGCGCTTGTCCGTGATGTCGCGTACGCACAGATTCCCCGGGCCGAGCGGGCGAACAAGCACCGGCTCGCAGCCGAGTGGATCGAGGCGCTCGGACGTCCCGAAGATCATTCTGAAACGATTGCTCACCACTACCTTGAGGCCCTCGAGTACGCACGGAACGCAGGGCAGGACGAGTCGGTGTTCGCGGAGCGTGCACGATCGGCACTGAGCGAGGCAGGTGATCGCGCACTTGCCCTCAACTCGTTCAAATCCGCCGAGCGATATTACGCGGCCTCCGTCGACCTGCTAGCCGCCGACGCACCACCCGAGTTACTGTTCCGCCTCGGCACCGCGCGGTTCCATGCCGTCGGGACGGGCGGCGAGGTGCTCGAACGAGCGCGGGCGCAACTGCTCGAGCGTGGAGACTTCGAACGCGCGGCCGAGGCCGAGGTCATGCTCGGAGAATCGACGTGGATGCAGGGCCATGGAGATGTGGGGTTGACGCATCTCGAGCGCGCGGCGACGCTCCTCCGCGACGCACCGGCGACGCGGTCGAAGGCCTATGTGCTCTGTAGCCTCGCGCGGTTCCTGCGCAACGCCGGCCGCAACGAAGAGGCGATCGAAGTCGGGCGCGAAGCGTTGGCGATGGCGGAGCAACTCGGCCTCGACGAGTTGTGCGCCAACGCCTTGTGCACCCTCGGAGTGGCGCGAGCTGAGACAGGAGATCTCGGCGGGGTCGAGGATCTCGAGCGGAGCATCGTGATCGCGCAGGCAGCAGGCTCCCCCGAATCGGTGCGGGCACTCCTCAACCTCGGAAGCATCCTGGCGCGGCTTGGCGACCTTCCGCGCGCGTTCGCGCTGCATGCGCAAGGACACCAGGCCGCGGAGCGGTTCGGCGATCTCGGCGGGATCCGGTGGCTCCAGGCGGAACGGTTGTACGCGGACTACTGGTCAGGCCGCACTGACGACGCGCTTCGGCGCGCCGAGGACATCGTTGGCGAGATCGAGGCAGGGACTTCCCATCGGATGGAACTCGATGCGCGGTTGATTCGCGGCTGGATCCGGCTGGAGCGCGGCGACGTCACCGGAGCGAGAGACGACGCGCGACGCGCACTCGAATTCGCCCGGGTTGCGGGAGATCCAGAGGTGCTGTTTCCAGCGCTCGCGTTTGCAGCTCGCGTAGCTGTCGCGGCGGGGCACGAAGCGGAGGGGAAAGCAATCGTCGACGAGTTGCTTCGCTCGTGGGACGAGTGGAAATTGGCACTTCCTTCGGCGGGGCTCGCCGATCTCGGGATCGTCGCCCACGACATCGGCCGTTCAGACGAGCTCATCCGCGTTGCGTCAACGAAGACGGCGACCCGCTGGTTGGACGCTGCGCTCGCCGCGGCGAAGGGCGAGTTCACGCAGGCAAGCGAGCTCTATCGCGCGATCGGTTCGGTTCCCGACGAGGAAAGCGCTCGACGGCGCGCGTGACGATTTACGTCGGCGCTTCGGACTCGTTGCTGGCGAAGGAAGGATAGTGGCCGACGTCCTCAAGCACCTCGGCTCTATGAACCCGATGGCCCTTTGACCCGAGGCACCTTGTGATCTGATTGAGGTACCTGTCGGCGTCATCTCGCTCGGTGTAGTAGACGAGCGAATGGATCTTTCCTGCCGCGTCCTTGCCGATGGCCCGGAGCTGGCCACCGACGTCTTTCACGCAGTCTTCTATGTCCCTGGCCGTCTCTTCCGGAGACGAGGTCGTGACGTGATAGCAATGCGGCACGACACAATTATCGCCGATTGTGCCATAGGTTGCAAGGCCACGTCGTGGATGCCGCGAAAAGGGCGAGGCTCCTTTGCGCAACGTCTGCCGCCTTCATTCGAGCGCTCTGCCCGAGGACGTTTCAGCACACGCGCACAAACGTCGGGGAGTCAGCCGCGTACGCAGAAGGCCCCGGGTCCGGGGCCTCCCTGAATAGCGGGGTGTGAGCAACGTGCCGAATCGAGTTCGGCGCCGTTTGCACCGAGGGCACGGGCTGCGTGGGTGGCAAGGACCGTGAGCTACTCGATCTCTTCGAGGTCGCCGAGGATCCTGCCACGGGCAAGGCCGCGATCATCTTCACCAATACGACGGTCGACACTTTTACGAGCCCGACGACCGGCACTCACCAGCTGCCCGAGATCGTGCTCGCCTACGAGCAGTAATTCACGATGACACCGTGCGCCCGCCCCGCTCGGAGCAGGCGCACACCGTAATGGTGCCCAGTCAGGTCGTCAGATACCCGGGCAGGTGCCGGGGTCTGGCTCGTCAGTTCTCGCGGAGCCGCCGGGAGGCACACGCGGGAAGGTCACGTAGAGGACGTATGGAGCGGTGCCTGCGTTGAGTACGTCGTCCACTTCGCCAGGCCGCTCGATGAACGCATCGCCGGCGCCGTACGTGGTGCTCCGGCACTGGCCGCCAATCGATCGGTAAACGGTGGGCGTGCCCTGCTTTACGACGATGATCGCGCCCCCGGGGTGGGAGTGCCAGCCGGAAGAGCCGCCCGGGTCGACCGTGATCTGCGCCATGACGATGTCTGTTCCGACTTGAATCGGGAGTGTCCCGTCTGACGCGTCAGTTCCGCGCCCCAAGAGAATGTTCACCAGCCCTGACGGCGGAGTGGCCAGTGCGGGCACGACGAACAGCGCTGTGACGACCAGTGCTGCGATCGCCGCGACCCCGGTCGCGGCGAGGACGCGCTTGCGATGGTGCTTCATCTTTCCTCCCTATTTGTTCGAGTTGATGGGTCGTGAGGAATCGTGGTCGGCACTTCTCCGTTCATTTCGGCGCGAAAAGCGAGCAGCAGCGCCTCCTCGTGCGAGAGCGCCATTCCGTGCGCCTCCTGCGCGTGGCGTTCGACTTCCGCGACGAGTCCGTCCTCGTCCTCGGCGCGGGCCTCGAACCCGCAGTCGCAATAGAGCACCTTGTCCATGACTCCTCGAGGCGAAAATAGGACTCCGCCCCTAAATCGAGGCAAGATGCGGGTAGGAGAATGATTGGGGCGTTTCCACTGAAGGTTTTCCTCGCCGGTCGGGTCGCAGTCGAGACCAACGGTGTGGTGAGCGACGAGGAGCGTTTCCACGGGCGGCAGGGTCGGCTCTTCTTCGCGTACCTGGTAGCCGAGCAGGGAAGAGCGGTGCCGCGGGACGAGCTCGCCGAGGCGCTCTGGGGCAGTGCACCGCCAGCGAGTTGGGACAAGTCGCTGACCGTGATCGCGAGCAAGCTGCGTAACCTGCTCGCCGATCACGGCGTCGACGGTGCGAACGCTCTGACGGGCGCCTTTGGCTGCTACCGGCTCGAGCTGCCCGAAGGAACGTGGGTCGACGTGATCGTGGCGGCGACCGCGGTGCAGGAGGCGGAGGAAGCGCTCGCGGCAGGCGACCTGGACGAGGCGAAGACAGCGGCGGCGCTGGCCGCATCACTGGTTCGCCAGCCCTTCCTACCCGGTGAGGAGGGAACGTGGGTAGAGGAGAAGCGGCGTGGACTCGCTGACGTCCGTGGCCGCGCGCTGAGTGCGCTGGCCGATGCGTACCTGCGTTCAGGTGATGCACCAGAGGCGGCGAAGTGGGCCGAGCAGACGATCGCGCTCGAGCCGTTTCGCGAAACGGGATACCGACGGCTGATGGAAGCTCACGTCGCCGCCGGCAACCGGGGGGAGGCCCTTCGCGTGTACGAGCAATGCCGAACGCTCCTCGCGGACGAGCTCGGAACCTACCCCTCACCCGAGACCGAGTCGATCTACCGCGCCCTTCTCGACGCTCCTTCTCTTGCGCCGCCTGTCACAGAGAAAACGGAGCCCGCTGCGATTCTCGACGGCATGGAAACGCGAGGCCCACCGGCCATACGCTTCCGAACCCGTCGATGGGCTGCACCATTGATTGCGACCGCCGCCGCTCTCGTCGTGGCGGCCACGATCGCCTTGGCCGTCGTCGACCGCACCGGCGCGCAGCGCTCCGGCCTAACCTCAGCGGCCCCAAACTCGGCTGCGGCGATCGACACGAACTCGAATCGAAAGGTGGCCGAAGTCCCGGTCGGCAACGGACCGACGAGCGTCGCAGTCGGCGAAGGCTCGGTGTGGGTGACGAACGCGCTCGAGGGCACGGTCTCGCGCATCGATCCACGGACAGGCAGCGAGCTCCAGCGCATCGATGTCGGGGGTGATCCGAGCGGGATCGCGTACGGGGATGGGATGGTCTGGGTTGCGAACTCGTTGGACGGCACCGTGTCACAGATCGACCCGCAAACGAACCACGAGGTCCAGGCGATTCCGGTCGGCGTGACACCGACCGCCGTCGCTTTCGGCGAGGGAGCGGTCTGGGTGACCAGCGCGGCGGAACGCAATCTCACGAAGGTCGTTCGTGGCCATGTGGTCGACAGGATCCCGACCGGCGCGCTTGGGCGCGGCATCGCCGTCGGTGGGGGCAGTGTCTGGGTCACGGACGAGTCGAGCCGAAGCGTCGTCCGCATCGATGCCCGGACAAACAAGTGGACGGAGACGGTTAGCGTGGGCAACGGGCCGACCGGCATCGCGTTCGGTCACGGCTCCGTGTGGGTCACGAACTCGCTCGACGGCACGGTCGCACGCATCAACCCGCGAACGAACAAGATGACGGCGGTGGTCTCGGTCGGCGAGGGGCCCGACGCTATCGCGGTCGAACGGGACGCCGTTTGGGTGAGCGCGGAGTTTTCCGAAGAGATCGCACGCATAGACCCGACGAAGGACCAGGTTGTGGAGAGAATCCCGGTCGCGAACCGGCCGAAGGGGCTAGCGCTCTTGGAGAGCCGGGTCTGGTTCGCCGTCCAAGCCTCCGGCTCCGGCCATCGCGGAGGGCGCCTAGTGGTCGGAGCCGATGAATTAATCGATGGCTCGATCGATCCGAACTTCATCAGCTGGGCCGGGACCCGCGCCGCGCTCAGCACCGCGTACGACGGTCTCATCGCCGTCGCGCGGCGCGGCGGAAGCGAGGGCACGCAGATCGTGCCGAACCTGGCTGAGAACCTGCCGGTGATCACGAACGGCGAAACCAGATACGCCTTCCAGCTCCGCCGCGGCCTCCGCTACTCGAACGGGGCGCTCGTCAAGGCGAGCGACTTTCGGCGCGCGTTCGAACGGTCGTTTCGTGCAGGGGCTGATGTGGGGGACGTTCCGCTCATAGGGACCGAGGCTTGCACGCGGCGACCGCACATTTGCGATCTCAGTCGCGGCGTCCAGACGAACGACGAAACCGGAACGATCGTCTTTCACCTCCGGCGACCGGTCAGCGCCAGCGAGTTCCTCTCGGACGTGAGCTTTCTGGTTCCGATCCCGGATGGTACGCCGAACCGGGATCTAAGGACGCGTCCCGTCCCCTCGACCGGGCCGTACATGATCGAGAGCTACGTGCCGAGACGGGCGCTCACGCTCGTCCGCAATCCCTACTTCCGCGTACGGTCGAGAGCTGCGCGCCCCGACGGGTTCCCGGACGAGATCGAGTTCAGACTCGACCGTTATGGCGGCGGCGTTACGGCCGTCGAGCGAGGACGGGCGGACGTCACCTTTGCCTCTGATCAACCCGAGGGCGTCAAGGCGTTCGAGGACTTCAAGGCACGCCATGCCTCGCAGGTCCACCTGCAGGCGGTGCAGGCGACGGTCGGCATCTTCCTCAACACGACGAAACCTCCTTTCGACGACATCGGAGTGCGGCGGGCGGTCAACTACGCCGTCGACCGTGCGGCGATCTCCGCCTCCTCGGGAGGCTCGGCGTTTGCCGAGCCGACGTGTCAGCCCCGACCGCCGGGCACCGTGGGCTTTCGACGCTACTGCCCCTATACGGCCGCGACGAGCCAGACGGGCGAATGGAAAGCGCCTGACCTCATGCGTGCGCGCCAACTCGTGACAGCTTCGGGGACGCGCGGCATAAGTGTGACGGTCTGGACCTACCCAGGCTTCTGGGAGCCGGCCGCAAAGGGGGCAGTCAAAGCGCTGGAAGCGATCGGCTACCGGGCAAGCATCAGGCGAGCGGAGGGTCTCAACGCCTACTTCGCGAAAGTGGCTGACAAGAAGACGCGGGGGGTGCAGGCGGGCATTTTCGGCTGGTGGGACATCCCCCGGAGTGCGTCGTCCCTCCTCGCGGATTTCAGGTGCCTCCGACCCAATCAGCCCGGGCCAAACAACGTTAGCTTCCTCTGCGACCGACGGGTGAACGCCCAGATCGCGCGGGCGTTGAGAGTCGAGGCCACCGACCCGGAAGCCGCGGTGCCGCTGTGGGGAAGGATCGAACGCGACATCGTCGACCTAGCGCCGTGGGTGCCCCTGTTCACGCCGTCGGGAGCATCCGTCGTATCCAAGCGCGTGGGCAACTACCAGGACAACCCCGAGTTCGGGATCCTGTTCGATCAGCTCTGGGTGCGATAACGGCCTTGAAAACCGTTTGAGCCCCGACGTCTAGAGGTTGGATCACCGCATTAATGGTCGGTGCTTTCAGATATGCCGGCTGCGCCGCCGACTCGCAAACAAAAGGCTCTGTTTCCAGGGCCTTTATGAGTAGCGGGGGCAGGATTTGAACCTGCGACCTCCGGGTTATGAGCCCGGCGAGCTACCTGACTGCTCCACCCCGCGTCGCTGGGCGGAATTATAGCTCGCCGGACGCGAGACCTGCTAGGTCGCGGCCAGCCCCGCAGCCGTCAGTGGCAGGCCGTTCGCGGAGCCGACTGCGTCGAGCTTGCCGTCCTCGCCGATCCGCCAGCCGAAGACTCGGCCGCTGTCGGCATGCAGCGCGTAGAGATATTCCCCGTCGGAGCTGAGCGCCTCGTCACGGATGCCCGGCTTGCCGTCGACCGTCGTTGCCGCGACGGCTTCGCGGAGCTCGATGCTGCCGTCCGTGTCGATGGCGTATGTCGAAATCGTGCCGTCGCCGAAGTTGGTCACGAACACGGTCCGGCCGTCCTTGCTGATCGCCGCCCAGCACACCTCACTGCGTGTGTTGCCGACGGGACCGCTGAGTGGAGCGAGCTGCGCCGACCCACCGAGCCTGTACGACGAGGCCGAGGCTTTGCCGGCCTGCGCGCCCGCCGCTTCGGTCACGACCAAGACGCCATCCCCCGTCAGGTCGAAGCCGTAAGGCGTCGCCCCAGACGACTGGTACGTGACCTGCTGCTGTGCCCGTCCGTCGCTGTCGACGGAGAACGCGTGAATGCTGTCGGCGCGGTCGCTGACGAGAAGTGTCCGGCCGTCGCGGCTGAATGCGACCTGCGCGGGATCTGTCCCTGCGGGCTGCGTCGACTCCTTGATGGCGACGAGCCGGTCGCGCTCCAGCTCGAAGCCGGTGATGTTCGGTTCGCCACCGGTGTTGAGCACATAGACATGATCGGTATGCACTGCAACGCTGCGTGGAGCGGAGCCGCCCGAAGAAACCCGGTCGAGCACCCCGAGCCGATCGCCGTCGATCGAGAAGACCGTCACGTCGTCGCTGCCTGCGTTCGTAACGAACAGCCGGTTGCCGTCGACGAGGACCGAGCTTTGCGACGGCAAATGCGGCTCGCCTGAGCCCTTGCCGCCCGTTCGAAACGAGTTCCGGCGCTCGAGCTCGCCGGCGGCTCGGCGGGCAAACACGACAACCTCGTTGTGGTCGGCGTCGTTCGTCTGCACGTACACGAATCCATCTGCTTGCTGCGTCATTGGAATCTCCCTTGGTCTCCCGTTGTCGCAGCTACCGTCCCGCGAGACCTCCTCGCGTTACAGCTGATTCAGCGAGAACGTGCGTACGCCGGCTCGCGCACGCTCACCCGGAAAGGAGCGGTCGCAGCGAAGCCGACAGCCATCACGAGCGCGCCGGCGACGGCATCGAAGATGTAGTGGTTCCCGGTGACCACGATCGTCAGCAGCACCGCAGCCGGATACAGCACTCCGGCGAGTCGCAGCAGCCAGCTCCGCGCGTACAGAATGAGCCCGGTCCCCAGGGCAAGCGCCCACCCGGCATGCAGGCTCGGTACCGCCGCGACCGGGTTCGAGAAGCGCTCGTGGTGCGGCTTGCCGATGTTCACGCCCGAGTACAGGTCGATCGTATCCTTGATGCCCATGTTTGCGAGCCGCGGCGGCGCCGTCGGATAGCGCCAGTGGATGACGAGCGCGATCGCCGTCGCGAGCAGGAACCCGTCGCGGAAGATGGAGAAGCCCTCACGGTTCCGCCAGTACAGCCAGACGAAGAACGCTCCGGTCACGACGAAGTGGCTAGAGAGGTAGAACCAGTTCATCCCCTTCACCACATCGGGGAAGCGCAGGAACCACGCCTGGATCCCCTGCTCCCAGGAAAAGTGGGCCACGCGCTCGAGCCGCTCGACGTGCTGCGCGTTCGCGATCGCCTGCGGCCAGTCGGTCGGGATGAGCCGGCGCAGAAGCCGGTAGACCTCTGCGAGGCCGATAACGAGGCCGATCTGGAAGATCGGGTCGAGTCGGTGGAGCAGGCGGCGGGCTCGACTCACGGGTCTGACTCTACCCACGGCTCGAGGGATACAGTCATACCCTTGTGAGCCGTATTGCAGCCGTCGATCTCGGCACGAATTCCACCCGTCTGATCGTCGCGGACGTCGAGGACGGACGCATTTCCGACGTCGACCGCGAGACGCGCATCACGCGCCTGGGCGAGGGCGTCGATGCGCGCCGGCGTCTCCTGCCCGTCCCCATCGCCCGCGTACGGAACGTCCTCTCCGACTATCGAAGAACGCTGGAATCGCTCGGCGCCGAGCGAACGTTGCTGATCGCGACGAGCGCAGTTCGCGACGCGGAGAACGGCGAGGCGTTCCTCGGCGAGATCGAGTGGAGCTACGGCTTCAAGACCCGGCTGCTCTCCGGACATGACGAGGCAATGCTGATGTTTCGCGGCGTCACGGCGGAGCGTGGACTGCGCGACGGGACTGTGATCGTGGACATCGGCGGCGGCTCGACCGAGCTCGTCGCGGGAGCCTCGGACGGGCTGCGCTGGCACGACAGCCTCGACATCGGCTCGGTTCGAATCACCGAGCGCTTCCTCCACTCGGACCCACCGACGGAAGCTGAGCTGAAGGATGCCGCGGCCGCGGTGCGCGCGCTGCTGTCGGAACGCGTGCCCGACGAGGTCCGCAACGAGACGCGCTCCGCGATCGGCGTCGCCGGAACGCTCACGAGCATTGCAGGGCTCGCGCTCGGTCTCGAGGAGTACGACCGCGACCAGGTGCACGGCTTCGAGCTCAGTGCAGAGGCACTCGACGAGCAGTTGCAGCGATTGGCGTCGGTAGCACTGGCCGAGCGGCGAAAGTTGCGTCCACTCGATCCCGACCGCGCACCGGTGATCGTCGGCGGCGCGGTGATCGCCCGCGAGGTACTCGACTTCTTCGGGCTCGACAAGCTGGAGATCAGCGAGCGCGACATCCTCGACGGAGCCGCGCTGGCCGCAGCCGAGCTACCGGAAGAGGAGGAAGGAGCAGCGCCTCCCGGCGCTTACACCTGCTGCTAATTCGCGGGGTCCGTGATCTCGATGTAGGCGGCCGCCTCCGGCTGGTTCCGAGTGACGACCCGGACCAGGCGGTTGAAGACGCCGAGCAAGCGGCGCATGAGACCGTACTTCCGGTCGAGCAGCGGCTCGACGAGGCTCCCCTGCGGGATGTCGAGCAGCCGCCCCACTCCCTCGACTGACTCGCCGCGCACTCGGCCGCGGTAATCCGACGCGGCGACGACGACGCGCGGATCGCGGCGAAGCCGTTTCACTTTCCAGGTGTCGGGGCCGGTCCAGACGAGCAGCCGGCGCCCGTCGTCGCTGACGACCCAGACAGGCGTCGCGACCGCTGTCCCGTCCTTCTTGAAGGTCGTCAGGCTGATGTACTTCTCGCCGGCCAACGCGCCCACCCGCTTCACAGTTCGAGCCTATTCCGGTACTGGCGGCGGTTCGTCCTCCGCCAGCCTTCGCTGCAGCACCGTCCGCGACAGGATCCCGACGAGTCTCCCGTCCTCGACGACGGGCACCCGTTCGAAGTCATGTTCTTCCAGGGCGTGGAACGCCTCCTCGAGATCCATCGAGGCGTCGAGCGTGAACAACGGCGGCTCCGCGATCTCTCCCGCCTTGGTGTTGCGTGGATCTCGCCCCGGTGCAACCACCTGCGACACCAGTGTCTTACGGGTGATCACGCCGACGAGCTGGCCGTCGTCGCAGACAAGGATCGCTCGAACCGCCGGATCGGACAGCCGCTCGCCCGCCTCCTGCGCGCTCGCGGTCACATCGAGCGCTCCCGGCTCCGGGACCATCGCATCGCGTACGTGCTGCGCCATCGACGTCATGGATAGATCCCGCGTGCCTTCAGCGCGGAGGCCACCTCGTTGATGCCCGCGACGAGGGCCGACTGCCGCAACGAGATGCTCTTCTCGTCGGAGAGGCTCCACACACGGTCGAACGCATCGGTGAGCTTCTCCGCGAGCCGGGCCCGGATCTCGTCGCGCGTCCAGAACAGCCGCCCGAGGTCCTGAACCCATTCGAAGTACGACACGGTTACGCCACCCGCGTTCGTGAGCACGTCCGGCAGGACGAGAATGCCGCGATCCGCCAGAATCGCGTCGCCTTCGACCGTCGTCGGGCCGTTCGCCCCTTCCACGACGAGTTTCGTGTCGATGCGCGGTGCGTTCTCCGCGGTGAGCTGCCCCTCGAGCGCTGCGAGCACGAGGATGTCGCACGGTTGCTCGAGCAGCTCCGAGTTCGAGACGTGCCGCACGTCCGGATAGCCCTCGAGGGTCGCGTGGTCCGCGACCCATGCGCGCACCGAATCGAGGTCGAGACCGCTCTCCGAATAGATCCCGCCGGAGATGTCCGAGACCCCCAGCACGGTCCCGCCCAACGAGACGAGCTCCTGCGCAGCGATCCCGCCGACGTTGCCGAACCCCTGGACTACGCAACGCTGTTCCTCGAGCTTCCACCCGAGTCGACGGCACGCACGTTCGATTACCATCACGACACCGGCGCCGGTCGCCTGGTGCCGGAAGAGGGAACCCCCGAGCGCGACGGGCTTGCCGGTGACGATCTCCGGAACCGCATGGCCCACCTGCATCGAATAGGTGTCCATGATCCACGCCATCGTCTGCTCGTTCGTCGCCATGTCCGGCGCAGGGATGTCCTCCTGCGGTCCGATCACTCCGCGCAACTCGCTCGTGTAGCGCCTCGTCAACCGCTCGAGCTCACGAAGCGACAGCTCACGCGGATTGCAGCGAACACCACCCTTCGCGCCGCCGTACGGCAGCCGGAGGAGCGCACATTTCCAGGTCATCCAAACGGCGAGCGCAGCACACTCGCCCATGGTCACGTGAGGGTCGTAGCGAATCCCGCCTTTGGTCGGGCCGAGCACACTCGAGTGCTGAACCCGGTAAGCCGGAAAGACGTCGACGTGCCCCTCGTCCCGCCGAATCGGAACCGTGACCATGACCGCCCGTTCCGGGTAACGAAGCCGCTCAGCAATGGACTCGTTGACCTCAGCGTAGGGAAGCGCAAGCTCAAACTGCTGCAACGCAGTCCGAAAAAGCGGCGTATCCCACTCCAACCGCCCTTCCTCAACAGAAAGAGTCTCGACCTCAGCCACAAGCCAAGTCTAAGTTTCCAAGTATCCATCCGCCGCAAAGGCGGGCTGTGCCCGTCTTTGCCGAAGCCGCGACGAATCGAATCCAGAGCGGCGCGAGATCATCATGGCTCGCGAAGCGAGCCGGATCTCGGGCCGCGATGCCGGGGGCGGGACTCGAACCCGCACGCCCCGCGAGGGGACACCCGATTTTAAGTCGGGCGCGTATCACCAGTTTCGCCACCCCGGCGGGCTCAGAATAGCGTCGTGTCAGCGCGTTATTCGCCGGCGGGGAAGGCGTAGCTGGAGGGGATCTTCGCCGGCGGTTTGCCGACGACGAACGCGATCTCCTGGTGTGGCTTCAGGATCAGGGTCTGCGGATTTCCCGTCTGCCGCTTCCCATCCACGTACCACTTCAGCCCGTTGTAGCCGCCGATCGAGTTCGCGTTGAGGCGGACGGCCCACTCGGCGAAGAACTGGCCCACCGTGAAGTTGCGGCTCTTCTGCGCCTCGATGTGGATGACCCCGCTGTCGTCGTGCGTGTGGAGCTCGGTCAGGTACCCGGCCCCAGGGTTGATCCCGACAAGCGCCGGAATCTTGACCTTCTTGCCGTTCACGAAGATGTCGAAGTGGGCGTGGAAGTGCTCGGTGAGGCCGTTGTGCCCGCTGAGGGTCGTCAGGTCGAGCGGGGCCAGGCGGTCGGCGAGAAAGCGGTACTCGGGCGCCCACGGGGCCTTCGTCTTCCGAATCCCCGGCAGCGCGTTGTAGTTCGTTGCAGTGGTCAGCGTCGACGGGCTGCCGCTCCCGCCCCCGTTGTCGCGTTTGATGACGACGCCGATGATCACGGCCGCGATCAGAGCCGCGACGATGGCACCGCCTCCCGCATACAGCCAGGGTGAGCGCTGCGGGGCGGTCGGGCTTTTCCGAGGATCGCGTTTCTGGGGCGCCTGGACGCGCCGCGGAGGCGGTGGAGTGCGGACCTTCTTGGCCACGGCGCGCAAGGGTACCGGCCGCCGTACGGCCGGGGAAGGAAGTACGGAACGTGCGCGTTTTTTTCGCGGCCGTGCCTCTTGACTAGACGAGAGGCGCCAGCATAAGCTCCTCGAGCCGAAGCCGATGAACCCTCGGGTTCGCCGGCTTCGGCGTTTTTTGTGGACCGGGCTTGCTTTTCATCGGGCCGCCCGATCGTTCCGTCCGATCCCCCCACTACCGTCTGTCGGCTCTATGGCAGCGGTACTCCTCATCCTTCTTCTCGGGGCGGGCCTCGCGGCCGCACTCGTCTGGCTCGCGCGGACCCTTCGCGACCTCCGTGCCGACTGGAGCACCCAGCTGTCGGATCGCAACGCCGAGGTCGATCGGCATCTCATCGGGGTGACCGAGACGATGGACCGGCGGCTCTCGGAGCTCGACACGAAGGTCGACCGCCGGCTCGAGAACGCATCGCAGACGACGAACAAGATCCACGAGCGGCTCGGCAAAGTGGACGAGGCGACGACACAGATGCTCGAGCGCGCGAAAGACCTCGCCCGACTCGAGCAGGCCCTGCGCCCCCCCAAGGCTCGCGGCGGTTTCGGCGAGCTCCTGCTCGAGAACCTGCTCCGCGACCGCCTGCCACCTTCCGCCTACGAGATGCAGTACACCTTCGACTCAGGCGAACGCGTCGACGCGATCGTGCGAGCCGACCGGACGATCCCCGTCGACTCGAAGTTCCCACTCGACAACTACATCCGGCTCTCCGACGCCGAGACGGACGACGAGCGGCAGCTTGCGGAGCGGCAGTTCGGCCGGGACGTCAAGCAGCACATCGACGCGATCGCAGCCAAATACATCAGGCCGGACGAGGGCACCTATGACTTCGCCTTCATGTACATCCCCGTCGAAGGCGTGTACTACGAGCTCGCCTGCGGCAAGACCGGAGCACTACTCGCGTACGCGCACGACCGGCGCGTCTTCCCGGTTTCGCCGACGACGTTCACGGCGTACCTGCAGGTGATCGCGCTCGGGCTGCGCGGCATGAAGATCGAGGAGCATGCGCACGAGGTGATGGCGTACGTCGCCGATCTCCGCCGCGACTTCGACCGCTTCGCCGACGACTTCGAAAAGGTCGGCACGCACCTCGGCCATGCGCACTCGAAGTACCACGACGCCGGGAAGCGCCTCGACAAGTTCGGGACGAAGCTCGAGCGTGCGGTGGAAGAGCAGGGAGAGATCGAGGGCGAGACCGTGCTCGAGCTTCCCGGCGTTTCCGCCGACGCCGCCTAGCTAGAAGCGCAGGAGAGCGCCGATGCCTTCGACCGGCGCGAGATCCTCGTGGTGCCGGATGGCCCACACCGCGCCGCCGTGCGCGAGTGTCTGGTGCACCGCGAGGTCGAGACCCGCGTCGGTCGGTTCGAGCCGCGTGCCGTCGAGCGGACAGCTTCCTTCCGAGATCGCGGCCCGGCCGCAGGCGGGGCACCTGAAGGCCGCTCTGTCGACGCCCTGCTGGAAGAGCAGCAGCTCCACGCGCGCGTCGGACGCTGCCTCGAGCGTCTGCTCCCAACCCGACGCGGCGCGGCCGTTGCGGCCCGCTTCTTCACGCCAGCGCTCGATCGCCGCCGACTCGCTCTTCGCCTCCGCTTCTTCAAGGACCGGCTTGACTGCCGCAAGCAACTCGGCAGGGCTTGCGTGCGACTGCGCCGGGGTCCAGCCGACTAGCGACGTTCGCGCCTCGGCGGAGAGTGCATCCCGGAACTCGGTTCGCATGTCCTCCGAGCAGACGAGGACGATCTTGGGTCCCTGCAACTGCCGCCGGGTTCGGTCGAGTTCCTCGGCCACGCCCTTCAGATGTTCGTGGACGAGCTTCTCGATATGCCGCTGATACCTCGCCTGCGACCAGCCGCCCTGGTCGTGCTGGCCCGGCGTCTCGTCGTAGTGCTCGGAGATCTCTTCCAGCCGTCCGCCGCGAAGCCGGTAGAGCTGACCCTCCTCGCGACTGACGACGGCCACGATCGTCCCGTCAGCCCGTCCGATCAGCGGCGCGAGCGGCGCAAGGAAGAAGTCACGTCCGACCTTCGCGCGGTCGTCGACCGGCGCCGGCAGGGCGAGCGTCCGCCACGAGTTGTCGAGCCCGGCCGCGAAGACGGCGAGCCCCTGAGAGCCGTCTCGCTCGAAGTCATCGTCGAACCACTGCGCAATCCGCTCGAAGTCGGCCTTGAGACCCATGCGCTGCTCGTGGGTCAGGTCGGTCCGGTCAGTCCGGTCGGCCGCATGGAGCATCGAGTTCATGCGGGTCTGCGCGTCGCCGGCAGTCGGGACATCGGAGGGGTCGAGGTTCAGGTAGAGGCTGATCGCGCAGCCCTTCTCGGCCCGAAAGCCCGCGAGCTCCCGGAGGAGCGACCAAGTCACCGTTCCAGCCATACCCCGCCCCTACCTAGCATTGACGCGACGATTCTAAGCATCGGGAGCGCTTCCGGGCCGTCCGGGCAAGGAAGGTTCAGCCGACCAAGATCGTTTAATACAGATAAAGAGGGAATCACTATGGAGGACCATGACTGACAACGACATCCGCGAGGTGATCATTATCGGAGGGGGGCCGGCCGGGTATACCGCCGCCCTTTACGCTGCCCGCGCGAACCTGAAGCCGCTCGTGATCGAGGGCTTCAACTGGGGTGGCCAACTGATGATCACGAGCGACGTGGAGAACTATCCGGGCTACGCCGACGGTGTGATGGGGCCGGAGATGATGCAGGAATTCCGCCGCCAGGCGGAACGATTCGGCACCGACTTCGTCACCGACGACGTGACCAAGGTCGATTTCTCGGCGCGCCCCCACCGGGTCTGGGTCGGCGACGACGAGTACCGCGCCGAGACCGTGATCGTGGCGACCGGCGCCACCGCTCGCCAGCTCGGGCTCGAGTCGGAGCGGAAGCTCCAGGGCCGCGGCGTCTCCTACTGCGCGACCTGTGACGCGGCCTTCTTCCCCAATAGGCACGTCGTCGTGGTCGGCGGCGGCGACTCGGCCATGGAGGAAGGCACGTTCCTCGCCCGCTTCGCCGCCAAGGTGACGATCGTGCACCGGCGCGACGAGTTCCGCGCCTCGCAGATCATGATCGACCGCGCCCGTGCGAACGACAAGATCGAGTGGGTTACGAACGCGGTGGTCGACGAGGTGCTCGGAGACGATCGCGTCACCGGTGTCCGGCTGCGCGACGTCAACACCGACGAGACCTGGGAGGTCGAGGCCGACGGCGTGTTCGCAGCGATCGGGCACGACCCCAATACTCGGCTCTTCCTCGACCAGCTCGATCACGATGCGGGCGGCTACCTGATCACTAAGCCGGGCTCCACGGAGACGAACGTCGAGGGTGTCTTCGCCGTCGGCGACGTGCAGGACCACGTGTACCGCCAGGCGGTTACGGCCGCCGGCTCGGGCTGCATGGGCGCGCTGGACGCTGAGCGCTACCTCGCAGCGCTCGAAGGCCATCTGATGGCCGCCGAAGCAGCTCCTCGCAGCTGAGCATGCCGCAGTGGACCGACCTGCTCGACCCCTCGCCCGAGGAGTTGCGACAGCACCTGCCGAAGGACATCCACCCCCGCGCGCTCGAGCAACTGCTGGCAGACGCGAAGCACGACGACGAGCCGCGGCCCAAGCTCGAAGGTCACGGTAACTACATCTTCGGCGTGTTTCTCGTCCCCGTGCTCGTACCGAACGAGGATCGCATCTACTACCAGGAAGTCGACCTGATCGGAATGCGCGAGAGCCTGCTCACGGTTCGCAAGACTCCGGAACGCGGCGAGCCGTTCGACATCTCACCGGCAAAGGCGGCCTGCCGACCCGACGAGGTCGTCGGGATGAACGCATACCACCTCATCGACGAGATCGCCGAGCGGTATCTCGATCTGATCGACGGCCTGAACGACGAGATCGACGAGCTCGAGGACAACGTCGAGGGCTGGACGCCGGCGAAAACACGTGCCAGGTTGTCGGGGCTGAAGCACGATCTCCTCCACGTCCGGCGGACCCTGTCTCCGATGCGCGACGCCGTGCGGGGGGTCGTCGATGACAGGGTCGAGCTCGACGACGGCGGTCCGATGATGACGAGAGAGGTCGAGCTGAACTTCGCCGCCGCCTACGACAAGTTCCTGCGCGCCGTGGACGGGCTCGAGCTGTCGCGCGATCTCGTTGCAGGCGTCCGCGACTATCTGCAGTCGAAAATCGCGAACGATCAGAACGAGGTGATGAAGAAGCTGACGGTGATCGCGTCGGTCCTCCTCCTCCCCACGTTCATCGTCGGTCTCTACGGCCAGAACTTCAAACACCATTTCCCCGAGCTCGGCTGGCAATGGGGCTACGTCTGGTCCTGGAGCCTGATCGTAGTGACCACGATCGGGCAGCTCGTCTTCTACAGGCGGCGCGGCTGGATCTAGCCCAGCTACCTTGATTCGGTGCCGTACTTCATCTGCCCGAACTGCAAGAACCGGTCGATCGACCATGATCGGCTCCAGGAGATCGACAACGTCCCGGTGGCCTGCGAGCGTTGCGGGTTTGGCTTCCTGTTCGAGTTGATGGACGACTATTACCCCGCTCCGAACACCGGCTTCGTCGTCTGCGACAAGGACGGCCGGATCCTCGCGAGCGGGCGCGGCGTGTTCGAGCTCTCCGGCTTCCGGGAGGAAGAGCTGCTCGGGGCGGACATGGTGACCCGGTTCGGGCTGAGCGGATTCGAAGGGGAGCAGAATCCGGCGGCCGTTGCGCTCGAGTGGGGCGTGCGGAAACTCGGAGAAAAACTCGAGCTACGAACGCGCGCGGGCCAGCAGAAGCCGGTGATCGGCGACTTCTTCCCCGCCTACGACGACGACGGCGGACTGCTGGTCGCGCTCACACCGCGCGGCTGACGTAGACCCTCGTCACGTACGAAAAGTCGACGAATCCGCCGAGCCGCGCGGCGACGGCGCGTAGCTCGGCATCGAGTTGCTGCCGGGCCCCGGTCGGGGCGGCCGCGACGAAGCTGACCGAGGCGATTCGCTCCGCCAACGCGTCGGCATCGAGGGTCTCCGAGAACCGGAACCGCCGCTCTTCGAGTGCGCCGAAGAGCGCGCTCTCCTCCAGTGCCAGCGGCCACTGTTCGGCCGGCGGTCGATCCGCCGGAACGAACGGCGCGATCAACTCGCCGACCTCGTGGTGCAGCGGGGCGTCATGGTCGCGGGAGTTCCAGACCAGTGCGATGGACCGTCCCGGACGCAGTACGCGGTGGAGCTCGGGAATCGCCTCGTCGTGCCGGAACCAGTGAAACGCCTGGCCGACGGTGATCGCATCCACTGTGTTGTCGCCGAGCGGGATCGCCTCTGCCGAGCCGCGTAGCGCGAGGGCCGAGGGCACCGCCCGTTCCAGCTCGGCCCGCATCGCGTCGCCCGGTTCGACCGCGATCACTCGAGCGCCGGTGGGGATCAATGCGCGCGTCAGCTTGCCGGTACCGGCGCCGAGGTCGAGGACGGTTCGGCCCGGCCGAAGATCGAGCTTGGTGGCCATCCAGTCGACGGCTTCCGCGGGGTATTCGGGACGCGCGCGCTCGTAGACGTCGGCGACGAGCTCGAAGCTCCGTGAGTCGGGATGCTGGAGCTCAGACACGCGACGACGGGCAGAGGTCGGTTAGGACACATTCCTCACAGCGCGGCAGACGCGCGAGACACACCTGGCGGCCGTGCCAGATCAGCAGGTGCGGAAACCGGCCCCAATCCTCGCGCGGGACGATCTTGATCAGGTCGCGCTCGATCTTCACCGGGTCTTCCTGTTTCGTCAGTCCGAGCCGCTGCGACAGCCGCCGGACGTGGGTGTCGACGACGATTCCCTGCGGTTCGCCGAGCTCGGCTGCGACGACGTTCGCTGTCTTGCGCGCGACGCCGGGCAGCCGTACGAGCTCCTCGAGCGTTCGCGGCACCTCACCGTCGAACTCGGCGAGCAGCATCGCCATCGTGCCGCGAATCGCCTTCGCCTTCTGCCGGTAGAAGCCGGTCGCGAAGATGTCTCGCTCCAGCTCCTCCGGCGGCACCGCGAGGTAGTCCTCGGGCTTGCGGTATTTGACGAACAATTTCTCGGTCACGCGGTTGACGTTCACGTCGGTGGTCTGGGCGGAGAGCATCACCGCGACCAGAAGCTCGAGCGGCGACCTGGATTTGAGCGCGATGGTCGCATCCGGGTGGGCGGCGGCGAGGCGGTCGATGATCTCCCGGATCCGGACACGCTTTGGACCGACGCGGCGCCGCGCCTCCTTGACGAAGCTTCTCGGCATGCTCAGACCGTAGCGAGTGCGTGTTCTGCGTAGCTCGCCCCGCGGAGCCCAGGACCGGCGCAGACGATCTCGAGCGCCGGACAGCCGGCGCAGATGTACTCGCTCGGCGTGGGGCGGAACTCGCCCGCGTTGATCTTTGCGATCGCCTCGCTCAGCTCCGCCTCGAGCTCGGCGATCTGCTCGATGTGGAAGACGGTGGAGACGACGGCATCGGAGCGCTCGAGGAAGTGGTAGACGACCTCCACTTCCCGGGCACCGGCTCGGAAGCAGGCGAGCGCGTAGACGAGCCTCTGCAGCCGGTAGTCGTGCTCGACGATCTCTTCGGGCGTGCCCTCGGCGAGCGAGTTCGTCTTGTAGTCGATGACGATGGCCTGCTCGCCGTCGAGCTGGAGCATGTCGAGCCGGCCGCGAAGAAGCACGCCGTCGTGCTCGAACGCGAACGGCCGCTCCGGTCGCGCACTCGGCAGCGTGGCCACGCGCCCTGCGAGCTCGGAGTCGCAGTAGGACTGCACGAACCCGTCGATTCGTTCGAGCTCGTCGTCGCTCACCTTCGGGTACCAACCGCGAACGAGGCCGGTGAGATCTTCTGGCGGCAGGGGCTCCACCAAGTTCACGAGCTCCAGCAACCGGTGCACGGCGTCGCCGATCTCGGTGGCGGCCAACCCGGTCGTGCCTCCGGCCGCGAGCCGCTCGTCGGTCGGGCGCATGCCCACGACACGCTCTGCGTAGTAGCGGTACGAACAGCGGTCGAAGAGCGCGAGCGCGCTGAACGACAGACGCCGAACTCTGTGCAACGGCGGAGCCGGCACCTCTGCGAGCGCTGGCAGGGCCGGGACCAGCGCGGGCAGCGCGCCGCCCGCGCCGCCGTCTTCGAACAAGGCGAGCTGGCCCACTTCCGCCGGCACTTCGACGATGGACGGCGCCGCGTCCTCGACGTGATGGTCGACTCGCAAGATCACACGCGCGCCCTCGCGCTCGAGCTCAACCGGTTCACGGCCGGCGCTTTCGATCTCACCCTTGGCGTCGAGGCGGCCGAGCACCCAGCCGATCGGCGTCGTCTCGTCCGACGCGCGGGTCGGGTCGATCGAGCCGGAGACGATCAACCGGTCGATCGCGCGGGTCATGGCGACGTAGTAGAGACGCAGCCGCTCCGCGCGCTCCTCCTCCTTGCGCGCTTCCTGCACGGCGTCGTACGCGTAGGCGCCGCGCGGCTTGCTCGTGATCGGGTCGGCCACCCGGAAACCGAAGCGGCCGTCGGAGAGCGC
>Ga0207683_10001242_pt1 | contig 23116 bp, 15 predicted proteins | sample KBSM73metaG_FD_184333 | JGI IMG/M metagenome (GOLD analysis project Ga0207683, IMG submission 184333) | Miscanthus rhizosphere microbial communities from Kellogg Biological Station, Michigan, USA - KBS M7-3 metaG (SPAdes) (version 2) | ecosystem: Host-associated > Plants > Roots > Rhizosphere >... | reverse complement strand
AGCGGCCGCGCCGGAGGTCGAGGCTGCGCCAGCGTTCGCCGAGCCGACTGCCTCGGCCGTCGAGTCGGTCGCCCCGGCCGTCGAGTCGGTCGCCTCGGCCCACGAGCCGCACGCCGCGCCGTCCGAGCGCGAAGCCGACCGCGGCGACGCCGCAGCGCGCGACGACGAGGCGTTCACCGCGTCTGCGCCCGGCACGACAACCGCGGTCGAGCCCGAGGTCGAGGCACGGCGTTCGTTCGCGCCGTCGAGCGAGGAGATCCGCACCGAGCCCGGCGCCGCGCAGCCGCGCCAGCCCGCCCTGGTCGTCGCGGAGCACGACCACGACGACGAGGAGGCGGACGAAGAAGAGATCGAGGAGCTCGACAGCCTCGATCTCGTTGCCGACGACGACGAGGAACCGAGCGAGCAGACCCAGATCGGCGCGATGCCGGTCGATCCGAACGCGTTCCAGCATCACGGCCAGCCGACGGTTCCCGACGAGCTCGCCGCCCGGCTCGACGCTCACCTCGCGGCGGCGGAAGCGGAGGCCGACGAGGATCTCGGCCTCGGTGCCGCGTCACGCGAGCAGTCGGGATACGGCGCGCAGCCACACGCTGCGTACGGCGATCAGTCGCAAGGCGGGTATGGCGAGAAGTCGCAAGGCGGGTACGGCGAGCAGTCGCAAGGCGGGTACGGCGCGCAGCCACACGCTGCGTACGGCGATCAGCCGCAAGGCGCCTACGACGAGCAGTCGCAAGGCGCGTACGGCGAGCAGCCCGCGCATGGCGAGCAGTCCACCTATGGCGAGCAGCCGGCATATGGCGAGCCGCCGGCATATGGCGAGCCGCCTGCGCATGGCGAGCAGTCCGCATATGGCGAGCAGCCCGCGTATGGCGAGCCGTCGCAGGGCGCGTACGGCGAGCAGCCGCAAGACGCCTATGGCGATCAGCCGCAAGGCGCGTACGGGGAACCGTCCCCGGAAGAACAGGCAAACGGCGCCTATGGCGCGCAGCTGCCGTATGACGAGCAGCCAGCGTACGGCGAGCAGCCACACGCGTACGGCGAGCAGCCACACGCGTACGGCGAGCAGCCACACGCGTACAGCGAGCAGCCAGCGTACGGCGAGCAGCCAGCGTACGGCGAGCAGCCAGCGTACGGCGAGCAGCCACACGCGTACGGCGACCAGCCACACGCGTACGGCGAGCAGCCACCCGCGTACGGCGAGCAGCCACCCGGCGCGTACAGCGATCAACCGCAAGCTGCATACAGCGAACAGCCCGCCTACGGCGGCCAGCCCGCCTACGGCGATCAGCCTGCTCACGGCGAGCCGGGCTATGACGAAAACAGCGAGTTCGAGCAGGGCGAGTACAGCGCGCGTGGCTCTGCCTTCGACGCCGGTGCAGCGGCCCAGGCCGCCGACGGCGAGGGCGAGGGCGACGGCGAGGGCGAAGAGATCTCCGACTTCGACGTGCTCGCCGAGGCCGACGTCGACGACGCAGATCTGCTGACCGCGCACGGCGAGCAGGAAGCGGGCAGCGGCGAGGCGGCCGCGGCACCGCCGCCCGGCGAAGGGTCGTTCGACTTTGCCGCTCCGGTGCCGCCGCCCGGCGAGGGCTCGTTCGACTACGCGTCGCGGCTCGACCTCGGCGATGACGAATCGAATCACGCGCGCGCGACCGGTCATGCGCCCGCTGCCGAGGCGCGCCGGCATGCTGTCGATCCGCGGCGCGCGCGCAGCTACAGCGAGGGCTACAACGATGGCGCGCCGAGCTATGCCGATGCGCGCCGGCAGCCGAGCTACGGCGAGGAGCGCGGCTACGACTACGATGCGCCGAGCAGCAGCTACACGTTCGCCGAGGACCCGAACGATCCGTACGCCGACAATGCGCCTGCGCAGCTGACTCCGATCGCGAGCCCGCCGTTGCCGCAGCCGTCGATGCTGCGCGAGCCGCCGCCGCAGGACTACGACCTCGAGAACGCGCTCGAGGCGCTCGACGTCGATCTGGACGAGCTGTCGCCGTCGGTGAACGACCGCGGGCGTGCGCCGCTTCCAGGGTTGCCGGTGCCGCGCACCGAGACCGGCCCGGTGCCGACCGCGCCGCGTACGCGCACGGGCCAGGCTCCGCTTGCTACCCGCACGCCGACCGGCCAGGCTCCGCTCGCGCCGCGCACGCCGACCGGCCAGGCTCCGGTCGCGCCGCGCACGCCGACCGGCCAGGCGCGCACGGCGGCTCCGCCGGAAGATGCGGATGCCGACATCGATACGGCGCGGCCGGTCTCGCGCGCTCGCCGCGTGGAGACGCCGGCGCGTGCACTCGCCACGGCGAAGCCTGCGAAGCCGAAGCGTGCAGCGACCGAGGACGACGGCGTCCTGATCGACTTCGACGACGACGAGTAGCCGCTACCGCGTGGCTACAGCGGGTGCTCGAGCGCGGCGATCAGAGCCTGGCGATCGCCGGCGTGGCGCTGCCACAGCTCGAGGATGCGATCCGATTGCGTGCGGCCCGTGGCGGCGATCTCCTCGACCGGAGCGAGCAGCGGGATCGATGCCGGCCCGACCCGCGTGAGGCCGTCGCGCGCGATCGCCACGAGCTGCTTGGCGAGCTCGCCGATCGTGTGCTCGCGTGCGCGTGCGGCGAGGCCGGCGCGCGGGACGTCGTCGGCGAGCTGCTGGCGCTCCTCGAACGTGAGCTTGGCGGTGAGCGCGATCGCCGCGGCGCGCGCCGTCGGGTCGTAGAGCAGGCCGCGCATCATCGGCGCGAGCGCCTCGATCATCGGGATCGAGCCGCAGTCGCAGCCGCGCACCTCGATGAACTTCTTGAGGCGGCCCTCGGGGAACAGCGTCGAGAGGTGGAGCGCCCAGTCCTCGCCCGTCGCGTGCTGGCCGTTCCAACCGTCGCGCATGAACGTGCGGAACGTCAGGCCGGCCGGAACCGCGTGGTAGCCGCTGCGGTAGACGAAGTACATCGGCACGTCGAGCGCCCACTCGGTGTAGGCCGTGAAGATGTCGTCGCGCGTGAAGACGAACGGCAGGAGGCCCGCGCGTGCGTTGTCGGTGTCGCGCCAGATCCACGCGCGATAGGACTGGAAGCCGATCGGCTTCTCGTCGACGATCGGCGACGCGGCCCACAGCGCGGTGAGCATCGGCGTGACCGAGTAGATGCAGCGCATCTTGGCGGCGGCGTCGAGCTCGTCGGAGAAGTCGAGATTGACCTGCACCGTGGCGGTGCGGAGCATCATGTCGAGGCCGCGCGTGCCGACGGTCGGCATGTAGCGGCGCATGACGTCGTAGCGCTCCTTCGGCATCCACGGGATGTCGGCGCGCGTGCGGAACGGGCGCAAGCCAGCCGCGATCCAGGCCAGGCCGAGCTCGCGCGATGCCGCGCCGAGATCCGCGAGGTACGCGCGCATGTCGTCGACGAGCTCGCGATCCTCGAGGACGGGCCGCGCCGCCAGCTCGAACTGGCCACCCGGCTCGATCGTGAGCTGCGCATCGCCGCGCGCGAGCGCGATCATGTGGCCGTTCTCGAGCACGGGCTTGCCGCCGCGCTGCGCGAACCAGTTGAACAGGGCACCGATGCCGTTCGGACCGTCGTACGCGGGCGCGAAACCGGTCGCGCGCACGACGCCGATCAGCTCGTGCTCGGTGCCGATCCGCCATGCCTCGCGCGGCTTGCCGGCATCGAAGTACGCACGGAGGTCCTCGAACGAACGGACAGGGACCGCATCATGTTCGTCGACGAGGTGCACGAAGTTCCGGGCACTCTAGGGGGTGATCCCGCATCCGTCAACGGATGCACGCTGTGGTAGCGTTCGGGCGTGGACCCGTCCAAGCGAACGCGCCTCTTGGAGCTGCTGCGGTCGCGTTCATTTCAAGAACGCGAGGTCATCCTGTCATCGGGCCTCAAGTCGAACTTCTACATCGACTGCAAGCAGGTCTCGCTCGATGCCGAGGGTGCCGCGCTCATCGGCGCCCTGTTCCACGAGACGATCGAGAAGGTCGCGCCCGACGCAATTGCCGTCGGTGGGCTCACGCTCGGCGCCGATCCGCTCGCCACCGCGACGAGCATCGTCAGCTTCCAGAGCGGGCGTCCGCGGTCGGCATTCATCGTACGCAAGGAGCCCAAGGGCCACGGCACCGGCCAGTGGATCGAGAGCACGAAGCTCCCCGAGGGTGCTCCGGTCGTGATCCTCGAGGATGTCGTCACCACGGGCGCCGCCACGCTCAAGGCGATCGAACGCGCACGCCTCGCGGGATTCACTGTTCGATTCGCACTCGCCCTGGTCGATCGGCTAGAGGGCGGGCGCGAGGCGGTCGAGAAGGAATGTCCGCTGACCACGCTCTTCACCCGGCGCGATTTCCTGCCCCAATGAAGCGCGCGCTCGCGGCCCTGGTTCTCGTGGCGTGTACCCCCACGCCGCCCGCGGTGCATCTCACGGAGGACTGGCCCGCGCACGCGAGCACCGACTACGAGGCGATCACCTACAACTGGACGCGCACCGCCGTGATGCGCGGTCAGTACCAGGAGGTCCTCGATCTCGCGGTCACCTTCAAGTCGCCCGAGTGGCGCGCGGCGCACGCGATGCGCGACGCCGAGCACCGCGGTCTCACCGGCGAGGCCCGCGATCAGCGGCTCGCGCAGGCGCAGGCCGACATGGCCGGCCCGTACGAGGTCGAGCTCATGGTGACGACGTGGGATCGGCGCGAGAACGACCTCGATCACGGCAAGCGCAGCGTGTGGCGCGTCGTGCTCATCGACGAGCAAGGCCACGAGATCGAGCCACTCGAGATCGTGAAGGACAAGCGCCCGACGTTCACAGTGCGCGCCGAGTTCCCCGCCCTGGGCGACTTCGCGACCCCGTACGTCGCACGCTTCCCGCGCACGCCCGCCATCCTTGGTCCCTCGGTCCACGCGCTCAAGCTCCGCATCAGCGGTGAGCGCGGCGGAGTCGAGGTCGCCTGGAACGCGCCCTAGTGAGGCGCAGTCGTCGTCGTCGTCGTCGTCGTCGTCGTCATCGTCACGCGCCCTAGCGCGGCGGCGGCGGCTTCTTGCGGCCGAACACGCGGTCCCAGAACTTCGGCGGCTCGTAGCCCTCGTCGAGATCGTCGAAGCTCTCGACCTTCGTCGTACGCACCGGGCCGGTCTCGGCCTTCTTGAAGAACGCCTCCTCGACGTCGGTGAACGCGACGGCGGCATCCTTGCGGACCTCCGCCACCACGAGCTCGCGCGACGCCGACGCGGCATCCGGCGGCGGCGGAGCAGCAGGCGGCACCCCGACGGCCCTGACAGCAGCCGCGTGCACGGCCGCGAGATCGGACACGAGCATCGAAGGCTGATCGATCACGATCGACGCCTGGTCGCTGTGCATGACCTCGCCCGGTGCCACCGCGCGCGGCTGCGAGCTCGCGATCTCGCCGGTCGTCTCGGTGATCTCGGGCCCCTCGTGCTCGGGGGCAGGTCGCTCCTGACGCTGGCGCGCGAGCTTCGCGGTATCGATCGTGGCGATCATCGCGCGGATGACGCCGTCCGACGGTTCGTCCTCGGTGGCCACGGGCGCAGCGTTCGCGGTCGGCGCAGGAACGGGCGCAGCGTTCGCGGTCGGCGCAGGAACGGGCGCGGCGTTCGCGGTCGGCGCAGGAACGGGCGCGGCGTTCGCGGTCGGCGCAGGAACGGGCGCGGCGTTCGCGGTCGCAGGCGCGACGCCAATGGACGCGGCGATGCTGGACGCGGCGATGCTGGACGCGGCGATGCTGGACGCGGCGATGCTGGGCGTGGCGATGCTGGGCGTGGCGACGCTGGGCGCGACATCGACGGGCGGCGCGCCCTGGATCGTCACGGTCGGCGACGCGAGCACACGCGCCGTGTCCGCGGTCGTGACGACGGTCATGGTGTCGGCGACGCTGACGGTTGCCGCGGGCGTCTCGGCGACGGTGATCGGTTCCCCGATGCTCGCGCGGACGAAGTGCGTGGTCTCCGCCATATCGGCGCCGGCGCTTTCGAGCTCGCGGCGGGCCGCTCCATCGGTCGGCGCGACGCCAGAATCGCGGCGCGCTCCATCGGCCGGCGCGACGCCAGAATCGCGGCGCGCTCCATCGGTCGGCGCGACGCCCGGATCGCGGCGCGCTCCATAGGCCGGCGGGGGCGCGGGCGAGACCGCCTCGGCGACGAGCTGCTTGACCAGATCGCGCGCATCGGTGCCCGGCTTCGTGCGCTCGCGCGGCGGGCTCACTGCATCGGGCGCGGCAGTGACGGCGGCCGCGGGGTTGCTCGCGAGCGGCGGTGCGGGGATGGCGGGCATCGCGATCAGCTTTGCCGCCGCACGATCGGATTCTTCGCGCGCGCGAGCCTCGGCGGCTCGCGTGTCGGCGGTTCGCGCGTCGGCGGTTCGCGCGTCGGCGGTTCGCGCGTCGGCGGCTCGCGCGTCGGTGGCTCGCGCGTCGGTGGCTTGCGCGTCGGCGGCTTGCGCGTCCGGGCCCGGGCTGGGCATCGCGTCGTAACGCCTGCCCGCGTCTGCATCGACGCGTGCCACCGCTGCATCGCGGTCCTTGCGCTCGGCTTCCTGACGGCGAGCCTCGGCGGCCGCCTTGACACGCGCCGCATAGTGCTTCGCCTCGTCGGCGGCCGCAGTGCGCGCGGCTTCCTCGCGAGCGCGGGCCTCGGCTTCCTCGCGGCGCAGCCGCTCGATCCGCATGCGCTCGACCGATTCGCCGACGCGAGCCTGCGAGGCATCGCGGATCTGGTCGGCGTCGCGCGCATCCGCAGCCGCTTTCGCGTCCGCAGCCGCTTTCGCGTCCGCAGCCGCTTTCGCATCCGCAACCGCCTTCGCATCTGCCGCGGTCTTCGCATCGGCGGCGGCCTTCGCATCTGCTGCGGCCTTCGCATCTGCTGCGGCCTTCGCATCTGCCGCGGTCTTCGCATCGGCGGCGGCCTTCGCATCGGCGGCGGCCTTCGCATCGGCGGCGGCCTTCACGTCTGCGGCGGCCTTTGCATCCGCGGCGGCCTTCGCATCTGCCGCGGCCTTCGCATCCGCCGCGGCCTTCTCGTCGGCAAGCGCTCGCTCCTTGGCCGCCCACTCCACGCGCTCCCACTCGTCCGGATCGTCGTCTGCGCGCACGACAACCGACGGCTCGAGCCCGATGTCCTTGGGGAAGATCCGCTCGCGCTTGTCGGTGTCCATCAGGGCCTCGAGGCCCTCGCGCGGCACGTCTCGCGTCGGGAGCTCGATCTCCCCGTGCGTGCCGAGCGCGGGCACCACGCCCGAGAGCTGGCCGACCTCGGCACCGATCACGCGTGGGACCAGGGCGCCCCAGTCGATGTCCTTGCTCACCGGCATGATCGCGGGCTTCGCCGCGACACCCGCGGGCGGCGTCTTGGCGCGCCGCTTCCGCTTCTTCTTGCCCGCGTTGCCCGCGTTGCCCGCGCTGACCTTGGGGACCGGCGCCGTCGAATCGAGGCCGACCGTGCGCTCCACCACGGCCTCTCGCGTCTCGCTACCGACCAGCCACTCCTCGATCGCGAGCACCGCGCGCCAGGTCGCCTTGGGGCGCTGCGACGACACGGTCTTCAGCAGGCCGGCCTCGACCGCTTTCTGCGCGACGCGCAGGGTCTCGAACACGCGGTAGGGCGAGTCCTCGAGGATGTCGGCGAGCACGCGATGACCGTCGAACATGCGCAGCACGCCGTGAACCTCGGTCGGGACCAGCGAGCCCAGGCCGTGCACCCGCTGGATGTCCTGCTCGAGGATCGAGGCCGGCGAGAGTGGGCCGGCGGACTCGCGGACGCCTTCGAGAAAGCGCTCGGCGTCGGCGAACAGCTCGTCGGGTGGCAGCGGGATCTGCTGGCGACGTACGAGGTCCTCGCGATGGAAGTCGAAGCGCGCGTCGGTCCAGAGCAGGAGCTGATGAAAGGCGGCCTGGCCGTGGATCAGGCCGACCTGAGCGGCGGTGACTTCGCCTCGGAAGAAGCGGACCTCGCCGCGGCGCAGCCCGCGCATGAGCGTGAGGACCGCGGAGCGGCCAAGCGCCGAGAGCGCACGGACGAGCGCGAACACCGTGGTGGTTTCCGCAAGTGAACCGACGAGCTGGTCGCGCTGGGCGGGCGCAAGGCCCCGGAGCAGGCGGGCGATCGTCACGAGATCGCGGAGATAGATGGGGCGGGAGACGATCTCGTCTGCGCCCGCGGCCTCGGCATCGGTGCGCGCCACGCCGCGGCCGGCGAAGATGATCGGGACCTCGGGCGGCACGACCGCGCGGGCGCGGCGGACGAGCTCGAGGGCGCGACCGTCGGTGCCGCCGACCACGATGACCCCTGGATCGGCATCGCCCAGCGCGAGCGTGGCGAGGTCATCCGGGATGGCCGGGACGCGCACCGGAAGGCCCTCGCGCTCGAATCCGAGCTGCAGCTGTCGCCCGGCCCGCGGATCGGGCTCCAGGACGATGGCGTTCGAGAGTCCCGACATGCGCGAAGATGCAGTATAAACCGTCCGAGGGGTCGCCTTCCCGGCGACCTGTCATTACCACGTGATCGTCCTCGAGGTCCTTACGGGAGCAGCGGAGCAGCGCCTCCACCGCATCACAGGCGCGACCGCGACCATCGGTCGCTCGCCCGCCAGCACGGTCACGCTCGGCGACTATCATCTCTCCGGCGATCACGCCGTGATCACGCAGATCGGCGACCACTACGTGTTCCGCGACCTGCGCAGCACGAACGGCTCGGCCATCGAGCGCGCTGGCAAGCGCATCCCGATCGATGCGACCGCGCGCTGGGAGATCGCGCTGGCCGACGGCGACTTCTTGCTGCTCGGCAACCGTGCCGACCCGGTACGCATTGCGGTCCGCATCGGCGAGGAAGCGGACGAGGAGCTCGGCGATCGGCTGATCGCGTCGCGCTCGATCATGGACCTCCCGCAGGTCGCCGAGGGCATCGAGGAGCGCCCCGCCGAGGCACTGCGCGTCTACAAGGCCGTGCAGCCGCTCGGTGCGCGGCTCGAGCCCGGCGAGGTGATCGAGGCGATCGTCAAGGCGACGTTCGAGCTGCTGCCGCGCGCGACCCACGTCGCGGTGCTGCTGCGCAGCGAGAGCGACAAGGACCGGTTCGCGCTCGCGGTCTCGCGGCAGCGCGATGGCGCGCCGGGCGCGGTGGCAGATCCGGTGCGCGCGAGCCGTGCGGTGCTGCGCCGCGTGCTCGGCGATCGCGCGGCCGTGCTGACGGCGAACGCGCAGGAGGAGCTGTCGACGAGCGAGTCGATCATGGGCGGGCAGATCCTGTCGATGCTCGCGGTCCCGCTCTGGCGCGGCGACGACATCATCGGCCTCATCCAGGCCGACAACCGATCCTCCGCCGGCATGTTCCACGAGGCCGACCTCGAGACCGCACTCCTGCTCGGCGCGCAGGCCGCGCTCGCCGTCGACAACGCGACGATGTTCCAGCGCATCCGCGTCGCGGCGGAGAGTGCACGCGGCGAGAACGTCTACCTCAAGCGCCGCGAGCAGAAGATCAAGTTCGACAACATCATCGGCGACTCTCCGGCGATGAAGGCGCTGCTCGCACAGCTCGAGCGCGTGATCGATACGCGCGCCACGGTGTGCATCGAGGGCGAGACCGGCACCGGCAAGGAGCTGATCGCGAGCGCGATCCACTACCAGTCGTCGCGTCGCGACAAGATGTTCGTCGCGCAGAACTGCGCGGCACTGCCCGAGAACCTGCTCGAGAGCGAGCTGTTCGGTCACAAGCGCGGCGCGTTCACGAGCGCCGACAGCGACAAGAAGGGCCTGTTCGAGATCGCCGACGGCGGCACGCTGTTCCTCGACGAGATGGGCGAGATGCCGATGTCGCTCCAGGCCAAGCTGCTGCGCGTGCTGCAGGAAGGCACGATCCGCCCGGTCGGCGCGACGAGCGAGAAGCAGGTCGACGTTCGCATCATCTGCGCGACGAACCGCGACCTCGCCGCCGAGGTCGAGAAGGGCCGCTTCCGCCAGGACCTCTACTACCGGCTGATGGTGTTCCCGATCAAGCTGCCGCCGCTGCGCGACCGCCGCGAGGACATCCCCGCGCTCGGCGCGCACTTCCTCAAGCGCTACGCCGAGGAGTATCGCGTCGAGCTGCCGGGCTTCACGCAGGATGCTCTCGACGCGCTCGCGTCCTACAACTGGCCGGGCAACATCCGCGAGCTCGAGAACGAGATCCAGCGCCTCGTGATCCAGGCCGAGAGCGGCCACTGGATCGAGGTGACCGATCTGTCGCCGCGCCTGCGCAAGATCGAGGGCACGATCACGCGCATCGCCCCGCAGAAGGGCACGCTGAAAGAGATGATGGATCAGGTCGAGCGCTGGCTGATCGCCGAGGCGCTGCGCGACCACGGTGGCAACAAGACGAAGACCGCGGCGGCCCTCGGCATCACGCGTGAGGGTCTCCACAAGAAGCTGGCCAAATTCGGAGTGTGATGATGACGACCCTGTACTGGAAGAGCACTTGAACAGCCTGTCGTGACGCGAGGAGTTCCTTGCGCAAGGCAGGTGTCGAGCTGGATGAAGTGAACTACGCGAAGGCGCCTCTGCCCGAGGCGACGATCGCGTCGATCGTGAAGAAGGCCGGCGGTGTCGCCGCGGTCCTCAACACGCGCCACGCGACCGCGAAGGAGAAGGGCTGGGCCGACAAGCCGCCGAGCGCGGCGGAATTTGCGAAGGCCGCGGCCGCGGAGCCGAACTTGCTCAAGCGGCCGATCGTCGTGGCCGGCGACAAGGTGATCGTCGGCTTCAACAAGACCGAATACGGCAAGCTCGGCACGTAGAACGGCGAGGCCCGGCCGGCGCTCGGCCGGACGTCCGGCGAGTCCGGCGGACAGCGCAGGTTGCGGCGGCGGATCACGCGGCGTTGCGCGTGGTCTCGATCATGCTTGGTGCTCCCGCGGCAAGCAGTTACGTTGCATGACCGAGCCGCGAAACATGGACGAGCCTGTCACCCGACGCGAGCTGCACGATGCCCTGGGCATGTTGGGTGGAGCATTGCGGTCCGAGATGGCCGTGATGAAGACCGAGCTGCGGTCCGAGATGGCCGTGATGAAAAACGAGCTGCGGTCCGAAATGCCGACCTGAAGGTCGAGCTCGCTCGCTGGGCGAACACGATCATCGTGACCCTCCGTGCCGAAATGCGCGCCTGCATGGAGCCCATGAACGCGGTGCCGGAGCGCGTGACGAAGCTCGAAGAGGAGCTCGTGCCACGCGTCGAGCGACTCGAGGCGCGCGTGTTCGCGCCGAAGCCCCGGCGAGCCGCGCCGCGCAACCGTACGCGAACGCCCCGTCGCTGAGGGCGACTCGCCACGCGAGATCACGCGGCGGCCTGTGCCGGGCCTTGCCGGCGCGTGCTGTGCTCCGCGAGGCGGCCTCGCCTGATAGGCTGCGCGCCATGGCGCTCACGCTCTTTGTCGGCAGCAAGCGGTACTCGTCATGGTCGCTGCGGCCCTATCTCGCGCTCGCGCAGACCGGCGTCGCGTTCGAGACGAAGACGATCCTCCTCGATCAGCATGACACGAAGTCGAAGATCGCCGCGGTGACGCCCGCCGGCCGCGTGCCCGTGCTGCACGACGGCGACCTCGTGGTCTGGGACTCGCTCGCGATCTGCGAGTACATCGCCGAGCAGTTTCCGTCGCTGTGGCCGTCGGACAAGCGCGAGCGGGCGCGGGCGCGCTCGATCTCGGCCGAGATGCACTCGGGCTTCGCGTCGCTGCGGCGCGACATGTCGATGGACGTCTGCACCGACAAGCGCGGGCAGGGCCACACCGCCGAGGCGCTCGCCGACGCGAAGCGCGCGCAGGCGATCTGGAGCGAGTGTCTCGACCGCAGTGGCGGGCCGTTCCTGTTCGGTGGGTTCTCGATCGCCGATGCGATGTTCGCGCCCGTGGTGACCCGGTTCCGCACCTACGGCGTGGAGCTCGACCGCGCGTGCACCGCGTACTCGACGGCCGTGTTCGATCTGCCCGCAATGCGCGCGTGGATCGCAGACGCGGAGCGCGAGCCCAAGACGCGCGCGTGACGGACGCGCGGATCTTCCAGCTGTCGCGGAGCCGTGGCGGCGTACCGAAGCTCGCGGTGCGCGAGGCGCAGGTCACCGCGCTCGGCCTCGAGGGCGATGGTCACGCGCACCCGAAGATCCACGGCGGCCCGGAGCGCGCGCTGTGCCTGTACTCGCTCGAGGTGATCGCCGCGCTGCAGGCCGAGGGGCATCCGATCTTCCCCGGCTCGGCCGGCGAGAACGTGACGATCGCGGGGCTGCCCTGGACGTCGCTCGCTGCGGGCACGCGGCTCGCGCTCGGCCCCGAGGTGATCGTCGAGCTGACGCGCATCGCATCGCCGTGCAAGCAGATCGTCGAGTCGTTCGCGGATCGCAACAGCGATCGGCTCGCCGATCCGGCGCGCGGGCGCTGGTACGCGCGGGTCGTGCGCGAGGGCGTGCTGCGCGTCGCTCAGTCCGTTACGGGTGCGTGAGAAACATCTCGTAGGTGTCGACCGCGAGCCAGCGCGCGCCGTCGTACATCGCGGCCGTGAACACGCCACCGTTGATCTCCGAGATCGCCGGCAGCGCGCTCTGCTGCGTCCATGTGGTGCCGCTGGCCGAGGTCCACAGCGCCGAGTTGAGGAACTCGCCGTTGCCGAACGCGAGGTACTGACCGGGCGTGAACGTCAACGCCGTCGAGGTCCACTGGATCGCGTTCGTCGACGTGAACACCGCCGGCTTCTCGACGGCGAGCGCGACCCACGTGCCGTTGCCGTACGCGACCGGGCCGAGCGGCCGGTCGGAGACCACGGCTTGCTGCGTCCACGACGCGCCGTCGGGGGAGGTGAAGATCGTGCCGTCGCCGTAGATGTTGCCGTTCGCGGTCGTGAAGCCGCTGACCAGGTACAGACCGTTGCCGTACGCGAGCGAGCTCAGCTGCGAGGTCAGCTCGGTACCGGCGTTCGCTGCGGCCGTCCAGGTGACACCATCGGGCGAGGTCACCGCGTAGCCGGTGTAGCTGGTGCCGTTGAACGCCGAGCCGACGACCGCGAAGCCCTTCGTCGAGCCGCCGTAGGCGATGCCGACCGCGTACGTATTGACGCTGCCGCTCGTCGGGAACGCCTGCGTCCACGTGATGCCGTCCGCCGACGTCAGGATGTAGAGATTGGTGCCGGAGTTGCCCACCGCCGCGAACATCGGGCTGGCGAGCCCGGCGCCCCACGCGACGCCGACGATGCCGCCGCAGCAGGGTCCCGCGCGCCGCGACGTCCACGTGGTGCCATCGGTCGACGTGAAGATCGCGCCCCACTGACCGGCGGCGACGTAGGTCGTGCCGTTGTACGCGATCGTGTCGAGCGTCGTGGTCTGGCCCATGCCCGGGGCCGTGCGAGCGCCGGGTGAGAGCACCAGAGACCACGAGATGCCATCGGTCGAGCGCGCGAGCGAGCCCGAGCTGCCGAGCATGTAGAGGAAGCCGTCGCCCGGCGTGACGAGGCGCAGCGTCGGCTCGTCGCGCGTGGCACTCGCGTGCGCCGTCCACGCGATCGCATCGGTCGACGTGTAGATGTACGTATTGCCGGTATTGGCGCTGTCATACGGATCGCCGGCGGTCACGTAGGTCGCGCCAACCGTCGCGATGCCGCGCAGCACGGCGACCGGCAAGCCGCTCGTCGTCGGTTTCGTCCACGTGACGCCGTCGGGCGAGGTCAGCACGACGCCACCCGCTCCGACGACCACATACTTGGAGTTGCCGTACGTGATGCCCCACAGCACGGTGGTCGCACCCGATGCGCGCGCGGTCCACGTGATGCCGTCGGGCGAGGTCACGATCGTGCCGCCGAAGCCGATCGCGACGAACTGGCCGTTCGAATACGTGACGCACAGCAGGTCGTACGCGACGCCCGACGTCGCTGCCGTCCAGGTCGTGCCGTTCGCCGAATATTCGATCGTGCCTGCCTTGCCGACGGCAACGAGCATCGTGCCGCTCGACGCGATGCCCTCGAGGTCCGCCGTGCCGGCGGCGTAGTCGGTCCACGTGAGACCGTCGCTGGTCGCTGCGACGTGGCCGCCGTCGCGCGGCGCGTACAGCATCGTGCCCTGCGCTGCGAGTGCGTTGAGCGCATCGGGCGCGTGGCGGCCGGTCCAGTAGGCGCCATTGCCACCCGCGACATCGTGCGTCGACGTGATCGCGTTGCCACCGCCGCCGACGGCGACGTACTTCGTGCCGACGAGCACGAGGCCGGTCAGCGTCGTCGGGAAATCGAGCTCGCCGTCCCACGCCGAGAACGAGACGTTGACTGTGGTGCCGCTGCTGCCCAGCGGATACGAGCAGTTGTTGCCGTAGTTGTCGCCGTTGCAGCCGGTGTTGCCGCCCATGCCCTGGCCGGCGTACGAGGAGCCGGTCGCGGCCGTGGCGGTCAGCGACACGGAATTCACGCTCGGCCCGAAGTCGTGGCTGCAGCCCACCGCCGAGCCGCTCGTGCAGTTGATACCGGCGGGGTTGCTGGTGACCGTGCCGCTGCCATCACCCGCGAGGTGCACGGTGAACACGTAGCCCGACGAGCCGAACCCGGCGGTCACGCTGTGATCGATCCCCATCGTGACGCTGCAGCCGCCGGTGCCGTTGCAGTCGCCGCCCCAGCCGGTGAACGTGCCGCCGCCGGGCTGCTCCTGGAGCACGACCGTCTGGTTCGACGCGAACATCGCCGAACAGGTGCCGCTCGAGCAGTTGATCCCCGACGGGATCGACGTCACGGTGCCCATGCCGTTCACCGTCACGCTCAGCGTGTGCATGCCGCCCTGCGCGGCGAAGTCGGCGCTCACGCTGCGCATCTGATCCATCGTCACCGTGCAGCCAGCGGTGCCGGTGCAGTCACCGCTCCAGCCACTGAACGTCGCGCCGACCTGCGGCGTGGCCGTGAGCGTCACCGTCGTGCCGCCCGGATAGCTCGTCGAGCACGCGCCCGACGGGCAATTGATGTTCATCGCGGTGACCGAGCCCGGACCGGTGACGCTCACGCTCAGCGTCTGGTTGCCGCCGCCGCCGCCCATCTGGAACATCGCGGTTGCGTGCTGATCGCTGCCGAGCTGCAGCGTGCAGGTCTGGCTCGTGCCCGTGCAGGCGCCGCTCCATCCCGCGAACGTCGCGCCGTTGTCGGGCTGCGCGGACAGTGTCACGTGATCGGTGAACGATGCCGTGCAGCTGCCGCTCGGACAGTCGATGCCGGCCGGTGTCGATGACACGCTGCCTGGACCGACGACATCGACCGTGACGCTGTGCGGGCTGTTGTTATCGCCACCGCCACCGCACGCAACGAGACACACCGCGACCACCAGTACGCGCATGTCTCCACGGTACTACGATTCGTCGTCGGCTGGCGTCTCGGGTGCGGTGAACGGAGTCTCGGAGAGCTTCGCCATCGCGGTGGCGAGGTTCGCGACCTCCACCGACGGTGGCGCATTGCGCTTGAGCATGAAGGCGCAGGTCGCACACGAGGTCACAACCATGCCGCCGCCCGTGGCCTGGACCTCGGCGAGCCGGCGCTTGCTCATCTGGTCGGCAATCTGCGGCATCGTCTTCGGCAACAGGCCGCCACCACCGCAGCACTCGGTGTCTTGCTTGTTCCACGCGAGCTCGCGCACCTCGGCGAGCTGGGCGAGCGCGCGCCGCGGCTGCTCGACGACATCGTTGTAGCGCGCGTGGTAGCAGGGGTCGTGGTAGTAGACGCTCTTGCGCGTCAGCTGGCACGCGAGGTTCGCCGCGGCGGGTGCGAGCAGGTCGGCGAGCGAGACGATCTCCGCGCGCAGGTTCACGCCCTCGGCCGCGTACTGCGCGCGCATCGCGTAGAGACACGCGGAGCAGTTGATCGCGACCTTGCGGAAGCCGCGGACCGACTGCGCGACGCGCCCGGCATGCCAGCGAAACAGATCGGTGTGGCCCGCGGCGAGCAGCGGGTAGCCGGCGCACGCCTGCGGCGCGTCGACGATCTTCGCGTCGACCCCGGTGCGCTCGAACAGCGCGAGCGCGGCGGCGATGTCGTCGGTGCCCTTGTCGATCGCGTCGCAGCCGGGCCAGAAGCCGATGTCACCCTCGGTCGCGAGCTTGTCGGGGAACGCCGTGCGCAGCTGCTGAGACAGCCGCTGCTCGCGCGCGCGGAACCGTTCGCTGTAGCCGGCGAGCGCGGGATGCGGCACGCCATGAGCGACCGCGGCGGCGCGACCGCTGAGCAGCACGAGGCCGGGCTCGTTGCCATGATCGCAGTAGACCGTGCAGTGGCGGCAGCCGGTGCATGCCCACAGCGGATCGGTCGACTCGGCGGTCCACGGCGCGCGGCCCAGCCGGAGCTGGTTGAGCCGGTCCATCTTCGCCTGCGGGATGTACGTCTCGCGGCCGCTTGCCGTCGAGACCGGGCACGCGTGCCGGCACATCTTCGGGCAGAACGTGCAGTAGTCGAGCTGCCGCGCGACGCTGCCGGCGGAGAACGGCTCTTTCTCGTCGCGAGGCTCTGCCACGCGCGGACTATACGTCAGTACGTCAGTTCAGCGCGACGACACGCTCGCGGAGCTGCGCGAGATCGCGTGCGATGCGCGGATTGCTCGGCTCGAGCACGGCGAGGCGCTCGAGGACATCGAGAGAGCGGGGCAGGTCGCCATTGCGGCCGTAGATACCGGCGAGGTTGACGAGCATGCGCGCGACGATCTGACGCTTGCTCGCCGCGGCAATCACGCTCGGTTCGAGCACGGCGGTCGGCGTGGTGGTCTTGCGCAGCAGCGCCTCGAGATCGGACGGCGTGAGCACGCGGCCGCGGCTGTACGGATCGAGGAACAGCCACGCATCTTCGATCGCGACGCGCACGAGGAAGTGACCGGGGAAGTTCACGCCCTGCGCGAGCACGCCGACGCGGCGCGCGACCTCAAGATAGACGACAGACAGCGAGATCGGAATGCCCTGGCGGCGATCGATGACCTCGCAGAGGAAGCTGTTGCGCGGATCGTAGTAGTCGCCGTCGTTGGCGGCGAAGCCCATGCGGTCGAACAGCCAGTCGCTGATCGCGCGGGCGCGGCCGATTCCATTGGTGGCGCGGGCAACATCCGGAGCGATCTTTGCGGCGAGCTGATCGAGGTGCTCGCGATATCTCTCGAGATCGCGCTCGGGGTAGTCCCATGCGCCGATCAGGAGCGCGGCGTGATCGAGCGAGAAGTCGTCGCGCGAGACCACCTCCGCGAACCGGGCCAGCCCAGGGCTAGGTTCCATGGTTTCCACATTAGCACTGGTACACGCCGCACTGATCATCGACGTTGTGCGAAGATGGCTCCTCCAATGTCCGAGGAGCCGCGACCTGGACTTATCGTCGGCGGCCGCTACGAGCTCGTCGAGCTCGCCGGTCGTGGCGGCATGGCCGATGTCTGGAGAGGTCGCGTACGCGGCGACTCCGGGTTCGTACGTGACGTCGCCATCAAGCAGATGCACCAGAATCTCGCAGCGCAGGCGCCCTACGTTGCGATGTTCGTCGAGGAAGCTCGGATCGGCTCGATGCTGCAGTCTCCGAATGTCGCGGAGGTGCACGACTTCGTCCAGGACAAGGGCAATTACTACATGGTGCTCGAGTGGATCGACGGCGTCGATCTCGGCACCTGGATTCGCTGGCACGCCGGGCGAAACGAACCGACGCGCTGGGAGCTTGTCGCAGCAGTCGCGGTCGGAATCCTTCGTGGACTCGCCGCGGCGCACGAGCGCGTCGGCAGTGATGGTCGGCCACTGCCGGTCGTCCATCGCGATGTCTCGCCGCACAACGTGCTGCTCACGAATCGCGGCATGGTGAAGCTGATCGACTTCGGGCTCGCGCTCGCGCCTGACCGTCCGACCGAAACGACCGAGCCCGGCATCGTGAAGGGCAAGATGTCGTATCTCGCGCCGGAGATCGTCGGCGGCGGACGCCCGCAACCGGAATCGGATCAGTTCGCATGTGGCTCCGTGCTGTGGGAGGCGCTCGTCGGTCGCAAGCTGTTCGACGGCTCGACCGACTACGAGGTCTACTGCCGGCTGCGCGACTGCATGGTGCAGCCGCTCCGTCCGCTGCGCCCCGATGTGCCCGCGCCGTTCGTGCAGATCATCCAGCGCGCGCTGACGGCGCATGCCAACGCACGGTTCCCGTCGACGCGCGAGATGGCGCGCCAGATCGGCACCACGCTCAAGAAGGTGCAGCTGCGCAAGGATCTCCACACGGTGCTCGCGCGCACGGTCGTCGAGGCGCGCCAGGGTCTCGGCCTCGGCGTGCGTACCGGCGATCCATCGAGCGCCACGCCGATCGCGCAGATCGTGGACGACAACACGCCGCGGATCGATCTCGCGCCGAACGCGGCGCACCACACGCCGGTGCCCCCGATCACGTCGCAGGGCGCGATGGAGAAGCTGCGCGGGTTGCGACATCGGTTGCCGTTCTTCGGCCGCAAGAAGGCGTGACGCTGCCGGGGTCGGCGAATCCGAACTCTGCGAACCCCGGACCCGGATCAACGCGAAAACGCGAAAACGCGAAGTGTTAGAACGAGACGGAACCAGTTGTCGTCTTGATCCACAGGGTGCCGCCAGTCGCATTCTCCCAGAACCAGCCATCCGGCGCCGATTCGAGCGCGGCGAGCGACGCGCGCTGCATCAATGAACCCACCGCGGTCGGTTGCGCGGTCGCGATCACCTCGAACATCGCAGCCTGTGTGAACACCGAGCCGGGCGTGTACGTGACGGCGCCGGGCGCCTGCGAGAGAAGCGTGCCGTCGTAGACCGTGAAGCTCGATGCCGGGCCGGGCGCGATGCGCACGTACAGCACGCCGGGATCGCTCGCGAATGAATCGGCCGTCGAGCCGCTCGCGACCGGCGACAGTGTCTCGATCGTCGGCCGCAGCATCGGGATGATCGCGCCGCGCGCGAGGTAGAGCGGCAGCGTGTCGATATCGGCGGGCGCCGTGATCGTGCCGGTCTGCGCCGAGCCATCCCACCACGACAGCCAGTCGCCGGGCGGCAACAGCACCTGGCGCGAGGTCTGCCCGGCGGCAACGACCGGCGCAACGACGAGCGAATCGCCGAGCGCGTACTCGTCAGCTGGATGCGCCGCGAGCGCGGGGTAGGCGAGGCCGAGCGGGCGCTCGATCGGCCGGCCGGTCATGGCCATCTGCTGCGCGTAGGTCCACGTGTATGGATAGAGCCGCAGATGGAGCGAGGCGTAGCGCGCGTAGGTGTCGAGCGCGGCCTGATCGCGGCCGTTGGCGGCGGTGAACTCCCACGGCGTCTGGCTCGACGAGTCGCCGACCTCCATCGCCGGCATCACCGCGTTCGCCTCGACCCAGCGCAGCCAGACCTCGCGGTTCGGCGGCGAGTGGCGATAGCCGCCGGTATCGGACGCGTAGAACGGAAACCCGGAGGCCGAGAGTCCGATGCCCTTCGTGACCGCGGCCGGCAGCCCGCCCACCGCGAGCGTCGACTGGCCCATCACGGTGTCGCCCGCGTGCGCGAAGCTCGCGTCGAGATCGCCGGGCCAGATGATCATGCCCTGCACCTGATCGCCCCAGCGGCCGGTGCGCGTCAGCAAGAGGCCGTTCCCGGGCGGCAGCACCTCGCGATGCACGCGGTGATAGAGCAGCTGGTAGTCGTAGTGCATCGTGCGCTCGTCGCTGCCGTCGTGAAACCGCCACGGTGTGCGCTTGCCGAGCACGCCCAGCACGACATCCTCGGCGTAGTCGAGCTTGAACCCCTCGACGCCATCGCCGTCGGTGTACGCGCGCAGGTTCTGTTGCCACCACGCGTAGGCATCGGGGTTCGTGAAATCGATCGGCGCGCCCCACGGGTTGACGAGCACGCCGGTCTGCGACGGGAAGAACCCGTGCGCGGTCGCGTAGTCGAGCTGCGCTTGCGCGGGATCCGCGTTGCTCGCGGCGGCCGTGTACGGCGTCTGCCAGATGCCGTAGCGCAGGCCCGCGTCGTGGAGCGCCGACAGCATCGCGTGCGGATCGGGAAACTTCACCGCGTCCCAGTCGAACGTCTCGACGCCCGTCGAGTACGGCCGATCGAACCACACGCCGGTCGTGGCAAGGTGACGCGAGCGGATCTGCTGGATGTCGTCGAGCACCTGCGCCTGGCTCGCGTTCTCGTCGCGCCAGATCAGCGGGCCGAGCGCCCACGGCGCAGGCAGCCCGGGATAGCCCGTGACGTCGAAGTACCGCCCGAGCACGTCGAGCGGCGCGGCCGCCGTGAACAGATGAAACCCCAGCAAGTCGGTGCCGTACGTGACGGTGACGCGCGTATCGCTCGCTCGCGCGACGTCGAATGCGCCCGGCCATCGGCTCTCGACGAACATGCCCCAGCCGGTGGTTCCGATCACGAGCGGCACCGGCACGTGATCCTCGTTGTCGGCGCCCTCGGCGGTCGTGTCGAGCTCCATCTGCATCGGTCGCAGCGTGCCGCGATGATCGACGACGTCGGGCCACTCGCCGAGCCCGTAGAACCCCTCGTGCGCGTCGGCATCCGGTGCGAGCTGCAGATAGGCGACGTTCTGCGCGCTGGGGGTCACCATTGCCAAGAAGCCGTCGGTGCCTTCCGGCGTGAACGCGATCGTCGCGCCGTCGACCGCGACCACGAGGTGCGCGTCATCGGCGCTCGCGAGGCGCAGTGCGCCGCCGTGCCACGCGAGCCCGGCCGGCGGCTCCGGCGGCATGTCGACGAACAGCCAGTACGGATCGAAGCTGTCGCCGCTGTCGAGATCGTCGACGGTGCCGACGCGGAAGCCATCCTTGCCGAACGTGAGCCGCACGGCGCCGTCGCGCGCGAGCGTCAGCGTGCCGGCATCGAACGTCAACGTTGCCGCGCCGCTGGTGAGCGTGGCGCTGTGCTGGACGACGTCATCGCCGCACGCCGCCACCAGGAGCAAGAGCCACACGCGCACGCGCTAGTCCTCGGGCTGCTGCGGCTCGAGGCTGCCCTTGTCGCTGTCGTCTTCTTTCGGCGACGTGCGGATCGAGATGTCATCGACGCGCCACTCGTCGTCCTCGCGCCGCAGGATGATCCGATACCGCACGCCGTTCTCGTCCCAGCGCAGCTCGGCGCGGTCGGTGCCAAAGTTCTCGATCGGGCCGTTCGCGTGCTTCGCGAGCCCCGAGATGAAGCCCTCGACCTGCTTCGCGATGCCGTCGCGGCGCCGCGTCGTCAGCGTGTTGAGCGCGCCGTTCACATCGCGTGCGGCGACCGCATCGGCAAACATCCGCAGCGCGTCACTCGGGCGCTTCGCGTGCGAGCGCGTGACCAGCTCGGAGTCGAGCCGCCACGTGATGCCCTCGCGCTCGAGCGTGACGAGCTTGCCATCGGAGAAGCTGATCAGCGCGCGCTCGCCGACGTCGGGGTTGCCCTTGAGGCTCTCCTCGAGCGCCTTCGCCTGCCACGCGCGCTCGGCTGCGGTCTGCTTCCACTCGAGCGCGAACTGATCGAAGCTCACGCTCTTGCGCGCGTCGTGAGCGAGCAGCGCGTAGGCGGCGTGGGCGTCGTCGCTGCGCAGCGCCGCGAGGTAGGTCCGCACGCCATCGGCGGCCGGCGCGGCTGGACCCTGCGGACCGCCGCAGGCGGCAAGCGCGAGCACCAGCGCGACCTTCCTCACCCCTGGACACTAGGCGATGGATGCCGAAAAAACAAAGCCACCGGAGCAACATGCTCCGGCGGCCCCCCACGCTGCGTGGCCGTCCGTCAAGATCCGGCAGCGCGAGTATGGAGAGCTGTATTGCGAGGCAGATGCCAGGTCGGCCGGCGCGCAAGTGGCCGCACCGACGTGCCAATCCGGGCCGCGCTGTGAACGGCCGTTGACCCTGTGTTGTGTAACCGGCTAGCCGCGCGGGCCGTCGGTCAGCTGGATCTCGGAGTGGCGCGCCTCGGGGAGCTTGTCCGGATAGTCGAGCGTGAAGTGCAGGCCGCGCGATTCCTTGCGGCGGCGGGCGCTCTCGATGATCAGGTGAGCGACCAGCGCGAGGTTACGTAGCTCGAGCAGATCGGCCGTGATCTTGAAGTCGATGTAGTACTCGCGGATCTCGTCGCGAAGGATCTCGATGCGGCGGCGGGCGCGCTCGAGCCGCTTGTCGCTGCGCACGATGCCGACGTAGGACCACATGAACCGGCGAATCTCGTCCCAGTTGAGCGCCACGACGATCGCGTCGTTCGAGTCGGTCGCGCCGCCATAGTTCCAGGTCGCGACCTGCGAGGGCCGGATGCGCGGGGCGTTGCGCACGGCCTCGGCGGCGCGCGTCGAGAACACCATGCCTTCGAGCAGCGAGTTCGAGGCGAGCCGGTTCGCGCCGTGCAGGCCGGTCATCGCGCACTCGCCGATCGCCCAGAGGCCCTGGATCGTGGTCTGCCCGTGGTCGTCGGTCTTCACGCCGCCGCACATGAAGTGCGCCGCCGGCACGACCGGAATCGGCTGCTTCGTGATGTCGATGCCGAGCGAGAGGCAGCGCTCGTAGATGTTGGGGAACCGGCCCCGCACGAAGGCCGCATCGAGGTGCGTCATGTCGAGATAGACGCAGTCGTCGCCCGACTTCTTGAGCTCGTTGTCGATCGCGCGCGCCACCACGTCGCGTGCCGCCAGCGACTTCATCGGGTGGTAGTTCTCCATGAACGTCTGGCCACGTGCGGTCTTCAGCACGCCGCCTTCGCCGCGCAGCGCCTCGGAGATCAGGAAGCTGCCCGCCATCGGGTGGTAGAGCACCGTCGGGTGGAACTGCATGAACTCGAGGTCGCTGCAGGTCGCTCCGATGCGGTAGGCCATCGCGACGCCGTCGCCGGTCGCGACGTCGGGATTCGACGTGTAGATCCAGACCTTGCCGGTGCCGCCGGTCGCGAGCACGGTGGCGCGAGCGCAGATCGTGCTGACCTCGCCGGTATGGCTGTCGAGCACGTACGCGCCGAAGCACGCCGGATCGCCGCCGTACTTCGCCATCGACAACAGATCGATCGCGATGTGCGAATCGAGCACCTTGATGTTCGGGTGGTTCTCGACCGCGGCGATCAGCGCGCGCTGGATCTCGCGGCCGGTGACGTCTTGCCAGTGCACGACGCGGCTGTGCGTGTGCGCGCCCTCGCGGCCGAGGTCGAGCTGGCCGCTCTCGTCGCGCGC
>Ga0207683_10001239_pt1 | contig 23141 bp, 21 predicted proteins | sample KBSM73metaG_FD_184333 | JGI IMG/M metagenome (GOLD analysis project Ga0207683, IMG submission 184333) | Miscanthus rhizosphere microbial communities from Kellogg Biological Station, Michigan, USA - KBS M7-3 metaG (SPAdes) (version 2) | ecosystem: Host-associated > Plants > Roots > Rhizosphere >... | reverse complement strand
CCGGCAGATAGCGTGTCACCGGATCGGCAAGTGCGATCTTGCCGAGCTCCGCCATGCGCAGCGCGGCGGCAGTGACCAGCGGCTTGGTGAGCGAGGCGAGCCGGAATACCGCGTCCTCGCGCATCGGGACCGCGCGCTCGCGGTCGGCGAGCCCCGCGGCGCGGCGGTAGGCGATCGCGCCGTCCTGCATCGCCAGCACAACGCCGCCGACGATCCGCTTGTCGGCGAGCGCGGCGTCGATCGCGCGGTCGATTGCAGCCGTGTCCCTTGCCCGTGCGTCCATGCGCTTCTCCTTCGGGGACTATGGCCGAGCCGCGCGGGCCTTGGCCAGTCCTCCCATTTGGCCGCCGCGTGGCCTACACTGCGGTCCTCTGGAGGACGCGCATGCCCGGCCCGATGCTGTTCGAACCGATTTCCATTCGCGACGTGACCCTGAAAAACCGCGTCGTGGTTGCGCCGATGCACCAGTATTCGGCCGTAAAGGGCTTCGCGACCGACTGGCACCTGATGAACGTCGGACGCTACGCGGCGGGCGGCGCCGGCCTCGTGTTCATGGAGTCCACCAAGGTCGAGCGGCGCGGCTGCGGCACGGTCGGCGATCTCGGCCTGTGGGACGACGCGTTCATTCGCGGCCTGAAGCGCTGCGCCGATTTCATCCGCCTGCATAGCGCCGTGCCGGGCATTCAGCTCGGCCATTCGGGACGCAAGGCGCGGCGCTTCCGGCCGTGGGAGGGCGGCGGGCCGCTGAAACCTTCGTCGGAGATCGCGGACTGGGACGCGTGGGAGCTTGTCTCGTCGAGCGCGCTGAACGCGCCCGAGAGCGATCCGACGCCGCGCGCGCTGACGCATGCGGAGATTCCCGACGTGATCGAGCGATGGGGGCAGGCGGCGCGGCGTGCGCACGAAGCCGGCTTCGAGGTGCTCGATATCCATGGCGCGCACGGCTATCTGATCCATCAATTCCTCTCGCCGTTCTCGAATCTGCGCAACGACGAATATGGCGGCAGCGAGCTCAACCGCATGCGCTTCGCGATCGAGGTGGTCGAAAGCGTGCGCGCGAACTGGCCCGCGTCCAAGCCGCTGTTCCTGCGCCTCTCGGTGCAGGACGATGCCGGCTGGGGACCGGACCAGAGCGTCGCGCTGGCGAAGATCGTCAAGCCGAAGGGGGTCGATGTGATCGACTGCTCGTCGGGCGGCATGCGCGGCGCGCCGGTGGTGAGCGCCGGCCCCGTGACCTACGGCTATCAGGTGCCGTATGCGGAGCGGCTGCGCAGCGACGCCGGCATCATGAGCATGGCGGTCGGGCTGATCGTGCATTGCGATCAGGCCGAGCAGATCCTGCAAGAGGGCCGTGCCGACCTGATCGCGCTCGCGCGCGAACTTCTCTACAATCCGAACTGGCCGATGGATGCGGCGCAGAAGCTCGGCGTCGACGCAAATTTTGCCTCGGTACCGTCGCCACAAGCCTATTGGCTCGCCAAGCGCGCGCAGTCGGTGAAGAGCATGCAGCCCTCGACGTATGCGAAGGGGATGAAGGCGTAGCGCGAACTCCTCATCCTGGAGTTCTTTGCATGGGGTCGTTTTTCAGAATTTTTTCGGCAGCCGTAGGGTGGGCAAAGGAGCACCCGGATCGGCGTTCCGCGCCGTCCGGGCACAAGCTACGCGACGTGCCCACCGCGCGCGTCGATGGTGGGCACGCGCATCGCCGCTGATGCGGCGACACGCTTTGCCCACCCTACGAGGCTCTACCGGTTCTTGAACGCCGGCATCACGTCCTTGGCGAACCAGCGAAGCTGCTCCTTGAATTCCTTCGGGCCGATCCCTTCGGCCCAATGGATCATGAAGTGTTCGAGGCCGGGGTATTTCGCCTCGATCGACTTGATGCCCTCAATCACGTGCTTCGGCGGGCCGCAGAACCAGGCCTTCTGCGCCACGCCCTCGGCGAGCGAGGGGATTTTTGCGGGCGCGCCCGGCGTTCCCCACGCGCGGCCGTGCTCGTCGGCGTAACGCACGAAGCCGAACGGCGCGAACCATTTGTAGCGCTCGTCATGCGCCGGCTCGACGCGGCGCATGGCCTCGGCCTCGCTGTCGGCGAGGTAGAGCCCCGCGCCCCAGATCACGTCCTGCCCGAGCGTCTTGTCGTGCCCGTGCTTCACGCAGGCCCCGTGATAGGCGCGGATCGCGTCATCGAGGATTTTCTCGCCGTTGAGCGTCACCATCGCCTTCAGGCCGTAGCGCGCCATCATCTCGATGGTCTTGCCGCTCGCGATCGGCATCCAGATTTCCACCGGCAGGTTCTTCGGCCGCGGCACCACGGTGATCTCCTTCACGGTGTAGCCGCGATACTCGACCGGCGGCGGCGCCTCGTAGAACTTGCCCTTGTGGTGGAAAGCATCTTCGTTGAAGCATTTGAGCAGCAGCTCGAGCTGCTCCTCGAACAGCTCTCGGTTCTTGTTGGCGTCGAGCAGCGGCGCGCCGAAGCTCTCGACCTCGCGGGTATGATAGCCGCGCCCGACCCCCATCACGATGCGCCCGTCGGTGACGGCATCGGCCATCGCGTAGTCCTCGGCCAAGCGAATCGGATGCCACATCGGCAGCACGTTGAAGCCGCAACCGAACTTCAGCCGCTTGGTCTGCGTCGCGAGCCACAAGCCCAGCTGGATCAGGTTCGGGAAAACCTCGTAGCCTTCGCGCTGGAAATGATGCTCGGCCGTCCACAGCACGTCGAAGCCGAGCTCGTCCATCGTCTGCGCCACGTCGCGTGCGGTGAAGAACGCCTCGCGCAAGCGCTCGTCCGAATAGCGCCGCTCGTTCGCGGGCGTGCCGTTGAGGCCCACGTTATCGAGCTCGATCTGGCCGACATACAGCACGTGGAACTTGTTGATCATCGCGCTTCCACCCATATTGTCGTTTGTTATCGCGCAAGCTTGCTTCAAAACGCGTGGCGTGGCTACAAGCCGTTCCCTCATTCCCCGGATGTCATGCCCGACTTCACGCCCCATCAGGACGCCGCGCTGCAGGCGGTCGCGCGCTGGCTCAGCGACAGGCCGGGCGAGGGGCGCACGCCGCAGCTGTTTCGCCTGTTTGGCTATGCCGGCACCGGCAAGACCACGCTGGCGCGGCATCTCGCGGCGCATATCGACGGCGAGGTGAAATACGCGGCGTTCACCGGCAAGGCTGCGCTGGTGATGCGCCGCAAGGGATGCAGCGGCGCGTCCACGATCCACAGTCTCATCTATCGCGCGCGCGAAAGCGGCGAGGAAACGCCGACCTTCGAATTGTGGGATGACGCACCGGCCTCGAAGGCGAAACTGATCGTGATCGACGAGTGCTCGATGGTCGACGCCGAACTGGGGCGCGACCTGATGTCGTTCGGCGTGCCGGTGCTGGTACTGGGCGATCCGGCGCAATTGCCGCCGGTGCAAGGCGGCGGATTTTTCACCGACGTCGAGCCGGACGCGATGTTGACCGAGGTGCACCGGCAAGCGCAGGACGATCCGATCGTGCGGCTCTCGATGCAGGTGCGCAACGGTGAGCGGCTGGTGCCCGGCGAGTACGGGATAACCAGCGTCGTGCGGAAGGACGAATTCGATCCGCAGCGCGCGCTGGAAACCGATCAGATCCTGGTCGGGCGCAACAACACGCGGCGCGCCTACAATGCGCGGCTGCGCGAGCGCCGTGGCTTCGACGATCCGATGCCACTGTCAGGCGACAAGCTCGTTTGCCTGCGCAACAACCGCCGCAAGGGCCTGTTCAATGGCGGGCTGTGGAACGTTGCCGAGCGGCCGACGACGCGGAAGCAGATCCTGAAGCTGCGGCTCACCACGGACGAAGGGTTCGTGGGAAAGGGCGTGAAGGTCTCGGTGCGGGCGGAATGCTTCACCGGCAAGATCGACGCGTTCGACTGGTCCCAGCGCAAGAAATATGACGAGTTCGATTTCGGATACGTGCTCACCGTGCACAAGGCGCAGGGCTCGCAGTGGGACGACGTCGTGTTGTTCGACGAGTCGTTCGCGTTTCCCGACAGCCGCGAGCGCTGGCTCTATACCGGCATCACGCGCGCCGCGAAGCGGCTGACGGTCGTGGTCTAGTTTTTCTGCGCATGATCTGTTTCCGAAAACCGGTACCCACTTCTCGGGATCATGCGCGCTACTTCCGCACGCGCGAGAACGGCGAGGGCTTGGGCTCTTCGACCGGGAAGAAGTACGATTCCGGATTGGTCCCGCTTTTGCGGATCGAAGCTGCGACAGCTGGCGCGGGGGCGGGTGCCGCGGGCGCGAGGCCCGGCGCCTCCTGACGCACGCGCGAAAACTCGCTGCTCGCAAGCGCCTCGATATCCTCGAGCTCGCCTTCAACCGCGCCGCCGCCGGACCGCGCGCGCGTCTGGCCGCCCATCGTGGCGCCACGCCAGCGCTCGATGACCGAGATCAGGAAGCCGACATCGACGCCCTTGGCCGAATCCATGTTGGCGCGCGTGGCCGCCTGCGAATGCGGAATGTGCTGCGGATCAAGCTGCTTGAAGCGCAGCCGGGTCGGGAGCGCCACGCCTTCGCCGAATGCGAACACTTCGCGCGTGCCGAGCGAGGGGACAAAGCCGATCAGCGAGCCCGCGGCGTCCGACACCGCGGAGCGCACGATCGCCTGGTCGCGGTCGTTCGCCATGCGCATCGCGAACAGGGTCGAGCATTGCGAAATGATGGTGGCGTCCAGTTCGGCCGGACGCTGCGTGATCAGTCCGAGGAACACGCCGTATTTGCGCCCTTCCTTGGCGATGCGCGACACCGCCTTGCGCGTCGGCCCGAAGCCGATCGAGCGGTCGGCCGGCGCGTAGCGATGCGCTTCCTCGCACACGACGAGCAGCGGGAACGCGCCGTCGCTCCACAATCCGAATTCGAACGCCATGCGCAGCAGCACCGAGACGACCGAGTCCACCACCTCGGCCGGGAAGCCGGCGAGCTGCATGATGGTCATCGGCACGCCGTTCGGCGGCAGGCGGAACAGCGTGGAGAGCGTCTCCAGCATCGTGTCGCCGCCGACATTGGCATTGTCGAACATGAACCCGTAGCGCGGATCGTTGCGCGCGGTCTCGATGCGCGTGATGAGGCGATGATAGCGGGCCCAGGCGGAGCGGTTCTCCAGCTTGCCCATGCGCTCGTCGATCAGGCGGATCAGGTCTTCGAGCCGGTACGGCACCGGCGTGTCGATCGTGACGCCGGAGGATTTCGGGTCGGCGCGCAACAGGCGGCGCGGGCCCGGCGCGTTGGTCGGCTGGAACATCGTTTTTGCGATCGGCACCAGCTCGGACAGGATCTCGACTTCCTCGTCCAGGCCCGGGCGGCCGCGGAAGAACACGTCGACGATTTCCTCGAAATTGAACAGCCAGAACGGCAGCTTCAGGTTCTTCGGCGAGAGCGTCTGCGCGCGGTCGTCGAAGCAGTGGCCGTATTCGTTGTGCGGATCGATCAGGAACACGCGCAGGTCCGGCCGCGCGTCGAGGATCTGCCGCAGCAGCAGCGCGACGCCGCTCGATTTGCCGACGCCCGTCGTGCCGAACACCGCGAAGTGCTTGCGCACCATGTCGTCGACATTGACGTAGGCGGCGATCGAAGCGTCCTGCTGCAGCGCGCCGATATCGATCGTGCCGGGGCCCGACATGTCGAAGATCAGCTTCAGCTCGCGCTGCGTGACCAGTTCCACCGCGTCGCCGATCATGGGGTATTCGGTGACGCCGCGCTGGAAGAAGTCGCCGCGTTCGCTGCGTTTGATCTCGCCGAGCATGTCGACGGCGGCGACTGCGAGCTCGCCCTCGCGCGACTGCGCCTCCGCGCCGATCTTGGTGATCACGCCGATCACCACCGCGTTGCCGGCGTTGATGCCGAGAAACTTGCCGACCGTCGCACGCAGTTCCTGCGCACTGACCGCGAGGCGCACCTGCGCCTGACTGCCGCCGACCGAGAGCACGCGCCCGAGGGCACCGGTTTGCGAAACATGATCCACGCACGACTCCACGGCGTTGTCCCGCGTTCTGCTTCGCGGGTTGCGGGTTTCGCACGGGAGCTAGCATCCGCCGCCGACCAACCGGTTAATCCGGCCCGCGGCAGTTTCGCTAAGTTGCGATCAAGCAGGGCAGAAATGCGCGTTTCGTGCCCGCGTGGTTAAGGAACTGCAGCAAAAGCGCCCGGGTCCACGGCAAGGATTGATTCACCTTGCCGTGTGCCAGTGGACTATCTCCGCGCGCGCCGCCGATGGGTCCTCACGACCGCCGTGTCGTCGCCACCCATCGAAACCGGCGCCGCTTGCATACCCCACGGTGTGGATGCCTCGGCGACGACCTCGCGCGGCGCGCGCCGCGCCACCACTCCGCGTCCGTGATAGCCGCTGGCGTAAAGCGCGACCGCGCGGCTCTGGTTGCCGCCGGCCGCCCGGTAGGCGCCCGCGAGATAGCGCACCGCGTAAGTGAGGTTGGTCTCGGCATCGAACAGGCCCGACGCCGATCCGGTATAGCCGGCGCCGCGCGCGGTCGCGTGCTTGATCTGCATCAGACCGAGGTTGCTGCCGTTGCGGGCGCGCGGATTGTAACGGCTCTCGCGGATCACCACGCGATGCACCAGTTCGACCGGCAGGCCGTTCGCCGCCGCATGGCGCGCGATTGCGGCATCGAGCGCGGTGTTGCGCTCGCCGGCTGCGCGGGCAACCGAGTGAGCGCGCGGCGCATCCGCGAAACCTGACACCGCCTGCGATTGTACCGGAAAGGACCGCTGCATGGCGGACGAATCGACCGCGTCGGTGCGCGCGAAGGATTGCGGCATGGAATAGCCGGAGATGATCGGCGCTTCGCGGCGCACGCGGAGAAGGTGCGCCGTGCGATGATGCGGCCGCGTGTGCGCAACGTCATGGCGGGAATGCTTCGAGACGTGATGCGATGACTTGTGAAAATCCCGTGCGACAGCCGGTTGCGCGAGGGCGATCATTCCAATGGCGAGTACGCAAGCACGCATGAAGAACTCCAAATTTTCTTGTTGAGCCCCCAGACCCGGACGCGCTTCTGCTGGGCGAATCTGGCGGTGGTCTGTCCCGGGCGTGCGCAGAAGGAGGCGATATCGTGATGTGGGAACCGCGCTGCGTCGTGCGGCTGCAAATCAAGGCAAGCTGAACGTTACGCCGTGTGTCCCGGATCGATCGGCTTCGGGTTCTGCAATCTGTCGTCGTCCAGCACTTGAGACTTCGCCTTGCCGGGAATCCCTTGCTCGCCCTGGCGCACACGCGCGATGTCGTCCTCGGTGGGACGGCCGTCGTCGCGGCCGGAGCGGATTTTTGCCCTGGTGAGCGGATTGGTCATGGCGGCACCTCGTATTCTGCAATGAAACGCGTGGCGCGAGGCCGGAGTTCCGCGCTACGCTGTCACGATGGAAAAGCGCAAATTCGGCCGCACCGGCCTCGACATTTCGGTGCTCACCTTCGGATGCGGCGCAGTCGGCGGACTGATGACCAAAGGCGCGCCTGCCGATCAGGAGCGCGCGGTCGCGCGCGCACTCGAGGCCGGCGTCAACCATTTCGACACCGCGGCGGCATACGGCGACGGCGCGTCGGAGCAGAATGTCGGCCACGTATTCGCGAGCCTGAAGCCGGACGTCATCCTGTCCACGAAGGTGCGTGTGCCGGCGCAGCGTCCCGACATCGCAGCCGCGATCACGGCTTCGCTCGAAGCGAGCCTGAAGCGGCTCAAGCGCGACCATGTCGACGTGTTTCAACTGCACAACACGATCGACGCCCGCGCCGACGGCATGACGATGAGCGTCGACGAAGTGCTGAGCGACGTCGTGCCCGCGCTCAATCGCGCTCGCGAGCAGGGCAAGACCCGCTTCATCGGCTTTACGGCGATCGGCGAGACCGAGGCGCTGCTCGCGCTGATCGCATCCGGCGCGTTCGACAGCGCTCAGGTGCCTTACAACGCGCTGAACCCGAGCGCCGGGGAGGCGATCGCGGCGGCTTATCCGGCGCAGGACTATGGCTGCATTCTCGATCGCGCGGCGGAGAAGGGCGTCGGCACCATCGGCATCCGCGCGCTCGCGGGTGGCGCGCTGTCGGGAAGCGTTGCGCGCAATCCGCTCGGCTTGCAGGCGGTCGAGCCGATCGGCTCGGGCGCGGACTACGCGAAGGATGCGGCGCGCGCCAAACGGCTGGAGCCGATGGTGCGCGAGGGCCATGCGTCCAGCTTGACCGAAATGGCGATGCGCTTGGTCATCAGCAATCCAAAACTGTCGACCGCCGAAATCGGGCTTGCGGATATAGGCGAGCTCGAAGCTGCGCTGAGCGCGGTGGGCAAGGGTCCGCTGTCGGGCGCGGCGCTGACGCGGCTCAAGCAGTTGCAGGCTGGATTCCTTGGCGAAGCGCGCTAAGTTGCCGCCGTTTTTGGTGAAGCATGATCTTCTCCGAAAACCGGAGTCCACTTTTCGGGATCATGCTGTAAAGGGAGAGAAGACAGATGGCGAAGGCATACTGGGTCGCAACCTATCGATCGATTTCCGACCCCGACAAGCTTGCGGCTTACGCGAAGCTCGCGGGGCCGGCGATCCAGGGGGCGGGCGGCAGGTTTCTGGCGCGCGGCACTCCAGCCAAGACCTACGAGGCAGGGCTGAACCAGCGCTGCGTCGTCATCGAGTTCGACAGCGTCGCGGCCGCGGCCGCTGCGCACGACTCGGCAGGCTACAAGGCGGCGCTCGAGGCGCTCGGCAACGGCGCGGAGCGCGACATCCGCATCATGGAAGGCGTATAGCTCCTCGCCGCTCGAGCCGCGATCCATCGTTTCCCGCGCTGAATGGCGGCGAATGCGACGCGTCGCCGCCCGGAGCTCAAGAAAGCCGCGCGCCAGTTGGCGCAATGGCTAAGGCGTTTGCGCCGGCGCAAAGCCAGCATGCAAGCGTGGCTCTCTTCTGATCGGTGCGGCCGCACACTATCTTTCGCCGTACCGGTTCAGGGGCGACATCATGTCAGGCATTCACCACGTCACTGCGATCTCAGGCGCTCCGGAGCGCAATCTCGACTTCCACACCCGCGTACTCGGGCTGCGGCTGGTCAAGAAGACCGTCAATTTCGACGATCCCGGCACCTATCACCTTTATTACGGCGACGAGCAGGGCACGCCGGGCACGATCCTCACCTTCTTCCCGTGGGCGCATGCCGCCCCAGGGCGGCTCGGCGCGGGCGAGACGCAGGAGACCGCGTTCCGCGTGCCGGCGGCCGCGCTCGGGTACTGGGCGCACCGCTTCATCGAGAAGGGTGTCATGCATGGAGCGCTGGAGAAGCGCTTCGGCGACACGCTGCTGCCGTTCAGCGATCCGGACGGCATGCACTTTGCGCTGGTCGGCGCTGCGGGGGCGGAGAAGGAGGCGGGTTGGAGTGGCGGCGGCATTCCGGCCGAGCACGCGATCCGTGGGTTCCATGGCGTGACGCTGCTGCTCGGCAAGGCCGCGCCGACTGCGAAAGTTCTCATCGACGTGCTCGGATTCAGCCCAACCAGAGAGCAGGATGGGCTGACGCGCTACGTCACGACCGAAGCGTTCGGCGGACATGTCGATCTGCGCGAAGTGGGCGAGTTTCCGCGCGGCAAGCTCGGGCGCGGCTCGGTGCATCATGTCGCGTTCCGCGCGCCGAGCGATGGGGTGCAGGCCGCGATGGCCGAAAAGGCGGTCGCGCTGGGTTTGCAAGTGACCGAGCAGAAGGATCGCAACTACTTCCGCTCGGTCTACTTCCGCGAGCCGGGCGGCGTGCTGTTCGAGATCGCCACCGACGATCCGGGTTTCTCGGTGGACGAGCCGGCGGAGAGCTTCGGGGGCGCGCTCAAGCTGCCGCGCTTCCTCGAGCCGCGCCGCGCCGAGATTGAGGCGAAGCTTCCGCCGCTCCAATCCGGGGTGGCGTGATGGCGGAACAAGCCGCCGCCGCGGCGCCACGGCCCCGCCGTGCTGCCGCCGTGCTGCTGCACGGGCGAGGCGCCGACTCCGAAGGCATGCTCGCGCTCGCGCAAGAGTTCGGACAGGATGACATCGCCTATGTGGCGCCGGAGGCTGCCGGTCGTTCCTGGTACCCGTATTCGTTTCTCGCGCCGCTGGAGCAGAACGAGCCGCATTTGAGCGATGCCCTGGATATGGTCGGAGCTGCGATGAGCAGGCTCGCGCGCGAGGGGTACCCGCCCGAGCGCGTCGCGCTCATCGGGTTTTCCCAAGGCGGCTGTCTCGCGCTCGAATATGCCGCGCGCAATGCGGAGCGCTACGGCGCGGTCGCCGGGTTGAGCGCCGGGCTGATCGGCCCGCCGGGAACACCGCGCGATTACAAAGGCTCGCTCGCCGGCACGCCGGTGTTTCTCGGCTGCAGCGATGTCGACGGGCACATTCCGCTCGCCCGCGTGCATGAATCGCGCGACGTGCTCGGGAAACTGGGCGCCGAGGTGGACGAACGGATCTATCCGCGGATGGGACACACGGTGAATGCGGACGAAGTCGCCGCGGTCACCGTGCTGCTGAAACGGATCGTCTAGCAAATCCCCTCCCGCGCAAGCGGGAGGGGCCGCTTTCCGATCCTCAGAACAGGATCAGGTCGTTGTAGTGCAGCGTGGCGCCGGCCGTCATCTTCACCGCGATGGCGAACTCGCCCTCGCCGAATTGGCCATCGCCATTGGCGTCGATGCCGACATACGAATAGTTCACGCCGCCGGCATTCTGGTTGTCGAGGATGAGCAGATTGTCGGTGTCCAGGCCTGACAGGTCGATCTTGTCCTGTCCGTGCTGGAAGTCCGTGATGACGTCCTGCGGTTTGCCGCCGGTGAACTTGCTGTCGTCGAGCGACGTGAAAATGAAGCGGTCGGCATCGAGGCCGCCAACCAGCGTGTCTGCGCCGGTACCGCCGTAGATGAAGTCGCTTCCGCTGCCGCCGTCGACGTAGTCGTCGCCGCCGCGGCCGCTCACCAGATCGTTGCCGGCGCCACCCATGAGGCTGTTGGCAGCCGCGTTGCCGTAGATGTCGTCGTCATAGTTCGATCCGACGACATTCTCGATGCCGGTGATCTGATCCGGCGTGTTCTGCGGATGCGGCGCGTAGTAGCCCATCCAGTCGCTATGGGCGCTGTAGTATCCGTTCATGCCCTGGCCGTTGCCGTTGGTGTCGACGAAGCCGGTCGTTAGGTTGATGATCATGCCCTGCTTGCTGGCGACCATGAGCGTGTCGTTGCCCTCGCCGCCGTGGGCGTGGTCCTCGACCCCGTCGATCTCCATCTTGTCGTCGCCGATGCCGCCGTCGAGCACGTCGGTGCCGCCGCCGCCCTTGAGGGTGTCGTTGCCGTCACCGCCTTTGAGCAAATTGTCGCCGCTGTTGCCGAGCAGCGTGTCGTTGAACTTCGAGCCGTACACGTCCTCGACGCTGGTGAACTTGTCGCCTTCCGCGGTTCCGCCCTTGCCACTGTTCGTCACCAGGCTGACCTCGACGCCGGTGTCACTGTCCTCGTAGCTCACGCCGTCGCGGCCTTCGCCGCCATTGATGACGTCGGCGCCACCGCCGCCCTTGATGATGTCGTTCCCGCCGCCGGCAAAGATGATATCCCTGCTGTAGGTGCCGACGATCTGATCGGCGCCGTCGGTTACGCCGTCGTCGTAATTGATGACGACAGTCGAAAGTTCGTACGGGCCGTGCTTGCCGATAACGAGAGCCATGGTCGTCTCCTCTGTGTTGTGGGTCCACCAGGCCCGGTCCGCCGTTTGTCTCCGCATTTGTGGGATTGGTTCAGGGGTTTGTGACGAAGTGTGATGGCCGTCACACATCGTGTTTTCGTCGCGCGGACGCGCGCGAGCGCACCGCCACGCAAACGCGCGCCGGATAGAGATCGAGTGCTGCGGGGAAATTCTCGCGGTTACAGGGTGCCCGACGGCGCCTGCCGCGCGATATGCGCATCGATGAAGGAGTTGACCGCGACGCGCGCGGGGCGCGTCGAGCCGTCCTTGTAGTGGCGCTTGAAGTAGACCGTGGTCTTGCCGCGCGCGACGCGGCGCGCCTCCGCAAGCAGGAAGCGCGTGACGCCGGTCGAAGCCGCGGACCACGCGTTGATCACCATGCAGTCGCCGTCGCGGCTGTCCTCGAAGCTGAGACCGCGGCGTCCCTCGACCCAGGCCTCGGCCTTGTCCCGCGTGGCGAGCGCCCAACCCATGAAGCCCTGCACTTCGTTCTTCTCGTCGACCGCGAAGCAGTAGTGCCCGCGGTTGATCTGGCCGACGAGGATGCGCGACCAGTCGCCGAATTTGAGATTGGCGAACGCCGGCTTCACCATGAGATGGCTGACCGCGAGCCCGAGGGCCGCGGCGGGATTGGCCGGCTTGAAGATGCGCAAGGTGGGGTCGGGCATGGGTCTTTCCCTCGGGGCGGAATGCCGCAAGGCCGTAAGGAGTTAGTCGCGACAGGGCAGACGCGGGTTCAGGGTGACGGGCGTGCCGCGATATCTTACAACGCCGGCAACAAAAAGGGAGGCACGCCTTGCTGAACAAGCCGAACGTTCCGGTCATCGCGATCGAGGAGCACTATTCCGACCCCGAGCTGCTTGCGCGGTTCACCGGGCGCGACTCGTTCGCGCCGCCGCATGTGCTGAAAGCGCTGGACGACACCGGCGAGGCGCGGCTGAGGGACATGGACGCCTGCGGCATCGACGTGCAGGTGCTCTCGCACACAGCGCCGTCACTGCAGAAGGTTTCCGATGGCGCCGTCGAGCTGGCGCGCCGCGTCAACGACCGGCTTGCCGAGATCGTGAAGCGCGAGCCGAAGCGTTATGCCGGCTTCGCCGCTCTGCCGACCAGCGATCCTGCGGCCGCTGCCGACGAGCTTGCGCGTTGCGTGGAGAAACTCGGCTTCAAGGGCGCGATGATCCACGGCCTCGCGCACGGACACTTCATCGACGACCAGCGCTACTGGCCGATCTTCGCGCGCGCCGCGGCGCTCGACGTGCCGATCTACCTGCACCCCTCGATGCCGCACGAGGCGGTGATCGATGCCTATTACAAGGAATACGCCAAGGATTTTCCGGTGCTGCTGCGCGCCGCGTGGGGCTTCACGGTCGAGACCGCGACGCTCGGCGTGCGCCTCGTGCTGTCCGGGCTGTTCGAGAAGCACGCGACCAAGTTCATCCTCGGCCATCTCGGCGAGGGGCTGCCGTTTCTGTTGTGGCGCATCAACAACGGGCTCGCGCGGCCGGGGCAGAAGCCGGTCCAGTTCCGCGACATTTTCTCTTCGCATTTTTCCGTGACGACAAGCGGATTCTTCTCCGATCCGGCGCTGTTGCTGTGCGTGCAAGAACTCGGCATCGACCGGATACTGTTCGCGGTCGACTATCCGTTCGAGGCGAATGCGCCGGGTCCGGCGTGGCTCGCGCGCGTGCCGCTGTGCGACGAGGACAAGGCGAAGATCGCGAGCGGCAATGCAAAGCGGCTGCTGAAGATGTAACGCGGGTGAGCAAAATTGTCCGCGATCTTTTGGCGAATTTTCGACGACGCAACAGCCGCGCTTCAACGACTACCTGTTAGGACAGGTGCGGGTGGAACGCATGAGAGGGCGCGGTAGTTGTCAGGCGTCATGCTGACGTTCAAACCGAAAATGGCGGCCGAGAACCGGCGGCGCAGCGAGCGCCTCGCGATGCGCGGGCTCGCCAGGATACAGACAGCGACCGGCTCGCTGCCGCGCGACTGCTGGATTTCCGACGGCGACGTGCGGCTGCATGCCGAGGTCGATGTGCCGGAGGAGTTTATCCTCGTGCTGCCCGGCGGCCGCCGCGACTGCCGCGTGGTGTGGCGGCTGGGTCACGAGGTCGGTGCGGAATTCATCGACGCCGCTGCGCCGGGTTTCGCGCGCCGGGTGGCCGACGGCCAATAGTTCGCCGCAGCCCATTGCTTTCCGAGCGTGCCTCCGAATCCGGAATTTCCAAAGCCCGGGCTTCCGCTGCCAAAACTACCAGGGCCCCTGACTTCCGTTGTTGAACGACGACGTCGCGGCCTGTTTCGCGCCGCCACGGCCTTGTGCTGACGCGCGAGGCGCGCTTGGCGCGCTCTTTTGGCGGCGGCGCGCTTTCCGGCGCGCTCCTCTTTGGCGGCGGCGCGATCGGCTTCGCTCCGTGCAGGCGCGGGCTCGGCGAGCGGCCCGCCGACCGGCGCTTCAGCCACCGGCACTATCGCTTCCTCACGCGGCGCCGCGATCGCGATCGGCGCTGCTTCCGTCTCGGGCTCCATCTCCGGCACGAGCGGAATGGCCCAGGCTTCGGCGCCGACCGGCGCGGACTTTATTTCGACGACGCGCAGAGGAGGGGGCGGCGCGATATGTGGCCCCGGCGTCTCGATCGCTGCGACGCGCTGCCCCGTTTGCGGCGGCGCCGCCTGTCCGCGCCGTGCGAGATCGAACTGAAGGGAGGCGACGCGGCTTCCCTGCGCGACGCGGAACGTGGCGACCGCGATCATCAGCCGCCCGATCACTGCGACAAACGCGGCGAAGACCGCCCGAATATCGGGCAACATCTTACCGCCCTCGCGATGCCTGCCCCGTCGGATTCGAGACCGGTAGGAGCCGTTGGCGCCGGCGGCATGCCTGACGATGGTCCATCCTGAACGAACGGTGAATATCTGAGTCGCCGGACCGGAGGGAATCCCCCGCGCGACCGCCGCTCACCAGAGCGTAAGCGCCTTGCCGATGTCGTAGATCGCGGCTCCGGCAGCCAGCGCCACGAAGGCCGCAATCACCAGACCGACGATGATCCCGAGAGTTGCGCGCTGCGCAACCTCGACGTCATGATGGAGCCGATTGGTGACCATGGTGGTGTCCCGTCCCGGACAGCAGTCGCCCCTGCCTGTACTCTAGATAGGCCTGTTTTGGTGCGTCCGGTATAGGTGGGCCCACGCCCTGCCGCCGGTCAGGCATGCGCCCGGCGCGGCTCTTGGGAATCGTTTTGCGGCTGAAAACGCCGGCCGAAAACCGCTTTCCCCTCTTCGGCGCGATGCGCTAGTGCTGGGACGCGCCCGCGCGCCGGGCCCGTAGCTCAATGGTTAGAGCCGGCCGCTCATAACGGTCTGGTTGGAGGTTCGAGTCCTCCCGGGCCCACCACGAACTCGTGGTGGTTGTAGATAATACAGAATACTCTCAGAATCTCCTGCAATTTCCGCCACTTGGCGCGCCATCGAGAAAGTCTCTGGGTCTTAATAATGCGCAGTTATGCCCGTCCGGGCAGCGTGTCTCTGCCTCCGGAATTCTGTTTCCCGGCGAGCTGGCCGGCAGCTATCCAGAGACTCGTTCGAGTCTCACCGGCCTCCCAAGCGACGGGTTCGCATGGGAACGGAGACGGGCTCGAAAGCTGGACAGCGAGCCGTTGGTCGTAGTGTCAGTCTGCTTGTGGGCAGGGCTGTGCGAGAGCCATCCGGCTGCGCCGCGACTCGCCTCAAAGCAACCTCTACCCTAATATCCGAGCTAGCGCTGATCGCGCGGGTCAGCATGCGACTGAACGGGAGGCACGTAATGACCTTGTCTTCAACACTGAGCCGCCGCGAGCTCCTCAGCACCGCTCTTTCGGCAGGCGCCGCATCTCTACTCGGCGCGGCGACGCCGTTAAATGCGCAAGGAGCAGCAGGCACCGTGAATTTCACCGCATGGTCTGCGGCCGTTGATCAGGTCAAGAGCCACATCAGCGCGTTTGAGAACGCGACTAAGCTGAAGGTCAACTATGAGAACTTCCCGTGGGCTCAGTATCGCACCTCAGTAGTCACGCGGCTCGTTGGCAATGCGCCGATGGACGTCATGTGGGTGAGCGACGCGTGGCTGCCGGAGTTCGCCGAAGCGCAGTGGCTAGCCCCGATCGATGACGTGCCCGAACTGATGAAATATAACGCGGATGCGGCGTCCTATTGCACGCAATCAATGACCTATAAGGGCAAGCAATATGGGTTGTCATATTACGGCGATCACATGTCATTTGTCTGCAACACGGACATCATGCAGCGCGCCGGCATCGATAAGCCTCCCGCAACTTGGGACGAGGTCGTGCAGGCTTCGTTGAAGATCAAGCAGGCCGGCATCGTTGAATACCCGATGTTGCTCGCGCTCGCGATCGACACCTGGCTGATCGAGTTCGTGAGTGCGATGGTGTTTTCTCACGGCGGACGCTTCATCGACCCGCAAGGTGCGCCGATCATGGCCGAGCCCGGCCGCGGCGCAGTTGAGGCGGCGGTGTGGATCCGTGACGCGATCCATACCCACAAGATCCTCTCGCCCGGCGCGATTGAAACGCCCGATATCAATGCGCTGCGTGCGTTCGGCGCGGGCCAACACGCCTTCTACATCGTGCCGACTTACCGGCTGCGCGCACTCAACGATCCCTCGCAGGCGACGGCGGCCGGCAAGATCCGTCCAGCCCTCATGCCACGCGGGCCGAAAGCTGCCGCCAGCGCGACCTGCGGATGGATTCGTTTCTATGGGCTAACGCCCGGCGCCAAGGCTAACGCCGCGCGCCGCGCCAACGCGGTGAAGTTCATCGAGTTTTTCGGCGGCAAGGATACCACTGGAGCCTACCGCTTTCAGAAACTCCTGCTGACGGACCTCGGCCTGCCGTTCTGCACGACGCCACTCTCCGCCGACGGGGACGTGAAGGCGTTTTGGGACAAGTGGGCGGGCGGCGGCGACGTCATCGCGCAGCAGGCGGCATCCGCCGTCAAGAAGGACGTCGTCGCGCCCTGGTTCGGCGAGTGGAACGAGATGGCGAACGCTGCGTGGCAATCGATATTCCTCAACAAGGGCACACCGGAAGCCGCCACCCGCGCGATGGCGCAGAAGTGGAATGAATTGCGCAAGGGTTGAGGCTCGTCCCAATGGCGGGACACGTGCGCATGGGGGCGAATGCTAAGCCGTGTCGGCCGTGACCGATACAGTCCTCGATCGGCTTGGCCGGCGTTTCGGCTATGACGAGCGCAACGCCGCCGTGCTCCTGTTGCCCGTGTTCGTTGTGCTTGCTGCTGTCGCGATCTTTCCGATCGTGTATTCGTTCTACACGAGCTTGTTCGACATCAACCTGACACGGCCGTGGCGGCGGCCGTTCATTGGTTTCGACAATTATCTGCGAGTTTTTGCCGATCCGAACTTCTGGATCGCCGTGCAGCGGACGACCGTTTACACAGTTGTGACCGTGGCGGTCACTACCCTACTGGCGGTCGCAGTCGCGCTCCTGCTCAACGAAGTGTTTCCGGGCCGGCGGCTGCTCTCTGCGCTCGTCCTGTTGCCGTGGGCCACGCCCAGTATCGTCAACGGGCTGATGTGGAAGTGGATCTACAATCCGGGCTACGGCCTGCTCAATGGGCTCCTCGTGCAACTGGGCCTGATCGACCGTTACAAGGTCTGGCTCGGCGATCCCGACTACACGATCTTTATGATCGCGAACGCAGCCGTGTGGAAACAGATGCCGCTCGCCGCGATCCTTATGCTCGTAACGATGAAGGCGATCCCCGAAGACCTTTACAAGGCTGCTAAGGTCGATGGCGCCAACGTCTTGCAGCGCTTCTGGCACGTAACGCTGCCGGCGCTGAAGCCGGGCTTGATGCTGGTTCTCGTGTACGAAACCATGATTTCGATCCGGCACTTCGACTTGTTCCTGATCATGACGCAGGGCGGGCCGGGCGACGCCTCCTACACGCTGTCATGGCAGATCTATGTAGAAACGTTCCGCAATCTGAAATTCGGCCTCGGCGCGGCACTTTCATACATCCTGGCGCTCGCGACCTTCGGCCTCTCCTATTTGTTCATTCGTGGACTAGGGAGGAAGGTGTGAGTGCGTCCTCTTCCTTGCCCGCATGGCGAATTAAACTTGCCCGCTCGTTGGGGCGCGGCGCGATCTTGACGTTATTCTCGTTTTTGCTCGTCGCGTATGTTGCTGGACCGGTCGCGTGGCTCGTTTCGTCGTCACTTCAATCGGAGGCGGATATCACGGCGGTGCCTCCGAACTGGATTCCGCCGAAGGTCACGTTTGGCAATTTTGAGGCGATCTTTACAGCCGGAAAGCGCGAGGTCACCTACGAGAACCGTTACCAGGGCGATGCGGCGACTGGCCGCTTTTTACCATCGGGTGCCGAAAATCTGCTGCCCTCGCTATGGAACAGTTTTACCGTTGGAGCTTGGGTCGCGATCATCAATCTGCTGGTGTCGATCACGGCTGCCTATGCGATTGCGGTTATTCATTTTCGCGGCCGCCAGACAGCGCTCTACTCGATTCTCGTCACGCGCGTAATCCCCGATATCGCGCTCATCGTGCCGCTGTTCCTGGTTATGCGGAACATGGACCTCATCAACACGCGGCTCTCGCTCATCATCACCTATCTCGCCGTGACGCTGCCGTTCACGATCTTCATTCTCATTTCGTATTTCGAGCAGATCCCGCGTGATCTCTATCGCGCCGCGCGGGCGGACGGCTGCTCGCACTGGCAGGCGCTATGGCATGTCTATCTGCCGCTGTCGCTGCCGGCCCTAGTCGCCTCTTTGATGTTCGCGTTCCTCACAAGCTGGAACGAGTTCATCTTTGCGCTGATCCTGACGCAGAATATCGATGCGCAGACGCTGCCGATCGTGATCTCGGGCTTCGTGATGGATTTCACGACCAGCTTTTCCTTCGTCAACGCGGCCGGCGTCATTGCCATCGTGCCGCCGGTCGTGCTCGCCTTCCTGTTCGAACGTTACATTGTCTCCGGCCTCACGGCCGGCGCCGTGAAGGGCTGAGCATGGCGCGCATCCGCTGCGAAGGGATCACCAAAAGCTACGGGTCGGCGGTCGCGGTCTCCTGCCTCGACCTCGATATCGCGGATCGCGAGTTCATGGTGTTCCTTGGGCCGTCGGGCTGTGGCAAGACCACGACGCTCAACATCATCGCCGGGCTGGAGCAAATTTCCGAGGGCGACATCTGGTTCGACGACAGGCGCGTCACGCTCGTGCCGCCGCACAGGCGCGAGATCGCGATGGTGTTCCAGTCCTACGCGCTCTATCCGCAGAAGACGGTGTTCGAGAACATCGCGTTCGGCTTGCGGCTGCGCGGCGAATCCTCTGACCAGATCGCCAGCAAAGTGAAGGCGGCGGCCGAACAACTCGAAATCTCGCATCTGCTCGATCGCAGGCCGCATCAACTGTCCGGCGGTCAGCGCCAGCGCGTTGCGCTTGGCCGCGCGCTGGTGCGCCAGCCGACAGCGTTCCTGATGGACGAGCCGCTCTCGAACCTCGATGCTGCCTTGCGCGTGTCCATGCGCACCTTGATCAAGAAGCTGCATCGCTCGATGGGCACGACCTTCATCTATGTCACGCACGATCAGGCCGAGGCGATGACGCTTGCCGACCGCATCACGGTCATGCGTGACGGAGTCGTGCAGCAAGTCGATACGCCGGACGGCATCTACAATCGCCCGGTCAATCGCTTCGTCGCCGGCTTTCTCGGCAGCCCGCAGATGAACTTCATTGAAGGCGAAATCGCGGATGACGCGGGCGGGCTGGTTTTCGTCCGCGGCGCATTCCGCGTGAAGCTCGACGCGGTGCGCGCAGGCGGACAGGGTGGCCGTAAGGTCGTGCTTGGATTGCGCGCCGAGGACGCCGAGGTCGGCGCGATCCGGCCCGGCGAGCTAAGCGGGCAAGCGGTGCTCGTCTCTCCGCTCGGCTCCGAGCAGCATGTCAATGTGCAGGTCGGAGACGTCGAGCTCATCGTGCGGGCCCCGAAGGAAGCGCGGATCGCGCCCGGCGACCAGATCGGCATCGCGGTCGAACCGCGGTGGACGCATCTGTTCGACGCGGCCACGGACAAAAAGCTCAAAGGTCCGGCATGAACGCGCCGTCCGCCTCAGCGGCGACGCCGCGCAGCGATGGCGGCATCGGCGATGCGATCCTGCGGCGCGAGGACGACCGGTTTCTGATCGGTCGCGGGCGTTACATCGGCGACATTGCCGTCGTGAATGCGTTGCATGCGGTTTTCGTGCGCAGCCCGCGCGCGCACGCGAAACTCGACCGGATCGACGCGAGCGCGGCGCTGCATGTGCCTGGAGTCGTCGCGGTGTGGACCGGCGCCGACATGGCCAAGGCCGCGACCACGTTGCGTGTCGCGCCGCCAATCGAGGGTTTGAAGCCCGTCGACCTACCGCCGTTCCCTGCCGACAAGGTGCGCTTTGTCGGCGATCTCGTTGCGTGCGTCGTCGCCGAGACGCGCGCCGCCGCGCTCGACGGGGCTGAAGCCGTAGGCGTGGACTACGATGCGCTTGCCGCCGTGCCGGACATCGCGACGGCGCGGCTTTCATCATCCGCGCCGGTCGATCCGGAGTATCAGTCAAACCTCATCTCGCATCAGAGCTTTGCGGAAGGCGATGTCGAAGCGGCCTTTTCCAGAGCGCCGCGTATCGTGGAAGCGCGCTTCGCGCAGCACCGGCAGACACATGCGCCGATCGAGCCGCGCGGCTGCATCGCGGACTGGGACGCTGGCCGTCGGCACCTGACGTTCCGCTCGGGTAATCAGGCGCCGCACCCGTTTCGCACGGCGCTTGCGACGCGCCTGAAGCTCAAGGAGACGCAAGTCACCGTGATCTCGCCGGATGTCGGCGGCGGATTCGGCCTGAAGATCGTGTTGCTGCGCGAGGAGCTTTGCGTTGCGGCGCTGTCGATGGCGTTCGAACGCCCGGTGCGCTGGGAGGAGGAACGCGGCGAGAACTTGATCGCCGCGCTGCACGCGCGCGAAGAGACGATCATCACGCGTACCGCAGTGACAACCGACGGGCGCATCCTGGCGCTCGATGCCCGAATCGAGGCCGACTTCGGCGCCTACTGCTTCTTCCCGGCGAACTACATGGCACGCGTCATCGCGATGATCCTGCCCGGGCCATATCGCATTCCGGCCTACTCCTATGACGTGTCGGTGTTCCTCACGACGAAATGCCCGGCCGGGCCGATGCGCGCGCCGATGGCGAGTGCATCGTGGATCATGGAGGGGACGATTGACGCGATTGCGCGCGAACTGTCGCTCGATCCTGTTGCTGTGCGGCGGCTCAATTCGATCGGCCTCGCGGACCTGCCGTTCGTCACCGTGACGGGAGAGACCTACGTGGACGTGACGCCGCGCGAAACGCTTGAGGCGGCGGTTGCGGCGATGGACTACGACGCCATGCGTGCGCGGCACGCGCGCGAGCGCGAGAAAGGACGACTCGTCGGTCTCGGGCTGTGCACGGTGATCGAATCCACCACCTACGGCTCGGCGTTTTACAAGAAGGCGGGTATCCCGGGCTCCGGCCATGAGGTCGCGACCGTGCGCGTCGAGCCAACCGGTGGCGTGCATATCTCGTGCGGCCTGATGGCGTCGGGCCAAGGCTACGAAACGACTCTCGCGCAATGCGCGGTCGAGGGCCTCGGCGCGCGGCTCGATGACATTCGTATCGACCTCGGCCACACTGATATCGCGCCCTATGGCATGGGCAGCCGCGGCGCACGCGGAGGGACAGCGGGCGGCGGTGTCGTGCTGCTGGCCGCGCGGCGTCTGAAGGCAAAGGTGCTTACGATCGCGGCAAGCTTATTGGGATTAAATTCGCCTGAAGCACTCGAACTCGCAAACGGTGAGGTGTTGCGCTTCGTCGATGGCGCATGGAAGGTGACCGGGCTCACGCTTGCGATGATCGCCCGCACGGCGCATCTCGACCCGCTGAAGCTTCCAGCGGGAATGGAGCCCGGACTCCATGTAACGCACGCTTTCGATCCACCGCAGATGACCTATGCCAACGCTACCCATGCCTGCGAGATCGAGATCGACCGCGAAACCGGCGCGCTGACTATCAGGCGCTACCTTGTGGCGCATGATTGCGGCGCGGAGATCAATCCGATCATCGTCGGTGGCCAGGTGCATGGCGCCGTTGGCATGGGACTCTCTGGCGCGATGATGGAGCATTGCTCTTACGACAACGGTGGTCAGGCCATGGCCGGCTCGTTCATGGACTACGCGATTGCGCGCGCCGCTGATTTGCCCAATATCGAGATCGTTCCTTGTAATCGACCTAATAGCCTCACGCCGGCCGGGCTCAAGGGGATGTCAGAAGGCGGTGTGATGGGATCAATCGGAGCTTTGTCGAATGCGATTTCGGACGCGCTTTCGCAATTTGGCGTGGTGGCAGAGGATCAGCCGTTTACACCCGATCGCTTAACGTCCTGGATCACGAACCATCGTTCGGGAATACACAGGGCGGTTCGATAGGACTGCGTGCCAGGCACGCAGGCCTAGTCCTCTTAGGTCCCCCACCCGTTCCGACGCGCGCGGAGATTTCCTTGAAGACGGGCGAAAGGCGCCGTGTTGGCGGGATTGTCGGGCGATTGCTCGTCTCCGTCCTTCGGCCGCTGTCGATCGAGCCACCGAATGTCCGCGGCGGTCTCCGGCGGTCGGAAATCATTTCCCCAAAATCAACGAGCGCGACCACAGAGACTCGTTCGATAGGATGACTACGGCTTGGAAAAGACCAGCGTTTCCAGGCGTTCATCAGATTGGATGCGAAAGAGGCGCGGCGTAACCCGCTACTCGACCGACCTCCCAAGTCGGCTGGCTATGATCTCCATCGCCTTGTTGACCAATCGCGCCCCATTGCTTCCCGCGAACGTATTTGTTGTGGAGGTAGGCTGATTGAATACCGATGATCCGGAGCACGAAGGTCGGCGACCAGACACCCCATCGATGACGCAGGGAGCATCGAGCCGATCGGAGCGCAAGGCGGCCAGGAACGTCAGCGTGCGCCAGCGGCCGTGCGGGACTTTCGCGACCAGTCGCTCGCCGCGCGGCGAGCGCCCGTGGGTGCGTGTCATGTTGGTCTTGGCCCAGGTCTCGTCGATGAAGACGAGGCGCGCGGGATCAAGCCGGCCTTGATACTTCTTCCACTGTGCCCGCCGCCGCGCGACGTCCGGGCGATCCTGCTCGCTGGCGTACAGGCTTTTTTTTAAAGCTGATGCCTTCATGCTCGAAGAAGTGCCAGACCGCGAAGTGGCTCACCTTGATCCCCCGAGCGGCGAGCTCCGCGCCGAGCGCCCGCAACGTGATGTCCGGCTTCTAGGAAACGGTGATCGAAATTGTCCGAGGACCACGTGTTCATGGC
>Ga0207683_10001237_pt1 | contig 23185 bp, 27 predicted proteins | sample KBSM73metaG_FD_184333 | JGI IMG/M metagenome (GOLD analysis project Ga0207683, IMG submission 184333) | Miscanthus rhizosphere microbial communities from Kellogg Biological Station, Michigan, USA - KBS M7-3 metaG (SPAdes) (version 2) | ecosystem: Host-associated > Plants > Roots > Rhizosphere >... | reverse complement strand
GTCGACACGCACAATGACCATGTCGAAAGGGAGCTGCGAGCGACGATCGCGGCGCTTCAGCCCGACGGCGTGATCCTAACTCCGCCGCACTCGGAAAATGTGCTGATCACAAGCTTGCTCGCCGACCAAAAAATACCGTTCGCGCGGATCGGCTCGATCGCAACGGGACCAGGCATCCCGCTGACGATGGATGACGAGCGCGCCGCGCGTCTAGCCGCCGAGCATCTTATCGGCCTCGGGCATCGCCGCATCGGATTCATCAAAGGATCGGACGAGTACGCGCTGAGCGAGTGGCGCGTTGAGGGGTGGCGGAAAGCGATGCGCGCTGCCAAACTCGGTCACGCCAACCTGCTTGCAGGAGGCGACTTCAGCTACGCTTCTGGAGAGAATGCCGCCCGTAAGCTGCTTGCAATGAAAGATCCGCCAACGGCTATCATTGCGAGCAACGACCAGATGGCGCTTGCTTGCCTCGAAGTCGCGCGCGAGCTCGGGCTTGGCGTGCCGAGCGACCTGTCGCTGATCAGCTTTGACGATACTCCAATCGTTCGCTTCACCCTGCCGCCGCTGACCGCCATTGACCAGCCGATCGCAGCCACGGCTTCGCGTGCGGTGGAACTCATCATCGCCGCCCAACGCGGCGAGCCGTTGCCCGAGTCACCAGTGGTGATTCCCGCGTCACTCGTAATCCGCCAGTCGACCGGCCTCGCACCGGGCAGACGCGCTCAGTGAAAGATCAATCGGACGCGCCGGCCGAACTGAAACGTTTCATGCTTCTGTTCGCGCTCGCCTGGGCCGGCGGTGCCGTCGCCTATGTTCCATTCCTCACCATCCTGCTGCCTTTGCGCGTCATCGGCCTAGCAGGCGGATCGAGCGTTCAGCTGCTGGCGCTCATGACCCTTTGCGGTGCGGTTGCCGCAAGCGCGGGCAACATTCTGTTCGGTTGGTTGAGTGATCTAACGGGAAGGCGCCTACCGTGGGTTGCGGTCGGTCTGGGCCTCACTGTGGTTCTCCTCCTCGCCGTTCCACTTGCGCGAAGGCCGGCAGCGCTAATCGCCCTCGTCGTCTGTTGGCAACTCGCGCTCAACATGATGCTCGGGCCCCTATCCGCGCTAGCGGCCGACAATGTGCCGCCGGGCAAGACTGGGATGCTCGGCGGGTTGATGGCGTTGTCGCCAGCATTCGGGGCACTTTCCGGCGTGATCGTGACTATCCGCGGCCTTGCCGGCGCTGACCAACGCTTGGGACTCGTCGCGTTGATGGTCGCTTCTTGCGTCGTTCCGCTGTTGCTGTTCGCGCGAGGCAACGAGCGAACATTACCGAGCGGCCGTGCGGCGACCGACGAGCGCCACCCGTTTCCCTTCCTGATGTGGTTTGCCAGGCTGCTGGTGCAGATCGCCGAGGCCGCACTGTTCGCCTATCTCCTGTTGTATTTTCGCTCGCTCGATGGAGCTGTGGAGGAAAGCCGTATCGCGCGCCTCTTCAGCGCAGTGCTCGCGGTAGCTGTGCCGATCGCAATCCTGGCCGGCCGCTGGGCGGATCGTGTCGAGCGGCCCATGCGCGTCCTTGCTGGTTGCGCCTTCTGCTCAGGCTTAGGACTTCTCGGACTGTCCGCAGCAATCAACGTGCATCAGGCGAGCATTGCCTATGTTGGCTTTGGCCTTGCCACGACCGTGTTTCTCTCGCTTCACAGCGGACAAACGCTGCGGGTGCTGCCCAATTCGGGCAGACGCGGCCGCGACCTGGGGCTATTCAATCTCACGAACACACTGCCGTCGATCATCATGCCGGTTTTGGCCTTGGCGATCGTTCCGGGGCAGGGATTCCCAGTCCTGCTCAGACTCTTGGCAGTGTTGACATTCGTCTCATCGGCCCTGCTCTTTTGGAGCCCAGCGATGACTGGGCGGCCGGTGTCCGACTGATGCTCGTTCCAGTGCCCAACGTCGAGCCCCGCTCCAAAAGTGAATAGCCCGGTCGGCCAAGCGCCGCCTCAGCCTTTGTCGTCGGCCTTCACCCGCTTACCTGTTCCTCATCGCGTCCGTGAAAACGCCGAGACAATCCTTCTGCTTGGCGGACGCACGAGACGCGTGAGCGCGTTCGGTGGAGATCGTCGCCGACCCGGCCGGCTACTGTGTGAACATCGAGACCACGGAGTTTACCGACGGAGCTCTTCGGGGCCAGCTTGCCGACTGAGGCGCTTGCCTTCGTCCCAAAGCGAAACGCCGGGGCAGCAGGCGAAACTTTGTCCGATGTCGAGCCTTCTTCCTGCGTCCAAGCGGAGGAGGCAACGCGTGTTTCAGACGGCAATCGAGGCCCGCTCGGATCGCGAATTCCCGCGGTCGCACGTGTTGATGACCGCCACGCTGATGACGCCGCATGGAGCGGTTTCCGTCAGGATCAAGGACATCTCTTTGGCTGGCGCTCAGATCTGGGCGGAAACGCCGATCGCCAGCGATTGCGATGCGATCCTGAAGCGCGGCTCCTTCTTCGTTGCGGCGCGAGTCGTCCGCAGCGGTGAGCGTACCGCCGGGCTTCAATTCTATCGGCTGTTGTCGGAGGACGAATTCAAATCCGCTTTTCACCGGAATTCGGCGACGGGAGCAGTCGCTGCTTAGCCCTTGTCGTCGTCCTGCGCCTTATTCGGCGGCGTCGTCGGATCCCCGTTCGTATCTCCTTCGAGCCGTTCGGCTTCGGCGTCGAGGGCATCGGCCATGTCGCGGAGCTCAACCTGGGCGGCGCGGTTATGCATGTTCACCGAAATACGCCGCGCCTGCGCCGCGCGAGCCCGATAATCGCCAGCATTTTCACTCGCCATACGCGGCGCTCCTATCGATGGTTTGCCTTGCACGCGCGCGCCTGACTCAATTCCAGTTCCAGCTCGGCAACCAGCTCTCCGACGGTCTCGGGAAAGGGCCCGGAACCGGCACGGCGGCCATGTTCGAGGACATCCTGCCAATGGCCGATCGTGTCCTTGTGCACCGGCCGCCCGCGCCAGCGCTTCGCGCTGGAGATCGCCGAGAGGAGGTTTGACCGGACGCTTCCGTTGATTTTCATGCCTTGGTCAGCCCCATCGGCTTGCTCGAAAGCTGTGAGGCATTGGTCTTCTTCACCTTCGCCTTCGGCTTTCGAACCTCCTTGTTCGACCGTTTCTGTCCCTTAGCCATTGGCTTCGCCTCCAATCTTCATGCGCCTCGGATTGTCGTTCCGTGCCGCGGCTGCGCGCTCGGTGAAGTCCTTTTCCAACCGATCGAGCAATCGCGCCCGCGCCGACCATGCATGGGCGCTGCGCTCGAGGACCGCGCGCATATGTTCGCTGGTTGTCGTTGCCGCACGTGCGCGGTCGGCCCGAGCGAGCCCACGACAGCCGTCTGCAGAGTCCTCCGTCTTTCGCTTGGCTGCGCTCATTTGGCGTTCCGCCTGGCGGCTGCCACCGCGTCTCGCGCGGTCGAATATCGGTACCCGCCCCACAGGAAGACGTCCATCGGCACCCGCTCTATGCCGTATCGGTCGAGTTCGGCCTGATCGATCTTGTCGGGCATTAACGCGCTCCTCGTCGTAAGCGGGAGCACATTGGGTCTCTCAGCCGCGCAAGAGCCTACCGGACATTTGCCGCGCGATGAGCGGTCGTAGCACGTAGCGGTTAAGAAGCCGAACGGTTTCGAGAAGCGCCTAGTCCTTGTCGTCCTGCGCCTGAATCTTGCCCTGCGACCCACTGCCCGACGAAGTTATCTTGATTATGAAGGGGTTACCGTCCTTCGACTTGCCGGTGACGGTGTCGCCCGAGACCGCCGCCTCGGCGCCGTGCTTGCGGAACTGGTCGACGAAGTAAGCGCGCACCTGGTCGGGCGCCTGCGGCGAGGTGAAGGCGATTTCCACGACCGACACCTTGTCGCGCGAGTTCATGGTGAAATTGGTCACCTGACTGCCGGGCATCAGCTTGACGCCATCAATGTCGACATCGCCGCCATGCATGAAGCCTTCAGGGATCTTAAGCTGCCCCTTCGCGAAGGGCACGTCGAACGAGATGTTGCCGCTCGCGTCCCCCGCGATGCTGACATTGTCGTCGCCGTCGGCCTTGTCCTTGGAGTGGACGTTGCAGCCCGCGAGGGCCAGCGGCAGGGCGAGAAAAGCGAAGCGGTTCATGAGGCCTCCTGTGTTACTGGAATAACACAGTAAGCCCCTCCCGCTCAAGGCCTACCAGAAGCGCTGGACGGCGATCGCCGGCGTCACCGAAGAGCGCGTATTGTGACCCCTGGGAACGATCCAGACGCCGAAGATCGCACCTGCACGGTCGCTCCAATTATACTCGACCCCGGGTGCAAAACCGACATTCCAGCTGCGGGCGGAGGTCTGATCGACCAACGCCCCACTCGCGTCGCGGCCGGTGACCCTGGTCCTGCCCCAATGATCGGCCTCGATATCGAAAGCGAGCACCCACTCCCGCGTCAGGCTGTATTCGGCGCCCAGGATCAAGGTCGTCTTGGAACCAGGCCTGGCATGGCCGCGGAAGCCGGCATCAGTCCCGTAGACGCTGCGTCCCGTTACATCGGTGCGAAGCGGGAAGTCCTTGAGGATGTTGATGCGGCCGCGCAGCAGCCGGCCGTTCCTCAGCAGGAAATATTGCTGCACGTTGACGCCGATCTCCGGAGCGAACACGCCGGAGCCGTGGCCGCTCTTTTGTGCGTCGAGGCGATCATGCTTCCCGGTCGGGACGATCAGGTTGGTAACCAGCGCGATGCTCGGCACCTGGTGCTGGGGCGTGAAATGGCTCAGCCGGACCTGTGACAGCAGCTTGAAATCGCCGATCGCCACTTCGCGGTTATATCTCTGGGTGCCCAGCCCGAAGAACGGCTGCACCCCTACCGTCCAATTGTCGGCAAGACCGTATTGGTAGAAGCCGCTGGTGCCGGGGTGGTGGTCGCCGCCTGAAATCCCGTCGAAGAAATAGGGCTCGGTATAGAAATGCCCCTTCGGCAGCGTCTCGGCGTTCGACGCGAGCAGCGGGCCGGTCCAGCGCGCAGCCTTCATCGCGGCGCCGAGCTCCTCGGCATTCCCATCCTCAGCGCATGCAGGAGAGCTGATCAGCCACGCGAACGCGGCGGCTGCCGCCAACAGAAACTTCATTCGACCCCCTGTGGCCTGTCCGTGGAAGCTGGCGGCTTACCTCAGGGCAACGGCCGCAACTTCCGGATGCGACTCTTCAAAGTCGCGTCTCGCGGTTGAACAGAAAGGGAACGGATGGGCCAATAAAAACGGCGCATCCGTCGATAAGTCGGCGGGCTAGTGACTCGACGAACGATCAGATCGCCACGTCCATCACATCGACCCTGACCAGATGGTGCGCAACGGTGTTCTCGCCGTCGAGAATGTAGATGTCGATATGCGGGCACCGTTCGCCGCTGGCAAACAAGCCGCGGGCGACATCGATGGCGGTCAGGATCGCGGTCTTCGACGCGTCCTCGACCGAGTCATGGAAGACACCATCCTCGTTGGTGATGTCGAACTCTGAATTAATCATACGCGTACGAAAGTGCGGCATCGCGACTGGTTACCGGCCTTGCAGAAGTTCAGCGTCTAACCTGGGTTACAAACGAACCTAAGCCCATCAGTGTCCCTCTAACGCGCCTGCCGGTCGAGATAGAGATAGGATGGCTCGAACTCCGCGACCCGCCTTAGCGCCGCGAAATCGTGGATCGTGACCAGCCCACCAGCGAATTCGACGGCGCCTTGCTTGCGCAGCTGCTGAAGGGTGCGGTTGGCATGGACCGAGGTGATGCCGAGCATCTCCCCCAGCTCCTGCTGGCTGATCGGCAAGTCGTAACAGAGGCCGCGCGTCAGCCCGACGATCTCCAGCCGAACAAACATTTCGCAGAACAGATGCGCCATTCGCGCGATGGCGCTGCGGCTGCCGAGCGCCAGCACCCATTCGCGATGAATTGCAGCGTCGAGATTGGTGCCGAACCAGTAGACGCGGGTCAGGTGCGGGTGCCGCTCCGTGATCATCTTCAGGTTTTCGTGGGGTACCACGGCGAAGCTGCAGTCGCTCAGCGCGACGATGTCGTGGTCCAGATATTTGAGCGTGAAGCTGTGGAGGTCGGTGAAATCCCCAGCAACGTGGAGCTCGGTATATTGCCGTCGGCCGTCGCGCATGTCCTTACGCCGCGCCGCAATGCCAGAAAGAAGGATTGTCGAGTAGTCGATCGGCTGGCGCTCGCGAACCACGACGCGGTCCGCGGGGACCCTGACGACTTCTCTGACGGAGGCGCGGATTGCTGCCTCCTCTTCGGCACTGATGTCATCCCGCGCCCGAAGCTTCATCAAATGCTTGTCGATCATTTGATCGGCGATACTCCCACGGCGACCATGAAACGCTGGCGGACGTTGCCATCGCTGACCGTAACTTCCGCGGCGAAGAACGGTTTCTCCGTGAGCACCTGCTCCGAGCCAACTGCGAGCGCTCCCTTTATCGCCTGCTCGATCGCGGCCTCCGCGTCCGCATGCTCCTCCTCATTCTCGACCGCGAATTCCCCGTTCACGACGGAGATCAGATAATTGGGCATGCGCTCCGAAGCGCGCGCCTTCACGAGTGGTTCCGAAGGGTGACCTAGATTAGGCGGCTGGTTGGCGCGCCAGCGTCGCATAGTTCTGCGCGAGCTGCTGGTGGATCCGCCGCGCTTCTGGACACGCGGCCTTCTTTGCCGCTGCTCGCTCAGCCCGCTCCCGCTGCTCGAAATACGCTTGAGACTTCATGTTCATACGCGCCCCAACAACTTGATAAGGTGAGCTTTTGTGCTGATTCGTTGAGCGTGGCATTAACCTGTCTCAACCGCCGAAAAATTTGTCCGTTTGCAGAAAAGCGCCCTTCCCCGTCGCGGGCCGCGAGATTAGTCGGCAATCGCAACCTTTTGCCGCCGCGGCGCGTCCTCGCCGGCGACGGCGATCTCGCTTCATGGAGAGTGAATCTTGAAACCCACCCGATTGCTTGCCGCGACCGCACTGGCGCTCGCCGCAGCTCCGCTCCTCGCTGCAACGACCGGCGGCATCAGCCCGCAGCGCCTGTCCGACGTGGACAAGTTCATCTCGTCGGACGCTTTCGAGGGCCGCGGCCCGGCGACGCGTGCCGAGACCAAGACCATCAACTACATCGCCGACCAGTTCCGCGCGGTCGGACTCGAGCCCGCCGGCGATACGGTCAATGGCCAGCGCGGCTGGTTCCAGAACGTTCCGCTGCTGAAAGCCGAGCTTGCCGGCGATCCCGTGGTGACGATCCAGGGAGCCGGCGGCGCAATGCGCCTGACGCAGGGCAATGAGATTGCGCTGAAGGCGCCGCTCAATGGCCAGAGCCAAGTCCACATCGACCATGCGCCGATCGTCTTCGCCGGCTACGGCGTCTCGGCATCCGAGCGCGGCTGGGACGATTTCAAGGGCCAGGACGTCCGCGGCAAGATCATCGTCGTGCTGATCAACGACCCCGATTTCGAGGGCGGCGAAGGCGACTTCGGCGGCAAGGCGATGACCTATTACGGCCGCTGGACGTACAAATATGAGGAAGCTGCGCGGCGCGGCGCCGCCGGCGTGCTGATCGTCCACGAGACCGACCCTGCTTCCTATGGCTGGAACACGGTCAAGAACAGCAACACCAACGCCCAGTTCGACATCGTCCGGCAGAACCCGGCGGGGGCGCACACGCCGTTCGAGGCGTGGATCCAGCGCGACGTCGCGGTACAGCTGTTCAAGGCTGCCGGTCTCGACTTCGAGCAGGCCAAGGCCGCTGCGCGTACCAAGGCGTTCCACCCGATCGACCTCAAGTCGACGCTGAGCGCGACGGCCAACGCCAACGTCGCGACGATCACCTCGCACAACGTGGTCGGCTACCTGCCCGGCAAGAAGTATCCGGACGAGACCGTTATCTACTCCGCGCACTGGGACCATCTTGGCGTCGGACGTCCGGACGATCGCGGCGACACGATCTATAATGGTGCACTCGACAATGCGACGGGCATCTCCCAGCTGATCGAGCAGGCCCGCGCCTTCACGCGCGAGCCGCGTACCGATCGCTCCATCGTGTTCCTCGCCGTCACCGCCGAGGAGAAGGGCCTGCTCGGCTCCGAATATTACGCGCAGAACCCGCTGTTCCCGGCCGCGAAGACCGCCGGAGTCCTCAACACCGATGGCGGGCAGCTGTGGGGCCCCGCGCGCAACTTCACCATCTCGGGCAACGCCAAGCTCGGCCTGCTCGACATGCTGATCGCCGAGGGCAAGAAGCAGGGGCGTTACTACAGCGCCGACCCGCACCCGGAGGCCGGGCACTTCTACCGCTCAGACCACTTCTCGTTCGCAAAGGTCGGCGTTCCGGCGATCAGCTTTGGCGAAGGCAACGACCTGCTGAACGGCGGCGTCGCGCGGGGCGAAGCGCTCAGCAAGGAATATACGGTGAAGCACTACCACCAGCCGAGCGACGAATGGTCGACGGCCTGGGACTTCACCGGCATGGCCGAGGACGTGCAGCTGCTCCACAACCTCGGCCGCGACCTCGCCAACTCGCGCGAGTGGCCGAACTGGGGCCCGGACAGCGAATTCCGTGCAGTCCGTGACAAATCGGCGGGTGAGCGTGGCGGTGCGGCGCCTGTACCCGCGCCGAAGAAGGGCGAACGCGGATAAGCGAGACGCTCGTTCGCGACCCACTTGAGCAGGCGCTTCGGCAGTAGTAGTTCGCCTTTTGTTCCGACTCGGACAGGGAGAGCGAAATGGCCGACCTAACTTTCTACACGCACCCGATGTCGCGCGGGCAGACGGTCCGCTGGATGCTCGAGGAGGTGGGCGAGCCCTACGACACCGAAATCCTCGATTACGCATCGACGATGAAGCAGGAGCCCTATCTCTCGATCAACCCAATGGGGAAGGTCCCGGCGATCAAGCACAAGGGCAAGGTTGTGACGGAGGTGGCGGCGATCTGCTGCTACCTTGCCGATGCGTTCCCGCAGGCGAACCTGGCCCCGCCGCCGGTCGACCGCGCCGATTACTACCGGTGGATCTTCTTCACTTCAGGCCCGGTCGAAGCGGCCTTCAGCAACAAGGCAGCCGGCTGGGAGCCGACGCCCGAGCGTCAGCGGATGTTCGGTTACGGCAATTACGACCTGGCGATCAGCAACCTCGAAAAGGCGCTGACCGGCCGCGAATATATCGCCGCCGCCCATTTCACGGCGGCCGACCTGTTCGTCGGTGCGAACGTCAATTTCATGCTGGCGTTCAACCTACTCGAGCCTCGTCCGGCATTCGTCGACTATGCGCGGCGGATGACCGACCGGCCCGCCTATGAGCGGGCCAAGGCCATGGACGGCAAGCTCATCGCCGAGCTGCAGGCTGCGCAGCCGCCCCAGCCACAACCGGCCTAGGGCGCCTCAGGCCAGGTTCGCGCGGTAGAGCTTCAACAGCTCCGCCCAGGCCTTCTCTGCCGACGCCTGATCGTAGGCCGGTCCACCGGGCACGCACCAGCCATGGTCGGCGGGATAGACCTCGACCGTCGCGGGCCGCTTCGCCGAAGCGAACGTCGCCTTGAGCACGTCCTTCGCGTCCGGCTGCCTCTTGTCGTCGTTCTGAGCGATGGCGACCACGAAGCTCGCCTTCGTCTTTGGAATCAGCAGGTGCGGGCTGTTCGCGTCCTTGGTCACCAGCCCGCCGCCGTGGAATGTGGCGACGGCGCGGATCCTGTCCGACCTCACGGCGCCGGTGTGGAAGGCGAAGGGGCCGCTGAAGCAATAGCCCTGGACGCCCGCGCCTTTCTTCCGGTTGGTCTGCTTCTGCGCGTCGAGGAAGGCGATGAATGCCGTCGCGTCCTTATCGATGGCGGCGTCGCTCAGCGTCGCCTTCAGGTCCATCAGCGGCTTGACCTGCTTCGGATCGTTGAAGTCGAACGACCCGGTGACGACCGGCGCGCGCTTGGTGCGGTAGAAGGGGTTGGGCACGAGCACGACATAGCCCTCGGCCGCCAGCCGGCGCCCCATCTCGCGGAACACCGGCCTCAAGCCCAGGATGTCGGGCCACATCAGCACAGCCGGCCAGCTACCGGTCCCAGCCGGATAGAAGAGCGCCGCGTCCGCCGTGCCGTCGGGCGTCGGCACCATCACGTCCTTCTCGACGACTTTCGCAGCGGCCGCGCAGGCCGGCAGCGCCGCAGCGGCAGCCATGGACGATAACGTCAGGACCACCGACCGGCGGGTAAAAGAGGTGTCGACGATGAAAGGCTGACCATTGTCGCTATCGCACATCGAATCGCTCCTTCGAGGCTGGAGCGCGCCTTCTTCCACCAAGGGCGCGGCAAGTCGATAATCGGGCGCGCGAACGCGGTTAAATGCTTACCGCGCGATAACCATATCCCTTTGATCAAGCTTAATACCGACTCGGTTAAACAGTCTTCACGCAGCCATTCCTTACCCCCCGGCTGCTTGCACAAACCCGGTCCTGCCACGTCCGCTTGAACCCATGGCAGGACCGGGAATTGCCCAAAGGAAAAGGGCCGGTGGATCGCTCCGCCGGCCCTTCCTTTTTGTTGGTTTCAGCTGCGCTTAGCGGCGGTCGCCCATGAACCGCAGCAGGAACAGGAACATATTGATGAAGTCGAGGTACAGGTTCAGCGCGCCGATGACCGCTGTCTTGGCCACCGCTTCGCCGTGCCCTGCGACTGCGAAGTAGATGCTCTTGATCTTCTGCGTGTCGTAGGCGGTGAGCCCAGCGAAGATCAGCACGCCGATGGCGCTGATCGCCAGGTTGAGCCCCGGAGACCGCAGGAAGATGTTGAGAAGCATCGCGACGAACAGTCCGACGACGCCCATGATCAGGAACGTGCCGAAGCCAGACAGGTCGCGCTTGGTCGTGTAGCCGTAGAGGCTGAGGCCAAGGAACGCGGCGGCCGTCGCGAAGAAAGCCTGGGCGATCGACGCTCCGGTATAGACCAGGAACAGGCTGGAGAACTGCACGCCGATCAGCGCCGCATAAACCCAGAACAAAGCCTGGGCCGTGCGCGCCGACATCCGGTTGATCCCGAAGCTAAGCCAGAAGACCAGCCCGAGCGGCGCGAAGAGCGTAACCCAGAACAACGGCGTCGCCTGGCCGGTCGCGGGGTTGACGATCAGGTTGATGAGGCTGGAGTTGGCGAACAGCATCGCGACGATGCCGGTCAGCAGCACGCCCGACGCCATATAGTTGTAAACCGACAGCATGTATGACCGGAGGCCCACATCGCGGGCAGCGCGCGGTACACTGACCGATGCGGCGCCTACGCCGGTCGTTTGCGGGTCTTGCCAATTGGCCATTTCTTCTCCTCTGCGCAGGGCAAAAGGCCCTACTCGCAACGGCAAATATCGTTGATGCCTTAAGGGACTTCAAGCGAAACACGACAAACGGCGAACTAGCTGAACGGCTGTTCATCAAGCCGCCACTTCGCCCCGCATTGCCGATTTGCAGAAGCAGTGCGACATTGGCCGGATGCAGGAGGGGTTCAGCTTGACCCGACTGGGACATTTGCTGCGTCGCGCCGCGCTCGCGTTCGCCGCTCTTGCGGTCATGGCGGCAGCACCTCCGCAGCGCATCGTCGCGGTCGGCGACCTCCACGGCGATTATTCGGCCTGGCAGGACATCGCCCGCGGCGCCGGACTGATCGACGCCAAGGGTCATTGGGCCGGCGGCAAGACGATCCTCGTCCAGCTCGGCGACATTACAGACCGCGGGCCGGACTCGCTGAAGATCGTCCGCTCGCTCCAACAGCTTCAGAAGGAAGCTCGGCGCAAGGGGGGGCAGACGATCGTCGTGCTCGGCAATCACGAGGCGATGAACCTTCTCGGCGACAATCGCTATACGACGCCGGGCGAATATGCGGCGTTCGTTAATGGGGATTCCGCCGCACTTCGCGACCGTCTCTATGCGGCGAACCAGGCGAAGCTCGAGGCGGCGGCGAAGGCGGCCAACCCGGCGGCCACGCCGCAGCAGATCCGCGCCGCCTGGATGGCGGAGCATCCGCTCGGCTGGGTAGAGCATACCATCGCGTGGAGCCCTACCGGTGAGCTCGGCAAATGGGCAACGGCCAACCCCGCCATCATGAAGATCGACGGGACCTTGTTCGTGCACGGCGGGATCAGCGCCGAATATTCGAAACAGGCGCTTGAGATGATCAACAAACGCGTCGCGACCGCGATGGCCGCTGGAGACGACAGCGACGCGTCAGTCCTCAGCGATCCGCTTGGGCCCCTGTGGTATCGCGGTCTCGTCACGGCCGATCCGGACGCGCAGGCCGCCCGCAACGCAGCCAAGCCGCCGCTCCCGCTGATGCCGCAGGTTCAGGAGCTCGATGCCGTGCTCGGTGCTTACGGTGCCAAGAGACTGGTGGTGGCGCATACGCCGAGCCTTTCCGGGATACAGATCACCAACGGCGGCCGCCTCGCGCGCATCGATACGGGCATCACAAGATCATACGGCGGGCCGCTGAGCTGGCTCGAGATCATCGGCGACCAGATGACGCCGCACACGGTGCCGCGCTCGCCATAGACGAGAAGGAGGGGGCTTATGTGGAAATGGCTTATCGCTGCCGCGGTCGCGCTGGTGGGATCGGGCGCCGCCGCCGCGCCATCCTCGGCCCCTACCCCGCTCTTTGCCAGCGATGCGCCCATTCACGTGATGATCAAAGGACCGATGTCCAGCCTCGCCAGAAATCACGCGGAGATCGCCCGGCCCGCGACGATGACCGTCGACAGCGTAACCTACCCGATCACCCTTTCTCCTCGCGGCATTTTCAGGAAGGCGAATTGCGACTTCCCGCCGCTGCGCGTCGAGCTCACGACCCCTGCCCCGCCCGGCTCGCTGTTCCACCACCAGCACAGGCTAAAGCTCACCGCATTCTGCAAAAAGTCGGAAGCCTTCCAGCAGAAGATCCTGCTCGAATATGCCGCCTACCGGCTCTACAATCTGATGACGCCACTCAGCTTCCGCGCGCGGCTCGCCAACATCGATTATCTCGACGAGACCGGCCGCCCCTATATCTCGCGCGTCGGCTTTTTCGTCGAGGACATTGATGACGTTGCCAGGCGCAACGGCCTGACGGTCGCCAAGATGGGATCGCTCATCCCGATGCAGACGATCGACCCGGTTTCGGGCGCACGCTTCGCCTTGTTCGAAGACATGATCAGCAATTACGACTGGTCGATGCGGGCAGCGCCGAAGGGGCAGGCCTGCTGTCACAACGCCCGCTTGCTGACGAATGGCGCGCCTGGATCGCAGCTGATCGTCGTCCCCTATGACTTCGACTTTTCGGGCCTGGTCGAGGCGCCCTACGCGGAGCCGCCGGAAGGCATACCCGTCAGCAGCGTCCGCCAACGCACCTATCGCGGCTATTGTGCTCACTTTTCGTCGGCGAGCGCGATCGCTGCGCAGTTACTGCCGAGACGCGCCGAGTTCACTGGTGTGTTCGCGACCGTCCCCGGCCTCGATCCGCGTGAGCAAGCCAAGGCTGCGGGCTTCATCGACGGGTTCTTTAACGATCTCGGAAGCGGCAAAGTCTTGAGAAACTGCCTTAACTAGCTCTTCTCGATGATCGTCGCCTTGGTCTCCTCGACGACGACCATCCTCTGCTCGCTTCCGTCATAGTCGGCGAGAAAGCGCTTCATCCCTTCGCGCTCCCCATATTCGGTAACCCAAAGCAGCGCGAAGCAATAGTTGAAGGCGATGCTGATGATTGCGGCGAGCTCGACTGCGCCGATACCGGCGGAAAGCCCGGTCGCGACCGAGAGCAGGATGAACAAAGCGTCGCCCGAGCTCTTGAGCGAATTGCGGAACCGCACCGCTCCGGCGATGCCGGCCAGCGCAAATGCCAGCGCCAGCGAGTTTTGGACGATGACCACGATCCCGGTGACGACCATCGGCAGGACGATGATCGTGTTGACCAGCGATTGGTCGTAATCGTCGCCCGCACGCACCGCCATATAGACGCGGCTTACCGGCAGCGAGACCAGGATCGCGGAGACAATTGCGACCACCAGCCAGAATATGCTCTGGCCGAGGTTGGCGACATGCGCGGCACGGACGGCCTCGGTCGCCTCGAGCGGGTTCTTGGACGGCTGGCTTATCAGCTGCTCCACCCCGCCGATGGGCAGGTAACCGCGAACGCCGGGCCACAGCTTCAGCGCGACATACACGGCGAACCCGATGACGAGGTAATAGAGCGTGATCTGAACCAGCAGCTTTCCTGCGCGCATGCCTGTCCCCCTCAGTCGTGTTCGTGGTGATGCTTGTGACGCTCGTGATCGTCGTGGTGGTGGTGCTTCCCGACCGGGTAATTTGGAATCGGATGGAGCACCCCGAAATGCTCCTTCGACGGCTTCTTGCCGAGCGGCGGCCATGGGATATCGCCCAGCGGCAGCTCGGTGTCCGGCACCTTGTCCAGCAGGTCACGAAGCAAAGTAAGCCTGCCCAGCGGCTGATCGTTGAAGTCGACCAGGGTCCAGGGTGCGAAATCGGTGTGCGTCGCCGAGAGCATCAGCTCGCGAGCCTCGGTGTAGTCGTCGTAATGTTCGCGCGCCTTGATATCGATCGGCGAGAGCTTCCAGCGCTTCATCGGGTTGTTGAGGCGGTTCTCGAACCTTTCCTCCTGCATCTTCTGGTCGCAGCATAGCCAATATTTGAACAGCAGCATGCCGTCGTCGACCAGGTGCCTCTCGAACTCGGGCGCGGCGTTGAGGAAGTCCTGTGTCTGGTCGGGCGTGCAGAAGCCCATGACCTTTTCGACGCCCGCGCGATTGTACCAGCTGCGGTCGAACAGAACGATCTCACCCGCCGCCGGCAGATGCTCGATATAGCGCTGGAAATACCATTGGGTCTGCTCGCGCTCGCTGGGAGATGGCAGTGCGATGACGCGGCACTGGCGCGGATTCAGCAGCCGCGAGAACATCTCGATCGAGCCGCCCTTGCCGGCGGTGTCGCGGCCCTCGAACACCACGACCATGCGCTGCTGCGTTTCCCAGACCCAGCGCGCCATGGCGCTCAGCTCTTCGGCGAGCGGCCTCAGCAGCTCTTCATATTGTTCGTTGCTGAGATCGCTGTGCCCGCTCACCAGTGCCCCCACCGTGACGGGCGCGTTGTGGCATGGGCGGCGGCGGAATGGAACTGCTGCCAGCAAACCTCAGGGCCACGTCCGGGAAACTCTCTAGCGCAAACGGGACAATCGAGGCCCACACACGGCCGCCGACCAAACGGATCGAGGTGGACCATGGCGATTCTCAGGCGTCACATCGCCGCTATTATGCTTTTCGCACCGCTGCTGGCGCTCACCGTGCAGGCGCCGGCTCAGCGCGCGGGAGGAGGAGGAGCTCGCGGCGGCGGGGCTGCCCAAGCTTCCCGGGGCGGCGGCGCCCAGCGGGCACAGACGCGGTCCCAACCGCAGCGTTCGCATCCTGGCGGACGCACCCATGCCGGCACCAATCAGAGAGCCGGCAACGCCAACGTCGGCCGAAGCGGGAACGTCAATCGCCACGCGAACGTCAACCGCAGCGGTAACGTCAATCGCAACGCGAACGCGAACCGCAATGTGAACCGGAACACGAACGTCAATCGCAACGTGAACCGCAACGTCAACGTCAACCGGAATGTGCACTGGAACGGTAATAGCTGGGGCGGCGCAAGAGTTGCCGCCGGGCGTTACGCCTGGCCGCGCGGATACGCTTATGGCCGCCACGCGGTCGGATGGGTGATGCCGGGCGCGTTCCTGGCTTCGACTTACTACTACTCAGGCTGGTCGACGCTGGGCCTGACGGCTCCTCCCGCCAACTACCAGTGGGTGCGCTACGGGCCCGACCTGTACCTGGTGAACACGCTGACCGGAGCGGTTACCGACGTCCGCTACGGGGTCTTCGCGGGCTAAGGCTCGTTCGCCGAGCGCAGGCGTTGCGCTAAGGGCGGTGCCATGCACCGCCTGTTCGTCGCCATCCGCCCGCCGGAACAGATCCGCGAGCTGCTGCTCGACGCGATGGACGACAGCGCCGATTTCCGCTGGCAGGACGACGAGCAGCTCCACCTGACCCTGCGCTTCATCGGTGAGGTCGAGCGGCCCATAGCCGATGATCTCGCCGCTGAGCTCGGCCGCATCCACGCACCGCCGTTCGAGCTGCGCATTGCGGGTGCCGGCCGCTTCGAACAGCGCGGCTCAGGCGCCTTATGGGCGGGGGTAGGGCCTAAAGCCCCTGTCACCGCCCTCGCCGCCAAGGTGGAGCGTGCCTGCCAGGCGGTCGGCCGCGAGCCGGAGCGCCGCGCGTTCCACCCGCATATCACGCTCGCGCGCTGGAAAGGGCGCCGCGGCCACGAGGTCCTACGCTTCCTCGAACGCACGCGGGGCCTGGCGTCCGAGTCATTCGAAGTGCGCGACTTCATCCTGTTCGAAAGCCGTCTCTCACGACACGGAGCGCATTACGAGGAGGTGGCGAGCTATCCGTTGAGGTAACATCAGCCATGGCAGCAAAAATCCCGCCGGCTTGCGCCGACGGGATTCTCGGGGAGAACGATTTCAAGAGGTAAACCCCGCCGGTACGGGGGCACAACACCGGCGGGGTCCCCACAAATCCCGCCGGGGAGGAAACCCGGCGAGATCCCTTGACCGATCTATTTGAACGCGAACTGGAAGCCCGCACGCGCACCGATCTTCTGGCTGTCAAAACCGTACGAGACACCGGCGGACACCTGCGACATCTCGCCGACGGCTGCCGATATGGCAGTGGCCAGAGCCATCTTGTTCGCGAAGTAACCGATGCCGCCCGAGACCGCGTAATGCGCTCCGGAAGGGATCGCCGGGGTCTCCATGGCCATGGCCATGGCGACGCCCTCATCGGCCTGACGAATGTCCTTCTGGTTCTGCTTATTCAAATCGAACAGCAGACCAATCTGACTTTGAGCGGTCGCGAACGAGTTCTGGAGCGCGGCGATGCTGCCCAGGCTGATGTTGCTGCGACCGAAAACGCCGTTCGCATCCATCGTCGCGAGGTTGGTCGAGGCCGTATCTTGCGCCGCAGTGCTAGCCACAGCGTCGCCGATGCGGACCGAGCTACCTGCACCCCCCAAGGTCACCTGGTTTGCAGCGGTGGTGTTTGCTCCGGCACCGATTGCAGTGGAACCGGCAAAGGTCGCGTTGGCCTGGGCGCCAATCGCTGTGGCACCAGCAGCCGTCGCGTGGGAATTCTGGCCGACCGCTGTCGTGTTGGTGGCATTAGCCACCGAGCTGTTACCGAGCGCAGTCGCGTTCAGTCCGGTTGCCTGAGCGAGGTTGCCGAGCCCGACCGAAGCGGTGCCACTTGCCACCGTCTGGTTGCCGACCGCAACCGATTGCGTGCCGAGCGCATCCGCTCTCCAGCCGAACGCCTGCGAACCTGCGCCCGACGCGATCGATTCGCCGCCGATTGCCGTGGAGTGGAAGCCGGTTGCCTGTGCGATGTCGCCGACCGCAACCGAATCCTCGTTGGTCGCCTGCGTGTTGTCGCCAATGGCAACTGACGTCAGCCCGGACGCGACGGCATTGATGCCGAAAGCCGACGAGTTCAACCCGGATGCGACGGTGTTCTGGCCAACGGCAGTCGTACCAAGACCGGAAGCCACCGCGGAGTCACCGACGGCCGTCGATGTATCGCCCGTAGCCTTGGCTCCATCGCCGACCGCGGTCGAGCGGGTGCCGCTGGCGGTCGAGAGGCGTCCGAGCGCCGTGGAGTTGGTTCCGGACGCGAGCGCGCCGTTGCCGAGCGCAGCGGCGTTGATACCCGAGGCAACGGTCTGATTGCCTACAGCGACCGACTGCGCACCGAGCGCATCGGCTCTCCAGCCAAATGCCTGCGAACCGGCGCCCGATGCGATCGATTCACCGCCGATCGCGGTCGAATGGAAACCAGTCGCCTGCGCCTGGTCGCCGAAAGCTGCCGAATCCTCGTTGCTCGCAACAGTGTTGTCACCAACCGCGACTGAAGTCAGTCCGCTCGCGTTGGCGTTGATGCCGATGGCTACCGACTGGGTTCCGGACGCGTTGGCAGTGTCGCCTTCGGCAATGCTGCCGGCACCGCTGGACGCCGCATTGTGACCGACCGCGATCGAATTATCCCCGGTTGCATTGGCAAGTTCGCCAACCGCCGTGGAGGCAAGGCCGCTCGCGCTGGACGAAGTCCCGACGGTCGTCGAATTGTCCGCCGACGCGCTGGAATCCTCACCAATCGCTGTCGAGCTCGCGCCGACCGCCGACGATTTCTCGCCTACCGCCGTCGAATTGTCGCCGCTGACGGTGGACCCATCGCCGACCGCCGTCGATTCAACGCCCGTCGCAGACGAATTCACGCCGCATTCGGTCGAGGCGGAACCCGCTCCGACGACACAGGTCGCCGTCGGACCGGCGTGCGCGGCCGAAGCAATGCAGAGGACTGCCGAACTCGCTGTCGCGAGCAATGTTAGGTTGAACTTGGACGACATAAATATTCTCCGAAGGGGATGGAAAAAGGACGCGCGAGTACAGCTCTGCCGACGCGGCGTTCGCGGCAGCTCGAGAGAGTGAATGGGCTGGTCGAATGGGCGCGCTCTGCGCCGCGGCTTATGAATCCACCACGATTGTTCCGCTCATTCCGAGCATCTTGTGCAATGCATGGCTGCACTTCATCGAATAACGGCCGGCCGCCGGAATCATCGCGATGATGACATTTCGGTGCGGACCGAGGGCGATCTTTCCAGCGACAACATTTATGGCGTCGCCTGCGCTGATTGCCGCAGCATTGAAGAATTCGGGCGCGGTCAAGTCATGCCCAATGTCACTGTCATTCGCGACGCGGAGCATGATTGGCACGCCCGCCTTCAGGTGGATCGTTTCGGGGTACACGTCGAAACTGGTGAGGGAGACATTCACGGGACGCGGGATTTCGTGGCTTGCTTCAGGGAGCTGCCCCGGAGCCGGGTTCGTTGTCGCGCTCGCGGCGAATGCGACCAGAGCCGCACCAGTGGCGATGACGCCGTGCCTGTCGTTGAACATTGTGAATCCGTTTTTAAGGTTCGCAATGTGATGACCGGAGGGGCGGCGAACTTATTCCCGGCGAGGACGAATATTTTTTCCTCGCGCGAATGTCGGCGGGCTGGAACTGCGGTCAGCTCTGGGACGGACCCGATAACCGCTTCGCGAGTCCTATACCGCGCACTGCTTCAGTCCAGGCGCGGCTCAACGCCATGCAATAGGCATCGCCGGTATCACCATCACAGTCGGCCTTTGCATTGGCCAGCAGTGTTGCGAGAGCTTCGAAGTCGGCGATGAGCTGCTGCACATCTTCGCGGCTGGCAGCCTGTCGCTTTTCCCAATCCGAGCACATTAGGATGTCTCCCGATATTACACGGCGGGAGCTCCATTTGTCTCTCGGTCGCCTCCAAGCCGATACGCGGGGCGATGCGTCGCCTTATACGCTCATTTGGGCGGTGTATCTAATTCGGGGCCAATGTCGGCTCCGCGACCTAAGCTGCCATACCCGCCATGCAGAAGGGGAGCCGCCACACGGGCGACTCCCCTCCTCAAATTCAATCCGCTGAAGCTTACCAAATGTGCGCGCGCTTCTCCGGCGGGATGTACATCGAGTCACCGGGCTTGATCCCGAATGCATCGTACCAGGCCTGGACGTTGGGCAACGGGCCGAGCACGCGGAACCGGCCCGGACTGTGCGGATCGGTCGTCACCTGGCTGCGGAGCGCGTCCTCACGCTGCTTCTCCCGGTAATATTGCGCATAGGCGAGGAAGAAGCGCTGGTCGCCGGTCAGGCCGTCGAGCACGGGCGCGGGCTTGCCGCCAAGCGAGCGGTGATAGGCGTCGAGCGCGACCTGGATGCCGGCGAAGTCGGCGACATTCTCGCCCATCGTCAGCGCCGGGTTCACGAATGCGCCCTTCACAGCCTCGAACTTCGCATATTGGTCGCCGAAGACCTTGGCTTCGGCGTTGAAGCGCTTGTTGTCTTCCGGCGTCCACCAGTCGCGAACGGCTCCGGTGGCGTCATATTTGCGGCCCTGGTCGTCGAATCCGTGGCTGATCTCGTGGCCGATGACCGCACCGATCGCGCCATAATTGACCGCGTCGTCAGCATTGGGATCGAAGAAGGGTGCCTGCAGGATTCCGGCAGGGAAGACGATCTTGTTCTCGCCACCGCCGTTATAGGCGTTCACCTCCTGCGGGTTCATGCCCCACTTCTTGTGGTCAACCGCCTTGTCGAGGTCCTCCAGCGCGTAGGCGGCGTTGAAGGCCTGCGCGCGCGACACGTTGCCGTAGAGGTCGTTCGGATCGATCTGGAGCGCGCTATAGTCGCGGAACTTGTCCGGGTAGCCGACCATCACGTCCATCTTGCCGAGCTTCTCGAGCGCCGCAGTCTTGGTCGCTTCGCTCATCCAGCTGTTGGACTTGATGCGATCCGCCATCGCCGCTTTCACGTTGGCCACCAGCTGCACCATCTTGGCTTTGGACGAAGCCGGGAAGTATTTTGCGACATAGTCCTGGCCGACCAGCTCACCGAGCGAGCCGTCGACGAGGCTCACCGCCCGCTTCCACCGTGGCCGCTGTTCCTGGACGCCGCTGATCGTCTTCACATATTCGAACCGGCTGTCGACCATCGCCTTGTTGAGATAGGGCGATGCCTGGTCAGCGGTGTGAAACGCCTCCCACTCCTTCAGCGTCGAGAGCGGCGTCTTGGCGTAGAGTGCTGCAAGGCTGCGGATCGCCGTATTCTCGTTGAGGTTCAGCCGCTTCTGCGGGGTGATCTTCGCGCCGGCGAAATACTGCGCCCATTGGAAGCCCGGGGCATAGGTCGCGAGCTTGGCGCTGCTGATCGGGAAGGTGGTCTTGTCGACGTCGCGGCGGTCTGCCGAAGGCCAGCTGAGCTTCGCGACGGCTGTCTCGAACGCCATCACACGAGCGGCGGCAGCGGCTGGGTTCGGCGTCCCGATGTTGCGGAAGGTCCGCTCAAGATAAGCGCTGTAGGCGTCGCGCTGCTTCTTGAAGTCGGGCTTCAGATAATAGTCGCGGTTCGGCAGGCCGAGCCCGGACTGAAGCATGTTCACTTGGTTCATCGACGCGTCGGCCGTGTCGGGCTGCAGGTAGAAGCCGAACAGCGAGCTTCCGAAATGCCCGTCGGTCGTGCCCATGTAGTGGGCCATCTGGGCCTTGGTCTTGATCGCGGCGATCTTGGCCAGGTCCGCCTTCAGCGGCGTCAAGCCGAGCGCTTCGACCCGCGCCTCGTCCATCATGCTCTTGTACAGCGCGCCTGCCTTGCTGCCCTCGGGAGCATTGGCGATCAGCTCTTTGAGCTGCGACTGATTGGAATCGTAGAGGTCGTAGAAAGCGCCCGCCTCGGGCTTGTCGGCAGCGATCTGCGTATTCTTGAGCCAGGTGCCCGACGCATATTTCTCGAAGTCGTTGCCCGGCTTCACCGAGAGGTCGCGGCCGGCAAGGTCGAAGCCCCAGGCGCCAAGCTTCGCATGCGGCGCGGCCACCGCCGTCGAGGCAGCCTCCTGCGCCCGCGCCGGAACGGCCAGCCAAGCGGTCGATGCGGCCAGCAGCGCGATCGTCGCGCGCGCCCGGCCAAACGCCTTCTTCTTCGTCTGCATGATTTTTCCCCGCTAATGCAATGAGTTGAGAATCTGCTGCAACTGTAGCGCTAGTCCAGCCAATAATGATCGACAAGCGGCGGGAGTCCATCGACGAAGGTCTGGGATCGCCTTGTGAGCGCGAGGTGGACGTTATTCGTCCTCGCTCTCGTCCTCCCGCCGCAGCCAGTCGTGGCGCAGCAATTTCAGTCGAGCCAGGAGCGAGACAAGGAAGGCCGTCGACCAGCCGAGCATGATGATTCCGACCGGACCCTCAATCGCGCCAAAAATACGCCAGTCGTGCGGCATCAGGATGTCGCCGTAGCCGATCGACGAATAAGTGGAGGTCGAGAAATAAAGGGCTTCCTCGAACTGGCTGAACGCCCCGAGGCCGAGGTAGATGCCGGCGTAGATCCAGATCTCGACGGTATGGATGGTGACAATGCCCGCGCCGGCGACAAGGAGCAGGGTCAGGGGGAGTAGCCGCACCTCGCTGATTGCTCGCGAGTGCGAGCGGAGCACGCGAGTCAGCATGGCGAGGCCCATGAGGTGGACGAACATGATCACTAGGACGGTTAGTGTCGCAAGAGCGAGTTCGATCCCGAGCACAAGTCCCCCGCACGCCGTCCAAAGCTGCCGCCGACAATAGCAGGAAGCTGGCATTTCGCGAGGCCGAACCCATATTGTTGATGCCGCGTTGACCGGGTGCGGCACCTCACGCTAGATTAGAACATAAACGGAACGAACCGAATCCGATGCTGACCCATATTTCCGTCCGTGGAGCGCGCGAACACAACCTCAAGGCGGTGAACGTCGACATCGCGCGAGAGAGCCTGACGGTAATCACCGGCCTGTCGGGATCCGGCAAGTCCTCCCTCGCCTTCGACACCATCTACGCCGAAGGGCAGCGCCGCTACGTCGAGAGCCTGTCCGCCTATGCGCGGCAGTTCCTCGAGATGATGCAGAAGCCGGACGTCGAGCATATCGACGGCCTGTCGCCCGCCATCTCGATCGAGCAGAAGACGACCAGCCGCAATCCGCGCTCGACCGTCGCGACCGTCACCGAGATCTACGACTATATGCGCCTGCTTTGGGCCCGGGTCGGCGTGCCCTACTCGCCCGCCACAGGCCTTCCGATCGAGGCGCAGCAGGTCAGCCAGATGGTCGACCGCGTGATGACGCTCCCCGAAGGCAGCCGCCACTATTTGCTCGCGCCGGTCGTCCGCGGCCGCAAGGGCGAGTACCGCAAGGAGCTCGCCGAGTGGCAGAAGGCGGGGTTCCAGCGGGTTCGGATCGACGGTATATTCTACACCACCGACGACGACATTCCCGCGCTCGACAAGAAGTACAAGCACGACATCGAGGTGGTGGTCGACCGCATCATCGTGCGCGAAGGCATCGAGGCGCGGCTCGCCGACAGCTTCGAGACCGCGCTGAAGCTCGCCGACGGCCTCGTCTATCTCGATCCCGCGGACGCGCCGGAAGCGCCGAAATCCGGCATGAAGCTCGACTACGCGCCGGCCGGCCGCATCGTCTTCTCCGAGAAGTTCGCCTGCCCGGTCAGCGGCTTCACCAT
>Ga0207683_10001234_pt1 | contig 23213 bp, 14 predicted proteins | sample KBSM73metaG_FD_184333 | JGI IMG/M metagenome (GOLD analysis project Ga0207683, IMG submission 184333) | Miscanthus rhizosphere microbial communities from Kellogg Biological Station, Michigan, USA - KBS M7-3 metaG (SPAdes) (version 2) | ecosystem: Host-associated > Plants > Roots > Rhizosphere >... | reverse complement strand
AGACGATTGCTGGTGCGGCGGCCAGTGCGGGAGTGACGATTTATATCGTCGACATGAACGCGCTCGGTAACGGTGCGCAATATCAGATTTCAAATGCGCTGCTCAACGGACAGCCTCCCTATAATCCGGCTCCCGTCGCTACATCCCCTTACACTACGATGATCCCGATGAAGCAGCAGGAGGGATTTCCTTTGGCTGGCGGATCAGTTGACTGGGGACCGGCGCAGACGATTGCCATGGCTACCGATTTCATGCGTGGCAACAACGAAGATAGAACGAACCCGTTTGCCGATACCAAGAGCCCGATGGCAGGTCTGGCCAAAGACACAGGCGGCGCTTACATCGACGTGGAGAACAACACCAAGAAGCCGCTACAGCAAATGGTTCAGGATTTATCGACCTATTACCAGGCTTCTTACATTCCACCGTTCACGGAATACGACGGGAAACTTCGCACGATTGCTGTGAAGCCGGTGCGGTCTGATCTGCAGATCCAAACCAAGACCGGCTATTTTGCGCTGGCACCCGGAGCGGAGGCCGGAATTCGGCCATTCGAGGTGCCGCTGCTGAAAACCCTGACAGAACCGCAACTGCCGATGGACGTAAAGTTTCGGGCGACCGTCTTGCGCTTCGGCGATCTTCCCGACGGAAACACCAACACGCTTGCCGTGGAAGTGCCGCTCTCTGAGGTGCAAACAAAGGAAGACGTACACACCAACCTGTTTTCAGCACACGTATCAATCGTCGCCCAGATCAAGGATAAGACCGGCGTGGTCGTCGAACGTTTCGGGGAAGACATCACGAAACGCGGCGCGCTTGAAACGCTTGATCGCGATCGCACCGCAACAATTTCTTTGGAGCGGCACTTTATCGCGTCGCCAGGTCAGTACACAATTGAAGTGGCGATCCTCGATCAGAACAGCGGAAAAGCGAGCGCGCAAAGAGCCGATTTCGAGATTCAGAACCAGCAAGCCGGCATGGCCTTGAGCGATATTGTTCTGGTAAGGAAGATCGATGGTTCGCATGAAGAGGATGAAGATCCGCTGGAGCCTCTTCGCTACGAACATCAAAAAGTAACTCCCAACGTCACCGGAGAATTGCCGGCACATGCCAAGGGTGTGTCCTTGTTTTTCATCCTGCACCCCGATCCCGCAGCGAAGGATGCCGCGACGTTGGAGATGGAAATCATTCACAACGGAAAGCCGGGCAAGCGCACAGCTTTGCCTTTGCACACCGATGGCGTTCGCACAGCGGTCCCTTATCTGGCCAGTTTCGGTTCAGGCGCTCTCAGTCCGGGCGAGTATGAAGTGAAGGCCTATCTGAGCCAGGGCGGAAAGACAGTCGCGCAATCTGGAACCTTCAACGTCGCTGGAACTGCAGCTGCGGATGCTTCCAACAATTCCACGATGGGATTCGGTGGGGCCGCAATCACCACAGACGCAGGAAACCAGCCGCTGGAAACGAATTTGCATGCGCCGGGACAATTAACGATCACGACTCTGGCCAATCCGGGACAGGCACTCTCGAAGGACGAATCGGATGTGCTGATTGAGGACGCGAGGCAACGAGCGCTGAGCTATAACGAGTTTCTGCCGAACTTCATGTGCATCGAGGTCACCAACCGCTCGATCGATGCCGGCGGAAATGGCCAATGGAAGCTGAAAGACACGCTGGTTGAGTTGCTGCGCTATCGCGAGAAGACAGAGACTCGCACCATGCTAGAAGTGAACGGCAAAGCGGACAATACTAATCGTGAAGCGATGAAGGGCGCGCTCTCGGCCGGTGAATTTGGCGGCGTTCTGCAGGCAGTTTTTCGAGTTGCGTCGCAGGCAGAATTCCAATGGAAGGAAACCGCCTCTTTGAACGGAGGCACGGTTCAGGTCTACGACTATCGCGTCGATCGCAAGAATTCCGTGTTTTCAGTCACAGGATCGAACGACAAGCAACTGATCGTAGGCTTTCACGGCCAGGTGTACATCGACAGCGCCACGCGGAACGCCCGCCGAATCACGTTGGTTGCCGATGATCTGCCAAAAGATTTTCCGACCCATGCCACCCTCATTGGTGTGGACTATGACTATGTCTCAATCAATGAGCATGACTACCTGATGCCCGTGAGTGCTCAGCTTCAACTGAGACAAGGCCGCCACCAAGCTGTAATGAACACAATGGAATTTAGAAACTACAAGCGATTCGGATCGAATGTGAAGATCCTCGGATTCACTCCGGTGGAACAGCCGTAACGACTGCCGGCCGTATCATGTTGTTCTATCCTAGAAGTATGCGATCCGTCTTTGTTCTGGCCCTTGCGCTTTCTCTGCACACTGCGGGTGCGCAGGCGCCGAAGCAGGCTCCCGCCGCCGATGCGGATGAGTTTCTACGCCAGGGGATTTCAGCACAACAGCACGGCGATTTGAAATCCGCAATCGACAACTATCGAAAGGCCCTGGCGATTCAGCCGGGAATGGTGGAAGCCCGCGCCAATCTGGGTGCCGCTCTCTCTGCTGCGGGGCAATTCGATGCAGCCATTGAGGAAGACCTCCGCGTTCTGGCCAAGGCGCCGAACAATGTGGGCGTTCGCATGAACCTGGCTCTTGCTTACTACAAGAAGGGCGACATGGAACATGCGCATGCAGAGCTCCTCGTGGTGCATGCTGCAAGGCCGCTTGATCTGTCGAACGCCGTGCTGCTGGGCTACACCTACATCAAACTCGGCAAGGCGAACGAAGCTGCGGAGATGCTCGCTCCGCTGGAAGCCGGGCACGAAAACAATATGGATCTTGAATACGTGCTTGCGTATGCATTGATCGAATCAGGCAAAGCAACCGAGGGACTGCCGAAGATGGAAAGGGTGGCGCGAGAAACGCACTCCGCGGATGCCTATTTCATTGCCGGGTCGACACGGTTGCACAGGCGGGAATTCCATGAGGCTCGCGCGGACCTGGATGCGGCAATTGAACTGAATGCGTCATTTCCGGGTCTCTACACGATGGCGGGACAGGCTCGGGACGCGCTTGGAGATACGGATGCGGCGCTCCCGGCCTTTGAAGCCGCCCTTCGTGCCGACCCCAGGGACTTTACCGCCAACCTGTATCTGGGCACGATGCGTTTGAAACAGCGGGATTTGGAGAGCGCGAAACCCATGCTTGAACTCGCATTGCAGCTGCAGCCGACCTCCACAATGGCGCAACTGCAAATCGCCAAACTCAACAGCATGACGGGCAAGTACGCCGAAGCCGCGGCCGCATTGGAGCAGTTGGAAAAGGCAGACCCGAATTGGCTGGATCCCCACATTGAGCTGGCCGCAATCTACTACAAGCTTCACCGGCCCGAAGACGGCCAGCGCGAACGTGACATCGTGAAGCAGCTTGAGGCGAAGCTGCAAGAGGCCGGGCCGCCGAAACAGTAACACCGCTGCGGCTGGCGACTTGATCGCAACGGCGCACGTGGCGCGTCAGGCGACAGCGCATGCTCTATCCTGATAAGGATGCGACTCATTCCGATCCTGATGCTCGCGCCGAGTCTTCATGCAGCCGTGGGACAAGCGCCAACGCAGCATCACTCTAGCCAGGCGAATGAGCTCGTGCGTGCCGCTGACGACGCGCGGCAGCATGGTGATTTGAAAACAGCGATAGAGGATTATCGCAAGGCACTCGCCATTCAACCCGATCTCACCAAAGCTCATGCGGGCTTAGGCGCCGCACTTGCAGCAGCAGGGCAGTTCGACGAGGCGATCGTGGAAGACAGGCGCGCCTTGTCTGCAAGTCCGCAAGACGAAACGACACGCATGAACCTGGCCATGGCGCTCTATCGCAAGGGCGACCTGGCACATGCTGCGTCAGAGCTTGAGGCAATCCACGCCGCCCATCCGGCTGACTTATCCGCTTCGATACTGCTGGCCTATACCTATAACAAGCTTGGACGAGAGGCGGAAGCCGCGAATCTGCTGGGTCCGCTCGAAGCCGGCCATGAAAACAATCTTGAATTGCAGTACGCCCTTGCCTTTGCGCTGATCCAGTCAGGCAAGCAGGCAGAGGGACTTCCCCGGATGGAGAAGGTGGCCAGCGCGAAGAAATCTGCAGAGGCCTGGTTCATTGCCGGTTCGGCTCGTTTTTATCGGGGAGACATGCGCGATGCACGTACAGATCTGGACGCGGCGATCGAACTGAATCCCGCACTGCCCGGCCTTTACTCTCTGGCGGGCCAGGCCCGCTACGCGATGCAGGACATGGAAGGTGCAGCCCGTGCGTTCCAGGCGGCCCTGCGCGCTGATCCGATGGACTTCGTCGCCAATCGCGATCTGGGTGCGATGCGGCTGAAGGAAGGCGATTTCGAAACCGCCAGACCGCTGCTGGAACTCGCTTTGCAACTGCAACCGCAGGACCCGTTAACACGACTTCAAGTGGCCAAGCTCGAGGACATGACGGGCAGAAGTGCGGAGGCTGCAACGATTCTGGAAGACCTCGTGAAGACCGACCCCGATTGGCTCGATCCGCACTGGTTGCTGGCGGCAGTCTATTCGCAGCTCAACAGGCCTGAAGACGGTCGCCGGCAGCGAGAAATAGCACAGCAGATTCAACTTCGCCAAAGACAAGCCGGAGCGAATAAGAAATAGAAATGCACGGCAACAGGCGTCTCGTGCTGTAGCCAGCTTTTGCCGCTGGCAGCTCGGCCAGACCGCTGCCTGAAGTGGCGTGACCAGCAAATTTGCACGTGCTCCAGAGCAAAAAAATCGGAGGTGGCATTAAGCCACCCCCGATTGATCAAACAATTCAGCAGCGAACTAGAAGTAGTACTTCGCCGCGAATTGCATCCAGCGATATCCCACCTTGTTCTGAGGAATACCAGTGGTGTTGCCGTTGGAGTTCATGGTCAGCGTGGAACCGCTGCTGACACCGTTAAACAGCAATTGGTTATCCGCGTTGCCAGCCAACCCGAATTGCGCATTCGGATGGTTGAGCCAGTTGGTAGCCGAGATGCGAATTTCGATCCGTTGAGCATCCGTGACTCTGAATGCCTTGAAGACCGCCAAGTCGCTGCCAAAGTAGTGCGGCGTCCGGATGTAAGGCCAGATGTTCTGTCCCATTTGTCCGACTGCCGTTGCTGTTGGCGGCAGAGGAGCCGCAAAGCAGTTGGGGTTGAAGTACTGACCCTTCTGCAGGTTCTTCCTTGGATCGCAGAGCAGTACCGGCATGATGCCGGCCGGATACTGGTTGCTACCCAGCCAGGTCGTAGTTGAGATCTGGTACGTCGTGTTGCCGCCCACTGTCGAAGTCGGCATAGGCATCGTGATCGGTGTATTGACCGTGGCGCCCGACGGGGTGTGGTACTGCTGATAGTTCATGTTCATGTTCGGCGAAATGGCCTGGTAAGGTGCTCCGTCTTGGTACGTCGTGTAGCCGGAGAGTTGCCAGCCGTTGATCAATTGACCAAGCGCCCAGTTGCTGTGGATCGGCTTGGGCAGCTTGTAGCTGAACGACAGGTTAAAGACCTTGGTGTGGTCATACTGCAAAGGACCGTAGTTTGAATCCAGATCGAACGGGTTCACTACTGAACCGTTGCCGTTTCCGTTGGACGTGGAACCGTCACGGGTACCAAGGACCTTGCCGAAGGTGAAGTTCGTGAACAGGAACAGATTGCCGGACTGCTTCTGCGCGGAAACCTGCAGCGAGTTGTAGTTGGCATATCCGCCGTGTGTCTGGATGTAGATGTCGCCGTAGTTCTGCAGCGGACGATAGTGCTGCTGAACCATGGAAGACGATCCAGTGGTCGGAGACGGATTCTGATAAATGCCGGTGATTGGATCCGGTCCGAAGAAGGCGCCGGCCGCGATCGGGTTGGCGTCTTCGATGTGGCCGTTTTGGCCGTTGAGGAGCTGGTTACGGCTCATGCTGCCCACATAAGAAAACTCAGCAACGGTGTGACCAGGCAGCGCCTGTGCAACTCCGAAGCTCCATGTGTTGGCATAGGGCACCTTGTTGTCGCCTTGCTTATCCGCCTTCAGGCCCGAAGCGCCGTTCTGGTTCAGACCCTGAGGAATTTTAAGCTGAGTATGAGCCGAACAATTCGTATTCTGGCCGAGGGTGATACTCGTGCAGACGTTGCCGCCTTGGATGTTGTAACCGTAGAAACCGTTGGTGCCGGTGTTTCCGGTGTTGAAGTTGAAAGAACCGATCGGACCGCCCATTGCGCCGCTGGCATCGTTACCTGAGACCTGGTAGCGATAGGTTCCAAAGCCGGCGCGAACCACTGTTTTGCCGCTGCCGAATACGTCATAAGCAACGCCAACGCGTGGATCCATCAGGAACAACTGACTTTTCCATCCCGAAGTCGGAATCTGAGGGGCGATGTCGTGCCAGAGCAAACCGGTGTTCGCCGGCGGACTGGACGTGTTGTCGTAAGTGGCCGGATCCCAAACCTGCGTTCCGCCAATCTTGTCGTACCACTGACCTTCATGGTCGGCGCGAAGTCCGAGGTTCAAAGTGAGCTTGCGCGTAGCTTTCCAGGAATCCTGCGCCCAGATGGACCACTGATGCCAGAGAAGATCTGGAACAGCATCAATGTTCTGCTCGTCGTAGTGCTGGACACGGCCCATCAAACGATCGAGTTCCATGTTGTAGGTGGATGAGCCGCCCCAGTTCTCGAAGTCGTAGTTGCCGTTGATGTCGCTTCCATTGGATTGCAGGTTCTCCTGGGCATCCCAGTAGAAACCAGCCTTGATGGAGTGGGTAGAGATGATCTTCGTGAACGTATCGCTGATCGCCGGCGCCTTTGAAGTCTTGCCAAAGGAGTTGGGACCGTAGATGCCGCTGTTGAAGTTGAATTGGTTGATTTCAGTAAGACCGGAGTTCCATCCACCCTGGAAGTTGGCGAGCTGATCGGTCGAGTCGGTTCCGAACAGGCTTTGTACCGGGAATCCAAGTTTGGTCCGGCTTACGGCCGAAGGATCGGTCAGGCTGTTCTTGTTGACGAATTCAGCGTACGAGAAAACAAACTCGTTGGTGGTGGTGGCGCTGAATACGTGGGTGAAGTTAGCCAGGTAAACATGAGCCGTTTCCTTGCCCACTGGTTCTGCGGGGTAGGGAATCGTCCACGTCGGAGCCCACCAGATCGACAACGGATGCGAATCCGTCTCTTCTTGCAATGTGTAAGAGCCCCAGAGTTTGTTGTTGTCGTTGAACGAGTAGGTGACTTTACCCGTCACTTCCCAGCGATTGACTGGGGTGCTGGGCGAAAAGCTGTAGTTGTTCCATCCGTTGGTCTGGCTCGGTGCCTGGTTGGGAGCTGGGTTCAAGTTTTCGACCACTACACCCTGCGGATCGAAGTACGAACTCAGGTTCGGAACCGGGCCGTTGCCGTATCCGCCCCATGGAGAAGCGCTGCTGCCGCAACCCTGCCATCCATTATCCGTGTTGCAAGGAAGAGCATAGGTATTCGGATAGACCTTGAGCACGTCGCTCGCCACGCCGGGGTTGTTAAAGTCGCCGGACCGCTGCGCGACTGTCGGAACGTTCATCTCCACAGGCGCGTTGTACGGATGCTGGTTCATATACTCATAGCCAGCCCAGAAGAACAGCTTGTCCTTATTCTTGTTGAAATGCGGGAAGAACACCGGACCGCCAAGGTTGCCGCCGACATAATAGAACTGCTGCGGGTAGATTGGATTGCCCTGTTCGTTGTTGAACCAGTCGTTGGCGTAGCCGACCGCGGTATTGCGGGCGTAGAGGTAGGCTTCACCGTGGAACTTCTGGCCGCCGCTCTTGCTGAAAGCCTGAAGAACCGCTGGGCCCTTCGCGTATTCCGCGCCGTAGGAGGCCGACAGATACTTAACGCTGTCAGTCATGTCCTGGTTGATGTTGGCAACCTGCGTTCCGGCGTTGCCCGGATCGATAAGGTTGGCGCCATCAAGAATGACAGCCGTCGAACCGTAAGGCTGCGCACCGTTGGATGAGAAGCTGCCGGCCGGGCCGTTGTTGGTTCCCGTAGTCTGGCTGTTGTAGCTCGAGCCTGCGCCGCCGCCGTTGCTAAACGTAACGCCAGGCATCATCTTGATCAGTTCGGCTGCGTTGCGTCCCGTCAGAGTGGCGGAATCAACGAGTTCATTGTTGAGAGTGGCGCTGATTTCCGCCGTATCCACCGGAATTTCGGCTTCTGTGCCAGAGACGACCGTGACAGCCGTCGCTTCAGAGCCAATCTTCAAGTGAATGCCGGGAACTGTGCGGCTATCACCCTGGTTGAGCACGATGCCGTTCATTTCCCAGTTTGCGAAGCCCTTTGCCGAAATGGCCAAGGTGTAGGTGCCCGGGATCAAGGCTGTGACTGAAAAGAAGCCCGAGGCATCAGCTTTGGTTTCGCGCGTGTCGCCGGTGGTGTCGCTTTTGACCACAACCTTGGCTCCCGGAATGCGGGCGTCGGTCTGGTCAGTGGCTGTACCGCTGAGCGTCGCAGTGAGTTGCTGTGCGTGTGAAATGGAAAAGGATAGCGCCATGATCGGAATGAGTAGCCATGGAACCTTCCTGAACCAGTTCGACATCGTGAAATGTCCCGATGTCGGTTGGCTGTTTTTGAACATTTACAAAGCCTCCTGAAGCGTTTTTCTTCTTGTTTTAAGCTCTCTGACACACGTCTAGCCCAGCTTTTTTGGAGCTATAAGTGGCCAGAAAATCGTATTAGTAGATCCTGATACCGTTAACACACTGAAGACACCATGAGCAAGTTGAATTTTTGGCCGGAACCGCTGCTGAAAACGATTTCTCATAGGCCTCACATTTCACGATATTTACGCGAAATGTCGGACGATTTCCCGAAACCCGAAGTACTCGATGCGGCAAAAATCTCAACAGTCTTACAAAAGTCTGCACAAAAACAGGTGGCTATTTCGAGCCACAAATATAGACAAGGCTAGCTGAAGAGGGTGCGGAATGGATGTGTTTCAAATCACGGCAGATGAGGATGAAATCGACGGGAGCTAAAAGGGCCTCCCCGGCACGATTCCGCGGCCTTCGACGATTGTAATCAGTCGGTTAGCGGCCTGAGCCGGATACTTTTCCACGACCCCGGTTGGCCACAGGATTTCAATATCGGCCTTGGCGGCACTTCCCAAGCCAAAATGTAGCCGCGGATCGTTCGAAGACATGTAGCTGACCTGGCTCATCACAACCTGTGCCTGCACCTTACCTTCGTACCGCACCAGGATGCGCGCCCCTATTGCGCTGCGATTGCTCTTTGTGCCTTCCAATCTCACCTTGATCCAGTGATTGCCACTGGGAGCGTCGTTGCGCAACAGGGAGGGAGGTTCGTGTTGGTTCATGATAACGATATCCAGATCGCCGTCATTATCGAAATCACCAAAGGCGCAGCCGCGACTGACATGTAGAGAGCCAATTGCGGGGCCAACTTGGTCTTTTATCCGGACAAAGGTGCCGTCACCCCGGTTGCGAAACACCACCCGCGGGCCCTTGTAGGGGAATCTCGGGTTGACTCGCTCAATCTCCGCGTACACGTTACCGGTGACCCAGAAGATGTCAGGGAAACCGTCGTTGTCCAGATCGACAATGTTTGTCCCCCAACTGACGTAGGTTCGCTCCGTGGCCAGCCCAGCGGTCATAGCCTGATCTTCAAATTCCCCCTTCCCCAGATTGCGATAGAGACCGGATGGCTGAAGCTGAAAATGCGTCTTGAAGATATCCAGATGCCCATCCATGTCGTAGTCGCCGATGCCGATTCCCATCCCTGCCATTTCTTGGCCGTCGGGGCTGATTCCCACACCACGCATGAGAGCTTCTTCGCGAAACGTACCGTCGTGGTTATTCAGCAGCAGCAGGCTCTGGGTCGTGTCGCAGGCCACAAAGATGTCTGGCCATCCGTCTTCGTCCGCATCGAACGAGACCGCCGTCAGTCCGTACGAGCCCTTGATGGCCGCGATTCCCGATTCCTTTGAAACGTCGGTGAAAGTGCCGTCTCCGTTGTTGCGATACAGAAAGTGAGGTGGTGCTTTCAGTCCCTTTGGGCCGCACGCGACCGCGACTCCCTGGTAGTTGCAGTTGGGCACTTCGAGAGAGGGCTTGGCCGCGTGCGCCATATCGATCTCGACATAGTTCGACACAAAAAGATCGAGAAATCCGTCGCGGTTGTAGTCGAAGAAGGTGCAGCCTGCTCCAAACCGAATTCCCTCGTGGAGCAGCCCGGCTTTTTCTGTCACGTCGGTGAATGTTCCGTTGCCATTGTTTCTGTAGAGCTTGTTCTGGCCGTAGTAGGTAACGAAGAGATCCTCGTACCCATCGTTGTTGTAGTCGCCCACGCACACCCCGACACCCCAGCCGGCGTCAAGCAGTCCAGCTTTTTCTGTCACATCAGTAAAGGTGCCGTCGCGGTTGTTCTTGTAGAGGCGATTTGAAGCGCCCTGGGGCACATCCTCGAGCCTTCGTCCTCCGACGATGAAGATATCCATCCAACCGTCGTTGTCGTAGTCGAAGAATGCGCAGCCCCCGCCCATCTCTTCGATGATGTACGTCACAGATTCAGGAACGCCGTAGTACATCGTCTTGGTCAAGCCGGCGCTTTGTGCCACGTCAGTGAATGTCGAAAACGGTTTGAACGCAGGAGCGGAATGATCCTCGGGTGCGGCAGGCAAAATGCGGGGCAGAAGCGCCGAAGCCCACAACGCGGGAGCTGTCCGCAGCAATTTCCGCCGGGTCCAGCGGGAAGTGGGGAATGAGTTATTCATCCTTAGGCTTCTTCATTCTGCCACTGCGTCTGCAGGAGGAGCAATTTTGCCGCGACAGTATCGCACTCAAGGGTGAGCTTGCTGAGCGGCCGGGTCGTGCGAAAGACGATCATTGAGTTTTTGAGCGGTGGCATTGCCTGGATCGAGACGCAGAGCCGTTGCCGCTGCTTCGCGCGCTTCGGCAAAATGTGCTCCGCTGGCCAGCTCAGCCGACAGGTTGATCCACGCGTCGACCCAGGTGGGAGCAGCCTGAACCGCCATGCGAAAGTGTTCGGTTGCCCCCGCAGAATCACCTCCACGAGAGAGTAGATAGCCGAGTTCGTTCTGCGCGGCTGCAAGTTGAGGATTCAGTTTTACCGCCTGCTCCAACTGCACCCGCTCGCCCTCGGTATCTCCAGCCTGGCGGAGCGCAATCGAAAGCTGATATTTGTATGTAGCGTTGTCTGGCGCAGTTTCGGTGGCTTCGCGATAGTGCCCGATGGCCTCCTGCACCTTGCCTGCCGCCAGCTCCACGTCGCCTTGCGCTGAACTCGAAGCCGCTTGAACATTCGCTTCGTCAGCCTTCTTGAGTCTCTGGTACTCCTTCATCTCCTGCGCCGCGCGTTCATTTTCGCCGAGGCCCCGCAGTGCCTTTGCCAGCTCGAAGTGCACCTGTGGCTCGCTGGCCCCCAGCGCGATTGCTTTCTCCAGATGTTCCTTCGCTTCTTTCCACTCTTTGAGAAAGACGAGCACCATGCCGAGGTTGTAGCGGGAGTTGTAGAAGTTAGGCTCGATTGCTACCGCCTGCTCCAAAAGGGCTTTTGCCTGCGCATAGTCGCCCACGGAGCGATACACGATTCCGTTCAGGTAGAGGACCTCAGGATCGTGCGGGCGTTGCGTTAACAGCTTCGGTCCAAGCGGCCGCGCCGCGTTGATATGGTTCGTCAGCACCAGGATGCGAAACAACTGAACAGCGGCTTCAGTGTTATTAGGATTCAGCTCGACAGTGTGTTGCATCAGGTTGATGGCATCCTGATAGCGATGCTGCTTCACCAGGACCACCGTCATTGCACTGGCCAATGGAACCGACGCAGGAGACGCCTTCAGCGCCTCTGTGAGCACCTGGTTCGCATCATCGAGATAGTTGAGATTTCCAAACGCCTGCGCAAGATCGATGGCGATTTTCTCGCTATGAGGCGCAGTTCGCAATAGGGTAATCACGCCAACGTAGTCCTGACGCGAGAGCAAGTCTGCGGCAAGCCCCTCAAGCGCCGCCACTGAACGAGGGTCGATCTCGAGAGCCTGCTTCCACTGATCGACCGCTTCTTTATGCTGTCCTGAGTTTTCGTAAAGGAAGGCGAGCATCAGGTGAGGCTTGATCACCTTTGAATCGAGCCGGACTGACTCGCGCAGCGAAGGGATCGCTTCGCTCGCGCGGCCCGCTCCCACCAACGCCAATCCCTCAAGATAATGAAGTTGCGCAGAATTTGGATCCGTTTTCAGCGCGTCGCGAAAGGTCATTGCGGCGCAATCAAACTGCTTGTGACTCGCATACCAACTTCCCAGAACAATGGCATTGTCGGTTGTCGGATGGGCATGCAACTTCGCGATAATCGCCTGTGGGCCGTTACACGCTGCGTGCGCTGTAATGGCGAAAGCCACGCAACAGACCAGCAAGATCCACTTTGTACCCGCGCGAAGCAGGTTGCCCACGGCAAAATCTCCCAAAAGGTAGGATACCAACTTCCCTGGAAGCTCGTGGTTTCCGGTGTGCCTTGTGCGCTTGTTGTGCCAAACTGCATCTGACTTAGTGAGGTATTCGTATGGACTGGACGCCGGGTGGAACGAGTCAGGATGTCGAAGATCGCCGCGGGTCGAGCGGGGGCGGCTTCGGTGGTGGTGGCCTGGGGATTGTTGGATTCGTTGTGCTGCTCATCATCAGCCTCGTCACGGGCAGAAATTATCTGGGCTCATTCTTCGCCGGAGGCGGCGAGAGTAGCGTTCAAACAGACCGGCCGACCACAGGACCAACCTCCGAACGCTTCGCCGGTGAAGATCGCGACGTACAACTGGTGAGCTTTGTGCTCGATGACGCGCAGAAAACCTGGACCCAGATCTTCGAAGAGCACAACCGTCAGTATCGTCATGCCAAGCTTGTGCTGTATCGAGACCTGACGTCTTCAGGTTGCGGCACCGCGCAGGAGTCGACGGGGCCGTTCTATTGCCCGGGGGACGAGAAGGTCTATATTGACCTGGGATTCTGGCGCGACCTCAAGCGCCTCGGTGGCGACACCGGAGACTTCGCGCAGGCCTACGTCATCGCTCATGAACTCGGCCACCACGTGCAGAAGCTCTTGGGCATTGAAAGCCGAATGCGGCGTCTTTCTCAGCAGGACCCCGGCGAACAAAATCAACTTTCCGTCGATCTGGAGTTGCAGGCCGACTGCTTCGCGGGCGTATGGGCGCACAGCACGCAGCAACGGTCAATTGTCCATGAGGACGACATTGATGGCGCTTTGAGAGCCGCCGCCGCAGTCGGCGACGATCATTTGCAGCGCATGAGCGGTCGCGCTGTCAGCCCCGAACGATGGACGCATGGCTCAAGCGCGCAAAGAACGGAATGGTTCCGCAGAGGTCTCGATGGCGGACAGGTGAGCAGTTGCCCCACATTTGATGGCAAGCTAACCCCATAGCCGATCCGGCGCAGCGCCGAATCGGAAAGCTGCTTTCGGATGCGTCAACGCGAGCATGAATCCTGAAGAAACGACAAAGATGGCCGTACGGCAACTCGGGCCATCAATTCGGAAGGTGATGTCCTCGTAGAGCAGAATGCGACTTCGGCATGTTGCGGTGTGCCCGAAGTGGCTACCAAGATGAAGTTTCTGTCACTTTCGCCACATCGCATCCCTCATAACGTCTATCTCATAGAGGCGAATAATGGCATCTTCCACGCTGTTCAGCCCCAATCCCGGGCGTTCCAGGTTCAATACCGTTCTCTGGATATTTCTAGGCCTCACTGCGCTCTTCGTTTTCATCACTTCAGAAGTTCTTCTCGTCACCGATTACCCCATGTACCACGCCTACCGTTTGCAGGTCATCGCCGACCGCCATCTCCTCATCCCACATACACTCTGCGGCGTCGTCGCTCTCCTGGCCGGCCCTATGCAGTTCTCGTCACGACTTCGCCAGCGTCACTTGAAATTCCATCGCGTTCTCGGCCGCATCTACGTCATCGCCGTCTTTATCGGCGCTTTCACCGGGATCGCCCTCGCCGCCGGCCGCCCCGGCATGCCAGGAACCTCCATGCAGGCCGCCGCTTGGATCGTCTGCACCGCCGCCGCCTTCATCACCGCACGTAACCGCCAGATCGCCCAGCATCGCCAATGGATGGTTCGTTCCTACGCCGTCACGTTTACCTTCGTCTCTAGCCGCGTGCTCAATCTCTGGCCCCGCTACTGGAGCCATCTTGGCGACTCCTTCGCCGCCGTTGGCGTCATCGCCTTCACCCTCGCTTCTCTTCTTCTCGTTGACCTGGGCCTCAACTGGCGCGAGCTGGCCACTCGCCGCGCCTGATTACGGAAAAGGAGATTCCAGTTAAAACGTCCAATCTTAATCGGATTTCTTTGCAAGACGAGGTTCTCATCCTCGGGGGTGGAGTGGCAGGCTGTGCCGCTTCAATCGCGCTCGCCCGCAATGGGCGAGGCGTCAGGTTGATCGAACGCGAGCCCGAACCGCGCCATAAGGTTTGCGGAGAGTTCCTCAGCGGCGAAGCGCTTGAGGACCTGCACGCGCTCGGCATCGACGTGGCCTCGCTTGGTGCCGTGCCCATCGACTATGTCCGCCTCGCCGCTGCCAGGCGCGCCGCTGAGGCGCCCTTGCCTTTTCCCGCTGCCTCGCTCACGCGCAAGGCGCTTGATACTGCCCTCATCGCCGAAGCCATCGCCGCAGGAGTCCGAGTAGAGCGCGGACGCAGTGTGCAGTTGCTGAGCCGCACGACAAGCAACATATGGCAGGCTACGCTCGACGACGGCACCATCTGCGAAGCTCCAACGGTCTTTCTCGCCACAGGCAAGCACGATCTTCGCGGCCACGCGCGTCCGAAGGACCCGGATCGATGGGTCGCCTTCAAGACGTATTTTCGCCTGGCGCCCGCGCAAGCCGACGAACTCGCGCGCGCCTCTGAGCTCATGCTCTATCCCGGAGGTTATGGTGGTATCCAGCCGGTTCAAGGCGGCATCGCAAACCTCTGTTGCGTTGTGCAACAGAGGTATCTGGCACGCCTGAGTTTTCGCTGGGAGAACTTCCTCGCGAAGATGCAGCGGGACTGTCCACACCTCGCGATGAGACTTGCCGGCGCGGAGCCGTTACTCGACAAGCCGATCGCCATCACCCATATCCCGTATGGTTATGTCCGCCGCACATCGGAGAACGGCCTCTACTGCATCGGCGATCAGGCCGCCGTCATCCCTTCGTTCACCGGCGATGGCATATCCATCGCGCTGCACACGGCCCGTTGTGCTGTTGCTGCCTATCTTGCATCAGAGCCGGCGCCGCTCTTCCAGGCCAGACTGCGATCTGCGCTGCTGCCTCAGATGCGCCTTGCCGAGTTCGCCGCCGATGGCTTGAATAACTCGCTCGCGCGCGCTGTACTACCGTTTTGCCTAAGCGTTTGGCCCGGCGTGATGCGCGTAACGGCAAAGCTGACGCGCGTCGCCCAGCCCGCCGTCGCTGCTCCACATGCAGTCGCAAGCTGAAATCGGCCATGCCAAGCCACAACTCGACCTCCTGGGAGAGATGAAATGAAATCCTTCGCACCCCTCGCCCTCGCTGTGATACTCGCTCCGGCCGCGCTCGCCCAGCATCAAACCTTCGTCGTCAATCCCGATGGCAGTGAGGTCAAGATCACGCTCAAGACAACCCACGAGCTCGTCAACGGCACCTTTCATGTCCAATCCGGATCGATTGAATTTGACCGCAGCAGTCCTAAGATGTCGGGTTCGGTAGTCGTACTCGCCGGGAGCGGCAAGACGGGCAATTCCAGTCGCGACAAGAAAATGAACAAGGACATCCTGGTGGTCGAACAGCACGCAACTGTTTCCTTTGAGCCGAAAACCTATGCCGGCGTCATCGCTACTTCCGGCGATTCCACCATCCAGGTGACCGGAATCTTCACCCTGCTGGGCACGCCTCACGAAATCACCGTCCCCACGTTGGTACATCTTGATGGCACCAGTACAAGTGCCAAGGCTCATTTTGTGGTGCCTTATGTCCAATGGGGGCTAAAGAATCCAAGCTTTATGTTTTGGAAAGCAGATAATGATGTCGCGATCGACCTCAATCTTGTTGGCACGATTTCAAACTAGCCTACGGTTGTTATCGCGAGCAGTCCGGTTACGCGGTGATCGCACAGCTTTCGCGATCACCGCACCGGTCATTACCGTCAGCGCGCAGCGGCGTGGGTTTCCATCTGCTCCTTGGCTTCAGCCGATTTAACCCATTCTCCGGCTACCTGCCGCGTTGTTGCGTTCACGCGATTGAAGAGGTTGATCACGCCGATCGAGAGGACAAGCGCCGCAAGCTGCCGCTCATCGTAGTAGAGGGTCGCGTCCGCCCACACCTCGTCCGAAACCGCATCGGGTCGATCGCTCAGCCGCGTCGCACACTCCGCCAGCGCCAGCGCAGCACGCTCTGCGGGCGTGAAGTACGGCGCATCGCGCCAGGCAGCAACGGTCAGCAAACGCTCATTCGTTTCTTTGATCCCAATCAGTTCGCGCCCGTGCATATCGAGACACACGCTGCAGCCGTTGATCTGGCTTACCCGCAAGTGGACCAGGTTGAGGGTTTTCCGGGGGACGCCGCACTTTTCGAGGGTGGCGTTCAGCGCGAGAATGGATTGAAGTGCTTCGGGAAGGACCATGACGGGGTTCTTCATTCTTGATTGCATAATTCGGGATCTCCTTGTCACATAAGGGTTATTTCGTTCGTCAACACCATGACGGAACGCAAAGGGAGAATGTGACAGATGGACGAACGCGGGTGGCTTGCAGAGCAATTCGAAGAGAATCGGGGACACCTGCGAGCCGTGGCCTACCGGATGCTCGGCTCACTCAACGAGGCAGACGACGCGGTGCAGGAAGCTTGGCTCCGGTTGAACCGTTCCGATGCCAACGAAATCGAGAACCTCGGCGGATGGCTGACAACTGTTGTCGCGCGCGTTTGTCTTGATATTCTTCGTTCCCGCGCGTCGCGGCGCGAAGAGCCCCTCGATACGGCGGGCTTCGCGGAACCAGCGGCCCCTACGCAGCACCGCGTTGATCCTGAACAGGAAGCTCTCCTGGCCGACTCGGTCGGACTCGCGCTCCTTGTAGTGCTCGACAGGTTGAATCCCGCCGAGCGGCTCGCATTCGTCCTGCACGATCTCTTCGATCTCTCCTTTGACGAAATCGCCTCTATATTGGATCGCTCTGCTGAGTCGGCCAGGCAGCTTGCCAGCCGTGCGCGCCGGCGCGTTCGTGGAACGGCGGTATCTCCCGATGCTCAACCTGCCCGTCAGCGGGAGTTGGTGGGCTCTTTTCTTGCAGCATTGCGAAGCGGCGACGTGGAAGCGCTCGTCGCGGTGCTTGATCCGGACCTTGTGGTGCAAGCAGACGCCACTTCGGCGGTCGGTGGCACTCAGCGCGAAGTGCGTGGCGCGCGCAACTGGGCTACAGAGGCAATCCGTGCCGCACGCGGCGCCCGGTTTGCGCATCCCGCAATGGTGGATGGAGCTGTCGGGCTGGTTGTGGCGCCCAAGGGCCGGCTCTTCAGGGTGCTGCGCTTCTCGTTTTCTGGCAATAAAATCGCCGCGATCGAGGTTGTGGGCGATTCAGACCGCCTGCGCGCGATGGAGATCACCATACTCGATACAGCCTAGATCACTCATCGGGAACGCTAACTGGTAGCGCAAAGTCGGCGATTGAATTCTTCACGGACGGCACCGGCCTTATACTCGTTATCACGATTGTGGAAAGCGCAGGCACACCGACGAATCCGTCACAGAGCAAACATTTGCGTTCCCTCGATTTCCGCTTGGCCGTGGGCGTGATTTTGCTCTTGCCGGCCATCTGGTTCAGTTGGAAGACCGTTGATGGCCTGGCCGCGCGCCGTCTCATCCGCACCGATCTGGCCGAGATCACGCACGCTCGCTACGGAATCCTGAGCGCCGACCAATGGCGCGCCATCATCGGCCCCATGCTCAACGCGCAAGTCGACAAGCTCGATCTCAAGCAGCAGAGCAAGAGTCTCCGCCCCATGGTCGAACGGTCGTTGTACGCCCTTCTCGACAACATCAAGACGCAGATGACGACGCCTAACCCCAAAGCGCCCGGCAAGTCCCCCGGCGCAAACCCGATGCTCGTGAACATGATCATAGCTACCTTGCGTCCACATGTGCCGGAATACACCAACGTCGTAATGGCGGAGCTGGCCAGGCCCCAAACGCAAAAGAGCTTTCAGGACTCCATCCGCGGCGTCCTGGCCGATGCGGTCAGGAACACGTTCAGCGCTACCGACATGACCACCTACAACGCCATCCTGAAGCGATATAGCTGTTCCAGCAGCGCCGTTTGTGAGGAGACTCTCGGCAAACAGATCGCGGAGGCGGACAAGAAGCTGACTCGCTACTACCTCACCGTGCTCGCATCGGCGACGTTGGGGTTTATCGTGCTGATGGCCGGCACGCCGACCCTCTCGCGGGCCGCCGTGGTGGTGCTGATGTTGTTCTGCATTTCGATGTTGGCGGCCGGGGTGCTCAGCCCGATGCTGGAGGTCGAAGTGCGCGTCACGAAACTGGACGCAACCCTGCTCGGCACGCCCATCGAGTTTCGCGACCAGTCGCTTTACTACCGCAGCAAGACCGTGTTTGAAGTGTTTCAGACACTGATCCAGATGGGCCGGCCTGAGATGACGCTGGTCGGCGTGCTGGTGATCCTGTTCAGCGTGGTCTTCCCCGCGCTCAAAATGCTGGCGCTCGGCGCGTGCCTCTTCCGCCCGGCGCTGTTGCGCACCAGCCGCTTCGTGAAGCTCCTGGCTTTCGAGCTATCCAAATGGTCCATGGCCGACGTCATGGTCCTCGCGATCTTCATGTCCTTCGTCGCGTTCAACGGCGTCATCGGAAGCGCGTGGGACGGCTTGCGCGACATGCCAAACGTGCAACAGGTGCGAATCCCGACGAATGCTTCCAACATCCTGCCCGGCTTTTACTTGTTCGTTGGTTTCTGTGTGTCGAGTATCTTCCTGTCAAAAAAGCTGGAGCATGGGATCGCGACGCAGGACCGGTAGCGCACTACTCTGCGTGTGCGCGAACAGTGGGCGTTCCCATGCGATCGCCATTTCTTGGCAGCAGATTGCATGAGAAATCCGCAGAGCGCTTGCATAGAATTTCCCTCGCTTTGCGTATCCGTGAACTTGCAGTGCGAGGGAGCGCCACGCTTAGCCGGTGGTACTACCAAAACGCCGATCTCTAGGTAAATCTCGATGGGTGCATCGACAATCTACTTCTCGTCGACAAACGGTGCCGCCGGGGCCGAAAGATCGCTGAAACAATGGGCGTTTCTCCGTATTGATCGCATCGCAGTTGGATTCGTTGTGCTCTGTGCGCCGCGATGAGTTGAGGCCGCAGAGGCGCCGGTGACTTGGCGCCCACTCGTGAGACGACCGCGGAGAATCGGCGAAGCCTTGCAACCTCGCCGATTCAAATGAGATTAAGCGGACACTATACGTCAGAAGACATCAGTGCTCGTCTGCGTGGCGAGGTTGAAAAAAGTTTTGATTGAGTTGTTTTGCCACACGGTGCCCGAGTTTGAATCCCTCGTCCAGCGAATGCCGATAGTGAAACCCGGCGTAGATGCGAGCCCAGTAGGCTTCCGCTTCCAATTGGCCGACGTTGTAGTACGTGTGAGTCGTATGGGTGGCAGCGCTGGTTATAGAGAATTTCACATTAGGAGTGCCAAAGAAATTCTCCAACGTCTTGGCGATCGCGCCGGTGGCACACCCATGAGCTGCGGGGAATTCCGGATGGGGCGGGGTTGGTGCGAGCGGGAGCCAGGTGGGATCAGCTTCGGTCTCCGGATTCCCGTCTATATCGCCGTTTGGAATTGCAGTGACTGGACGCCAGAAGCTGAAGTGATACTTGGCGTTCCAACAACCGATACCTCCATCAGTGAAGGCAACCGATAGCATAGCAAGCAATCTAGCGGATTTTGAGAGGCTGAGATGGCGATCAACCGCCAACTGACTGAAGGCGCTAAAGTAGGTGACCACAGGATTCGCCGTCCAGAACAAGGCAATCTCTGTTTGTGCCGGTGTCCGGACGCTGCTGTTTGCTGCGCCGAGTAGTTTGACCTCATGGTATTCCCGGGCCCATTGAGTGCTCCCTAAGCTTGGCGGACCGTTCACCGGCAGGAACTGGTAAGCGCTCTTCATGGTGAAAGGAACCATCTGCGCTAGCCATGGCGTCGCTGGCGCTGCAAAAGCTGGCGGAGTGGGGATCCAAACTCCAGGTTCGGGCGAGGTCGGGTATGTATAGGAGACGTTCGCTCCCCTTCCATCGCCTGCCCGCAGAGCCACGATGCCCGCGGCTGCGATCTGCCCGACCGTAATGCCGCTTGTCTTCGCTTCACCATCGGGAATGGCGGCAATTGCGGCATCATATTGGACTTGCAATGCCGCCACTTGGGCGGGAAAGTAGTTCAGCAAGACTTGGTAAGCTGCAGAAATTGCGGCAGCCTCCTTGGAAGCATTTCTAGGGCCGTGGAATTCGGGTGCGTACTGCTGATATTGGCCGTCTATTGCGTTAACCGCGTCGTACATGGCGAGATTCACGTAGGTGAGGTATATCTGTGTCCCCGGAGTCGTTAGCGCCGTATTCAGGGCGATTTGATTCCAGTCGACGACGGGGTTTGAAGCCGAGGCCGGCTGCGTTAGGCCGACTGCCACAACCACCATCAGAGTTGATAAGCGGAGCGAAATTGCTTTCACCATGTACCTCCTAAGTAGATTTGCGTCACCGAGTCTCTTCATACGCGGTGCCGCCAACAATGAATTACAAGGGCAGGAACCTCAATGGACGGCTCATGGATCGCTTCTGTATTTGTCCTGTACAGCTAAGCTGTCGTAATCAAGTGTGTTGGATAGGTCGGGTGCACTTGACCAGTTTGAGAAGTTGACCGATGGTGCTAGAGTTCGAGTCACAGGCGTGGGCTGCAGATGGACAATGGAAACCGTTCTCGGCAGATTCTTCGCTTCGGGGTCTTTGAAGCGGACTTGGAAACCGGGGAACTGCGCAAGAATGGCGAAAAAGTCCCTTTGCAGACCCAGCCGTTTCAAGTCTGCGCCATCCTGCTGAAACGCTCAGGTGAGTTGGTCACTCGGGAGGAGTTGCGCCAGAAGGTATGGCCCGAAGATACCTTTGTCGACTTCGACCAAGCGGTCAATACTGCGATTAAAAAAATTCGAATTGCATTGGAAGACGAGGCCGATCATCCCAGGTTTGTTGAGACCCTCCCCCGCCGCGGCTATCGTTTCATCTGCCCAGTGCTTACTGGAGATGGGCAGCTAGCTGAAGCTGAGTATCCGGCGGCGGCCGCCACGCCGGTAGTTGAGACCGGCCCTATTGACCAAAGATTGAGTGCCCGGCCGCGATTTCTCGTTACGATTCTCGTCTCGTGTTTGGTAGTCGCACTTTCTGTGATCGTCTATCTCGGCGGACGGCGAATGCGTGCTGGTCCGGTTCCTGGTTCGGAACACGTGATGTTGGCCGTGCTCCCTTTTCAAAACCTCAGCGGGGACCCAAGTCAGGATTACTTCAGTGACGGGTTGACCGAAGAGGTAATTGCTCAACTAGGAGCATTAAATCCCGACCAACTTGGGGTTATCGCGCGCACCACATCGATGGCCTACAAACATACCTCGAAGAGCGTGGATCAGATTGGAAGCGAATTGGGCGTTGGCTATGTTCTCGAGAGCAGCGTTCGGCGCGACGGGAATCAAGTACGGATCAGCGTGCAACTCATCCGGGTGCATGACCAGGTGCATGTGTGGGCACGCAGCTACGACGGGCAAATCAGCCATTCCATCGAATTGCAGGAAGAGGTGGCAAAGGCGGTAGCGGACCAGATCCAAGTGAAACTGAGCCCGAGTTACAAAGGCCGTACGAACCCGCATCTTGACGCAGGGGCAAACGAAGCCTATCTGCGAGGGCGCTACTTCTGGAACCAATTTACGCCAGAAGGATACCGGAAAGCGATTAGCTACTTCCAGCAAGCCATCGAGCGCGACTCTAACTTTGCAGAAGCTTATTCTGGACTTGCTGACTCTTATAATTTCCTCGTAGTAACGGATTCCATCCCAGCGAGCGAGGGAGATCCTAAGGCACTGGAGGCGGCGCGCCGGGCCGTATCCTTGGGTGTCGATCTGGCGGAGCCACATGCTTCGCTCGCCGTGGCGCTGGGTCTATCGGAATGGAACTGGTCTGGCGCTGAGGATGAGTACAAGCGAGCCATCGCCCTGAATCCCAGTTACTCGATGGCGCACCGCCTCTACGCAGCTCTCCTTGGTGAGACCCGACGTCACCGCGAAGCATGGGAACAGATGAACGAGGCCATGCGGCTGGATCCCCTGTCGTTGCCGAACAATGCGGAAGTGGTTCGTACCTTGTACTACGCCCGGAACTATGATCAAGCGATCGAGCAGGGTCAAAAAGCAATGCAGCTAGATCCCAACTATGTCAGAACGCATTTTTGGCTGGGGCGTGTCTATTCGCAGAAGGGAATGCACAGGGAAGCTATTGCAGCCTCGGAGAAGATCCTTGAAGCGATGCCCGACAGTACGCTCGGGTTGACTGAAATGGCATATAGCCTGGCAGTCGCGGGTAGGCGAAATGAGGCCCGGCAGATTCTACGGCGTTTAGAGGGGAGGTCTACGAGTGCCTTTGTGCCGGCGTACAATCTAGCGATAATCCACATTGCTCTGAATGAGCACGACACAGCCATAATGTACATGCGGCAGGCATTTGATGAGCGCGACTGGGCATTCTTCGTATTTGCCGTGGAACCTCGCCTGGACCCCCTCCGGAAAGACCCTCGATTTCAAGAGATTCTAGCCAAACTCAATTTGCAGTGAAAAACCCTTTGTCTGGTTCCTTCTGAAATCCGGACCGACCTCGCCGTCTGAGACTAACTTCAAAATCGAATGCTGTAGCCGGTAAGAACCAGGTACTTTGCCAAGTCTCCGCCACCTAGGCGGTTGTCTTCGATGTCGGCCACACTGCGCTTGAAGTCCTGATGGATACGAATCGGTGTATTTACCCAGAAAGTGTGGCGGCCATGAGTAAATGTCACGCCCGGATCGATAAACAGAGTGTAACCCGGTCTGCGAATGTCACCGTCGTTGCCGCCGATCAAGTCCCGGAGGGGAAGGCCGTCAATCCGGGGTCCCAGGCTTAACGAGAGCGCCTTCTCCGGAAGCAGAG
>Ga0207683_10001230_pt1 | contig 23264 bp, 26 predicted proteins | sample KBSM73metaG_FD_184333 | JGI IMG/M metagenome (GOLD analysis project Ga0207683, IMG submission 184333) | Miscanthus rhizosphere microbial communities from Kellogg Biological Station, Michigan, USA - KBS M7-3 metaG (SPAdes) (version 2) | ecosystem: Host-associated > Plants > Roots > Rhizosphere >... | reverse complement strand
TGCCGACAGCGCCTGGCGTTCCTTCGGCGATGGTGAAGTCGACGTGCTCGGCGCCGCTCGCGGCCGGGAAACCGGCCTTCGAGCCACTCAACGCGCGGAGGCGTCCGGCGCCGGTAATGTGATCCGCATGAATGTGGGTTTCGATCGTGCAGGCAAGGGTGAGGCCAAGGTCGCGGATTGCATCGAGGTCGCGCTCCACGCTTTCCAGTACCGGGTCGATCACCGCCGCCTGTCCGGTCTCCTCGCACCCGATGAGGTAAGTGTAGGTCGACGAGACCGGCTCGAACAATTGACGGAAGATCATGCGGCAGCCCCCTTGCCCGGTGGTGGCATCTTAGCCCATCGGGCACGACCATGAAAATTGCTGTTGTCGGGGCGGGCGCGATCGGCGGGTGGGTTGCTGCGAAGCTCGCGCTTGCGGGTGAGCCGGTGATGGCGCTGACCAGTCGCGGCGCGCTCGATCGGATCGCGCTTAAGGAAGCCGGCGAAACCCGGACTCACGAACTCGCTCAGTTCGAAGGTGCCGCCGACGTGCTGATCGTTGCAGTGAAGGCCACCGCGCTCGCAAAGGCTGCCCAGTCGGCGCGAGCGTTCGTTGGTCCCGGCACGATGATCGTGCCGATGCTGAATGGTGTTCCTTGGTGGTTCGTGCCGGACATGCAGCTCAAATCCGTCGATCCCGACGGCAGCGTGGCCGCAGCTTTCCCGTTCGAGCAGATTGTCGGCTGCGTCGTGCATGCGTCGTGCAGCCGCTTTGGCGAGACCGTCGTCGTGAAGCATGCCGACAAGCTGGTCATCGGTGAGCCTGTGGGTGGCGAGACCAGCGATCGCGTCGCGCGGCTGTTCGCGCTCTTGGATGAAGCGGGTTTGAAACCTGACATCACCGGCAATGTCCGCCGTTCGATCTGGTACAAGCTCTGGGGCAACGCGACGATCAACCCGCTGTCGGCACTGACCCGCGCTACCTGCGACAGGATCCTCGCCGACGCCGAGTGTCGTGCCTGGATGGTCGATGGGATGGCCGAGCTTGCGGCGATTGGCGCTGCCATCGGATGTCCCATCGGCGAAAGCGCCGAGGACCGGATGGCCGTCACTGCGCGGCTGGGGGCGTTCAAGACCTCGATGCTGCAGGACGTCGAAGCGGGCCGGCCGATCGAGCTTGACGCTTTGCTGGGGGCGCCCCGGGAAATTGCCCGGGCACGCGGGATTGCGACGCCCGCGCTCGACCGGCTCTATGGTGTGACAAAGCTGATGGCGGAGAATTCAGGGCTGCAACGACCTTAACTTTCGTCAGTTTCATTTGACCGACTCACTGCTGGAGCGCAGGGCCACTGTCGGCCGCCTGTCCCTGTGGCGTAGCGTTCATCCGCGACCGATCGTCAGCGTTCCGTAGGCGTCTCCCCCAGATCAAAATCGAGGAGAAGGATCATGTCCGGACTCCGTCCCCTAATCGGCCGTCGTCATTTCCTGGCATCAAGTTTGGTTGGGAGCGTCGCGATCGTCCTTCCCCTCTCGGGCGCTGCAGCATCGACGACGGCACCGCCTGGCGCGCCAACTCTCACTCCAACTCAGCCGGTCCCCGCGCCAGCGGCTGGCACGACGGCCAGCGACGTACCGATCATTGGTGCAGCTGCCGCCTTTCAGCCCGTGGACGACTCTTCAATCCGGCCATTCCATTATCATGCCACCGATGCGGAGCTCGCTGACCTGAAGCGTCGGATCAAGGCGACACGATGGCCCGAACGCGAGACCGTCAACGATCACAGCCAGGGCGTGCAGCTCGCGACGATGCAGAAGCTCGCTGACTATTGGGCGAACCACCACGACTGGCGCCGCGCCGAGGCACATCTCTTCTCCTATCCCAACTTCATCACCAACATCGACGGGCTCGACATCCACTTCATCCACGTGAAGTCGAAACATCCAGACGCGCTTCCCGTGATCATCACCCACGGCTGGCCCGGATCGATCATCGAGCAACTGAAGATCATCGGCCCGCTGACTGACCCGACCGCGCACGGCGGCACAGCGGCAGACGCCTTTGACGTCGTGATTCCGTCGCTCCCTGGCTACGGCTTCTCGGGCAAGACGACCGAGCCCGGCTGGGTCGTCCCGCGCATCGCCAAGGCGTGGGACACTTTGATGAAGCGGCTCGGCTACACCCGCTATGTCGCCCAAGGAGGCGACTGGGGGAACGCGATCAGCGAGGTAATGGCCCTCCAGCAGCCGCCTGGCTTGCTCGCCATCCACACGAATATGTCGGCGACGCTTCCCGAAGCGATCCGCAAGGCGCTTCCGGCCGGTCCTCCTCCGGCCGGCTTGTCGCCTGACGAGCAACATGCCTGGGAGCAGCTTACCGACTTCTATGTTCACGGGCTGGGCTATGCGATCGAGATGAACCAGCGCCCGCAGACGCTCTACGGGGTCGCGGATTCACCGATCGGTCTCGCATCGTGGATGCTCGACCATGATATCCAGAGCTACGACCTCATCGCTCGGGTATTTGACGGCGCGCAGGAGGGCCTGACCCGCGAAGACATCCTCGACAACGTGACGCTCTACTGGCTCACCAACACCGCGGTCTCGTCGGCCCGACTCTATTGGGAGATGCGCAACAGCAAGGCCGGTTTCTTCGACCCGCGCAACGTGCCGCTGCCCACCGGCGTCAGCGCGTTCCGATATGAGATCTACCAGGCACCGGAGAGCTGGGCGCGTGCGGCCTATCCGCACCTCGTCTTCTACCGCGCCCATGACAAGGGCACGCACTTCGCCGCCTGGGAGCAGCCGCAGCTACTGACAGCGGACATGCGCGAAACCTTCCGCGGAGTGCGTCGAGCCTGAACTGAAGTACTTGGTAGCGAGGGGCCGCCCGCTCGTGTGTTTTGGGAACTGACGGAATGTCTGCTTTCCACATCGCGGACGTTAGCTAGGCGGCACAACTCTTCCGACGCATTCGCCAAAGCCGATGCGGACGGCACCGTCGCTTTCGCACCAGGCCTTCAGCATGACCTCGTCGCCGTCTTCAAGGAAGCTGCGCGTTTCGCCGCTCGGAAGCGTAATCGGATGCTTCCCGCCCTGACTGATCTCCAGCAGTGAACCGAGGCCGGAGGTGCTGTCAGTCGACAATGTCCCCGTGCCGATGAGGTCGCCCGGCTGGAGGTTGCAGCCGTTGGAGCTGTGGTGAGCGACGATCTGTGCCGCGCTCCAGTACATGGCCGCATCTGCCGATCCGCGCGACAGAATGTGTGGGGCGAGGCCGGCGGCACGCATCTTCTCTGTGGTCAGCGTGACTTCGAGCTGGACCCCGAGCGCGCCGGTCTCGCGGTCGGCGGGATCGTCGAGATACGGCAGCGGCTCAGGGTCGCCGTGCGGGCGCGGCGGCATGGCTTTCCGGAACGGAGCCAGCGCCTCGGGGCTGACGACCCAGGGCGAAACGCTGGTCAGGAAGTTCTTGGCGAGGAACGGCCCGAGCGGCTGATATTCCCACGCCTGGAGGTCGCGCGCCGACCAGTCGTTCAGGAGGCAATAGCCGGCGATGTGGTCGGAAGCTTCGCCGATGGGGATGGGCGAACCCAGCTCATTGCCCTCGCCGATCCAGATGCCGAGCTCGAGCTCGTAATCGAGACGGCGGCTTGGGCCATATTCGGGCGCGTCCGCGTCGGGCGCCTTGCGTTGGCCGCTGGGGCGGATCACCGGCTCGCCGCTTGCTCGGACCGAGCTTGCCCGGCCGTGGTAGCCGATCGGGACATATTTGTAGTTCGGCAGCAGCGGATTGTCGGGCCGGAACTGCTTACCGACGTTGGTGGCGTGGTGGATGCCGACGTAGAAGTCGGTGTAGTCGCCGACGAGGCACGGGACGTGGAGCCGGACCTCGGTCTGGCCGACAAGCTGCGGCTCGACCTCGTCGCGATAGCGCTCGTCGGAGAGCAGTTCCTGGAGGCGTTGGCGGAGGGCGCTGTGCGCCTCCGGCCCGCGGGCGAGCCAGCCGTTCAGGACCGGCTGGGCCAGGTCTTCGCGCCAATCGTCGTCGAGGAGGTCGGCGATGCCGGCGAGGTCGAGGACATAATCGCCGATCGCAACGCCGGCGCAGCGCCGCCTCTCGCCTACGGAGAAGATCCCGAGCGGCAGATTCTCGATCGGGAAGTCGCTGCCCTCAGCACTTGCGCACCAACTCTTGAGCGTAGTCACGGGAGCTTCGCCTTGGGGAAGCCCGCCCATGCCTGATCATAATCGGGCTGGGAACGCTCAAGCGCCCAGTCGGTCGGCCGGTAAGGCCAGCAGGTCTCGACCATGAAGGCCATTGTCCCCTCGATCTTCACCGGCCTGAGCTCCGCCTCGGACGCCTTGCGCCAGCTGTCGACGTCGGGGCCGTGGCCGCTCATGAGATTGTGTAGCGAGAGGCCTCCGGGCGCGAAGCCTTCGGCCTTGGCGTCATAGGCGCCCTGGATTAGGCCCATGGCCTCGCTCATCACGTTGCGGTGGAACCATGGCGGACGGAAGGTGTCCTCTCCGACCATCCAGCGCGGTGGGAAGATCACGAAGTCGGCATTGGCTCGGCCGGGAACGTTGCTGGGCGAGGTGAGGACTGTGAAGATTGACGGATCGGGGTGGTCGTAGCTGATCGTCCCCATCACGTTGAAGCGCGACAGGTCATATCGATACGGTGCGTAGTTTCCGTGCCACGCGACGACGTCGAGCGGGGAGTGGTCGAGGGTCGTCGTCCAAAGCGAGCCGAGCGACTTCTGGATGACCTCGGTCGGCTCGTCCTTGTCCTCGAACCAGGCGACCGGCGTTTCGAAGTCGCGCGGGTTGGCGAGGCCGTTGGCGCCGATCGGCCCGAGCTCAGGGAGGCGGAGCGGCAGGCCGTGGTTCTCGGCGACATAGCCGCGGCTCTCGCCATCGATCTCGACGCGGAATTTCACGCCGCGCGGCACCACTCCGATCGAGCCCGGCGCGACTTCGAGAATGCCAAGCTCCGTCGCAATGCGCAGCGTCCCGGATTGGGGAATGATGACGAGTTCGCCGTCGGCATCGACGAAAACGCGGCCGGCCATGCTGCGGCTGGCCCGGTAGAGGTGAATCGCGACGCCTTCGAGGTCTTCGGGTGAGCGATTGACCAGCATCGTCACCATGCCGTCGACGAAGTCCTTGTCTCCCGGCAGGTCTTCCGGCGGGTCCCAGCGCAGTCGGTTGGGCGCGAGCGGCGCCTTGACCGGCCCCGGCGCAAAAAGCGGCGCACCATCGTATGCCACGAACGGCCGGTGATCCGCGGTCGGCCTCATCCGGTACAGCCATGAACGGCGGTTCTCGTGGCGAGGCGCGGTGAAGCTGCTGCCGGAAAGCTGCTCGGCGTAGAGGCCGAAGGCAGGCCGTTGCGGCGAGTTGCGGCCCTGGGGCAGGGCGCCGGGAACGGCCTCGGTCGCGAAATGCCCGCCGAAGCCCGTCATGTAGCCCGTCGTCATGGACCGGGCGTTACTGTTTCATTCGCCCACAATCAAACGGGCGCGGACCCTAATGAAAGGAACCGCGCCCGTTCGCCGGACGGGGACTCGCAACCCGTCCGATCTGTCCCCAGGCCCTCAGCTGTGATTGACGTTCACGTTCACCGTGCTCGGGATGACCGTCTTCCCGCCGAGCCCGAGGTCGGCGCGGAACACGTAGAGAAGTACCAGCACGACGACGATCAGCAGGACGATGGCCAGCACGCCGCCGCCACCTCCACCGCCGGTTTCCACGATGGTCGTATGCTCGCGCTCCGTGCCGTTATCATCGGCCATTGGAAACTCTCCCTCACTTAACCTGTTGTTGTTGCGAAACGAGCCGGGGAGATAGGGGTTCCGTATGATGATGTTGAGGTACGTCCCGTTGGCGGCGTTGGCGCTGGCAGGATGCGGGCCCGGCGAGCAGGCCAGGGCCCCGGTCTCGAACGCCGTGCAGCCAACGATTCCCTCGCCGGGAACCGGGCCCGATGCGAAGACGCCACTCGGCCCGGCAAAGGCGCCTCCTGCAAGCCTGCCAGAACCCAAGGGGCCGATCGATCCGAAGAGCGTGGAGGCCGCCGGCCAGGTCGTGCAGCATTACGGGGCGCTCATCGAACAGGGGCGGTGGACCGCGTCTCGCGAGCTTTGGTCCGTCCCAGAGGCGGCCAAGGCGTTCGAACTCAATTTCCGGACCGCCGCCGATGTTCACGTTGAAATCGGCGATCTCGAGGCGCCAGGAGGTGCGGCGGGCTCAATCTATGTGAGCCAGCCTGTCACCTTCTACGGACATAAGAATGGCGGCGGCGAGTACCGCCGCGCTGCGGTTATCACCCTTCGAAGGGCCAATGACGTTCCCGGCTCAACCGAATCGCAGCGGCGTTGGCACATCGAACGGATTGAGTGGAAGGACGGCGCCTAGTTGCCGAGAACGTTCGCAACCGCGTTCTGATCGTCCGCGGCCGCGGTGTTGTTGCCATCATCCTGCGGCGCTGATGCAGCGAAATCATAGGCGAACCAGATAATACCGGCGGCCCAGAGCAGGGCCCACCATCGATTCCTGAAAATCGTGCTCGTGCGCATCGGAAACATGCGCCGATGATACCCGCCGGAAGCTAAGAATGGGTTTCCTCGACGCGCGTGATTTCCCTGCAGGGGAATTGGTCGCGGATACGGGTGTTGAAATAGGCACCTTTTGAAAAGGCGCCCCGGAACGCGTCAGCGACCTCCTGCGGAACGTCGGAATAGACATACCGCCGTCCGGTGGTGAACTCGACCCACAGGTTCCCTTCCGTCTCGTCGTATACGAACCGGCGGATGACGGTCGAAGGCATAAGTGTTCAACGCGCGGGAGAGACCGGCGCTCCGTCCGTTGCGGTCCTCGCAGCGGCCGCCTTGGCCTGGGCAGCTTTCGCTTTCTTGTCCGCCTCGCGTTCCTCGCGCTCGTGCTTCGCTTCGAGATAAAGGGCGTAGTCGCCCTTGGCGGGCGTCGTCTGGAACATGCTGCCGATCTCCTGCCCGTTGGACAGACGCTCTGACATCTCCGCGAGCGCGGCGGCAGCGGTGAAGACGTCGATCGTCGGCTGGCCGCGGCATCCCATCGGACCCACGGTCGCGCAGTCATGATTGGCGTAGGTCTCGTGCGGGTTGCGCGGCCGCACGCTCTCGCCCTTCTTCTTCATTCGCTTGGCGGCGAGCACGTCGGGGTCGAGCCGATAGCCGTCGGGCTTCAGCGCGCAGACCACGATCTCGTTCGAACCGGGCACGAGGACCGGCTGCGTCGTGCACTCGCGCGGCGCTTGTGCTGCCGGTGCGGTCGAGGCAGCTGGCGGCGCAGCCGCGGCCTGGGCGGAAAGCAGGAGAGCGACGGAAAGGCCAAGCGGCATTGGCGCCATTGTCGGGCCGTCAGCCTTGCAGTGCAATGAACGGTGCGCCGGTCAGCGCTGAAAGAGCCCGTAGGTGCGGCGGAAGGCATGCACCTCCGCCGTCGTGTAGGCGCTGTCCGGGGCCCTTGGCGCCGGGTCGGGAACCCCCGTGACGAAATAAGCAATCCCGCGCCCCCGTGCCCGGTCGATCCACAGCCCGCTCTTCAGGCCATAGGCGTCACCGGCATGACCGACGAGGATCGCGCCGCGCATGCCAAGGTCATCCGCGCAACCGGGCTGCCGGTTGGGGATCTGGTGGGTGCCGTTGCCCGCGCTACAGTAGAAGCCGCCCTCAATCACCCCATTGCTCCCGTCGAAGTGCCAGGTCTGCGCGAGCAGGGTATCGACTGCCTGAGCTGTGAGGATGCGAACGCCGTCCAGTGTGCCGCGATTGAGAAGCATCCGCCCGATCCGCGCCAGGCCGCTTGCCGAGATGCGGAGGCCGCCCTGCGGGGCAAACAGCGCGCCATTCTCGCCAGCCTTCCAGCGGGTGAGATCGCACGGCTCGCCATCCTTGACGAACACTGGGCAGGCGGGCCGGACGCCGTGGAGGTCGTCCTTCTGCGGCTTGCCGGCTGGATCATCGAGCTCGACTGCGCGCGCGACCGCGGCGTCGCTGCAGGTCGGCCAGTTGAAGCAGGCGTCGAGCTTCATCGGCGCCAGCACCTCGCGGTGCATCCACAGGTCGAAGCGCTCGCCAGTGACTTTCTCGATGACCGAGCCGATGATCGGGTAGTTGAAGTTGACGTAGGCGAAGTAGCCGTCCGCCGGGCCATGATGCGCGTCCCAGTTCCTCGGGTCGGCGAGGGCCTGCTGCAGTGTCTCGCCGAGCGGGATTACATAATTGTCGTCATGCTCGCGGACCGAACTGGTGTGCGCGAGCAGCATCGCCAGCGTGATGGGGCGGTCGGGGAAGTTGGGATTGCGCAGCTTCAAGCCGAGATAGTCGGAGACGTCGCGGTTGAGGTCGAGCTTGCCCAGGTCGACTAGCTTCATGACGCCGATCGCGGTGACCATCTTGCTGACCGACGCGACGCGGACAGGGTCGTCGATCGTAACGCTACGATGGTTCTGCGGATCAGCGATGCCATCGGCGAAGCTGGCGAGATCGCCGTTATGATCGAACGCAACACCGACCTCGGCGTGGACCGCCGGCGATGCTGGCGGAACAGTCGCACACGCGGCCGCGAGTAGCGACGCTACGCCGCCAGTGACCCACCTGAAGAGCTTGCGAGTCATCGACTAGCTACAGTTCCCGCCAGGTTTCATCTCGACGATCAAATTGTGGATGGGCGTCTTGCCGAGGTTCTTCACTGAATGGGTGATAGGCGGGTTCCAATATGCCTCGCCCGCCTTGTGGTCACTGATCCGCTGCGTGCCGTCGGGCAGCGTGATCAGCGCTCTGAACGGCCTGAGAGTGTAGACGATGTACGCCGGGTGCGAATGCATAGGCGCCGTCTGGCCGACGCCCACGTCATGATATTGCACCCGGGCGCAGTCATTGCTGAGCAACACCTTCATACCGGGGATGACCAGTTTGCGATCCTGCGCGGTTGATCCCGTCGCAAGCGATCCGACCAGGCATGCTGATACCATTCCCAATGCTGCCCTGTTCATCGCCTCTCTCCATCCAAGGAATCGCGACCCATCTTCGCATTGCTTGCGAATGAGGACTACATAGCAGCCATGGCCGACGAGACGACAAGCGCGAGCGCAATTCCGACCCTCGAGGACTGGCAGCACTGGACGCTGGTGATGGGCCGCGCCCAGCAGATGCTGATGGAGTTCTGGGCCGAGAGCCTCAAGAAGGATCAGCCGTTTCCGGCGTGGGACCCGAGCGCCTTTGGTTTCGGCAACGCGCAGCCGACGACCGATCCGATGGCGCTAATGAGCGCGGGCGCGCAGGCCTGGGCCAAGGGACTGGAGACGTGGGGCAAGATGCTCGGCGGCGTGACGGCCGCCCCGACGCCCGATCAAAAGGACCGCAAGGACCGCCGCTTCGCGGCACCCGAGTGGCGCGAGAACCCGATTTTCGACACGATCCGCCAGACCTATCTGCGGGTCTCCGACCAGCTTCTTGGAACGGTCGACGAGATCGAGAATGTCGATCCGGAAACGCGCGAGAAGCTCCGCTTCGCAACCCGCAGCTTCGTCGATGCGATGAGCCCGTCCAATTTCGCACTGACCAACCCGCAGGTGCTGAAGCGGACGCTCGAGACTCGGGGCGAGAACCTCCTCAAGGGCCTCGCCAACATGCTGAAGGATATCGCGGCCGGGCAGCTGACACAGACCAAGTCCGGCGTGTTCGAGGTCGGACGAAACCTTGCAACGACGCCGGGCAAGGTGGTCAAGCAGACGCCGCTTTACCAGCTGATCCAGTACACGCCGACGACCGACACGGTCCTGAAGACGCCGGTCGTGATCTTCCCGCCGTGGATCAACCGTTTCTATATCCTCGACCTCACGCCCGAGAAAAGCTTCGTCAAATGGTGCGTCGACCAGGGCATTTCCCTGTTCATGGTCAGCTGGAAGTCGGCGGACGAGAGCATCGCAGACGTGCGTCTCGACGATTATGTGCTCAAGGGCCAGATCGACGCGATCGACACGATCCGCGACGTCTTGGGCGTCGATGCGGTGCACACTATCGGCTATTGCGTGGCTGGTACGACGCTCGCTGCGACGCTGGGATATCTTCATGCGCATAAAGATGCGGCGAAGGTCAAATCGACGACCTTTTTCACCGCCCAGGTGGATTTCAGCGAGGCCGGCGACCTCAAGCTTTTCCTTGGTGACGAGACCATGGGGCTGCTTACCCAGCTCACTGCCGAGAAGGGCTATCTCGACGGGCGCTACATGGCCGCGACCTTCAACCTGCTTCGCGGCCGTGACCTCATTTGGAGCTACGTGGTCAACAATTACCTGCTCGGCGAGGAACCCGCTCCCTTCGACCTCCTCCACTGGAATAGCGACACCACCAACTTGCCGGCCGGTTGGCACCGCGATTATCTCGAAAGCCTCTACAAGGGGAACAAGCTCGCCGAGAAGGGCGGCATCAGCGTCGCCGGGACCCCTATCGACATCGATAGCGTGAAGACGCCGACTTATGTCCAGGCCGGTCGCGAAGACCATATCGCGCCGCCCCAGAGCGTGTGGAAGATCATGGACCATTTCGCCGGTCCGAAGCGGTTCGTGCTTGCTGGCTCGGGGCACATCGCGGGCGTCGTGAATCCCCCGGCAGCGCAGAAATATCAGTATTGGATCAACGACCGTCCGTGCGGGACTCTCGAGGATTTCATCGAGAGCGCGACCGAGCACAAGGGCAGCTGGTGGCCGGACTGGCTTGAATGGCTGAAGGCGCAGGACGCCGACACGATAAAGGCGGAGGGTGCGCGCGTGCCCGGGAAGGGCAAGCTAAAGGCGATCGAGGACGCGCCGGGGAGCTACGTCAAAGCGCGTTGATCAGCAGTTCTCGTACTTCCAATTTCGCCTCTTCCCTTCGCTGAGCCACTCGATCGCCGTCGCGATGCGCTTCGCTCGCGTCTCGTTCCGCTTCGCTTCGCTCACCCACTCGAGATACTCACGCCGGCAGCTCGGCGGGAAGGCATCGAACGTCGCCTTGGCCTTGGGCGCCTTGCCGAGCGCGGCCTCGAGCTCGGGATGCATCTCGGCCGGCGGCTTGGGCGCGTGCTTGGTCTTGCGCGGAGTGGCTGCGTGCCTCGATAGTTCAGCGGCTCTGGCGATCATCGCATCGAGGTCTTCGGGCAGATCGCCGACGCACCTAAGTTTGCCGAGCTGGCCCATGGCTCCATCCTTGGTGTCGAACCCGAGCTCCTGGCCGCGCCAGAAGCCCACCGCCGCATGTTCTTTAAAGGCGGGTGTCCCGAGGATGATCTTGCCCCCCAGGCAATACATCGGGTGGCTCCACTTCATCGCCTCCTCGACGTCAGGGATCAGGGCGTGGACGCGCTCGCGGACATGCTCGAGGATCGGCCGGGCGAAGGGCTGTGCCTTCGCGATATAGGCGTCGATGCGCGGTTCGCGGCTCAAAAGATCCCTCCGCCCAGGGAAAGGCGAATGGCGCCAATCAGGATCACGAGCAGGTTGAGGTTCCTGCCTGCCGTGCCCCGTGAGATGACGCCGATCCCGGCGCCGATGATTGCGAGCGGGATGATGAACCAGTTGAGCCAGCCGAGGAGCGGCAGGAAGGCAACCATCGCGCAGATCAGCGCGACGAAGCCGATGATCAGCGACGTTATGTTGAACATGCCCACGGCTGTACCATCATTCCGGAGCCTGCGGCAGCGACTGCTTACGCTGCTTGAGCAAGGCACTGACGTACAGGCCGAGGGCGATCCAGATGGCGGGAAATGCTACCAGGTGCGCTGTCCTGAGCGGCTCGCCGTACGCGATCGCGATCAGGAACTGCAGCGTCGGGGCGATGAACTGGAGCATGCCCAGGGTCGAGTAGGGCAGGCGCTTCGAGGCCGCGGTGAACAGGAGCAGCGGCGTCGTCGAGACAATGCCGGCGAGAAATAGCAGCTCCGTCAGTCCGGTTGTGGTGCCCATGACCGGAACGCCGATCGAATGTCGCCAGGCGAGCCACAGCAGCGCGGCCGGAAGGAGGATGAGAGTCTCGATGCCGAGGCCCGTGATCGCGTCGGCCGGTACGATTTTCCGCAGCAGGCCGTAGGTGGCGAAGGTGCCGCACAGGCTGAGGCTGATCCAAAGGGAGCCCAGCGCGCCCGCCGCAAGGACGGAGATGCCGGCGCCAGCTATCGCGACCGCGGTCCATTGCAGTCGGTTGAGCTTCTCCTTGAGGACGAAGCGGCCGAGCAGCACGTTGGCGAGGGGGTTCAGATAGTAGCCGAAGCTCGCCGCGAGCATGTGTCCGCCGTTCACCGCATAGACGTAGAGCAGCCAATTGGCGCCGATCAGCAAGGCCGTGATGAACAGCATGCCGAGCGTCCGCGGCTCGCCGACGACCGAGCGGACCTTCGCCCAGCTGCGGGAAACGGTGATCAGCAGGGCCAGGAACGGCAGCGACCACAACACTCGGTGCGCGACAATGTCGAACGGCGCGATCGCCGCGATCGCCTTGAAGTAGAGCGGCAGGACGCCCCACAGCGCGTAAGCGGAAAGGCCGAGTACGAATCCGCCGCGCGACTGATGACGGTGGTGGTGGTGGGTGGTGGTGGTAGAGTTCATTCTGCGTGCGCCTAGCCCCGACGAAGCCTGCATGAAAGAAGTTGGTGAGCAGCGCGTTGGTTGAAACAGAGCCTTGCGCCTGCCAGTTTATGAGGACGGCGGCTGCAGCGGAGGGCCGGATTTCCCGTGTCGCGACTTGGCACCTCGATCTTGGCGACCGTCGCCCTCGTGGCGGCGTTGAGTGCTTGCGAGACAGGCAAGCCGAGAGTGCTGCCGGGAGGTGTCCCGACCATCGAAGTCGGCCCCCCGGCCAAGTCGGAAGCGTGGAAGGCTGTCGCTACTGGCGAGGACAGAGGCCGGATCGAGCGGCTCAGTCTTGCATGGCAGGATGCGCTCGTTGACGCGCAGAAAAGCAACGCTGCGGACGTCCGGCGTGAGGGCAAGCTGCTCGTGCCCGGATCAGCCTTGCCTCGACCCGCGCCGACGCCGGGGAGCTACAACTGTCGGCTGATCAAGCTCGGCAAGGCTACGCCCGCTGCAAAGCCTTACGAGACGTTCAAGCCCTTCTTCTGCTACATCGAGGTCGAAGGGGATCTGCTCACGATCGTGAAGCAGACTGGCAGTCAGAGGCCGGCGGGCCGCTTGTGGGAGGACGACAACCCAAGGCGTCTGGTGTTCCTGGGCAGTCTAGCTCTTGCGAGCGAGGACCAGCCGCTCGCTTATGGCGACGATCCCAAGCGCAACATGGCAGGGGTGCTCGAACGCATCGGGCCGTTCCGCTGGCGCCTAGTTATTCCGTGGCCGCAGAGCACGTCCAAGCTGGACGTGTTCGAGCTGACCCCGGTGGACTTCGCCTCTCAGCCGCAATGAGCGAAGCAGGGTTACTGGCCAACCCCCAGGAAGTCCGAGCAATCCTTGTCGCCTCCGCGCAGGCCGGGCAGGCAATCAGCTATTCGGAAGTGCTCGAGCTTCTCGGCCACCATTTCTCGCGGCCCAAGATGCGTCAGCTATGCAAGGTGCTGGGCTATGTCGACGATGAGGCTGACGAGCGCGGCGAGCCTGAGCTGGCCGTGCTGGTGGTCCGCCAGTCCGACGGGCTGCCGGGCCAGGGCTGGTGGATCGGCGGTGCCAAGAAGCATGGCTATACCGGCTTGTGGGAAGGGCCAAAGGCCGCGCGCCTGATCCGGAAGATTCAGAAGCAGGCGTTCGATTATTGGGCGGGACGAGACGCATAGCATTCGCTAAGCGCCCGACCGTGGGTGACGTTCGTACTTTCACTGTGAGCGACGACGACGACGGAATCCGCCTGGACCGCTGGTTCAAGCGGCACATGCCGGAAGTCAGCTTCAACATCGTCTCGCGCTGGTCGCGGACCGGGCAGCTGTGGCTGGCCGGTAAGCGGGCCGCGCCGGGCGATCGGGTTGAAGCTGGGCAGGAAATCCGGGTTCCGCCGCTCGAGGCCGCTCCGCCGCGGGCAAGGCCGCAACCTAAGCGCGACCCGCTTACCCGGGAGGAAGAGCAGCTCGTCCGCGACATGGTCATTTACGACGATCCCGGCGCGTTCGTGCTCAACAAGCCGCCGGGTCTGGCGACGCAGGGCGGGACGAAGACCACGCAACACCTCGACCGGTTGCTTGATGGGCTCGGCGACGAGCGCGGGCGGCCCAAGCTCGTCCATCGGCTCGACAAGGATACGTCGGGGGCGTTGATCGTGGCGCGGACCATCCGGTCGGCGAATCACTTCGCAAAGGCCTTTTCAGGACGGACGGCACGCAAGGTCTATTGGGCCATCGTCGTCGGCGTACCCGATGCGGCGCAGGGAATGATCGATGCGCCGCTTGCCAAGCAGCCGGGGACCGGCGGGGAAAAGATGCATGTCGACCATGAGCACGGCTTGCCCGCGAAGACGCGGTGGCGGGTGATCGATCGAGCGGGCAACCGCGCCGCCTGGGTCGAGCTGCAGCCTCTCACTGGACGAACCCATCAGCTCCGCGCCCACATGGCATCGATCGGCCATCCGATCGTCGGCGATGCCAAATATGGCGGCAGCGAAGCGTTTTTGACCGGCGGGATCAGCCGAAAGCTGCACCTCCACGCGCGTCGGATCCGCATCGACGCGCCCGACGGGGGCAAGATCGACGTGACCGCGGAGCTACCGTCCCATTTCGCCGAGAGCCTTGCGACGCTGGGCTTCGATGCCAGCGCCGGCGACGATCTCCCCCTCGAGCAAGCGAGAGCGCCTAGCGGGCCGAGCCGGAAGGTTGCCGCCGCCGCAAAGGCGCGTCGTCGCGAACGCCGTGGAGAGCGCCGCGCGCGTGGATCGACCGGCAAGGCGAAGCGGCGGTGAACCGGCTTGCGATCTTCGATTGCGACGGGACGCTCGTCGACAGCGGCGCCACGATCTACGCGGCGCTCAAGTCCAGCTTCGAGGAGAACGGCCTCGACGTCCCGCCGCCCGACGTCAGCCGGCGCGTTATTGGCCTCAGCCTCACCGAGGCGATTGCCGCGCTTCTGCCCGATGAACCGCCCGAGCGGCACGTGGCGCTAACTGAGGACTACAAGCGCGCTTTCATGGGTTTGCGCCAGGCCGGGCAGGTAGAGGAGCCACTGTTCGATGGCGTGCTGGAGCTGCTCGACGCGCTCGAGCACCACGGCTGGCTGCTGGCGGTCGCGACCGGCAAGTCCGACCGCGGCCTGAAGCATTGCCTGGAGAGCCACAACATCCACGCCCGGTTCGTCTCGCTTCAGACGGCGGATCGGCATCCATCCAAGCCCCACCCGTCGATGGTGGAACAGGCCATCGCCGACGCAGGCGCGGCCACGGAGAAGACGATCGTCGTCGGCGACACCAGCTTCGACATGGCGATGGCCGTCAACGCCGGCGCCATCGGGATCGGTGCGGCCTGGGGCTATCACGAGGCCGACGACCTGCTCGGTGCCGGCGCTGTTGCCGTCGCGGATCAGCCGCATGAGGTGCTCGACGTCATCAGGGAACATGTCGATGGATGAGGATAGGGCGCGGCGCCGCCTGCTGATCTACACGCTCGTCCGCTTCGGCGGGCTCCTGATCTTCTTCCTGGGGATCGCGATCATCTATACGAACCTTCTGCGGCGGGGTGGCTGGCCGCAGGTGGGAGCTATCGTCGCGATCATGGGCGCCATCGACGCCATGTTCGCGCCTGTAATTCTCAAGAAGGCGTGGGACGACGAGGATCGCCGAAAATCGTGAAGCGCTTCTGGAAGGACGTCAGCGTCGAGCCGGAAGGCGAGGAATGGGGCGTGCGGCTCGACGGCCGGCCGGTCAAGACCCCCGCGCGAGCGGCGCTAAGCGTTCCGGCCAAGAGGTTGGCCGAGGCGATCGCCGACGAATGGCGCGGCGTCGAAGAAAAGATCGACCCGCGAGCGATGCCACTGACCGGTCTCGCCAATGCAACGATCGACCGCGTTGCACCTGACAGGGACGCGTTCGCGAAAGGTCTCGCGAATTATGCCGAGGCCGACCTCGCTTGCTACCGTCCCGAGGGTCCGCGTGGACTGATCGAGCGGCAGATCGAGCATTGGGACGAGCTGCTCGGCTGGGCCCGGCGTCGCTACGACGTCGATTTCGTCACCACATCCGGCCTGATGCACGTCGTCCAACCTCCGGCGACCGTCGAGCGCCTTTCGCACGCGATTGCGGCACTGGATCCGTTCCGGCTCGCAGGCCTTTCGCCGCTGGTCACCATCGGTGGCTCGTTGGTGGCGGCGTTGGGGGTGTTGGAGAAGGCACTGACGCCGGAGAATGCTTGGGAGGCGGTCAGCGTCGACGATCGCTGGCAGCTGGAGCAATGGGGCGCAGACGCGGAGGCGGAGGCAGCGTTGGAGAATCGGCGGCGCGACTTCCTTGCCGCCGCCAGGTTCCTCGAGCTTCTCGATCAATGATCAGTTATTTGGTCGAGCGACGAGATTTCGCACGAATGGGACGAGAAAAGGCCGTCGATCACGCTTAAGCCGCTCGGCTGCAATGATCGCCCTCACTTCCGAGAGGCAGCGTTCGACGTCTTCGTTGATCAAAACATAGTCATAAGTGTCCCAATGCCCGATCTCCGACGCCGCTCGGCGCATCCGGCTCTGGATCACCTCTTCGCTATCTGTCGCGCGCGCCCGAAGACGCCGTTCCAATTCGGCCATAGAAGGCGGCAAGATGAAAATGGGGACAAGGTCGTTCTTAAAGGCGAACTTGAGCTGCTGCGTTCCCTGCCAGTCGATATCGAACAGGATGTCGCGACCTTCCCTCAGCGCGTCCTTGATCGGCTCCTTTGGGCTGCCATACCGGTGATCAAAGACGTAGGCCCACTCGGCTAATTCATCCCCTTCGATCAGGGCCTGAAATTGAGCGTCGTCGACGAAATGATAGTCGACGTCGTCGACCTCGCCGGGGCGCTTCGGCCGGGTCGTCGCCGACACCGACATGGTCACCTCACTGTCCGATTCCAGCAACATCCGGGCGATAGTGGACTTGCCTGCGCCCGATGGGGACGAGAGGACGATCAGAAGGCCGCGGCGCTGGCGGGTCGGTTGGTCCATGGCCGCTCTTGCTTCGGGTGGGCCGTGCCCGTCAAGCGACGGAATGGTGCACCGCACAAAAAACCTCTTGAAATGCTGCAACGCACCCTATATTGTGCAGTGCAACAAATTCAGAGGAACACTGTAATGGCAGACGAAACCAAGGTTGAAGCCCCGGCTGTTGCGGAAGTTGCCGCCGAAGCTCCGGCCAAGGTCGCCGAAGTGGTCGCCGACACCGTCAAGACGGTCGTCAAGGCGAACGCGAAGGTTGCCAAGCGTACTCGCACTACTGCCGCTCGCCGCGTGAAGCGCGAGACGGTGGCTAAGAAGACCGCGGCGAAGGCAGTTGCCCGTCGCACCGTTCGCAAGACCCGCAAGCCGGCCCGCAAGGCCGCGGCGGCCCAGCAAAGGACCCAGACCGTGACCAAGAACGCTTTCAATTTTGACGCCATCCCGGCCTTCGCGCCGTTCCAGACGATCTTCGCCGACGCCAACGAGCGTAGCCAGGAACTCGTCAAGAAGAGCCAAAAGGTCGCCGGAGAGCTCGCCGACCTCGCCCGTGCCAACGTCGAGGCGGTCGTCGAGGCCGGCCGCGTTGCGACCGAGGGCGCTCGCTCGATCGGTCAGGACGTCGTTGCCAAGCAGCGCGACGGCTTCGAGGCTGCCGCGGACGCGATCCGCACGCTCGCCGAGGCCAAGAGCCCGACCGAGTATCTGCAGCTTCAGGGCGACTTCGCTCGCGCTTCGTTCGACCGTGCGGTCGCCGAGAGCTCGAAGCTGACCGAGTCGCTGGTGAAGCTCGCCGGTGAGGCGTTCCAGCCGCTTTCGAACCGCGCGTCGGCCAACGCCGAGCGTTTCAACACCCTCGTTGCCTGACCCTCTCCCCTCCTAAGTCAGGGCAACGATTGTCGGCGGTCGCCTCTTCGTGAGGCGGCCGCCATTTTTTTACCGATATGGGGCTAAGTGTGGACTTGCCGCGTTTCGGCGGGCTGCCATATTTTAGCATCAGATGATTTCAGACCTGATCAAGATGGCCACGGGCCCTGATGGTGACGATGGTCTCGACGAGATCGAGACCGGCGTCGTCACGCGCACGCGCCCCAAGACCAAGAAGCCGTCCAACTACAAAGTGCTGATGCTGAACGACGACTACACGCCGATGGAGTTCGTGGTTCTGGTCCTGCAGCGCTTCTTCACGATGGGCATCGAGGACGCCACCCGCGTGATGCTCCAGGTCCATCAGCAGGGCGTCGCCGTTTGCGGTGTGTTCACCTACGAGGTCGCCGAGACCAAGGTGACGCAGGTGATCGACTTCGCTCGTGAGAACCAGCACCCGCTGCAGTGCACGCTGGAAAAGGCCTAACAGCCGCTTCTTGTCACCTCGCCGTCACGCGCTAAAGCGCGGGCGTGGACAGCATCTGGATCAAGGGCGGCAACACCCTGAACGGTGAGATCCCCATCAGCGGGGCGAAGAACGCGGCGCTGACGCTTATGCCGTGCGCGCTTCTCACCGAAGAGAAGCTGACGCTATCCAACCTGCCGCGTTTGGCCGACGTCGATACCTTCAGTCACCTGCTCAACCAGCTCGGCGTTTCCACCCACGTTGCGGGGGTCAAGAAGGGGCAGGTCGGGCGCCGGATGACGCTTCAGGCCGACGACATCGTCTCGACCGTTGCGCCCTATGACATGGTGCGGAAGATGCGCGCGTCGATCCTCGTTCTCGGGCCGATGCTAGCGCGAATGGGCGAATCGACCGTCTCGCTGCCTGGGGGATGCGCCATCGGCGACCGACCGATCGACCTGCATCTCAAGGCGCTCGAATGCATGGGCGCCGAGATCGAGCTTGCGGCAGGCTATGTTAAGGCGAGCGCTCCCAAGGGCAGGCTGCCGGGCGGCGACTTCAGCTTCCCTGTCGTGTCCGTCGGTGCGACCGAGAATGCGCTGATGGCGGCGGTGCTAGCCAAGGGGAAGACCCAGCTCTTCAACGCGGCGCGCGAGCCGGAGATCGTCGACCTTTGCAACCTGCTGGTAGCGATGGGCGCGAAGATCAAAGGAATTGGCTCCTCACATCTGATCATCGATGGCGTCGAGGGGCTGCACGGCTGCGATTACGAGGTCATGCCTGACCGGATCGAGGCGGGCAGCTATGCCTGCGCCGCGGGCATCACCGGTGGTACGATCGACCTCATCGGCGCGCGGCCCGACGACATGCAGGCGACGCTCAATGCCCTCGCCCAGGCGGGGCTGTTGATCGAGTTTCATAACCGCGGGATCAAGGTCAGCGCGGACGGGGGCATGAAGCCGCTGGCGCTGTCGACCTCGCCCTTTCCGGGCTTTGCCACAGACATGCAGGCGCAGTTCATGGCGATGCTGTGCCTGGCGCGGGGTGACAGCTTCCTCGAGGAGACGATCTTCGAGAACCGCTACATGCACGTGCCCGAGCTGCGCCGCATGGGCGCCAACATCGACATCCACGGCCGCTCGGCGATCGTTCACGGCGTCGAGGGCTTAACCGGCGCGAGCGTGATGGCGACCGACCTTCGCGCATCGATGAGCCTGGTGCTGGCCGGCCTTGCCGCGGAAGGCGAGACCGAGGTTCTGCGCGTCTACCACCTTGACCGCGGCTATGAGCGGCTCGAGGAGAAGCTCAGCGCGGTGGGCGCGACCATCGAGCGGCGGAGCGCGGGCTAGCCGCCTCAATTGTTTTCCTAAGCGCGACCGGTCTATCAGGGCGCACATGTGCGGGATCGCCGGAATCTTAGGTCGAGGGGACGCGGTCTCGCTGCAGATCGTCGGTGCGATGACCCGCGCGATCGCCTATCGCGGGCCTGACGACGAAGGGGTCTGGCTGGACCGCGAAGCGGGGATCTCGTTCGGACATCGGCGCCTCGCCATCATCGACGTTTCCGCGGCCGGTCATCAGCCGATGCAGTCGCCCAGCGGCCGCTACGTTATCACCTTCAACGGCGAGATCTACAACTACGAGGCTCTGCGCAGCGACCTCGCGACGGCGGGCCACAATGTCGAATGGCGCGGGCACTCGGATACCGAGGTGCTGCTCGCGGGCTTCGAATTTTGGGGCGTCAAGGCGACGCTCCAGCGCGCTTTCGGCATGTTCGCCTTCGCGCTGTGGGACAAGCAGGAGCGGACGCTGACGCTCGCCCGGGACCGGCTCGGCGAGAAGCCGCTATACTACGGCCGGGCGAATGATCGGTCAGGCACGTTCCTCTTCGCGTCCGAGCTCAAGGCGCTTCGGCAGCACCCGGAGTTCGAGCCCGAGATCGACCGCGAAGCGCTTGGACAGTTCGTTAGATACCTGGACGTCCCGGCGCCGGCATCGATCTATCGCCGGGTTTCGAAGCTGCTTCCGGGGGCAATGCTGACGGTGCGGGAAGGCGCCGAGCCGGTCGTTGAGCCCTACTGGTCGGGGGCGGAGGTCGCGCGAAGGGGCGTCGCTAGTCCGCTGGAACTTGGGCCGCGGGAAGCCACCGACCTGCTCGAGCAGACGCTGGAGCGCGCGGTCGGCCGGCAGATGGTTTCCGATGTGCCCCTTGGCGCGTTTCTTTCAGGCGGAGTCGATTCCTCGACCGTGGTCGCGGTCATGCAGAAGATCTCAGCGCGGCCGGTGAAGACGTTCACGATCGGCTTTCACGAGGAAGGCTATAACGAGGCCGAGCACGCGAAGGCGGTCGCCCACCACCTCGGGACGGATCACACCGAGCTCTACCTGACCGGCGAGCAGGCGATGGACGTCATTCCCTCGCTGCCCGCGATGTACGACGAGCCGTTCGCGGACCCGTCGCAGATTCCGACCCACCTGGTCGCTACGCTCGCGCGGCGGGATGTCACTGTGTCGCTTTCGGGCGATGGCGGGGACGAGCTGTTCGGCGGATACGAACGCTATCGCCTGGCGTCAGGCATGTGGGACCGGATGGCGGCAGTGCCGATGCCGCTGCGCATCGGCGCAGGCCGAATCCTATCGCGGGTGCCGGCGTCGGCCTGGACCAGGCTTGCGGGGGCGGCGGAACCTTTCGTTCCGAGGTCAGCCCGCGTCTCGCGCCTTGGTGACAAGGTCCACAAGGGCGTGCGGATGCTGTCGAGCACGTCGCTGGAGCGCGTTTACGAGCATTTGCTGACTCAGTGGGACGACCCAACCGAAGTCGTGGTCGGACTGGGCGCAAAGCCTTCGCAGCCCAAGGCCGACGATATCGGCCTCGCCGGCGTCGAATGGATGATGGCGCGCGACATGCTCGGCTATCTTCCCGACGACATTCTGGCGAAGGTCGACCGCGCGGCGATGGCGGTGTCTCTCGAGACGCGCGTGCCGCTGCTCGATCCGGAAGTCGTGGAGTTGGCGTGGCGGCTGCCGCTCGACCTCAAGATCCGGGAGGGCACGACCAAGTGGATCCTGAGGCAGGTCCTTTATCGCCATGTCCCGCCGGCGCTGATCGAGCGGCCGAAGATGGGCTTCGGCATCCCGCTCGGTGCCTGGCTCCGGGGTCCGTTGCGCGGCTGGGCCGAGGAGTTGATCGACGAGCGTCTCCTCGCGGCCGAAGGCTATTTCCACCCGGTCGCGGTCCGCGGCGCGTGGGAAGGCCTGCTCAAGGGTGACCCGCGGCAGGAACTCAGGATTTGGACGATCCTGATGTTCCAGAGCTGGCTCAGGGAACAGCAGGCGCCGGCGCGGGCCGCTGAACCGCGGCGCGCGGCGAGCTAATTAACCGGTGCGTTCAGGGGGAGAGCAACCTCTAGAGGTGGTGCTGATGTCGAGCAGCGACCCGCTCGACGTGCACTCTTTCTCCGGCACGATTTACTACATGGCGCAGGCGCTGATGCGCCAATTCCCGTCAATCGAGATCATCCGCTCCTCCAGGCCCGCCTGGTTTGGGCCCCTGCAGCGGATCGTGCTGAGGGCGACAAGGCTGCGCGTCGATCCCTATTACTGGCGGCCGCTCAACCGCTGGTTCGCGAAGCGTCTCGCGAGACACTTCCGGGGGCGGCGTGTGGTTGTGGTGGGCGTCGTCAACTCCGCGCTCGTCTCCCAACTCGCCGGATCCGTCCCGGTCATCAATGTTTCCGACGCGACCTACGACCTGATGCGGACCGAACATGTCGTCTTCTGGTCGCTGGACGAAAAGACCGCCGCGCGTGCCGAGGAGGACGAGCTCAACAGCATCAGGCGGTCGGTGCACAACAGCTTCTCGTCCAACTGGGCGGCGAAGTCGGCGATTGGCCATTATGGAGCCCGTCCGGAGGACGTCTCGGTCAACTCCTGGGGCTGCAACTTCGACACGGTTCCTGCGAGCGAGGTGCGGCCCAGCGACTTCGTGCGCAACGAATGCCGACTGCTGTTCATTGGCGGCGAGTGGGAGCGCAAGGGTGGCGACGTCGTCTGCTCCGCGGGCGATATCCTCGCCGGCAAAGGCATACCGCTACGGGTCGACGTCGTCGGCGTCTCGCCGCCCGAAGACGTGGCGCCGAGGCCCTGGCTGCATCACCACGGCTATCTCAGCAAGGCCGACAAGGAGCAGCTCGCATTGTTGCGGTCGCTGACTCGCGACGCGGATTTGCTGTTCCTTCCGACGCGGCGTGACTGCACGCCGATGGTCTTCGCCGAAGCCAATGCCTATGGCACGCCAGCCCTGACGCGCGATGTGGGTGGCGTTGCCGACGTGGTGCACGACGGCGCGAACGGGATCGTTCTTCCGGAGAATGCGAATGCCGCGCAGTTCGCCGCCGAGATCGAGAAACTGTGGAACGATTCCAAGCGATACGAGGAGTTACGGGCGTCCGCCCGGCGCGAATATGAGACGCGGCTCAACTGGGACGTCTGGGCAAGCAAGATCGCCGAACTAATCAACCGCCTTGAAGCCGAGGGTCGTCTCTAGATTTCAGGCGCGGCCGTATTCGTCGTCGAAACGCTGGATATCGTCTTCGCCAAGATACGGGCCGCACTGGACCTCGATCAGCTCGACCGGCACCTTGCCGGGATTGGCCAGGCGGTGCTTCGTGCCGGCGGGAATATAGGTCGACTGATTTTCCTGCAGGATCGCTACCTCGTCGCCAACCGTGACCTGCGCGGAGCCGCGGACCACCACCCAATGCTCCGACCGGTGAACGTGCGACTGGAGCGATAGCGACTGGCCGGGATCGACGATGATACGCTTCACCT
>Ga0207683_10001228_pt1 | contig 23281 bp, 20 predicted proteins | sample KBSM73metaG_FD_184333 | JGI IMG/M metagenome (GOLD analysis project Ga0207683, IMG submission 184333) | Miscanthus rhizosphere microbial communities from Kellogg Biological Station, Michigan, USA - KBS M7-3 metaG (SPAdes) (version 2) | ecosystem: Host-associated > Plants > Roots > Rhizosphere >... | reverse complement strand
GCGCGAACGGCCATTGGGCCACTCTGGCCCGCGCTTGGCAGCAGGACGCATGGTCCGACCACTGCTACTCCCTCGGTCCGCAACCCCACCGACAAGGAGACCTGAAAGCCCGTGGGGTCAAGGCGGTAGAGTAACCTTGGATGTTGGTTGCCGAATATCCGTATTTGGACCGTACCGTCAGTCGAGGCGCATCTGGCGCGAGCCTCCGGTCGAGGTTGTCTAATTCGACTCCAGACAAAACCAATGCGGTATGCCACTGTACTCTGCCCCGTGACATTCCGGCCTTCTGCATTGGAGATGTGGTAGTTCCCAGTGCTGACCGCTTGTATTGAAGAACGATACGGAAGGGGCGAGCTCGACCGGATCGAGGAGCATACGCGCCCTCGCGATTTCCGGTCGTAACCCTTGAACTTCACGATGGGATCATCCTGAGACTTTGTTCGCGGATCATGGGGTGACGCCCCCTTTCTCTTGGTAACGATTGCTTGTTAAGTTTCCAGCTTCCACCGGCCGACAATTCAGTCTCCAAAACCGTCGACTGACCAAGACAAGATGGGCATCAATTTCTGCACACGGATACATTTGTTTAGCTGGTTCATGGCGGCCACAGTGATTTTGGGTGGGTGCGGGGGAGGCAAGGATACGGAAGGGGCTACCGATGCCTTCTCTGCGCTCCACACGAGCGGGCTAAGTGATGGCGGCGCAGGACGCGGCCGCCTCAGACTTTGGAGCGGAGACTCCGGCCATCCCGACGTAGTCCCTGCGGGCAATGCTGGGCCGACGGCCCACGGGGGTATCGAAGTGGATACCTCCAGCATCCCTGCTGCGCAACCTGGAACCGACCAGGTACTTCTTACTCAAACCCAGAACATTCCGCCCGTGCACGGTGATCCCGATGGTTTTGAAGACGGCGCCTTTCGCACCGTCTGCAACTGGACCCACATGTCGTTTGACGATCCAATCGTCTATCCCGGCCAGCCGGGTGCAGCCCACCACCATACTTTCTTTGGAAATACTGCGATTGACGCCTTTACCACTGCTGCGAATATCCGGACGAAAGGCCGAGCTTCCTGTCGCGGCGGAACTGTAAATCTCAGCGGCTATTGGGTTCCTTCGATGATCGATACGGTGAGCCACAAGCCACAAATCCCGCAATCGCTGCTCGTCTACTACAAGACCGGATTTCAGACCTCGTTCGGCGATCACGCCACTAACCTGGTTCAGCCCATGCCAACGGGTTTGCGAATGATCGCTGGAAACCCCAACGGAACGAGCGCCAACCCCGACGCGCAGTTCGAGTGCTATACGGCGGGCCCGGATGGATGGGCGGCCTCGCTGATCGAAGGCACAAGTGGCTCGACCATCCCGACGTGCCCTGCGGGCACACTCTTGCGGATGGGAATCTCCTTTCGACAGTGCTGGGACGGAAAAAATCTGGACAGCCCGGATCATCAAAGCCACCTGTCCAATTTCGTGTATTGGCCTGAGTCACCTGATCCGAGACGACTGTCGCGATGCCCGCTGACGCACCCGGTGGTTCTCCCGCGCGTCGGCTTCACGGTGGCGTTTTTGGTACCTGCAGGCACCGACACTCGAAAGTGGCGCCTGGCTTCGGACAAATATGATCCGACGCTTCCGGGAGGATATTCAATGCATGCGGATTGGATGAACGGGTGGGAACCGGAAATCGCACAATTGTGGGGCGTCAAGTGCATGCAGGATCGCCGCGACTGCGGTTCGTTCAACCTGGGCGACGGCAGAACAGGGAACGGGTTTCAGGGGAACTAAACGCAGCGAGCCGGTGCGCGGCTCGGGGCGGCAAGGACTTCCTCCACCCTGCTTGAAGGTCGGGCCCCGAGACACGAAGTATCCTTGTGCGTCCGTCGCATCGCGCGGCGCGGACCGGCACCCGCTCCCGGCGCCCGATCGCCTTTCATCCTTCGGCCAGAGAGACTGGCCTCCAAAAAATGGCGCAGGCCGCAGCTTCTACCGACGTTTGTGGCAAGGTGAGGCTCGAGGCGACGAACCCGGACGACAGTGTTGTCGACGTGTCCATCATCCTGGTGAACTACAACACCGAGGCGCTCTTGCCGGAATGCCTGGGCCGGCTCGAGAAGGCGATCGCTGCGCTCAGGGCGCAGGTCATCGTCGTCGACAACGCCTCTCGAGACGGTTCCGTCAAGTTGCTCCACGATCGCTACGGCCAGCACGAGATCGTCGCGAATCCGGTCAACGTCGGCTTCGGCCGCGCCAACAACCAGGTCTTGGGTCGTGTCCGGGGCCGCTACGTCCTCCTGTTGAACGTCGATGCCTACGTCGAGCCCGACGCGCTCACCAAGACCATCGCCTTCATGGATGCCCACCCTCGCTGCGGCGTCCTGGGCGCTCGCCTGGTGGACGTCGACGGCAGCTTGCAGCCGTCGTGTCGCTACTTTCCGACCCCTTGGAACGTATTTCTGAGTCGCTCCGGACTCTCCCGTTGGTTCAAGCACGTGCAGGCGGTCGACGACCTGTCGTGGGACCATGCCACCGAGCGCCGATGCGACTGGGTGCCTGGCTGCTACTACCTCATGCGCAGGGCCGTCGTCGATTCGCTGGGATTGTTCGATCCGCGGTTCTTCCTCTACTACGAGGAGGTCGATCATTGCCGGGCGGTGAAGGCTGCGGGCTGGGAGGTTCTCTACTACCCGGGAACGACCGTCATTCACGTCGGCGGCGAAAGTGCGAAGTCGGTCAGCCACCTCTCGGGAGCCAAGCAGATCTCGGAACTGCAAACCGAGAGCGAGCTGCTCTACTTCCGCAAGCATCACGGCGGGTTCGGCGTGTGGGTCGGGCTCATCCTGACCGGCGTCGCCGATGCGCTGAACTTCTGTAAAGCCGTGCTGCGCCGGCGCTCGCTTCCAGAAGCGGCTGGCTTCGCCGAATTCCGGGCCGCGCTGCGGGCGTTTTCGCGAACCTCGCACGGCCGCATGCCCACTCGCTGACGTCACGGGGATGTTCGAGCACATTCGCGCCGACTTCAATTCCCATCATCGTCGCTGGGGCGCGCAGGGGTTCTGGGCGCTGCTCGTCTACCGCTTCGGCCGCTGGCGGAACAGCCTGCGGCCACGTCTTCTTCGCCAGCTTCTCTACCCCGTGTATTTGTTGCTGGAGAAAATGGTTCAGGTGTGCGCTGGGATCGAGCTCCCGTGCGAGGTCGAGATCGGGGAGAACTTCGTGATCGATCACTTTGGCGGCATCGTCGTCAGCGGTTGGGCACGCTTCGGCGACCACTGCCGGATTCGCACCGGCTGCGTCATCGGCCTGGCCCGAATCGACGAGTTCGCCGCCCCGGTCTTCGGCAACAACGTCGACATCGGTGCCGGCGCGAAGGTGCTCGGTCCGATCCGGATTGGCAACAATGTACGCATCGGGGCCAACGCCGTGGTTTTGTGCGATGTGCCCGACGACTGCATCGCGGTCGGCGTCCCAGCGGTTGTGAAGCGCCGGTCGTCGTCGTGACAGGTGCCATGTCGGGTGAGGGTGGCAGCGGCGGCGGCGCGCTTCACGTGGCGGTCGTGGTGATCGGCCGCAACGAGGGTCTTCGCCTCGAGCGCTGCCTCCGCTCGGTGTCAGGCCAGGCGGCCGCGCTGATCTACGTCGATTCGGGGTCGACCGATGGCTCGGTCGCGATGGCACGTTCCTGTGGCGCGCTCGTGGTCGAGCTGGACGCGCGCGAGCCGTTCACGGCGGCACGCGCCCGCAACCTCGGCTTCGCCGCCGTCCGCGAGTCTTTCCCTTCTCTCGAGTTCGTCCAGTTCGTCGACGGCGATTGCGAGGTCGTCGCCGGCTGGCTGACCGAAGCGGCATCCTTCCTCGCGGCGCATGAGGATGTCGCCGTCGCATGCGGTCGCCGCCGCGAGCGCTATCCGGAGGCGTCGGTCTACAACCGCTTGTGCGACATCGAGTGGGACACGCCGATCGGCGAGGCGCGCGCGTGCGGCGGCGACGCGCTGATGCGCTCCGTGGCCCTGGCCAGCGTCGGAGGTTTCCGCGCCGGGATGATCGCCGGGGAAGAGCCTGAGCTCTGCGTTCGGCTGCGTGCCGAGGGCTGGCGCGTCTGGCGCCTCGATGCCGACATGACGCTGCACGACGCGGCCATCACGCGCTTCTCGCAATGGTGGCGACGCACCAAGCGATCCGGATTCGCGTTTGCCGAAGGCGCCGATCTCCATGGTCGCCCACCCGAGCGTCACTGGCTGCGCGAAGCGCGCAGCGCGCAGATCTGGGGCGTAGCAATTCCGGCGCTCGTTCTTGCCGGTACGCTTGCATTCGGCCCGCGGGCTCTGCTCGGGCTGATCGTGTACCCGCTGCAGTTCGTCCGGCTGACAGGGAAGGGCACCGGCTCGCTGTCGACGCGCATGCTCAAGGCGTTTTTCCTGCTGCTCGGCAAGTTCCCCGAAGCGGCCGGAGCGCTGAGCTTCATCGGCCGGCGCCTGGTCGGGCAGCGCGCGCGGCTGATCGAATACAAATGACGACGTTCGACGCTTCATCGCCGGCGCCCTTGAGAGTGGCGTATCTGGTCAACCAGTATCCGAAGGTCAGCCATAGCTTCATCCGCCGCGAGATCCATGCGCTGGAGCGACGCGGGATCGAGATCCAGCGCTATGCGATACGAGGCTGGGACGCGGCCACGCCGGATCAGGCAGACGCGGTCGAGCAGTCACGAACGCGGTACCTTCTGCGCGCCGGCGTCGCCGGCCTTCTGCCCGCCGTGTTGCGGACCTTTCTTTCCCGGCCCGGCCGCTTCGTCGATGCCTTCGCGCGAGCCGTGAAGCTGAGCCGGCGTGCCGATCGGCCGCTCGCCTATCACCTGATCTACCTCGCCGAGGCCTGCCTGCTCCTCGAATGCCTGAACGCCTCCGGGGCGGTGCATCTGCACGCGCATTTCGGCACCAACTCGGCGGAAGTCGCGCTGCTTGCCCGCGCGCTCGGGGGGCCGCCGTACAGCTTCACGGTGCACGGGCCCGAGGAGTTCGATCGGCCGGAGGCGCTGCATCTCGCGGCGAAGATGCGGGATGCCGCATTCGTCGTCGCCATCAGCTCGTTCGGGCGCGGCCAGCTCTTTCGCTGGTCGGAGCCGGCGCGATGGTCGCGCATCGAAGTCGTGCACTGCGGCCTCGACGCTGCGTATCTCGAGGACCAGGCGTCGCCGCCGCCGGGCGTGGCCCGCCTGGTCTGCGTGGGGAGGTTGTGCGAGCAGAAGGGTCAGGCGCTGCTGCTGCAGGCGGCCGCGCAGGTCGTCCGGGGCGGCCAGCCTTTCGATCTGGTGTTGGCAGGCGACGGCGAGATGCGGGACACGCTCGAAGCGCTTGTCCGCGAACTCGGCCTCGCGGATCGGGTTCGGATCACGGGCTGGATCAGCGGTGCCGAGGTGCGAAGCGAAATCCTCGCGGCCCGCACGCTGGTCTTGCCCAGCTTCGCCGAGGGCTTGCCGGTGGTGCTGATGGAAGCGATGGCGCTGCGCCGCCCGGTGCTCTCGACCTACATCGCCGGCATTCCGGAGCTCGTCCGCGATGCAGAGAATGGCTGGCTCTTCCCGGCCGGCGATCTCGAGGCGCTAATCGAAGCGATCCGGGCCTGCCTCGACGCCACCCCGGCAGCGCTCGACCGAATGGGCCGCGCCGCGCGCGAGCGCGTCCTCGCGCGGCACGACGTAGACGTCGAAGCCGCCAAGCTTCAGATGCTGTTCGAACGCGGCATGACGGCGCCGGAGAGCCGATGAGCCCCGCGCTCCAGGCGTGCGTCGTCGTCCTCCTGATCCTGGCCGGGGTCGTGGCCGTCCCTGCCTTCGTGCTGCTGATGCAGGTCGCCGTCGCGGTGTTCACGCGTCCGGCGCCACCGCAAGCCCCATCCGACGCGGCGCGCCCTTCGGTCGCGATCCTGATGCCGGCGCACAACGAGGCGGCCGGAATCACGACCGCCATCGCCAGCGTCTTGCCGCAGCTTCGACCCGGCGACCGATTGCTGGTCGTGGCCGACAATTGCAGCGACGACACGGCCGGCGTCGCGCGTGCCGCCGGGGCGGAGGTCGCCGAGAGACACGACCCCTTGCGCCGCGGCAAGGGATACGCGCTCGACTTCGGCGTCCGCGCTCTCGAGAGCCGACCGCCCGCGATCGTGGTGGTGATGGACGCGGACTGCATCATCGAGGAAGGCAGTCTCGAACGCCTGGTGCGACGTTGCGGGAGCTCGGGCAGACCGGTGCAGGCGCTCTATCTCATGCGCTCGCCCGCGGAGGCGGGCTTGAAGTCCCGAATCTCCGAGTTCGCGTGGGTCGTGAAGAACCGCGTGCGCCCGACCGCCTTCCTTCGCCTTGGCCTTCCTTGTCAGCTGATGGGCACCGGAATGGCGTTTCCCTGGTCGATCATCGGCAAGGCGCCGCTCGCCAGCGGCCATCTGGTCGAAGACATGCAGCTCGGAATCGACCTCGCGGTGGCCGGTGTGCCGCCCCTGTTCTGCGTCGAAGCCCGCGTCACCAGCGTCTTTCCGAGCAGCGATGTCGGCGCGGTGGCGCAACGCACGCGCTGGGAGCATGGCCATCTGTCGGTGATCGCATCGGGCGCGCCGCGACTGCTCGCGGGCGCCGTGACGCGCCGGCGTCTGGACCTCGCCGCGATGGCACTCGATCTGTGCGTTCCGCCGCTCGCATCGCTTGCGCTCTCGACGAGCGCGATCTGCGCGCTTGCAGCGCTGCTGTATCTGCTCACCGGCAAGATCGCGCCGCTGCTCGTTGCCCTCGCTGCGGCGGTCGCGATGGGCCTCGCGATCGGCCTGGCGTGGCGGTCGTTCGGGCGAGGCATCTTGTCGCTGGCCGACCTGCTCGCGGCGCCCGGCTACGCGCTCGCCAAGCTGCCGATCTACGCCCGGGTTCTGACCCGCAGGCAGCAGGAATGGATCCGGGCGCGTCGCGACGGCGAATGACGGCATCGACGATTTCCGTCGCACCCGCAACCCGACTGCTCTTCAACGAGGGTGACCTTCCAAGATGCGCATCCTCCTGGTGAGCGAGGCCACGAGCGAGATGCTCGGCGGCGTGACCACCGAGGTCCGCCGGCTCATCAACGGCCTGCGCGGCCGCGGTCATCGGCTCGCGCTGGCGAGCGAGGCACCCGTCAGCGGTGCCGATGCCGACCACTTCAGGCTGGACATGCCGCGCCGCGAGGCGACGCTGCAGCAGCTCCGACAATCGATATCGGATTTCAAGCCCGACATCGTCCATGTCGTCTTTGCATTCTCGGGTGGCGCGCTCTTCTTCGCCCGCGAGCTGCGCCGACATCCGTGGGTGCTGACCTGTCATTCGGTGCCCCCGGCCGAATGGACGCTGCGCCGGCTGCACGGACACGAACGCCTCCATTACTTCGTGCGGGCAATTCGCGTCTGGCCCGAGACGTGGCTCGCGACGCGGCTGTATGCGACACGGGTTCCGCCGCGGGTCATCGTGCACAGCGACTTCATGAAGCGCGTCGTCGCCGGCAGGCTTTACCCGGCCCGGCGGGTCGACGTCATTCCGTTCGGCTTCGATCCGCCTGATCCGGCCTGGCCATCCGGCCGACTGGCGATGGGAACGGCGCCTCGGCTGCTGACGATCGGCGGAATCACGCATTCGAAGGGCTATCACGACGCCATCGAGGCGCTGGCCATCGTGCGCCGGCACCACCCGGGCGTTCGATACGACATCATGGGAGAGCCGCGTGACCCGAGCTATCTCCAATTTCTGAAGCAGCGTGCGGAGCAGCTCGATCTGTCGAGCTCGGTGAGGTTCGTGATCAGTGCGACGTCCGAGCAGATCGACGCCGCTCTCGCCACCGCGGACCTGTTCGTTCAGCCGTCGCACGAGGAGGGCTTCTGTCTCTCGTACATGGAGGCCGCGGCCCATGTGCCGCGTCTCGTGGGAACGCGCACCGGGGCGATCGCCGAGATGAGCACGGATGACCCCGCCGCCAAGACCGTGGCCGTCGGCGAGCCTCGAGCGCTGGCCGATGCGATCGTCGGCCTGCTCGGCGCTGCGTTGTCGCCGGCGACGCTATCGGATCGATCCTCGCGACTGTCCGAGCGCTTCCCGTGGAACGAATACTTCGCGCGCCACGAAAGCGCCTACGCTCGCATCGCCGCAGCCGCGGCAACCGCATCAGCGCCTGGGGATCCAGCGGCCTAGGGCCTTCGCGACATTCATGGATCGAAGCGTCGGGTCGACGATCTCCTGCAGGGCCACCTGACGGCGCAACCCGGGCCTCAGCGACGGCCGGGTCGATCGCGCGAGCAGGCCCGCGACCTGGTCGAAGCAATGCCCGGCCCAGGCGGTCTCCTGGCGCGAGCGGATGTCGCTCGCCGCGCGCTCGCCCAGGCGGCGCCTCAGGTCTGCATCCTGCGCGGAACGCCGCATCAGATCGGAAGCGGCTCCGAGGTCGGGCTCGGCCCAGGCCGCGTTGCGGCCGGCGAACCTCGGACGAAAGAACGGGACGTCGCCGGCCGGCTCGACCAGTCGATACGGCACGCTCAACGAGTTCTGATCCGTCATGAAGGTGACGTTGCCCGAGTAACCGGTGGCGATGACGAGCTTGCCGAGCGACATCGCCTCCATCGGCACCAGTCCCAAGCCCTCGGAACGGTGCAGCGAGACGAAGACGTCGCAGCAGCCGAAGAGCTGCATGACCCGCTCATGCGCCAGCCGCTCCTGAATGACGATGATCCGCGGATCGCGCTGAACCTCGGCGACGATCTTGAGATATTCCGGATCGCTCGCACCGACCGAGCCGTTCATCTTGACGACGAGGCAGGCGTCGGCTGTCGAGGGAAACGCGGCACGCCACGCCTTGACGGTGCCATCCGTGTTCTTTCGCGCGAAGCCCGAACGGGGGTCGAAGCTGCAGCAAAAGGCGACCGCGTCGAGAGGAATGCCGAACGCCGCTCGCGTCTGCCTTCGATCCGAGGGCGGCGATTGCCGGGGCAGAGGATGCTCGGCGTAGACCGTAGGAACCTCGGGGATCGCCGTCTCGAACGCTTGACGCACCCAATGGCTGCACGCCAGCGCGACGTCGAAAAGCCGCAGCGAAGGCAGCCAGGCCCTCGGGATGACCTGCAGCTCCCAGAACACGAGGCCGGCGATCCTGTTGGCCTCGCCCAGCAAGGCGGCTCCGCTCTTGAGCCAGAGGTGCGGCAGGCGGCCCAGGGCGACGATGACCAGGCTGTTCTCGAAGGGAAGGCGATCGGCGCGGACGAGCTCGAGGCCGTCCAGCGGCACGGCCAGGTCGGGGTTGTCGTAATCGTCGACGTCCATCCCGGCGACGCGATGGCCTCGCGCCTTGAGCACGTCGATGAAGAGCCGGGCTGTGTTGCCCAGGCCGGAAGCAGCACGGAGGTGGCCGACGACGTTGAAGCCCGGCAGTTCGGTCATCGCTGCAAAATGTGGAAACGAATCGCCGCTGTGGCGCGGCGCCGGATTATGGAGGCGCGACAGCCGACCGTCTCCTTCGTCGAGGCTCTGGGATCCGGGCCGTGCAGCGCGGCAGCGACGAGTTCGCGGTAAAGTGACGCTGCGCAGGTGCGATGCTGCCTCCCGGTGGCTCTGCTTCGGTGAGAGTTGCTGTCGGGTCGAGCGGTGCCGCGGTTCCTGTTGATTGTTCCCATCTACGCCGCTTCGCTCGTCATGGGCGCTGGGCAGCGTACGTTCCATCTCTACCGAGCGCTCGCTCGCATGGGCACGGTCGACATCCTGCTCATGTCGGAGCCGGTCTACGCCGCCATCGAGTCCGATCTCGCGACGATCCGCCGCGACTACGCCGAGGCCGGCGAGATCTCCATTCGCCATTCGACGCGCCAGTTCGTCGTCCCGCCGCCCCAAAGAAGCGTCATCTCACGCGTCGTGTACTTCGGTCAGCGGCTCCTCCAGGCGATCCGGCCTCGGGCTCACTTCTACCGCCCCACCCGCGACGCTGCGGAAGCGCTCGTCGGTTCGATCGAGCTGAACGGATACGACGTGCTCGTGGCGAGATACCTCAAGTCCGCCGCGATCTCCGGTGCGCTGGCCCAGGACCGGATTCCTGTCGTCGTCGACCTCGACGACCTCGACGAGATCGTGCTCGAGTCGAAGATCAAGTCGCGCACGACGCCCCTGGTGCGCAAGATCATGCTCTGGAACCACGCCCGCCAGGTCCGAATCGAGGCACGCCGATTGCGCGCGAAGTGTGCCCACGTGTTCACCGCCAGCGAGCCGGATCGCGCGCTTCTCGGCCTGAGCGCCAGCTCCGTGCTGCCGAACATCCCGTTTCGCCCGGTACCGATCGAGACGGCGGCTCTGCCGGCATCGATCCCCGTGGCGGCGCCGGTGATCCTTTTCGTCGGCACCCACATGCACGCCGCCAATCGCGACGGCCTGCGCCACTTCGTCGCTCATTGCTGGCCGTCGATCCGCGATCGGGTGCCCGACGCCCGCTTGCGCATCGTCGGCTCCGGGGCGTGGGAGTCCGAGAGGGAGCTCCTGGGCACGGCGCCCGGGATCGAGATCGTCGGCGCCGTGCGCGAGCTCGAAAGCGAGTACGCGGGCGCAGCGTTGTGCATCGTCCCGCTGCTCGAAGGTTCGGGCACCAAGATCAAGGTCCTCGAGGCGCTGATGTACGGGCGACCGGTGGTCGCGTCGCAGCACTCGACCCGAGGCTTCGAGGCGCTTCTCGGCAAGGGCCTCGTCGGCGCCGCGGACGATTCGCAGATAGTCCAACAATGCGTCGAGCACCTGCGCGATGTGGAGAGCGGACGGGCGCGTGCGCTTCGCGGGCGCGAACAGGTGGCGGTCGACTACTCCGACGAGGCCGTGCTGAGGTCGGTTCGCCTCGGCGTGGAATCTGCCATGCGCTCGGCGGTCGCCGCAAGCGCTTGATCTCGCTGTGTCGTCGCGCCTTCAGAGCTTCAACGACCTTTTGCCATGACTCCTGCCGTCACGAGTCTCGCGTTCTACCTGCCCCAGTTCCACGCGATTCCCGAGAACGACGCGTGGTGGGGCAAGGGCTTCACGGAGTGGACGCACTTGCGAGGGGCGCCTCGGTATTCGCGCGACCAAGTCATCCGGCGGCCGGTGGCGCCGCTGGGCGAATATTCGCTCGAGGACCCTGCCACGCTCGAGGCGCAGTGGGACTTGGCGCATCGCCATGGCATTGACGGCTTTGCCGTGTGGGACTACTGGTTCGGTGCCGGAAAGCAGTTGCTCCAGGGCCCGATCGAGCGCGTGTTGCGCGACAAGCTCAGATTCCGGTACTGCCTCGCGTGGGCAAATCACTCGTGGTATGACAAGTCGCGGGGCCGACTGCTTTGCGAGCAGCAGTACCTCGGGGCCGACGACTCCGCCCGCTACTTTGAACGCGCGTTCCGTCACTTCGAATCCGACAACTACGTGAAGATCGACGGCAAGCCGGTGTTCATCATCTACGACGCCTATGGGTTGCCTAATTTCGAGAGGTTCGTGGACCAATGGCGCGAGCTCGCAAGCAAGCGCGGCTTGCCGGGCCTGTTCATGGTGGCTGACCGTGTCTGGGAAGGCAGTCCGCAGATCGAACACCTGGACAAGTACTCCAACGGCTTTCGCTTCAACACGCGACGCAACAAGTTGGTCGTGAATTACCTGAAGGAAAAGCTTCCACTGTCCTTTCAAGCCGCGTTAGGTCCGCGTTGGTTCGATTTCCGCCGGCTCGAGAAAGACATCGTCCCGCCCGGCGCGTCCGAGAAGTTCGCGCCGACGGCCCTGACCGGCTGGGACACCACGCCGCGGCATGGTCGCCGCGGCGTGGTGTATCGCCACCTCGACGTCGATTCGTTCAAGCGGCAGCTGGCGGCCTCGGCGCAGCACTTCGCCGCGCATGCCGATTCGCCTGGCCTGCTCTTCCTCAAGTCGTGGAATGAATGGGCGGAGGGCAACATTCTCGAGCCCGACGATTTTTACGGCATGCGTTGGCTGGAAGCCTTTCGCGAGCACGCAATGAAGTGATCGATAGCGCGCGGCGTGTGTAACTGCGCCCAAATGGACTCGTTGCCCGATGGCACGTTCGGGATGCCATTTCATAATCTCATCGCATCCGATCGCTCCCCACGTGCCGCACTTCAGCGTCGCTGTGCCGCGACAGATCACGGACCCACCGCGCTGCCACCTCCGCTCCATGCTCCGAATTCTCATCGTTTGCGAAAATGCCTCGGCGCGCTTTGGTGGCGAAGCGGTCTTGCCGCTCCACTATTTCCGGGTCTTGCGGGGGCTGGGCCATCCGGTCTGGCTGATCACTCATGCCCGAACTCGCGAGGAGCTGTCCGCGCTTTTCCCGGGCGACGACGCCATTCGCTATGTCGAGGAAACGTCGCTGCACCGCGCCATGTGGGCGATCGGTCGGCGCCTGCCGCCGCGCCTGTCCAATTTCACCTTTGGCCTCGTGTCGCGCTTCGCGACTCAGCTCGCACAGCGCCGGCTGGCCCGTCGCTTGATACGGGAAGAGCGAATCGATGTGGTCCACCAACCGACTCCGGTCTCGCCGCTCGAGCCGTCACTGATGTTCGGGGTGGGGGCACCGGTCGTGATCGGACCCATGAACGGCGGGATGAACTACCCGCCAGGCCTCGGATTCCACATCGGCTGGATCGAGGTCCTGGTGATCGGCCTGGGTCGCGCCAGCGCGAGCGCGCTGAATCGGCTGCTGCCGGGAAAGCGTCGGGCGGCGCTGTTGCTCGTCGCGAACGAACGCACCCGCAAGGCATTGCCGAGTGGCGTGAACGCGAACGTCGCCGTGATGGTGGAGAACGGCGTCGATCTCGCGCTCTGGACGCCCGCCACAACCAAGCCGTTCGAAGACGTCGTCGGCGCCCCGGCTCGCTTCGTCTTTCTCGGCCGGCTGGTGTTCATGAAATGCGTCGATCTGCTGCTGGAAGCGTTCGCGCAAGCCCGTGCCCACGCGCCCATGCACCTCGAGATCATTGGCGACGGGGAAGAGAGAGCTCGCCTCGAGTCGCTGGCCGCGAGTCTGGGCCTTGCCCGTGACGGCGGCTCGGCCGCCTCGGTCGACTTTGCCGGCTGGCTGTCCCAGGCCGGCTGTGCCGACCGCTTGCGAGGCTCCGATTGCCTCGTGCTTCCCAGCATCTACGAGTGCGGTGGCGCGGTCGTTCTCGAGGCCATGTCGGTCGGCAAGCCCGTGATTGCCACAGACTGGGGCGGCCCGGCGGACTACCTCGACCCCGAATGCGGCATTCTGGTGCCGCCGACGAGCAGGCAAGCGTTCGTCGAAGGCCTGAGAGATGCGATGGTCCGGATGGCGACCTCGCCGCGGGACAGGGAGAAGCTCGGTGCCAACGGGATCGCGAAGGTCCGCCGCGAATACGATTGGGATGTGAAAGTCGACGGGATGCTCGGTTTCTACGAACTCGCTGCGCGCGGGGGGAAGGCCCGGTGAACTCACGCAGCAAGGAGTCCCGCGCGCTCCTGTACATCCTGCACAGCGGCAATCTCTACGGCACCGAGCGGATGGCTCTCGCCACCCTGCAGGGGATGGACGAGTATGACAAGCGGGTGGTCGTCGCGCCGCCACCGAGCGGGCTCGGGTCGGTCGCCGACGCGGCGCGCGAGGCCGGTTACGACGCGGTGACCTTCCGCTCCCGGTGGGACCTGGTGAAGGTGCTCGCCCCGTGGTTCAGAAGGTACCGGAAGGTCGACGTGATCGCGACCGGCGTGTCGCAGAACTTTCTCTGCTACGCGCTCGGCAAGCTCGCCGGCGTCGACCTTCGCCAACTGCAGGTCGCTCACGGCGGGCCCGCCGATCAGACGGCGTTCGGCAACAAGCGCCACCTCGATCTCATTCCGGTGCGGCTGGTTGCGGTCTCCGAGTTCGTGCGAGGCAGGCTCGTCCACCACGGTGTGCGCGCCGACTCGATCAGCGTCATCGACAATTTCATATCCGACCTGCACCTGAAGGGCTTGCAACGCCGCCCCGCATACGACTCGCGTGGCGGCGATGCCCGCCCGATCGACGGCTCGCGAGTGAAGGTTGCGATCGTGTCGCGACTCGACCCCGTCAAGCGGATCGATATCCTCGTCGGTGCCGTGAAGCAATATGGCCTGGCGGACTTCCAGTTCGAGATCTACGGAACGGGGTCCGAGCTGGATTCGCTCCGGGACCAGGCGGCCGGATTGCCGAACCTGCGTCTGCACGGCTTCGTTCCCGACGTCTCGCTGCGGCTCTCGAGCGCCGACTTCCTTCTTCATCTGTGCCCTGACGAGCCGTTCGGGCTGGTCATCCTGGAGGCTTTCGCGTCGGGACTCGTCGCCATCGTTCCCGACTCCGGAGGAGCGGGGGATCTCGTCGACGACGGGCGCACCGGATTGCGTTTTCGCGCCAACGACCCGGCCGACCTGCGGCGGGTGCTCGACTTCGCGAAGACGATTCCCGCCGAGCGGCTGCAAGGCATGGCCGACGCCAGCGCCGCCGTGGTCCAGGAACGGTTTTCCGAGAAGGAGGGCTTGCGCCGCTACCGCGAAGCCCTGACCCTGAGCAAGCCGCGCCGGAGCGCTCCTCGATGACCTTTCACATTGTCCTGCCGCGTCCGATGCGGCTGCCGGAGGGCGCTGAGGAGGCTCTGCACCACCAGGCGCCCCGGCACTCGATGTGGCTGCTCAAGAACAGTCTCTCGGCCACCATCCGCGAGCCCGACGGGAGCGGCGGCGCCGCGATCGACAAGCTGCGCGCAGTGATCGCACCGCCGGTCTCGCTCTGGGGTCTCGCGCGAAGGATCGAACACGACACGGCGCCGGGCGACGTCGTTTTCTGCTCGAGCGAGGCGGGGGGGCTGCAGCTCGCGGCGCTGTGCGGCAACAGGTCGCGGCGGCCCCGTCTTGCGGTCTTCGTGCACAACGTCGATCGGCCGCGCGCGCGATTCGCCTTGAAGTTCTGGCGCATGGCGAAGTCCGTCGATCTGTTTCTGGCCTGCTCGGCGACGCAGGTGGCTTTCCTGCGCGAGTTCCTGCGGCTGCCCGAAGATCGCGTTCGCCACGTCTGGGACCATACCGACACGCGCTTCTTCACGCCCGGGCCCGTGTCGGCGGAAAAGACACGGCCACTCGTCGTCAGCGTCGGCCTGGAGCAGCGCGACTACAAGACCCTCGCGGCGGCGACGCACGACCTCGACGTCGACGTCCGCATCAGCGGCTTCTCGAAGGACGCCGCCGCCATGGCGCGCACCTTCCCCGAGGCCATGCCGACCAACATGTCGCGCCGGTTCTATGCGTGGCCCGAGCTGGTGCAGCTCTATCGCGATGCCGATGTCGTCGTCGTCAGTTGCCACGAGAACAAGTACGCCGCCGGCGTGCAGTCGCTGATGGAGGCGATGGCGTGCGGCCGGCCGGTCATCGCCACCGCGACCGTGGGCCTCGAGGCGTACCTCGGCGATCCGGTCATCCCGATCCGGCCTGGCGACGCAGCGCAGATGCGCGACGCGATCCGGGCGTCCCTGGCCGACCGAGCCGACGCCGAGGGGCGAGGCAGTCGAGGCCGCGAGCTGGCGGAGAAGCGCTACGCCATGGAACGCTATGTCGACGAGATCGGCAGCGCGCTCCGTGCGCTGGCCTGAGTCGGCATGTCGCTCCCGGCTGGCGCTGCGATCTAGTCGAGCGCAGGTCTCGCGGCCTGCGAATCCGACCTCGGGAGCCGACGCCGGAGCAGGCGAAGCAGGGGTCGTTCGATGAAGCGGTGAATCAGCAGCCCGGCGACGATCGCCGTCGCGAGGTGGAGCGTCATCGCGGCGCCGACGCCGAGCAGCGTGGGCGCCTCCACCCCGGCTCGGTGCAGCAACCAGCCCGCGACCCCGAACGAGGCGAGGTGGAAGAGGTAGATCGAGTACGACGCGTCTCCCAGGCTGCGCAGCCAATCGATCCTGGCCTTCCAGGGCCACTGCACGGCGACCCAGACGATCACCGCGGCGAAGGGGCCGTCCGCGAAGCCACGCGTCGCGTCGGGGTTGTCGAGCGAGAGGAGAAGAGCCGCCGCGGCGAGGATGGCTCCGAGCAGCGGCCTCGACAGGGAGAGCCGGCTCGACCTTGTCAGGAAATAGACGATCACCCCGAGCAGGAATTCGAGCAGCACGCTCGACGTGTAGAAGATCGCCGGCGCCGACTTCCAGTCGAGGAAGCCAAGGCCGACCAGCGCAAGCAGAACGATCGCCACGAAGCCGAAACGACGATTCCCCAGGAAAAGAGACAGCGCGAAGATCGCGTAGAAGAACATCTCGTAGTTGATCGTCCAGCCCGGCACGAGATACGGATAAATCGAGTCCGTATAGACGCGATGGAAGTGGGGAACGAACAGAAGGTCCCGAAGGAAGTCCAAGGGCGGCTGTGCCCCGCTGAGGAGCGTTCGCTTGCCGGTCCACAGGAGAGCCAGCCAGTACAGAGGCACGACCCGGATGACGCGCTTGAGCAGGAACTCGAAGGCCTGCGCGCTGCGGTCGCCATCGGCGCGGTAGAGCCGCGTCGAATGGGCCATGATGAAGCCGCTGATGACGAAGAAGATGTCGACGCCGCGGCTGCCGACGCCCGACCAGGCGTCGCCCTCAGGAAAGTAGTGGCGGGCGTGGTGCGCCACGACCATGAGCGCCGCAACGGCGCGCAAATACTGGATTCCGTCGATCTCGCGGCCTTGCCCGCTTAACGGCTCGGTCGGCGCCATCAGCGGCCTCGCATGAATCTTCGGCGAAGGCGGCTCAACGCCGTCGCACTAGGCGCGGGCGGACAGCTCGTCGATCAGGGCCTTGGTCTGCCTGATGTTGGCGCGGCTCGAGGCGCCGAACACCAGCGACTCGATCTGCGGCTTCGAGCAGACATACTCGATCGCCTCGCGCGGGGAGATGGCGCCCGATGCGAGGATCGACATCGCCACCGGCCGGAATTTCCGTTGCGCCACCGCCGCTTCGTAGGCCTCGATGCCGCCGCACATGCGAAATCCGATCTTGTTGAAGTTCGCGCAAACGATCGGATTGTCGATGCCCAGCCGGTCGAGCACATCGAGCAGGCGCGGCACGTTCATGGTGATGTATCCGGGCTCGGCGCCGTATCTCGCGCGGACATGGTCGTGGAAGATGCGGAAGCATTCGTCCATTCGCAAGCCGAGGAGCAGATCGGTGATGACGTTCTGCATGAAGACGACCGGCGTGCTGAGACCGTGAAACATCTTCATCTCGGCATCGATCAGCAGCTGCATGATCGCGGCGATGTCCTTGTTGGCCAGGGCCATGCCTCCCTTGAGCATCGCCGCGACAGCGCCGTCCTGGGGCAGGAACATGCGCAGCGCCTCGATCATTCCGTGCTCCGTCACCGCGTTCGCGTACTTGTGCGCGTACGGCATGCACGGGAAGAACTGGTAGTCGGGATACTTCTGCGGGTTGGCGCGGAAGTGGTCGCAGATCTGGGCGACGCGATCGTGCGACGTGCACATGAAGGTTCGAATGCCCTCCTGATACGCCGCATCGAGCACGTCGATGATCGCCTGCAGGTCCTGAAACCGCATCGACTGTGCGCGCGCCTTCTCCTCCGACATGTGGTTGACGCCGAAGAACTGGTTGTCGCCGAAAAGAACTCTGTCCATGGGTTTCGTCGAGCGGGGGGTCGATGGGCTGGGGTCGTTGCGGAGCATCAGCCCGCCAGCCGCGACCAAAGGCTCTTGCGCGGAGGCGCCGAGGTGACGGCTGGCGGATGCACCGGCGCCTCGCCGAGCAGCATCGCCACGACGCGGTCGGTCGCCAGGGCCGACTCGAAGCTGTTTTCCCCGTCGAGCCGGCCCGTGTTCACGCTGTTGGCGAAGTAGTCGATCTGCGCCGAGTACTCCTCGCCGCGCAGGTAGAACCACACCGGCTCGGACAGGTCGGTCGTGTAGCGGACGGTCCAGCCCTTGTCGATGCCGGGCAGTGCGTCGTGGCGCTCGCGCAGGTAGAGCTGGCACTCCTGCCGGTCGGCAGTGATCCGGCCGTTCGTGCCCCAAACCGAAATCCGGGTCGACATCTTGCGAAAGCTCTCGTCGCTCCAGTTGACGCTGAGCTGGCCGCTCGCGCCGCCTTCGAACCGCAGCGTCGCATAGACCTCGTCGTCGACGTCTCGGGAGAACACGCTGGCGCGAACGACGCCGCCGACCTCCGTTGGCACACCGACGACGAAATTCACGAGATCGATGGCGTGGCAGGCGTAGTCGTAAAGGGCACCGCCGCCTTCGCTTTTCGTCGAGCGCCAGGTTCCACCCTTGCGACGCAGCACGACCGGTCCGAACGCCTCGGCCCGGACATGGTGGATGGTGCCGAGTGCGCCGGATGCCACGACTCGTGCTGCCTCCCTGAAGGCGCCGACGAAGCGGTAGTGGTAGCCGACCTGCGTCACCCTGGCCTTCTCACGCGCGAGCGCAGCGAGGCGCTCGCCATCGGCGACGTCGAGGACGAACGGCTTTTCGCAGAAGACGTGCAGGCCGTCGTCGAGAGCCCGCTGGACCATCGAGGCGTGCAGCTTGGACGGGGTGGCGACCACCAGGGCGTCGAGCTGCTCGGCGCCGAGCATGCGGTCGAGGTCTGCGTAGCACCTGAGGCCGGCATGCTTCTGCAGGATGTCGGTCAGGTAGGCGGTGGAGTCGCATCCGGCCACGAGATCGATCGCCGGGTGCGCGCGCAGAATCGCCAGATGAGAAAGCCCCATCTTTCCCAAGCCCACCATCGCTGTCCGGATCACGGCTCGCGCCTCTCGAATTTCGGCGCCCGATACAGGCCGAGGCCATCGAGCAGGACGAGCCAGAAGAACTCCAGATCGCGCAGATAGCGACGCCAGTAGCGCTTCGGCTCGGTGGTGATGCGGTACACCCACTCGAGGCCGTTTCGCGTCATCCATCGCGGCGCGCGATCGACGACGTCCGCCTCGTAGTCGATCGTCGCGCCGACTCCCATCATGATCTTGATCCCGGGCATGGCGCTGCGGTAACGATCCATCCAGATCTCCTGCTTCGGCGCGCCCAGGCCGACGATCAGCACCGTCGCTCCCGAGGCATTGATCAGGCGCAGGACGGCGGCAATCTCGGCGTCGTCGGTGACGAACCTCATCGATGGCCCATGCGCGCCGACGACGATCTCGCGGCCGGCGCGCGCGTTGATGCGCTCCATGGCCTTTTGCGCCACTCCCGGTCCCGCCCCGAGGAGGAAGACCTTGACCGAGGAGTCGTCGCGGTGGTGCTGGCAGAACGTCGGGACGATGTCGGAGCCCGAGACCTTCTCCTTGATCCTCCGGCCGATCCAGCCGAGCGACCAGTAGACGTACTTGCTGTCGGAGGTGATGAAGTCGGCTCTCTCGTAGGCGGCGAAGAATTCCGCGTTGCGCTGCAAGTGGTAGAGATGGTCGGGGTTCAACGTGTGAACCGTGCCCGCTTGCAGCCGCTGCATGAGCTCGGTCATGCTGAGGTCGTCGACCCAGACATTGAGCAGTCGCTTGCGACTCCAGGGGCGCTTGGCGGTCGAGTCGCCCTGGGCATCGGAGATCAAGGGTTTCGGAATCAGGGCTGCGCGTCGGAATGCTGCGGAAGGGGCGCCGTCGCGGCGAACCCGAAGGCCGATTCTACTTTCCGACCCGCGGCGCCGTGCCTTCCCATCGGCGGCGCGACGTATCAGCGCCAAGTGAACTGCGTCGAGCAGCCGATGGTCTTGGCGTCGTACGTGTAGTTGGTTCCACCCGAGACCTCACGGCGCTCATACGCCATGGTGCAGGCGGCACCCCAATTGCGCGTGATCTCGTAGTTGGCCCCCAGCGAATAGGTGTTCGCGATGTCGATCACATCCGGTGCCGCTGCGCCGCCCCCGGCGATCAGGTTGATCTGGTGCGCGCGGTAGTACCGGGCGCTCGCGAAGGTGGAGATCTTGGCCGTGGCCGCGTAATTCGCGCTGATGCCCGCCGAGGCCGTGATCTGGTTGTTCTGGAAGACGCCGACGACCGGCGTGAACGCGATGCCGGTGGCGGTCGGCGTGAACGCGAAGGTGTTGTAGGTCGTCGAGTTGAAGCCAGCATCCCGAGCCGCGTCGACCCGCAACGACGTCTTGCTGGTCACCTGCCATGAGACGCCCAAGGCGCCGGTCCAGCCGGAGAGATCGGTCCCGCCGGCAGAATTCTCCTGGCGCGTGTAGCTGAGGCGCAGGTTCGTGACGATCTGTCCGGTGACGTCGTAGTCGGCGAAGAGATCGACATACTGGCCGTTCAGACGCGTCGACTGGACCTGACCTGTGGCCGGATCCACGAAGGCGTTTGGCGAGCGGGTGGCGTCGGCGCGGACGCCGATGCCGACCCGGAACGGCCCACCGCCGTGATAGAAGAGGCCGACGTTGGCGCTGCTCTTGTTGAACTCCGACCCGACGTACTGGGGCGACGAATAGCCGACGTTCGAGTAGCTGGCTCCGCCCTCGAGCGTGAGCAGCGAGGGCCCGCCCCAGCGAATGAGCGCTTCGATCGTTTGGGTGTCCGCGATGTTTTGTGCCGTCAGGGGGGTGCTGCCGCCCGCCGGCGCCGACGACAGGCCGCGGTTGAAGTTGCCGCTGACGCGGCCGGACAGATGCTCGATCGTTTCCCAGTCGACGCCCACAAAGGCGCTGTAGCTCACATTGTTGAGGTTGGTCTCGTCCTGGTATCGATTGCCCGAGACGACCGCGCGCCCGAAGAGACGCTGGCGGCCGAGCAGCTGGTCGAAGCCGCCCAGAAGGCTGGTCGATGAGAAGGTGTCGCCGGGTCCGTCAGGAACCCGGTACACGTTCGAGTCGTGCGTGAAGGCCTGACTGACGCCGATGTAGTAAGGGTTCGGATCCGAGGGACCGCCGAGCGTGCCGCCTGTCGACGCGCCCGACCCGCTGGGGCCACCCATGGGCGACCCCGGGCTGCCGCTTGGCGCGCCTGCTCCGCCACTCGGCGCGCCCGGGCCGCCGCTCGGCGCGCCGCCGCTGGGCGGCGCGGTCTGGGCGCTGGCGGCGGCGCAGGCGAGCGCGAGGCTCAGCGCAGTCGCCGCGGCGCTGATCGGATGGAGCAGAACTCGGCGGCCATGTTTCATGTTCGGTGTCCCTCGGGCGCTTCTACGCAAGCTGGCGGTCTCAGTAGGCCTGGCGATCGAAGAAAAGCACGCGGATCGTGCTCACGATGATCTTCAGGTCCAGCCCCAACGACCAGTTGCGCAAATATTCCAGATCGTATTCGACCCTCATCCTCATCTTCTCCACGGTATCGGTCTCGCCGCGCTGGCCGTTCACCTGGGCCCAGCCGGTGATGCCCGGCTTGACCTTGTGGCGGACCATGTACGCCTTGATGATCTGCCGGTACTCCTCGTTGTGCGTCACCGCGTGGGGCCGCGGCCCGACGATGCTCATCGTTCCCGCCATGACGTTGAAGAACTGCGGCAGCTCGTCGAACGACGTCCGGCGCAGGAAAGCGCCGAAGGGCGTCACGCGGGGGTCGTTGCGGGTCGCCTGGCGGACGACTTCGCCGTCTTCCATGGTGCGCATCGAGCGGAACTTGTAGACGACGATCTCGTGGCCGTCCAGGCCGTTGCGCCGCTGCTTGAACAGCACCGGCCCGGGCGAGCCGAGCTTGACGCCGATCGCGATCGCCAGCAGCAAGGGCGAGATGAGGACGATGATGACGCTGGCGATGATGATGTCGCTGATCCGCTTCACCAGCTGGTTCGTCCCCGTGAACGGCGTCTCGCAGATGCCGACCACGGGCACGCCGTTCATGTCTTGCAGCCGCCCCTGGATGATGCTGATGCCGAACACGTCGGGAACGAAGAAGAGCGATGCCGTCGTGTCTTGCAGCTGCTCCAGCAACTCGACGATGCGGGGCTGCGAGCCGAGCGGCAAGGTGATGTAGACCTCGCGAATGCGATGCTGGGTGGTGAAGGCCGCCACGTCCGAAAGCTTGCCGAGAACATCGGTCTTGGCCTGGCTGTCGATGCGACCGTCGGTGCGGTCGTCGAAGAAGCCGACGAATTCGACGCCGGCGTCATCGCCGCCCTGAAGTGCGCGAGCCACCTTCACGCCCAGGGCGCTGGCGCCGACGACGACGGCCGTCCGGCGCGACTCCGGTCGCGCCGCCCGGCGCCGGACGACGGTTCGTCCCAGCCACGTCGCCAGCCACTGCAGGACGGGCGTGGCCGCCGCCCAGGCGAGCAGGACGTCGTTCTCGAAGTAGTGGAAGCTGCGCGTCGCGTACGCGCACAGCGCCAGGATCGACAGCAGCACCAGCCAGGAGGAGGCGATGTCGACGGCAGCGCCGAGCAGCGGCTCGCGGAAGCGGTCGCGGCCCGGGAAAGTGAGAGCGAAGACGAGCAGGCAAAGGGTCAGCGCGGGTCGGTCCATGACCTCGCCGGCCGTCAGGGTGGCGATGTTGAAGGTGAGCACGGTGATGCCCGGCTCGAGGAAGGCGGCGATCAGCGACTGCACCGACTGGGGCGCGCTGAAGAAGGTTCTCTTGTGGGGATCGTCGAACATCAGCAGAGCTGCGGGCGCAGCCCGGGATTGGAGCAGCGGGCCGCCTGCCTGGGCGGCCAAGGTCGAGGTTCTACACGGGTTTTCGAGGTGGCGTTAGACCCCGAACGGGGTCAGACCCGTCCGACGGGTTGCCGCTTTCCGGCGCCGCGGGACGGGCCCGCGCCGGGTCAGCCGGCGTGCGCCTGGGCGCGGCGGCCGCGCCCGAACAGTCCCAGCCGCTGTGCCTCGAGGGCTGCTTCGGCACGCGAACTCACGTTGAGCTTGCGGTAGATCTGCTTGACATAGTCCGAAATCGTGTGGCGGGAAAGATTGAGCTGGACGGCGATCTCGGGCAGGGTGTAGCCCTTGGCGACGCGCAGGAGCACCTCGTTCTCGCGATCGGTCAGGACGACGTGGGGGACGTTGCGCGGCCGCTCGCGTGCCGACGAGCGCGATGCGAAGTGCGCCATGACGCGGCGTGCGATCGCAGGGGACAAGGGCGGCTCGCCCTGGCTCATGCGCCGGAACTGGTCGACGATCACGGCTTCCGACTGGTCTTTCAGGACGTAGCCGAAGGCGCCGGCCTGGAGCGCGGGGAAAAGGTGATCGTCGTCGTCATGGATGGTGACGACCACCGCCTGCGCCTTCGGCTGGGCTTCGCGCAGCGCGACGACGACGTCGACGCCCGACCCGTCGGGCAGGCCGAGGTCGATCAGGGCGACGTCGATCTGCTCCTTGGCGATGATCGCCAGGGCGGCGT
>Ga0207683_10001222_pt1 | contig 23313 bp, 21 predicted proteins | sample KBSM73metaG_FD_184333 | JGI IMG/M metagenome (GOLD analysis project Ga0207683, IMG submission 184333) | Miscanthus rhizosphere microbial communities from Kellogg Biological Station, Michigan, USA - KBS M7-3 metaG (SPAdes) (version 2) | ecosystem: Host-associated > Plants > Roots > Rhizosphere >... | reverse complement strand
GTATCCTTTCGCCCGACGCTTGTTCGGGCGACTTGTTGAAGCACTGAGCGCTAGCTTTGATGTTTCGAACCATCCTGTTTCCTCAAATTCGAATGAAGATTCTGTGCAAGATTGCTCACTTGACCTGATTGTCCACAGGCTTTGTTTGCGGCACGCACCGGAGTCAATCGAGTGCATCGCCCGGCGGCGTCCCAATGATTTCTTTGGGCGGCCCATTGGGCGCTTGGCATGCAAACACAATAGCGGGATCAATGCTGTGGTGACAGCTGATGTCTGCTATTGGCCCTTAGTGGACATTCCTATTTGCACCGCGAATGTCCGCTTTGGTCCCGCATATACGGGGCCAACTGCTGCGACCAACATCGCGGCGGCTGCAAAACGACGGGACCGGTTCGGTCTTGCGATTTCACGCCAAAGTTTTGTTGAGGACGGCGTATTTCCACGCTGATGTCGGCTTTTGTGGAGGCAGGAAATTAACCAACAGCGATACCGTTACGGTGACGGCGACCGTGAGCACTAAGAAAACTCCAAAAGCGACAAGCACGCGGCGCAACCATGCGCCGGCTTCGCGGCTTCGACACTCGGCTGAAGCGGTCACCTACAACACCCGTTTCATCGAGTTCACGCTGCAGCTTTTGCCGTATCGAGGACCGCGTCGAAGACGCCGTCTTGCACCATCATCTCAAACAGGTCGCTGGCAAGTTTGGCTTCGTTTACGCTGAGAGCTTTCGCGTGTTCGCGCAACAGTGCCTTGGTCCTTGGTGAGAGCAGCTTTATTGCGTGTGCGTTGGTCATGCCAATTTTACAGCACGACTGCACCGGCCCGGTCTTGTGATTTCATGCCAAAATGTTGTTGAAGGGCGTATTTCCACGCTGATGTCGGCTTTTGTGGGGGCAGGAAATTAACCAGCAGCGATACCATCACGAACCGCGTGCTTGTCTGCTTTGGATGCGCACCTGATTGCAAGCTACGTGCAAGCGGTGTGAACGGAAGGCCGCTAGACGCTATGAAACTTTCATCAAATATTCGCCGGGCATTCCAATAGACGATAGCGGCATAAAACACGGGCCTAGTCATCCGGTCTAATTGGCTGGTGACGCCGGTCCACAGCGGTTGGAAGTGTGTGAAAAATTGGCGCTCCCTAGGGGACTCGAACCCCTGTTTTCGCCGTGAGAGGGCGACGTCCTGGGCCGCTAGACGAAGGGAGCGTCAGACCCACGAAATAGCCTTGATCTGCCTGCGCTGCAAGCGTGCCGCCAAGGTTCTTGCGGGAATTACCGCGTCATTCCACGCTGCACCATCCGCAGGGAGCACGACGCATGATCGATAACATCGCCAGCCTGGTGAACAGCGATGCCAGGCTCGTTAATCGTGGCCGCTTCGTCGACACCACCTTCATGATTGCCATAGATGACGCCCACACATTGCTGCGTGTGCAGGATGGCCGCGTGACCGAGGTCGCGCAGGGGCCGTTCATCACACCCAACTACAGTTTTTGCCTGCGGGCCTCGCGGAGTGTCTGGGAGAAATTCTGGCAGCCACTGCCGCCACGCGGTTACACCGATATTTTCGCACTGGTGAAGCAGAAACACATGCAGGTCGAAGGCGACCTGCATCCATTCATGGCCAACCTGCTCTATTTCAAAGACGTCATCGCTGCCCCGCGACGGGAGGGCAAACGATGACCCCACACTACGAAACAATTACCGGCCGCTATCTGCGCTGCGATCTGCTGGGACAACCGCATCGCCTGTATGTTGAGGAGGCCGGACAGGGCATTCCGATGCTCTGCATGCATACGGCGGGCGCCGACACCCGCCAGTATCGAGGCTTGCTCAACGACAAGCGCATCACGAACAACTTCCGTGTGATCACTTTCGACATGCCATGGCATGGCAAGACTTCGCCGCCTGCTGGCTGGCAAGACCGCGAATATCAGCTGACTGCGCCCGATTACGTGCGTCTGATCCTTGACGTTATTGACGCTCTCGAGCTTGAGAAACCCATTGTGATGGGCTGCTCGATCGGCGGCCGCATTGTGCTGCATCTCGCGCATCAGCATCCGGACCGCTTTCGCGCATTGATAGGATTGGAGTCGGCGCCCTACGCAGAGGCTTACTATGATCTGTCCTGGCTCAACCGACCCGACGTGCACGGCGGAATGGTCTGCGCCGGCGTAATCTCCGGCCTGATCGCGCCGACTGTAGCTGCACCTGAACGCTGGGAAACGCTATGGCACTACATGCAGAGCGGCCCGGGCGTGTTTAAAGGCGACCTCTATTTCTACACGACTCCCGATGGCGACATCCGGGACAGGCTCGATCAGATCGACGTCAAACGTTGCCCGCTGTTCCTGCTGACAGGCGAATATGACTATTCCTGCACAGCCGAGGCAATGCTCGACATTGCCAAACGCACGGGCGCACCAGCCACAATCATGAAAGGACTGGGCCATTTCCCGATGAGCGAGGACTCTGAAAAATTTGTCACGTACCTGCTTCCCGTCTTGGAGAAAATTCGTGCGCTGTAACGTGCAATTCACTGTCCCAGCCGAACCCGTCCAAGTGGCCTGAGGGTGTTCAACTCGAAACTGAGCAGCTCGATTGCGCCGTTGACCTCGACGGTAAGGACAAGACGCCCCTCTCCGATCGCACTCGATAGCACCTTGGTCCCGGCGGGCAGAGTGGCAGAAACGGATTGTAGAGCCTGCGCCCTTTCCTCGCCCCGGAAAACACGGTAGCCGATGACCGCGATAACGGCGGCAACGGCGATGAAGGTGGTCATGGTTGCAATCATCAAGAGCCGGCGCACTTTGGCGACGACACGCGCCGCTTCCGGATCGAGAGGTTTTTCGGCGTCGCCAGACATTGCTTGAGCCATGCGAGATGATTCAACCGAGACGGTCACGATCGGTGCCGATGAAGCCGGCCTGAGGCTCGATCGCGTGCTTGCCGCGCATCTCGCGCAGTTATCGCGTTCGCGCCTGAAGGCATTGATCGTCGCTGGCCACGTCACGATCGCCGGACGCACGATCCGCGATCCGGCGGCAGCGGTCAAATCGGGAGATATGGTGAAGGTCTCGCTCCCGCCACCCGAACCCGCGGTGCCGCAAGGCGAAGAGATTCCGCTCACTATTGTCTACGAAGACGATGCGATCATTGTCATCGACAAGCCGAAGGATCTGGTCGTCCACCCGGCCGCCGGCCACGCGAGCGGCACTTTGGTCAATGCGCTGATTGCCCATTGCGGCGACAGCCTGTCGGGCATTGGCGGGGTCAAGCGGCCTGGAATTGTTCACCGCCTCGACAAGGACACGACCGGCCTCATGATTGTGGCGAAGACCGACAAGGCACACCGCGCACTGGCGAAGCAATTCGCCGAAAAAGGCGAAGGCCCGCTCCGGCGCGGCTATCTCGCAGTCGTCTGGGGCGCACCTGGAAAGCCGAAAGGCACGATTGACGCTCCGCTCGGCCGCCACCCGCAAGCGCGTGACAAACAGGCGGTCCGCAGCAACGGGCGTGCGGCCGTCACCCATTGGCAGGTGCTTGAGCGTTTCACCCCGCCCGGCGCCAAGACCCCGGGCGCCAGCCTGCTCGCCTGCACCCTGGAGACCGGGCGCACCCACCAGATCCGCGTGCATCTGGCGCATTTGGGGCATCCAATCCTCGGGGACGCCACATACGGCACCGGATTCAGGACCAAGGCGAGCCTGCTTGCTCCAAAGGCCCGCGACGCCCTGTCAGCCCTTGGCAGACAGGCTTTGCATGCTTATCTGCTGGCTATTGAGCACCCCGAAACCGGCAAAGTCCTGGAGTTCCAATCGGAACTGCCGGGCGATTTGCGTCGTTTACGAGATGCCCTGCGCGCGGAAAGCCCGTGAGGCAGGGTCACGAGCCGCGGAAATAGACCAGCCGCATCAAAGGCTTGGGCGTTAACTGCGCGTCACAGTGACGTGACGGGCGCAAGCCTATCTTTCGCCCGGTCAAGCCGGTATGCTGCAGTTGCGATCGAGGGACTTCGCGGTCGCAACATCAAATGTGCCGTCGGCTCGGGGAGCGGCGGCGACAACCCGCCTGCCGATCAAACGGGGGCATGTAAGGAGGGCGCTGTCATGGCCCGCACCGCCGCATTGCCGGCACTCAAGGCCGAATCCGGCCTTTCACACTATCTCGATGAAATCCGTCGGTTCCCTATGCTGGAACCGCAGGAAGAATACATGCTGGCGCGCAGCTGGCGTGAGCACGGCGATCGCGAAGCCGCGCACAAGCTCGTCACCAGCCATCTTCGCCTCGTCGCCAAGATCGCCATGGGCTATCGCGGCTATGGCCTGCCGATTTCCGAGGTGGTCTCGGAAGGCAATGTCGGCCTGATGCAGGCGGTCAAACGCTTCGAGCCCGAGAAGGGGTTCCGCCTCGCCACCTATGCGATGTGGTGGATCAAGGCGGCCATCCAGGAATACATCCTGCGCTCGTGGTCGCTGGTCAAAATGGGCACGACCGCGAACCAGAAGAAGCTTTTCTTCAACCTGCGCAAAGCGAAGAGCAAGATCTCGGCGCTTGAAGAAGGCGACATGCGGCCCGACCAGGTCCAGCTCATCGCGAAGCGGCTCGGGGTCACCGAGCAGGACGTCATCGACATGAACCGCCGCCTTGGCGGCGATGCATCGCTCAATGCGCCAATCCGCGACGACGGCGAGAGCGGCGAATGGCAGGACTGGCTGGTGGACAATGCGCCTAGCCAGGAACGCACCCTTGCCGAGAGCGAGGAGAGCGATAATCGGCACAAGGCTCTCGTGTCAGCGCTCGATGTGCTCAACGAACGTGAGCGGCGCATTTTCGAGGCGCGGCGGCTTGCCGATGACCCGATCACGCTCGAGGAACTCGCCGTCGAGTTCAATGTCTCGCGCGAACGCGTGCGCCAGATCGAGGTGCGCGCTTTTGAGAAAGTGCAAAAGGCAGTGAAGAGCCAGATGGCCACGCTGGAGAGGCCGGCTGAAGCGCCGGCCGTCACGGCGCACTAAGCGTCTTCACCAAATGCAAAAAATGGCCGGGCCCTGCCCGGCCATTCTGTTTTAGCTGCCATTGACAAACAATCTATTGCCCCCACGCCCGGAAGGCTTCCTCGAAGGCGCGCGTGCCTGGCGTTCCCTTCTCCAGTGCGAGGATCGCACGCTTGCCGCTGGTGTACACCAGCGGGATGTCAAACCAGCCCCGCTCCTTCAGCAGCTGTATATTGCGTTGCACGTCGACATCGACCGCCGAGAGACCGATTAGAAAATATCCGTTGGTGACTTTGACCGCGAGACCGGCAAGCGGAACGCCGCGCGCCTGTTCGTCCTGTTTCATCAGAACGCCGGGTACGTTGTTGATGCCACCTTCCGGAAAATCAGCCGGCAGCGTGAACATGATCTCAATCGTATGGCTCGCGGGCAGTGCCTTGTCGGTGTTGCGCCGGAGCGACCATGTCATGCGCAGCTTGCGCTCCGGTATCTCGATGTCAGCGCGAATAGCCAGTTCCGGGGCAAGACCCGGCCCCGGCGATATCGTCTCGGTGCGCCAAAGCGCCGAGCCGACATAGCGCTTACCCTGCGGATCGCTGGCATCCTCGTCATACAGCACCACTTTCTGCGCCACGGCAGCGGCGGGTGCGTTCGCCGTATTGGGCGCCGTCGTGCCCGACTGCCCGATACGATCGGCAATTTTCGGGCGAACCGCCGGCTGGGACGTATCTTTCGGTTTCTGCGCAGGCTGTGAACGGAATTGCGCCACCATTGTCCCGATGGTGTGGCGTTGCCAGTAGATGGCGCCGGCAATGCCCGCCACCACCAGCAAAATCATGGCGACCTTGATTAACCCCACATAGGACCGTGCGGGACGCGTATAGGTATCGTCATCATCATCGAAAGCGGGACGCGATGACGGCGCTGCGCGCGGCGTGGGCGGCGGCGCCTCATCGGCAAGGGTCGGCTCGGTAACGGGTGCCGACCCGGTCGAAATGTGCGGCTCGATGCGCGGGGGCTCAACGGGCATCGCCTCATAGGTTGCGTGGGCGGCACGTTTGGCCTCCGCCGACGCAACGCCGAGGCCCTCGGCCTCGGCGACGGTCTCGCGGAAATCACGCAAGCCACGATCGCGCAGCGAAGGCTCTTCGGGCTCTGGAGCGTCGGCGCGCACGCGCCTCGCCGTTTCCGCTTCGACCTTGCGGATCGCTTCTTCAAGCGCCAGCCGCTCGCGCGTGATGTCGGATTCCTCAAGCGCCGGCTGGACACCGCGCAGCTGATTGACGAGCGCCACGCGCGCGCGGTCGTACAGGGCGCGCCGGTTCTCGCCTGTATTTTTGTCCAGGCCGCTGACGGCCCGGGCGATTAGAGGATAGTAGTCAGCCATTGCGCCTTATTCGCCGGTGCATGATGGCATCCGGATCGCGATCTCCCCCTAGGACGATCATGCTTGGCCCCGGTTCGTGTCTTTTTTCAGCAATCATAGCTCAAACGGATTCTTCATCAGAATAGTGTCTTCGCGCTCCGGGCTCGTCGATAGGAGCGCGACCGGGCAGCCGACCAGTTCTTCGACGCGCCGGACATATTTGATGGCCTGGGCCGGCAGCTGCGCCCAGGATCGCGCGCGCGCCGTTGGTTCCTTCCAGCCGTCGATCGTTTCATACACCGGCTCCGCCCGCGCCTGCGCCTGTTCGCCGGCAGGAAGATAGTCGATTTCACGGCCATCCAGCCGGTAGCGCACGCAAACCTTGATTTGGTCGAAGCCATCGAGGATGTCGAGCTTGGTGAGCGCGAGGCCGTCAATCCCACAAGTCAGCACAGCCTGCCGCACGAGCACGGCGTCGAACCAGCCGCAGCGGCGGGCGCGCCCGGTCACGGTGCCGAACTCGCGGCCCCGCTCTCCGAGCGTTTTGCCGACCGCGTTGTCCATCTGGTCGGTAGGAAACGGACCAAGCCCGACGCGCGTCGTGTAGGCCTTGCATATACCAAGCACATAGTCGATCGCATTCGGCCCAAGCCCAGAGCCGGTCGCCGCCTGCGCAGCAACCGTGTTCGACGATGTCACATAGGGATATGTGCCATGATCGATATCGAGCAAGGCGCCCTGCGCGCCCTCGAATAGGATGCGCTTACCTTCGCGCCGCTTGCCATCGAGCAGCGACCAGACCGAGTCCATAAACGGCAAAACCTTCGGCGCGATCCCCGCGAGATGGCCATACACCGTCTCCGTCGCAATCTCCGGAAGGCCATGCCCGCGCCGCAGCGCATTATGGTGGGCGAGCAGCCGATCGATCTTGCCGCGCAACGCCGGAAGATCGGCGAGATCCATGAAGCGAATAGCACGGCGGCCCACTTTATCTTCGTAGGCGGGCCCAATTCCCCGCTTCGTGGTGCCGATGCGGGTCGCAGCATCGTCCGCCTCGCGCAGGGCCTCGAGCTCCCGATGCAGCGGGAGGATCAGGATTGCGTTTTCGGCAATGCGCAAACTTTCGGGCGTCACCACGATGCCTTGTTTCTTGAGTTGGGCAATCTCGTCGATCAGGGCCTGAGGATCGATCACCACGCCGTTGCCGATGACCGAAAGTTTTCCCTCTCGAACCACTCCGGACGGCAGCAACGAAAGTTTGTAAGTCGAGCCGTCGATGACCAAAGTGTGGCCGGCATTGTGGCCACCCTGGAAACGGACAACGATATCGGCCTGTTCCGACAACCAGTCGACGATCTTGCCTTTACCTTCGTCGCCCCACTGGGATCCGACAACCACGACATTCGCCATCAGGACCCTTCCCTGCGTCAGCGCCCGGACACTTGAAGCCGGGTGCCACCGGCCAGGTCCACCTTCGGATAAAGGAAGCCTCTGTGGGAGGCAAGCCAAAGTCCGCGGCTCGCACAGCACCCGCCGGACGCAACAACGGCTTGATCTTACGCCCGATTTTCAGAAATGCAGCAGCTTGGCCTGCTGTACCTGCGGCAGTGCGCGCACCTTGGCAAGCACTGCCTCCGGAAGGTCGCCGTCAATCTCAATCAACGCCACCGCGTTGCCGCCCGGCGCGTCGCGCCCGACATGGAACGTGGCGATGTTGATGCCGGCCTCGCCGAGGGTCGAGGAAAACTTTCCGATGAACCCAGGTTTGTCGAGATTGGTGATGTAGATCATCGAAGGCCCGAATTCGGCATCCATCCGGATTCCCTTGATGTTGACGATGCGCGGGCGCCCGTCGGCAAAGACGGTGCCCGAGACGTGCCGCGTCTGCCGCTCGGTTGTCACAGTAACGGTGATAAGACTCTCATAGTCCTCCGGCATTTCGCGCGTCACTTCTTCGATCACGATGCCGCGTTCCTTGGCCACCACCGGCGCAGACACAACATTGACGTCGCCGAGCATCGGCCGCAGCAGGCCGGCAAGCGCGGCTGACGTGAGCGCCTTGGTGTTCATCTGCGCGACCGCCCCTTCATAAGCGAGTTGCACCTTGCTGATGCCGGTTTCGGTGAGCTGTCCGGCGAAGGAGCCGAGTTTCTCGGCCAACGCAATGAACGGCTTGAGCTTGGGTGCCTCTTCGGCACTGATCGACGGGAAGTTAATGGCGTTGGTGATGGCGCCACGCAACAGGTAGTCGGACATCTGCTCGGCGATCTGCAGCGCGACATTCTCCTGTGCTTCGCTCGTCGCCGCGCCAAGATGCGGTGTGCACACGACGTTAGGCAGGTGGAACAGCGGGTTTTCGGTCGCGGGCTCGGTGACAAAAACGTCGAACGCCGCACCGGCCACCTGCCCGCTCTTGAGCGCCTCATAAAGCGCGGCCTCATCTACCAGCCCGCCGCGCGCGCAATTGACGATACGCACGCCTTTCTTCATGTTTTTGATCGCGCCGGCATTGATGATGTTGCGCGTCTTGTCGGTCAGCGGCGTGTGCAGCGTGATGAAGTCCGCGCGCCTGAACAGCTGATCGATCTCGACCTTCTCGACGCCTAAATCATCGGCGCGCTCCTGAGACAGGAATGGATCAAAGGCAACAACCTTCATCCGCAGGCCGGTCGCGCGGTCAGCGACAATCGAGCCGATATTGCCGCAGCCGATCACGCCCAGCGTCTTGCCGAAAATCTCGACGCCCATGAATTTGTTCTTTTCCCATTTTCCGGCACGTGTGGATGCATCCGCCTCCGGGATCTGCCGCGCCAGCGCCAGCATGAGCGATATGGCATGTTCGGCGGTGGTGATTGAATTGCCGAACGGGGTGTTCATGACGATGATGCCGCGCGCGGTTGCCGCCGGAATATCGACATTGTCGACGCCAATGCCGGCGCGGCCGATCACCTTGAGATTCCTGGCCTGCTCGAGGACCTTCGACGTCACCTTGGTCGCGGAGCGGACGGCGAGCCCGTCAAAGTTGCCGACCACGGCGGCGAGCTTTTCCTTGTCCTTGCCGAGCGCCGGCTGAAAATCCACCTCGATGCCGCGATCCCTGAAAATCTGCACGGCTGCGGGCGACAGTGCGTCCGAAATGAGAACCTTTGGCATGACCGGCCTCACGCGGCTTTAGGCAGCGCGGATTTGGCCTCGGCAAAGGCCCACTCGAGCCACGGCGTGAGCGCCTCGAGGTCGCGGCGTTCGACGGTCGCCCCACACCAGATGCGCAATCCCGGCGGGGCGTCCCGGTAGTAGGCGATGTCGTAGGCGACGCCTTCTTTTTCGACGAGGCCGGCCAGCGTCTTTGCAAAGGCGGCCTGATCATCGGCCGACAGGCGCGTGACCGCCGCATCAACGACTTTAAGGCAAACCGACGTGTTCGAGCGGAAGGCTGCATCTTTTGCAAGATGCTCGATCCAGGGCGTCGTCGCGACCCAATCGGCCAGGACTTTTGCGTTGGCGTCGGATCGAGCGATGGTCGCGGACAGGCCTCCGACCGATTTCGCCCACTGCAGGGTGTCCAGGTAGTCCTCGACGCACAGCATCGAGGGCGTGTTGATGGTCTCGCCGGCGAAGACCCCCTCGTTCAGCTTGCCGCTTTTGGCGAGGCGGAAGATTTTCGGCAAGGGCCAAGCCGGTTTGTACGTCTCGAGTCGCTCGACCGCGCGCGGCGACAAGATGAGCATGCCGTGCGCGCCCTCTCCGCCGAGCGCCTTTTGCCAGGAGAACGTTGCGACATCGAGTTTCGGCCAATCGAGACGCTGCGCGAATGCAGCAGACGTCGCGTCACAAATCGTGAGGCCTTTGCGGTTACCGGCAATCCAGTCACCGTTCGGCACGCGCACGCCGGAGGTCGTGCCGTTCCAGGTGAAGACGACGTCGGTTGCGAAATCGATTTTGCCAAGATCGGGCAGTTCGCCGTAAGGCGCCCTGACGACAGTGACGTCCTTTAGCTTGAGCTGCTTCTCGACGTCGGTGATCCAGCCTTCGCCGAACGATTCCCAGGCAAGCATCGTCACCGGCCGCGCGCCCAAGAGCGACCACAACGCTAACTCAACGGCGCCGGTGTCGGACGCGGGCACGATGCCAATCCGGTAGTCGGCCGGCACTTCGAGCAATTCGCGCGTGAGATCGATGGCGCGTTTGAGCTTTGCCTTACCGATCTTGGACCGGTGCGAGCGCCCTAGAACCGCGTCGGTGAGATTTTGGAGGCTCCAGCCTGGGCGCTTGGCGCATGGGCCGGACGAGAAGTGCGGGATTGTCGGCCGCACGCCGGGCTTGGTCGCCGTCATTTATCTATCCTTCCAGATAGGCGCCCCTCGGTGGGGAGGGGTGTCCCACTGGCGGAGATAGGCGACTTGCCCGCCGCGGTCAACTCACGTCGTTTTTGGCCGAGTTCGAGCCCGAACCTGCGGGGTTTGGCCCCTAGAAGCGCGCGCCGGCGCCGATTTTTCCGGTATTGATGTTGGAACGGCTTCCGTTCACCGGTGCGAACGCAACGTATTCCCATTCGGCGCGCAAAAACATCCCGGGCGTGACAGCCCAGTCTATGCCAAGGCCGGCCGCTACGCCGCCGACAATAGCGTTGTCTTTGCCGCTGCTGGCCGATTGGTCGAGAACGTACGGTGCGCCTGGTGCAGGTGGAATCGGCGCGCCCTCCGCGTGCACTGTGACGGTCGTTCCGTATCTGAAGCGGCCGGCCGCGATTCCGACGACCGCATACGGCAGGAAATTACCCCAGGCATAGCCGGCGCGCGCGCGAAACGTTGCGTAGTCAACCAGCTTAAATGTTGACCGGGCATCGATGGTGACGGCGTTGAGGAAATTGTCCGACGTCACGAACTGCCGTGAGATTGAATCGGAGGCTTCGGTCGCACGGTTTGCGTATTTGTAACCGAGATCGACTCCGACCACGAGCTGATCCCATTGCATGTTATAACCAATATAGCCACCGAATACCGGACCGTTCGTCGTATTCGCCGGCAGAGTTGCCCACGTCGACGGCGAGAATTCGGCTTCCTGTATCGTGTTGCGCAGGATAAAGGCGACGAGCGGGCTGGTGCTGTTGCTAAAATCATTTCTCATAGTTGACCAACCGGCTTCGACGCCGAATTGCCATCCGTCCCAGCGGGCATATGTCGGAGGCGCCAGCGAGCCGCGCAACGGCCAATCCGCTGCTCCCGCACGCTCGGTCAGCAATATCGCGAGTACTGCGCACAGGGCACAAACTCGAATACGCGCGACAATCATCATCGTCCCTCACAACTGACGCAGCCGCCCCGGCTACCGTTGAAAAGTACGATGGCACCAAATCGTTAATTGCCGCTTAACCTTAATTCTTAACCACGATCGTTCACACACGGCTTCGCTCCCTGAGCCGAATGCTGCAAACAGGTGAAATTCGCTGTTAGGAAATTGTTTACGTCGGACGTTCGTCAACGATTGTGGCGATCAGGCCGCGGCCTGACTCAGCGCTTCGACGACATCGTCAACCACTGATTCGACCAACGTCCTGTCGTCACCCTCGCCCATGACGCGGATGACAGGTTCGGTGCCTGATGGCCGCACGATCAGTCGGCCGCCGCCACCCAGCTTGCGTTCCGCGCTCGCGATCGCCGAACGCACCTTCGCATTTTCGAGTGGCTTGCCGGTCTGGTACCGCACATTCTTCAGCACCTGCGGCAACGGCTCGAAGCGGTGGCACACCTCCGACACCGGCTTGTCGCCCCGCTTGATCACGGAGAGCACCTGCAGGGCGGCGATGAATCCATCACCCGTCGTCGTGTAGTCGGAGAGAATAATGTGTCCGGATGGCTCGCCACCAATGTTGAAGCCGTTCGCCCGCATGTGTTCGAGCACGTATCGGTCGCCGACCGGCGTGCGTACGAGCTCGATACCAAGACCGCCGAGATACCGCTCCAGGCCGAGATTGGACATCACGGTCGCGACGACGCCCGGACGCTGCAGCCGGTTGTCTTGCTTCCAGCTTTCCGCGATGACCGCGAGCAGCTGGTCGCCGTCAACCACGTGTCCGCGCTCGTCGACGATCAAGACACGATCCGCGTCACCATCGAGCGCAATGCCGATATCGGCGCGCATCTCGCGGACCTTTGCGCAAAGCGCGCGCAGGTCGGTCGACCCGCAATCTTTGTTGATGTTGAAGCCGTCCGGATCGACGCCGATCGGAATGACGTCCGCACCCATTTCCCACAGTGCCCCAGGGGCAACGCGATAGGCGGCGCCGTTGGCACAGTCGATGACCACACGCAGGCCTTCGAACGACACGGCCTTGGGCAAGGTCAGCTTGGCGAACTCGATGTAGCGATCCTGCACGCCGTCGATGCGACGGGCACGGCCGAGGTCAGCGCTCTTGGCGAGCTGCTTGCCGAGGTCGGACTCAATCAGGTGCTCGATCTTCTCTTCTGTCTCATCGCTCAGCTTGTAGCCGTCCGGCCCGAACAGCTTGATCCCGTTGTCGTCATAGGGGTTGTGCGAGGCTGAAATCATGACGCCGAGATCGGCCCGCATCGAGCGCGTCAGCATGCCGACCGCCGGTGTCGGGATTGGACCGGTCAGCAGCACGTCCATGCCAACCGAGGTGAACCCGGCCACCAGTGCGGTCTCGATCATGTAGCCGGAGAGTCGGGTATCCTTGCCGATCAAAACGCGGTGCCGGTGATCGCCGTTCTTGAAAATAAGACCGGCGGCCTGTCCGACCTTCAGCGCGAGTTCAGGCGTAATCACGCGATTGGCCCGTCCGCGAATTCCGTCGGTGCCAAAATAGCGGCGACTCATGCAACTTACCCCAGACGCCCAAGCTTTGGTTTGATTGCCCCTGATGCGCCGGATCGACGCGCGGCCAAATTTCTCCAGCCACCGCATATTAATGTCAACGCTGTGAATTTGCTTCAAAAATTGTGAGAGATCATTACCGCGCGCGTTAACCGTTTTTGCCGCGCCGACCCTTGAAAACCGGCTATTTCGCGCCGGGGCGCCGCTGTGCTACCTCATTATTACCGCTGGCAAACCCCCAAAGAACCACTCGCATGAAGAATATCGCCTGCATTGAGGATCTCCGTGCGCTTGCACGGCGTAAGGTTCCAAGAGCTTTTTTCGAATATGTCGATGGCGGCTCCTACAATGAGGAAACGCTGCGGGCGAACCGGGCCGAGCTTGAACCCATCAAACTACGCCAGCGCGTGATGGTCGATGTCTCGGAGCGCAGCCTTGCCACCAGCATCATCGGCCATAAAGTCAGCGCACCATTCGCGCTCGCGCCGATCGGCCTGTGCGGCATGCAGTATGGCGACGGCGAGATCCTGTCTGCGCAGGCAGCAGAAGAGGCGGGGCTTCCTTTCATCCTGTCCACGATGTCGATCAATTCGATCGAACAGGTGGCCGAAGCGACGACGAAGCCATTCTGGTTTCAGCTCTACGTCATTCGCGATCGCGGTTTTTCCAAGGACATTTTATCGCGCGCGGCCAAGGCCGGGTGCAGCGCCTTGGTGCTTACCGTGGACCTGCAGGTTCTTGGCCAACGCCATCGTGACATCCGCAACGGCATGACCGTGCCGCCGCAAATCCGGCTCAAGAACATCATCGACATGGCGACCAAGCCGGAGTGGGTGTTCAGCATCCTCAAAGGCAAGAGCAAGACGTTCGGCAATCTCGCCGGCCATGTGAAAGGCATGGATGACGTCACGTCGCTCGCGCAGTGGACCAACAGTCAGTTCGATCCCGCGCTCAACTGGAAGGACGTCGACTGGATCAAGAAGATTTGGCCAGGGAAGCTCATCATCAAAGGCATTCTTGATGTCGAGGACGCCAAGACCGCAGTGAAGCTCGGCGCCGATGCGATCGTCGTCTCCAACCATGGCGGCCGGCAGCTCGACGGCGCACCGTCGTCGATCTCGGCGCTGCCGGCGATTGCGCAAGCGGTCGGATCGGACACCGAAGTGCTGTTCGACGGCGGCATCCGCACCGGGTCCGACATGCTGCGCGCTCTGGCGCTCGGGGCGCGCGCCTGCCTGATCGGTCGTGCCTATATTTACGGTCTCGGGGCCGGCGGCAAGACGGGGGTCGCCAAGGCGATCGACATCCTGAAGAAGGAGCTCAGCGTCGCCATGGCGCTGACCGGCACAACACGGGTCAGCGACATCGGACCGCAGGTGCTTGTCGGCGGCGAAGGACGAAAGAAACCCGCACGCGCCCGCAAATCCTGACTCAATCTTCCTTCAATCCGTAAGCCAACGCGTTGCCGGTGGCGCCGTAATATTTGAACGGCAGGAACTTGCCGGTCATACCGATTTTGACTCGATCGCCCTTCGGATCCGGCTGGCGGTCGATCGTCATGTCGAAGTCGATAGCCGACATGATGCCATCACCGAATTCCTCCTCGATCAACGCTTTCCACGCCGGCCCGTTGACCATCACCAGTTCGTAGAAGCGGTAGATCAGAGGATCGGTTGGCGGCATCGGCGTAGCCGTGCCACGCATTGGAACCTCGTTGAGCAACGCCTGCTCATTTTTCGTGAGGCCAAACAACTTGGCCGCGGCGGCAGCCATCGGCTTGGTCATCTTTTGCTGACCAAGCACGCCGCCTGTAATCATGACCGGAGACATGCCTCCGATCTGTTCACAGACGTATTTCCACGTCCAACCTTTCTCGCGCTTGATGTCGAGAAGCTTTTCAGTGAGATCGGCGCGGTTCATGATTTTTCCTCCTTACAAGGGTCTAGCTCGCGGCCGCGTGATCACGTGGCCTAGTTGTTGATTTCTGCGCAGCAGCAATACTCGGCTCCGGAAGGCCCGGCCGCACTATCGGCACATGGCGAGGATCGTAATCGTCGCCTATGTCCTTGATGAAGGTCCGGCTTCGACTCACCAGGAAATCGATGATGTGATTACGCGTGGCGTAGTAGAGCGGATGTTTGTGAAAATCATTTCGCGCGCGCTCGCGCGGAAGGGGATTCTCCACGATCTCTGCCAGTACCGCCCCGGGACCGTTTGTCATCAACACAACCTTGTCGGCGAGGTAAATTGCCTCGTCCACATCGTGAGTGATCATGAACACGGTTTGTCCGGTTTCCTGACAGATACGACGGACCTCATCCTGCAGGGTGCCGCGGGTAAGCGCGTCGAGTGCGGAAAACGGCTCGTCCATCAACATGATTTTTGGCTCGATCGACAGTGCGCGGGCGATGCCGACGCGTTGCTTCATTCCTCCCGACAACTCCGAAGGACGCTTGTGCTCGGCGCCCGTGAGCCCGACCAGGTCGATGAATTTTTGCGCGTGCGCGGCGACTTTTGCTTTGTCCCAGTCACGCCATTTCGACGATACAGCATAGGTCACATTGCCCAGCACGGTCCGCCAGGGCAGCAGCGCGTGGCTCTGGAAGATGACCGCGCGATCAAGACTCGGGCCTTCAATCGCCTGACCGTCGACGATGACTGCACCGCTTGAGGGCGCATCGAGTCCCGCCAGAATATTGAGTACCGTCGTTTTTCCGCACCCCGAATGCCCGATGATGCAGGCAAATTCGCCACGACTCATCGACAGCCAAGCATTCTCGAAAACCGTGGTCGCGCTACCGCCAGGCGCCGGAAAGCGCCGCGCGATACCTTCGATTGAAATGAAGTGATCGGACATGCTCACTCCGGAAACGTGACCAACCGGGTGAGGCGCGCAAGAATAAGATCAAGCAGCATGCCGACGAAGCCGATAACCAGGATCGCGGTGATGACATTCGTGATCGACAAGTTATTCCACTCGTTCCAGACGAAATAGCCGATGCCGGTGCCGCCGACGAGCATCTCGGCGGCAACGATCACCAGCCAGGCGATGCCGATGGAGATGCGCATTCCGGTGAGGATCGTCGGGGCTGCAGCGGGCAGGATGATGGTGAATGCCCGGCGGAAGGTGCCGACTTCCAGCGTCTTTGCGACATTGAGCCACTCCTGCCTGACCGAGGCAACGCCGAACGCCGTGTTGATCAAGGTCGGCCACAGCGAGCAGATGAAGATCACGAAAATCGACGAAAGGCTCGAATCCTTGATCGTGTAGAGCGCGAGTGGCATCCAGGCGAGCGGCGAAATCGGTTTGAGCACTTGGATGAACGGATCAAGTGCCTTGCTCATCAAAGGCGACATGCCGATCAGAAACCCGGCCGGCACCGCAACCGCAATCGCCAGCAAATAGCCGGCAAACACGCGAGCGATCGAAAAGGCGAGCTGGATACCGACACCCTTGTCGTTTGGGCCATTGTCGTAAAACGGCCGGCGCAGGTGCTCCCACAGTTTCACCCCGACATCGGCCGGGCCGGGCATTGCCGACTTTCCCTGCGTCGCAGTTGCGCCCATGAGCTTGGCGTATTCCGGATCCATGCGTTGCGCGACATCGGAGCCTCGCGTGGCGAGGTGCCACGCGACAAGGAAACTAAATAACAGCGCGAGAGAAACGACGGCCGCGCGCCCGGTCAGCGACGCCGTCTTCATTCAGGCCGCCTTCTTGATCTTGAAGCTCTTGATGTATTCCTCGGGCTTGCCGGGATCGAAGGTCTTGCCCATGACGACGAAGGTCTTCGAGGTCGCCGCTGGCGGGGTGAGCCCGACCTCTTTCATCAGTTTGGCGGTGTCAGTGGCGAGGTATACCTCCTGCGCCACTTTGGCATAGTCGACCTCGCCCTTGATCTGACCCCAGCGCTTCATCTGCGTCATGATCCAGACCGCAAAGGATTGCCAGGGGAATGGATCAAAGTCGACCCGATTGGGCACGCGCTGCACCGTGCCGAGACCGTCGGCGAACGTGCCGGTGAGCACCTGTTCGATCACGGTGACGGGCTGGTTGAGGTAGTTGGCCGGCGCGATCGCTTCGGCGATCTGCTTGCGGTTCTCCGGCTTGGTGGCAAAGGCGGTGGCGTCGATGATTGCCTTGAGCAGCGCCGCGTATGTGTTGGGCGATCCGGTCACGAACTCCTTGGATGCTGAAAACACGCAACAAGGATGCCCTTCCCAGATTTGTTTCGACAATACGTGAATAAAGCCGACGCCGTCATACACCGCACGCTGGTTCATCGGATCGGGGCCGAGATAACCGTCGAGATTTTCGGCACGCAGGTTGGCGACCATTTCAGCCGGCGGCACCGCGCGGATCTGAACATCCTGATCGGGATCGATCCCGTGCTCCGCGAGATAATAGCGCAGCAGGTAGTTGTGCATCGAATAGTCGAAGGGTACCGCGAACTTGAAGCCCTTCCACGACTTCGGATCGCGCCTGTCCTTGTGCTTGATCGCGAGTGTGATGGCCTGGCCGTTGATGTTTTCGATTGCCGGCGCGGTGTAGGCAATCGGCTGCGAGCCGGCGCCGAGCGTAATTGCAAGCGGCATCGGCGAGAGCATGTGTGCGGCGTCGTATTCCTTGTTGAGCGTCTTGTCGCGAATGACGGCCCAACCCGCAGTCTTGATCACCTCAACGTTGAGGCCGTGCTTGGCGTAGAAGCCCATCGGTTGCGCCATGATGATCGGCGTGCCGCAGGTGATGGGGATGAAGCCAACCTTCAGGTCCTTCTTTTCGATGGCGCCGCCGCTGGCAAAGACTTCCGTCGCGGTCTTCAGCGGGAAGAATTGCGACAATGCGGCGAGCGCCGTGGAAGCGCCAAGTGACTGCAGAAAGGCCCGGCGTCCGATGTCCTTTGGGAAAAGCGCGCGCAGCACCGCCGAAGCGACCACAGTCTCGTAGCGTTTGTCGTCGCTTTCGACCGGGAGACATCGCAGTTGCGCGGTGTGCTGTTCATGTTCGGCCTGGCTGATATGACGGCCGCACGAGCACCCGCTGCTGTTCAAAAAACGCGACGGATCAAAAGGGTTATCGAATGTAGACATGGCACACCCCCTGCTTCACCGGTTTGGTCCGGCGATTTGCCGCCTGATCTGCAAGCCACGTGCCAGAGCAAATGCTGATTTGTGCGGCATTTTGCACGTCAAAATGGCCCCGATTCCGGGCCGAAGCGCGATTCGAAGGCGCGCCGACTGCCCGAAACTTGAGCAGCCGCCCTAAAGTTCGGCATGCTCGCCAACGGTGCAGCGCGTAGGGTGAAGATGATGACGGCTGAGGTATTTGTTGGGAAAGAGAACGGAACGCGCCTACAGCCACACCCACTACGCGCGGCCATTCTCGGAGAGGTTCACGCGCGCCCCTTCACGCCGATCGACACGCCCCGACGTGTCCTGCATTTTGCCTTCGAAACCACCGGCAATGCCGCTAAACGAGACCGTGCTGCCCTTGCCGATTTCTGCGCCCGCCGCGAGCTCGAGCAGCTGAAGCCTTCAGCCAAGCAGCATCGCGTGGTTGTTGGCGGCGTCTTGCTGCGCTGGGAGCAGCATTCGGAATTCACCACTTATACCTGGGAGCTGCCGTCGCCGGACACGACCCCGTTCCAACCTGGCGCAGCGTCGCTGGCGGCGCCCATGGCCACCTTGCCACAACCGGGACCGGTGCTGGTGGCGCTGGATTTGCACCTTTTGGCGGAGAAAAAGAAAAAGCTGCCGATCACAAAGCTGTTCGATCGCGCCAGCCTGGCTGTTGCTGAAAATTCCGATGGCCTTGCCTTGTTCGCCACCGACTTCCAGGCCGATGCGGCAGGATTTGTGCGCATCCTCGTGCTCGACCGCGGCTTGGGAAGCGAACGCGCCGGGGCCGTTGTCCAGCGCATCATCGAGCTGGAGACATACAGGACGTTGGCGCTGCTCGGTCTACCGGAAGCGCAGCGGTTGCTGCCTTCAATCAACCGGATCGAAAAGCGGCTCGGTGAAGTGACCGAGGAAATGCGCGGCACTGACAAGCTCATCGATAACAACCGCCTGCTCGACGAATTGACGGCGTTGGCCTCCGAACTCGAGGCCGGTGCGGCTGCCAGTCTGTTCCGCTTCGGCGCCAGCCGCGCCTATAACGAGATTGTCCAGCTGCGCTTGCAGACCATCGGCGAGCGCAAGGTCGAAGGCCTGCCAACCTGGTCTTCGTTCCTGGCCCGGCGCATGGCGCCGGCTATGCGCACCTGCATCACCACCGAGGAACGTCAAACGAATTTATCCGAAAAATTGGCACGCGCCGCCAATCTGCTGCGCACCCGAGTCGATGTGGAACTGGAGCGTCAGAACCGCGACCTGTTGCGCTCCATGAACGAACGCACGCGACTGCAGTTACGGCTGCAGGCAACAGTCGAGGGCCTCTCTGTCGCGGCGATCAGTTATTACGTGGTCGGGCTGTTCGTATATCTCGTCAAGGGAGCCCACGATGAGGGCCTGCCGGTCGACGTCTCACTCGCCACTGCGCTGTTCGTGCCAGCCGCCGTTCTTGTTATCTGGTGGGTCGTGCGTCGTGTGAGGCGGAGGCATATTGCGGATACGGAATAAAGTTGCGCGGGTCGTCGAAAATCTGTTTCGCCCTGCTCTTTCATCCGATCCGGCGAGGATATATTTTCCCGTTCATGTCGGATGCCGCGCACGCATTGACGCAGCAGTTTCTTGCCTGGGTGGCGGAGGCGCCGCGCAGTTATGCCGAAGCCGATGCCTGGCGCCGGAGTTGCCCGCATCTCTCGATCTGGGAAGACGCCATCTCCGACGGACTGGTGCAGTTCGAGAACGGCAGCAGCATGAAGGAATCGCGGATCGTGCTGACCGCGCGCGGACGCAGACAACTGGGCGGCAGTTGAACGGCCTCTAGGCGTGGGGTTTGTTGACCTCCGCGGCACCCTCTCCCTTGCGCCTTGACCTCCTCGGATCGTTGGAGGACACTAGAACAAACCAAGAACATTAAAGCCGGACGGGCCAACGCACTGGTCCGAATGTATCTGCGTCTTCAAAGGCTTATGGATGATCGACCAACTCCGCCAACGCCTGCAGGCCTTGCAAAAGGCGCCGGGGATCGAAGGCCGCCCCGGCGCCCTGCCCTTCGGCATTCCCGCCATCGATACGATGCTCAGCGGAGGCCTCGCCCGGGGCACGCTCCATGAAATCGCGGCAACTGGCGAGGCGCATCTTGCCGCAGCGGCCGGGTTTGCTCTGGCAGTGGCGAAGCGTACCGCTCCATCGCCTCGTTTGTTCTGGGTCTCGGAGGATATGGCGTTCGCCGAAAGCGGCGTGCCGCACGGCGCCGGCCTCGATGCCTTTGGCCTCGCTCCGGAGCAGCTGGTGGTGGTGTCCACCACGCATCGCCGCGACCTGCTGTGGGCCATGGAAGAAGCGTTGCGCTGCGGCGCGACCACCGCGGTGATCGGCGAAATGCGCGCCGGCGCAATCGACGGCGTTGCGATACGGCGGCTCTCACTCGCGGCGGCGGGAAGCGGCACGCTGGCTTTGCTGCTGCGGACAGAACCTCCAGGCGACGCCTCGACCGCAGCCACACGCTGGGTCGTCGGTGCAGCATCTTCGATCGTTCCCGGCACACCGCGCGTTGCGGCGCAGCTTGTCCGCAACCGCCGCGGCCCGACCGGAACGTGGATTCTCGAATGGAGTGACAGCGATGGACAATTCATCCTCGCAACGCATGCTCAGCCTTTGGCTGCGCCGGCTCTCGACCGACCGCATCGTCAGGTTGCGTAAGCATGAAACATCCGTGCCGCTGGTCGTCACCGGCAAACGCGGCAATGTCGAAGTTGTTACGGCCGCGGATGACGCGGCAAGACAGCTCGGCCTCACGTCCGGTCTCGCTTTGGCGCAGGCGCGCGCCATGCATCCCGGCATTGACGTCGTCGCTGAAGACGTCGAAGCCGATGCGGCCCTGCTCGATTCCATTGCCGACTGGTGCTTGCGCTACACGCCGCTGGTTGCCTGCGATAGGCCCGATGGCCTGTTGCTCGACATCAGCGGTTGCGCCCATCTTTATGGCGGCGAGCGCGAACTGATCGCCGATCTCGGCGGCCGCCTGGAAAAATCCGGCTTCGCCTATTCGCTTGCCATTGCCGGCACCATCGGCGCTGCCTGGGCTGCCGCACATTATGGCGAACCGGCAAGCTATGCCTGCGGCGAGGAAAGCAGCGTTCTCGCGCCATTGCCGCTCTCCGCGCTGCGGCTTCCGCCGGCGACAGTCGCGAGTCTCGCCCGCGTCGGTCTGAAGCGCATCGGCGGTATCATTGATCTGCCCCGCGCACCGCTGACCGCGCGCTTCGGACCTGACGTGCTGCGGCAGCTCGATCGTGCCCTTGGCCACGACCATGAACCGCTGACGCCGCGCTTGCCGGTCGCACCCTATGTCGCCGAGCAGCGTTTTCCCGAACCGATTGGCCGTGAGGAGGACGTGCTTGCGATCACTGTGCGGCTGGCGCGCCGGCTGCAATCCGCACTGGAGCACGGCGGCGATGGTGTACGCCGCATCGAATTGAGCCTGTTCCGCACCGATGGCGTGGTACGCCGCATCGCCGCCGGCACTTCGCGGCCGTTGCGCAATCCGGAGGAAATCCGGGCACTGTTCGTCGAGCGGCTCGCCGCACTCGCCGACGCGCTCGATCCCGGTTTCGGCTTCGATATGGCGCGCCTGTCGGTGCTCGTCGCCGAGCCCTGCCCGCCCGAACAGATCGGTATCGCCGGCGGGGAAGATACGGCCGAACTCTGCCGGTTGATCGACCGGCTGAGCGCACGGCTGGGCCCGCGCCGTATACGCCGCCTGGTTGCGCAGGACAGCCATATTCCGGAGCTGGCCGAAACCGCTATGCCGGCGCAGACCGTCAATGGCGACACCGGCTGGAGCACGTTCCGCCGTTATCGCAACGAGGTTGATCTGCCGCCGCGCCCGCTGCGGCTGCTGGCACGGCCGGAGCCGATCGAAGCGGTGGCGGAAGTGCCGGATGGCCCGCCGTTGCGCTTCCGGTGGCGGCGTGCGCTGCACGAGGTGGTTGCCGCCGAAGGGCCGGAACGCATCGAAGGCGTCTGGTGGAGCGAGCACGGCGGGCCTGCGCGCGATTACTTCCGCGTCGAGGACAAAAGCGGACTTCGATTCTGGCTCTTTCGCGCCGGGCTCTACCGCGACCTCGCGCATGGCGCCGGTGCGCCGGCGTGGTTCCTGCACGGGACGTTTGCCTGAGGCTGAAGCGTAATGCGTTATCTCGAATTTGCCGCCGCTTCGAACTTCTCCTTCCTGCGCGGAGCTTCGCATCCGGAAGAATTGATGGTGCAGACCGCTAGTATCGGCCTTGCCGGGCTTGGCTTGTGCGACCGCAACTCGGTCGCCGGGGTGGTGCGCGCGCATCTGGCCAAACGCGAGCAGAACTTGACGCTGCGTTATCATCCGGGCGCGCGGCTCGTGTTTGCCGACAATACGCCCGACATTCTGGTGTATCCGCGTAATCGCGCCGGCTGGGGAAGGCTGACCCGCCTGCTGACGCTCGGAAATCTTCGCGCCGAAAAAGGCAAATGCACTCTGCATCTCGACGATCTGCTCTCGCATGCCTTCGGGCTCGAATTGATCGCCATGGGTGGTCACGCACGGTTCCTGGCGCGCCTGCGCGAGGCTGCACCGCATCGGGTCCGCCTCGCTGCTTCCATGCTCTATCGCGGGCACGACCGCGCCAGGCTGGCGCGTACAAAAACCATCGCGCGCGATGCGCAAGTGCCGCTGATCGCCGCCAACGATGTGCTCTATCATCATCCCGACCGGCGGCCGCTTGCCGACGTGCTCACCTGCATTCGCGAGAAAACCACCATCGAACGGGCCGGGCGCAAGCTCGCCGTCAATGCCGAGCGATATCTGAAGCCGCCGCAGGAAATGCTGCGGCTGTTCCGCGATGCGCCGGAAGCGATTGAAGAAACACTGGTGCTCAGCGATGCGCTTTCTTTCTCGCTCGACGAATTGCGCTATGAATATCCGGATGAAGAGGTTCAGGGTTTCGACAATGCCCAGGACGCGCTGGCTCA
>Ga0207683_10001221_pt1 | contig 23317 bp, 25 predicted proteins | sample KBSM73metaG_FD_184333 | JGI IMG/M metagenome (GOLD analysis project Ga0207683, IMG submission 184333) | Miscanthus rhizosphere microbial communities from Kellogg Biological Station, Michigan, USA - KBS M7-3 metaG (SPAdes) (version 2) | ecosystem: Host-associated > Plants > Roots > Rhizosphere >... | reverse complement strand
AACCACTTTCCCTATCAGCTCTCCGGCGGCATGCAGCAGCGCGTGGGCATCGCGCGCGCACTCGCGAACGAGCCGGAAGTGCTCTTGATGGACGAGCCGTTCGCGGCGCTCGACCAGCAGACGCGGGAGATCCTGCAGGAGGAGATCCGCGCCATCTGGCGCCGGACGGGCAAGACGATCCTGTGGATCACGCACAGCATCGAGGAGGCATTGTTCCTGGCCACGCACGTCGTGGTGATGACCGCGCGCCCCGGGCGGATCAAGGCAGCGTTCGCGTGCAGCTTTTCGCAGGATGCCGACCCGCTCGTCACCACCACGCCTGCATTCGCCGAGGCCAAGCGCGCGATCGTGGGACTGCTGCGGCAGGAATCGCTCGAAGCACAACGACAGGAAGCGGCCGCGTAGGCTCCGTCAGATCCAATTTCGTGGCCACGCTTCCCGACGCCGGCTCCCCGCTCACGGACGCCGATACGTTCACGCGCAAGACGTTGCGCCGCGACCGCTGGCTCGGCCTCGGATCGTTTGCCGCGATGCTCGCGCTGTGGTTCGCCGTGACGGGTAGCGGATTGTGGCCGCCGCTGGTGGCGCCGACGTTCCTGCCGTCGCCCGTCGCCGTCGCGCAGACGTTCATCAAGCTGGCGACGACCGGCTACCAGGGGCACACGCTGCTCCATCACTTTCTCATCAGCCTGATGCGCTTCGGGATCGCGTTCGCGTTCTGCGTCGCAGTCGGAGTTCCCGTCGGTCTCCTGATGGGCATGCACAGCGGCGTCCGTGCCGTGCTCGATCCCCCGATCGAAACGACGCGGCCGATTCCCAAGCTCGCGCTGCTCCCGCTCTTCATCATATGGTTCGGCATCGGCGAGCTCTCGAAGACGATCGTCATCGCCGCGGCGCTCTTCCCGCTGATCTCCATCAGCGCCATGCAGGCGGTGCGCGCCGTCAGCGTGCGCAAGATCCAGGCGGCTCAGTCGCTCGGCGCGGATCGCTTCACGATCTTTCGCCGCGTGCTGCTACCCGCGAGTCTTCCCGGGATTTTCACGGGGCTCCGCGTTTCGGTGGGGATCGGCGTCACGATGCTCGTCGGCGCCGAGATGGTGGCGACGAGCGACGGCATTGCATGGATGGCGCTCACCGCCGCGGACTTCGTGCAGACCGACGTCGTGCTCGTCGGCGTTCTCATCATGGCCGCGCTGGGCTACGGCCTGGACCAGATCTTCCGCTGGCTCGAACGGCGCGCGGTCCACTGGGCGGGACGCGAGTAGCCGTCGCCGCCCGCCGCGCTTAACGCTACCTCCGCCGGATGGCGATGGTCATCGCCTTGGTGACACCGGCATAAGACGCCGAGATGGTCGAGGCGGTGTTCTTCTTCGGCGCGATCGTGGTCACCGTGAAGGACTGGGACTTGGATCCCGCCGGTATCGTGACGGATGCCGGAACGATTGCCGCACTCGGGTTGGACGACGAGAGCGCGACGGTCACGCCACCCTCGGGCGCGTTGGCGGCCAGCGTCGCAGTTCCCGACAACGAATCACCGCCGACGACGCTCGTGCGGCTCAGGGTTAACGACATCAGCGTCGCGACGGGTGGCGGAGGCGGCGGTGTCGGGGTGTTCACGGTGAACGTCGCGGTCTTGGTGACGCCCGCGTAAGTCGCGTTGATCGTCGTCACCGTGGTGGAGCTGACCGCCGATGTCGCGATCGGGAAGGTCGCGGCCGTCGCGCCCTGCGCGACCGTCACACTCGCGGGCACCGTCACCGAACCGCTTGCGCTCGACAGCGTGACCTGCGCGCCGTTGACGGGCGCCGCGGCGGACAGCGTGACGGTGCCGGTCGAGGCTGTTCCGCCCGTGACGGCGTTGGGACTGGCGCTGACGGCGTTGAGCGCCGCGGGCGTGGTCGCACCGGGCGTCCATCCGAGCTTGACGACTTCGAAATCGCCGGCCGACAGCAGCGCAAACGCCGGATTGAGCACACCGTTGTCCCATCGCGTGTCGAACGTGCCGGTGATGTACATGTCGGACCCGTTGTCGGCGACGATGAGGCCGTATTTCTGCATCGCGCGGAATATCTTCTGCACGTTCGGATTGCTCGTGCGGAGCGCGGGATCGGCGCCCCCGACGTTGGTCTTGAGCCGCAGGCGCGCGCCCAGTGGCAGCGCACCCGCGGTCGAGCCGGCGCGATGCGACGCGGGATACACGTAGCCGTTGGTCGCGCGCACGGTCACGCGGAACGCGTGACCGATATCCGTGATCGCCGCATTCCACGCTTCGTCGTACCGGACGAGACCCGGGAAGATCGCAAGACCGGCCGCATCCGCCGAGGTCCATGTGTCGGGACGTCGCTGGTTGGTCTTCATGTCGAAGAACGCGCCGGAGCCCGCATACCAGCGGGCCTGCGTCGCGTTGTAATAGACGTTGTAGAGCTCGTAGAGCGCCCTGTTCGTGCAGTCGATCATCAGCAGATGGCGGTCGCCTTGGCTTCGCTGGTCCACGTTGCCCGGGGCACCCCCTTCGACCCAATGCGGCTCTGTGATCGCTTGCGACGGAATCGGATAGAACGGCACGCCCTGCCCCGTGGCCATGTTGACGCCGTCGCTCTCGTCCCAGTACTGGAACGTGACCGCCTGCTTGGGCTGTGCGCCATCGACGACGGCATAGGGCATCCCGTAGATATCCACGCTGCCGGGCGAGGCTTCGCCGCCGAAGTCGGGATGCAGCTTGCGGGTGCCGCCGTTGTTGATGAACGCGATGAGGCTCGCCGAGTTGGAATCGACCGGCGCGGACGAGATGTCGGCGTTCCACCAGTTATCGGCAGGGAACAACGGCAGCGGCGCCGGCAGTGCGGCGCCCTGCGCCGGCACAGTGGCGGGGCATTGCGCATTCGATGCCGCAATAGGCCCCCATGCCAGCCCTAACACAAGCAGAAATCCGAGCCGCCGCCCGCACGCCATGTGGTCTCCCCTCATCAGAAACGCTGTATGCCAATGTCATACTAACCCACGCCATTGCACGCCGACAAGACAATCTCTCGCCGTTCGTCGGACCCAGCTCGCCAGCACGAGACGGCAGTCCCAAAAAAAGCCCCGCCGAAGCGGGGCCGATGACGGTTCTGGAGGCGCGCGGTCAGTGCCCCGACACGTCTCCACGCACTGCCACCTTGATGTGCGCGGTCACGTCCGTGTGCAGGATCACCGTCAGCGGGAATTCGCCGACGTGCTTGAGCGGGCCGTCGGGCATGCGAACCATCGATTTCTCGATCTCGACGCCTTGCGCCTTGAGCGCATCGACGACATCCATGTTCGTGACGGAGCCGAAGAGGCGGCCATCCACACCCGCCTTCTGGGTGACCTGGATCGCCATGCCCTCGAGCTTTGTCGCGAGTTCCTGCGAAGCGGTAAGCCTGTCGTTGGCGGCCTTTTCAAGCTCGGAGCGCTTTTCTTCGATCGCCTTCAGGTTTTCGGGCGTCGCGCGCTTGGCCTTGCCCTGGGGGATCAGGTAGTTCCGCGCGTAGCCCTGCTTGACCTTCACCACGTCGCCCAGGTTGCCGACGTTCGCGATTTTTTCCAGCAAGATGATTTGCATCGCAGGCTCCTAGTGCAGGTCCGTGAACGGCAGGAGCGCAAGGAAGCGCGCGCGCTTGATCGCCGTCGACAGCTGGCGCTGGTAGCGCGCCTTCGTTCCCGTGATGCGGGCGGGCATGATCTTGCCGTTTTCCTGGACGAAATCTTTCAGGACGTCGATGTCCTTGTAGTCGATCTGCTTGACCTTCTCGGCCGTGAAGCGGCAGAACTTGCGGCGCTTGAACAGATTATTTCCGCGCTCGCGTTTCTTGCCGTCCTTGCCTTTACCTTTACCTCTTCCGATGGGACGTGGCATTTCAGTTTTCCTCGGTGCGAATTCGTGTGATGTGCAGTGCGACCGCGTTTCCGGTGCGATAGCGGCGAGCGATGAACCCTTCGCAACTGAGCGCAGTGCCCAACGCCAGACCGCTGAGCTTGCGGGCTACGTCGCCGAACGCGATGCCGTGCATTTCGCATTCGACCTTGCGTTCCCCGCCCATTTCCTGCTGCACCGAATGGTGGTGCAGCGTGCAGTCGATCGCCGGAATTCCGGCGGGCGTGTAGCGCAGGTCGTCGCGTGCGGCGAGCGTGGCGGCAAGCGTCGCGCGATTGGTCTCGCGGTCCGTTGACGCCCCCTTAGGCGACGCCCGCCGTCAGGCCGTTGCCGGCGCGGTGGCGGGTGCAGCCGTTGCCGCGGCCGCCGGCGCCACCGCAGGGGCTTCCGCCGCCGGGCGCTCGCTATCCTTGCCGGTGAGCGACCTCGACTTCTCTTCCTTCATCATGGGCGATGGCGTAACGACTGCTTCGGTCATCGCGACGACGAGGTGACGGAGGACGGCATCGTTGAACTTGAACGCATGCTCGAGCTCGGCGAGGGTCTCGGGGCCGCACTCGATGTTCATCAGCACGTAGTGGGCCTTGTGCACCTTCTGGATCGGATAGGTCAGCTGGCGCCGGCCCCAGTCCTCGAGGCGGTGAATCCGGCCGCCTTGGCCGGTCACCATCGTGCGATACCGGTCGATCATCGCGGGCACCTGCTCGCTCTGATCCGGATGCACGATAAATACCATTTCATAGTGACGCATGGATACATCGCTCCTTGTGGTCTGTGGAAGTCCGCGTGGCGGACCGCCGGGCGGCCTCTCCTGGAACGCGGCTCGCGTTTGCGGACCGCGATATCGCATTTGCGGACTTCCGGCCCGGGGTTCCGGGCTTTGAGCCGCTGGATGAGGCAAGGGAACCGAAGAGCATATCACCTTTAGCGTTCCGGAACAATGGTGTAGGACGACTTCTGATGAACCTCCGTTTGCCCGAACTTTTTGCCGCCGCGCTGTCCCATTCGATAGATGCCGGAAACTCCTACAGCCCCGTCGAACGCGCCATTCGCTCCCGGAGGACACGATGTCGTCGCGAGGACTTCGTTTTGCAAGTCTCTTTTTCGTGGCGCTGGCCCTCATGGCGAGCGGCGCGCACCTGCTGGCGCTTCCGAACAAGATCGACCTGTCAGGGCCGGACTATCTGATCGTCCAGCAGATCTACCGGGGCTGGGCATGGCTCGGCATCGTGATTGCCGGCGCAATCGTCACGATCGCCTTGGCCGCCTGGAGTGCGCGCGACCGAAACGACGTCTTCCAGCCGACCCTTCTCGCGCTGGCATTGATGCTCGGGACGCAGGCGCTCTTCTGGATCTTCAACTTCCCCGCGAACCAGGACACGCACAACTGGACCACGCTGCCGTCGCATTGGGAATCGCTGCGGCGACAGTGGGAATATGCGCACGCCGGGAGCGCGCTCCTGCCGCTGGGCGCCATGGCCGCCCTGGTCCATGCCGTCGTCCGGGGTGAATCTACGGCAGCAAACTCGTCGAGACCCGCGGGCGCTGCGGTCGGCCGTACGCGCGGCTATCACGACTTGGAGGAGGTGGAAGCATGATCCGCAAGCTCAAGAGCGGCGAGTATCGTCTCTATTCGCGCAAGCTCAATCCCGCAACCGGCAAGCGCCGAAACCTCGGGACATTCAAGACGCGCGAAGCGGCCGAAGCCCACGAACGCGCGGTGCAGTATTTCAAGCGACACTGACGGGACCCTTCGCATCCTCGATGAAACAGGTCTCTCCACCGTCATCCCCGCGAACGCGGGGATCCATTTGACATCCGACCGACGAAACGGTCAGGGACATCCGGCAGGCAGCGCCCATACGAATCCCGCCTTCGCTCGACGGTAAGATGCACGCATGGGAAATTCGCGTGGGGTCGGCCGGCGGACGAATGTGCGCACGCTTGCGGTAGGGTGCGTCGCCCTGTTTGCGGGCATCGTGGCGGGCACCGCAAGCGCCGCCCCGCCGTCGCCCGTACCGCTGGCACCGCCTGCGGTCACCGCGATTCCCGCCGGGCCGCTTGGCGACGCGATCCGACTCGGGCTCCGCATGATGACCGACACGCAATCCGCGGCCGCCCCCTACGTGGGCAATGGTCTGCTATGCGTAAGTTGCCATCTCGATCAGGGCCGTGCTGCTTACGCGTCCCCCCTGGTAGGCCTCACGGGCGTCTTTCCGGAATATCGCGCTCGCCGCGGGCGCGTCGAATCGCTGGAGGAGCGCATCGACGATTGCTTCCTCCGATCGATGAACGGCAAGGCGCTGCCGCCGACAAGCCCCGAGATGATTGGATTGCTCGCGTACACGGCATGGCTATCGCAGGGCATTCCTATCGGCGTCGAGGTGGTCGGGCGGGGATTCCGCGACTTGGCCGCGCCCGCAACGCCCGACGCCGCGCACGGCAAGACGCTATTCGCTGCCAAATGTGCCGCGTGTCATGGGGCCGACGGACAAGGCACGCCGGGCGGTCCGGCCGGCTACTATTTTCCGCCGCTCTGGGGCGCCCGGTCGTTCAACGACGGCGCAGGCATGGCGCGCGTTTCCGTGGCGGCCGCGTTCGTGCAGGCCAAGATGCCGCTCGGCAGCGGCGGCACGCTGTCGGCCCAGGAAGCGTACGACATCGCGGCGTATTTCACCGCGCAACCACGCCCTTCGTTCGCGGAGCGCGCGGCCGATTGGCCGAATGGATCGAAGCCGGCCGACGCGCGCTGACGCCCGAGGCGCGAGATCGTTGCCGGTCACTCGACCTTGACGTTCGCTTCCTTCACCACCTTCGCCCACTTCGCCTTCTCGTCGCGAATGAACGCGCCGAACTCCTCAGGCGTGTTCGTACGGACTTCCGCGCCCTGATTCGCGAGCTTGTCGCGCATCTCGGGCGCGTTCACGATGCGGCCGATTTCAGCATTCAGCTTCGCAACGATCTCCCGCGGCGTGCCCGCGGGCGCGATCACGCCTTGCCACGATCCTGTCTCGAAGCCCGGCAGCCCCGATTCGGCGATCGTGGGAACATCGGGAATCGAAGGCATGCGCTTGGCGCTCGAGACCCCGAGCAGCTTCAGTTTTCCGCCCTGCACCAGCGGGTAGGTGGCCAGCATGCCGTTCAGCGTGACGTCGGCCTGTCCGCCCGCGACGTCGGCGATCGCCTGCGCGCCGCCCTTGTACGGTATATAGGCCCAATCGATGTGGTTTCGCAGCGCGAAATCCACACCCGCGAGATGCGGCGCGCCGCCGACGCCCGAGATCGCGAAGTTGAGCTTGCCGGGCTTCGCCTTCGCGAGCGCAATCAGGTCCTTCACATTTCCCGCCGGCACCGACGGATGCACGACCAGGATGTGCGGGGAGTACGCCACCATCGTGACCGGCGCAAAATCCTTTGCGGGATCGAAGGGCAGCGTCGGATACACGCTCGGGCTGATGACGAGCGCGCCGATGTCAGCCAGCAGCAGCGTATACCCGTCCGCGGGCGACTTCGCGACGATCTCGGCGCCGACGTTGCCGTTCGCGCCGGGCTTGTTTTCGACGACGATCGGCTGGCCCAGCGATTCGGAAAGCTTTTGCCCGATCGATCGCGCGAGGATGTCCGACGTTCCGCCCGCGGGGTAGGGCACGACAACTCGTACAGGCTTCGCCGGATAGGTCTGCGCCCGCACGGGCGTCGCACCGAGCGTGATGGACAGCAACACCATTGCGGCAACGAGCGCACGCATAGCGAACCTCCTGCCAGAATTCGACCGATTACTTGGGTGGCGCGGGAAACTGCACGAACGGCCCATTGGGTGTCTTGTCGGGGGGCACGTACGCCGGCGCGGGCTGTCCACCGGGACCCAGGCTCCTGATGTAGCGATAAAGCGCGCGCACATCCGCGTCGCTCATGTAGCGAAGGGCGAACCATGGCATCGGCGGCCTGCGCTCGACCCGCGCATGCTTCAACCACTGGTCCTCGGTCAAGTCGGCCACCACGAGCCGCAGGTTGGCCGGATACGTCGTACCCCAGGGCCCCCGCCATCCCAGCGCGTCACCGGTCAGCATCACCTTGTCGTCCGCCTTGCCGCCGCTCATGGCATACCCAGGCGTGTGGCAATCGTTGCAGCCGGCGATTTGCGCGACGTACTTCCCGCGCGCGACATCGGCGGGAGATGGTTTCGCTGCCTTCGACTGCGCGTGCGCGACACCTGCAGCGCACGCCATGATGGCGATGCCCGCGATCCATCGCGAGGCGGTGCGCCGGCTTTTGATCCTGACTGGCGTCATTCGAAGTCTCCCCTTTTGTTGGACAAAACGCCCGCGCATTCTAGTGCACAGCGTTTACGCGGAAGCGGCACCCGGCGCGAGCGCACGTTCGAGCACGCGCACGACGTGCACCGCGTTCCGCGCATGCGCGTCCCCGCGCGTGCCGTCGGCAATCTGGTGCCGGCAGCTCGTGCCGTCGGCCACGATCAGCGCATCGGATGGTGCGCCGCGGATGGCGGGCAACAACGACAGCTCGGCCATGCGCATCGATACCTCGTAATTGGCCGTCTGGTAGCCGAAGTTCCCGGCCATGCCGCAGCAACTCGATTCGATGAGCTCGACGTCGAGTCCAGGCACCAGATCGAGCATCGCTTTGGCGGGCCGCACGGCGTCGAACGCCTTCTGATGGCAATGCCCATGGAGCAGCGCGCGCGACTGCGGCAGCGCGACGAGCGGCAGCCTCAGCGCGCCTGCCGCGTGCTCGCGCGCAAGGTGCTCTTCGATCAGCCACGCGCGCGCCGCCACGCGTTCTGCGCGCTCACCGAAGCCCATGGCCAGGAATTCGTCGCGCAGGGAAAGGAGACACGCGGGCTCGAGTCCGACAATCGGCGTTCCGTAGTCGGCATAGGGACCGAGCGCCGCGAGCAGGCGCGATGCTTCGCGTTTGGCCTCTTCGACGCGCCCTGCGGCCAGATAGGAGCGGCCGCAGCAGAGCGGCCGCCGCGGCTCGGGACCCGTGCCGGCAGCGCGCGCCACGTGAACGCGGTATCCCGCGGCACGCAACACCCGCATCGCGGCCGTCGCATTCTCGGGCTCGAAATAGTTGGTGAACGTGTCGACGAAGAGAACGACGTCCGCCGAGCCAACATCATGACTGTCGTCCGCACTGCCGCGCAGGAACGTGTCACGCCGCCAGCGCGGCAGCGAGCGGGACCGTGCGATCCCGAGCCAGCGCTCCGACAGCCGCACCGCACCGGGGACGGTGTCGCGCGCGTTGGCTAGCCAAGGGATGCGCGCCGCCATCGGCGCCCATCGCGGCAGGTCGGACATGCACCGGTCCTTCAGCGCCAGCCCATGGGTCTTCTGCCAGTGATGCTCGAACTCGATTTTCATCCGCGCCATGTCGACGCCCGTCGGACATTCTCGGCGGCAGCCCTTGCAACTCACGCAGAGCGCCATCGCGTCGCGTACCGCGGGACTCGCCAGGCCTTCGGCGCCCAGCTGGCCCGACAGCGCAAGCCGCAGCGTGTTCGCGCGACCGCGCGTCGTGTGCTGCTCGTCTCGCGTCGCGCGATAGCTCGGACACATCGTGCCGGCGTCGAACTTGCGGCAATGGCCGTTGTTGTTGCACATCTCGACGGCCTTCGAGAATCCATGCGCGGGGTCGCGCCCCGTTCCAGGCGCAGTGAGCGCTCCGGCCATCGGATCGCCGTCGACGTTCCACGCGGACCAGTCGAGCGCCGGGAGCAGCGGCTCGGCGCGATAACCCGGCGGAAAACGGAACAGCGATGCGTCGTCCATGCGCGTCGGCCGCACGATCTTGCCGGGGTTCATGAGCCGATCTGGATCGAAAGCGTCCTTGATGGCCTCGAACGCCTTCACGAGTCGCGGCCCGAATTGCCACGAGACCCATTCGCTCCGCACGAGGCCGTCGCCGTGCTCGCCCGAGAACGCGCCCTTGTACTCGCGCACCATGGCGCTCGCTTCCTCGGCGATGGCGCGCATCTTGACCGCGCCATCGCGGCGCATGTCGAGAATCGGCCGCACGTGCAGCGTGCCGACGGATGCGTGGGCGTACCAGGTGCCGCGCGTGCCGTGACGCGCAAACACCTGCGTCAGCCGATCGACATAGTCCGCGAGATGCTCCAGGGGAACGGCACAATCCTCGATGAACGACACCGGCTTGCCGTCGCCCTTCATGCTCATCATGATGTTGAGCCCCGCCTTGCGCACCTCCCACAGCGCCTTCTGTGCATTGGCGTCTGTCATCGAAACGACGGTGGAAGGCAGGCCCAGGTCGCCCATCAGCTCGGGCAATCGCGCGAGCTTTGCCACGGCATCGTCGCGCGTCGCGCCGACGAACTCGACCAGCAGGATTGCGTCGGGCGTGCCGATCAGCGCGGCGTCGATGACCGCGCGAAATGCCGGATTGCTCCGCGCGAGATCGATCATCGTGCGGTCGACGAGCTCGACCGCGGTCGGTGCGAGCGTCACGATGTGCTGTGCGCACTGCATCGCGCGATAGAGCGTCGGGAAGCTCACGACGCCCAGCGTGCGATGCGGCGGCAACGGAGCAAGCTGCAGCGTCAGCGACTTGGTCCATGCCAGCGTGCCTTCGCTCCCCACGAGCAGGTGCGCGAAGTTGACGCTGCCGTCGGGCGTGTACGGGCGCACGCTCTGCGGCGCGAAGACATCGATGTTGTAGCCGCCCACGCGGCGCATGACCTTGGGGACCTTGCGCGCGATCTCGTCGCGCTCGCGCTCGCCGATCGCGCGAAGCTCGCGCAGGAGCTGCTGCAGCCGCGGCGGCCCATGCGGCGCGCGGTGCTCGGACTCGAACCGGGCTTCCGTGCCATCCGCCAGAACCGCATCGATTCCCGCGACGTTGTGCACCATGTTGCCGTATTCGATCGAGCGCGAGCCGCACGAGTTGTTGCCCGCCATCCCGCCAAGCGTCGCCTGCGCCGACGTGCTCACGTCGACGGGGAACCACACACCATGCGGACGCAGCACGGCGTTGAGCTGGTCGAGGACGACGCCCGGCTCGACGTCGATCGTCATCGCCGTCCGATCGGGCTCGCCGATGCGAGTCAGATGGCGGCTGTGATCGATGACCAGCGCCGCGCCGACGGTTTGCCCGCATTGCGAGCTGCCGGCACCCCGCGGCAGCACCGGGACTCGCAGCTCGCGGCACACCGCCAAGGTGGCCAGGACGTCATCGTGCGTGCGCGGAATCACCACGCCGATCGGATCGACCTGGTAGATCGACGCATCGGTCGCATAGCGCCCGCGCGACGCCGCATCGAAGCGCACGTCGCCCGCCACGACTTTGGAGAGGCGCGCCGCCAGATCGCCCGCGGCGCGATTGGCATGAAAGACGAGCGGGTGCTCGCGCGGCGCGTTCACGATGGCGTCAACGTGACGGAGTTGGCGCAGCAGCGGAGGTGCGCAAGGCCTCGCGCACCGCATCGCCCTTCTGCTTCAGGTGCGCACGCAGGATGGCGGCAAGACGCGGTCCGTCGTGCGCCTCGAGCGAGTCGACCATCTCGCGGTGCTCGAGCGCGGCCTGGTCCCATTTGTCGCGATCGAAATTCGAGCGGAAGCGCAGGTTCTGAATCCGCAGGTTGAGCGTCGCATAGACCTTGGTCAGCAGGCGATTCCGTGCCGCGCGGTTGATACGGTCGTGAATCACGCGGTTCAGCCGGTAATAGCCCGGCAGGTCGCGCCGCGCGTGGCAGGCAAGCATCTCGAACGTGAGCGCCTTGATCTCGGCGACTTCCTCGGCGGTGACGTGCCGGCACGCGAGCTCGCCCGATAGCGCTTCGAGGCCGCTCATCACCTCGAAGCTCTCGCGAATGTCGTCATCCGACAGGCGCACGACCTGCGCGCCGCGGTTCGGCTCGAGCTCGATCAGCCCCTCAGCGGCAAGCAGGCGAAAAGCCTCGCGGAGCGGCGTTCGCGATACGCCGAGCCGCTCGCCCAGCATGCGCTCGTTCAACCGTGCACCCGACGCGAGATCGCCTTCGGTGATGAGTTCGCGCAACTGGTCCGCGACGGCCGTTGGCAAGGTAGGCGAAAGGCCGGCGCGGGTCCCGCTTCCCTCCGACCCATCGTCGCGGGCAATTCCGGCCGGATCCCCTGGCGGGTGCTCCGGAGATAGGGCAGTGTCGATCGGCGAGTTCACTTTGGTATACCGATGAATGCACGGGCATCCATGATGTGCATGTGCAGTTTAGCAGCGCTTGCCCATCTTGCGCTGCTCCATCCAAACTGGATAAGATGCGTTTGTATACCAAAGCGACGTGTCGCAGGCGTCGCGATGGCGTCGTCCCCCAAGCCGAAGGTCCGCCATGTTCCAGCTCGATTCACACCCGTCCGGACGCCATTTCCTGCAGATTCCCGGGCCGACCAACGTCCCCGACCGAGTCTTGCGTGCGATGGACTATCCGACCATCGACCATCGAGGCCCCGAATTTGCCCGGCTCACGCTCGAGATTCTCGACGGCCTGAAAGCGATCTTCCAGACGGCGTCTCCGGTGATCATCTATGCGGGATCGGGCACCGGCGCGTGGGAAGCGGCGCTGGTCAACACGCTCTCGCCCGGCGACCGCGTCCTGATGTTCGAGACCGGTCATTTCGCGACGCTGTGGCGGGCGATGGCCGAGAAGCTCGGCCTCGTCGTGGACTTCGTGCCCGGCGATTGGCGAAGCGGAGTGGACCCGGCGCTGGTCGAGGCGAAGCTCGCCGACGATCGCGGCCACGCCTACAAGGCTGTGCTCGTCGTGCACAACGAGACGTCGACCGGCGTCACGAGCCGCATTCCCGACATCCGCAATGCGATCGACCGCGCGGGCCATCCCGCGCTGTTCATGGTCGACACGATCTCGTCCTTGGCGTCGCTCGACTATCGTCACGCCGAATGGGGCGTCGATGTCACGGTGGCGGGTTCGCAAAAGGGCCTGATGCTCCCGCCGGGCATTTCGTTCAACGCCGTCAGCGACAAGGCAATCGCCGCGAGCAGGAACGCGAAACTTCCCCGTGCCTATTGGCGGTGGGACGAGACGATCACGATGAATCGCCAGGGCTACTTTCCGTCGACGCCCGCCACCAATCTGCTGTACGGATTGCACGAAGCGATTGCGATGCTGCGCGAAGAAGGCCTGCCCCAGGTTTTCGCGCGCCACCAGCGGCATGCGGAAGCCACGCGCCGCGCGGTGCGCGGGTGGGGACTCGAGGTGCTCTGCCGGAACCCCGCCGAATACAGCGGTTCCCTGACCGCCGTGATGTTCCCCGAAGGTCACGATGCCGATGCCTTCCGGCGCGAGGTTCTCGCGCGCTTCGACATGTCGCTCGGCACGGGCCTCGGCCGGCTCGCGGGCCGCGTGTTCCGCATCGGTCATCTCGGCTTTTTCAACGACCTGATGCTGTGCGGGACGCTATGCGGCGTCGAGATGGGGCTCGCCGCTTGCGACGTTCCGCATCAGAACAACGGCGTGGGAGAAGCGCTTGCGTTCCTGCAGCAAAACGATGTCCAGACAACGACGACGGCGCAGCGACGCGCCGCATGATTCAATCCCCGGGCCTTAAGGAGGAACGACCGATGAGCAAGTTTGTCAAGACTACGAGCGCCGCTTTGGCGATGATGCTGGCAAGCGCGCCGGCGATGGCCGCTTGGGAGCCCACGAAACCCGTGGAGATCGTCGTGGCGGCAGGCGCCGGGGGCGCATCCGACCAGATGGCGCGGATGATGCAAGCGGCCATCCAGAAGAACAACCTGATGAAGCAGCCGATGGTGGTTTCGCTCAAGGGTGCCGCGTCCGGCGCAGAAGCGCTGATGTACATGAAGGCGAGCGACGGCGACCCCAACAAGGTGCTTATCGCATACTCGCTGATCTACATGCTTCCGCTCGCCGCCAAGATCCCGTTCAACTGGCGCGACCTGACGCCGGTGTCGATCATCGCGATGGACCAGTTCGTGCTGTGGGACAACACGACGCTCCCCTATAAATCCGTGAAGGAGTTTGTGGCCGCCGCCAAGGCCGCCGACCCGCCGTTCAAGATGGGCGGCACGGGGTCGAAGCGCGAAGATCACGTTCTCACGGTCTTCATGGAGAAAAAGACCGGCGCGAAGTTCGCGTACCTGCCGTACAAATCCGGCGGCGAGGCCGCGACGCAGCTCGTCGGCAATCATACGGCGGCGAACGTCAACAATCCTTCCGAGAATCTCGAAGTCTGGCGCGCCGGGCAGGTCCGCGCGCTGTGCGTGTTCGACAAGGAGCGCATCACCTACAAGACCAAGGTCACCGACACGCAGTCGTGGAACGACATCCCGACGTGCAAGGAAGAAGGCCTCGACATGGAGTACCTCATGCTGCGCGCCATGTTCCTTCCGGGCAAGGTGACGCCCGAACAGGTCGCCTTCTACGTCGACCTGTTCAAGAAGGTCGCGCAGACGCCGGAATACAAGGACTACATGGAAAAGCAGGCGCTGAAGCCCGTGTTCCTCACCGGCAAGGAAATGCTGAACTTCCTCGAGCAGGACGACACCCTGAACAAGGGCCTGATGACCGAGGCCGGCTTCGTCGCTCCGTAGCCCCGACGAATATCGGCGTTGCACGCGGCGCCACCCTCTCGCCACGGCGGTGAGAGGGTGTCCCGAGCCTTGTGCGCCCGTTCTCCTCGAAAGCCACCATGACCCCTTCTGAAATCCAGATCGTCGTCGACGATCCCAGCGCACCGGCGCCCGATTCTCCGGCAGTCACCAGCACGCGCACCGCCGAGATGGTCGTGTACGTGCTGCTGCTGGCGCTGGCGCTGCTCCTCGGGTTCGACAACTGGCGGAGCGGCATGGGGTGGGCGAAAGACGGGCCACAGAGCGGATACCTGCCGTTCTATCTTTGCGTCATCCTCGCGGGCGCCGCTCTCTATGGACTCGTCACCACAATCCTGCAGCGGCCGGAGGTTCCCAAGGTCTTCGTCACGCGCGACCAGCTTCGGCGGGTGCTCCAGGTGTTCGTGCCGACACTGCTGTTCGTGTTCTTCATGCAATGGCTGGGGCTCTATGTCGCGAGCTTCCTCCTCGTGGCAGGCTTCATGCGCCTCATCGGGCGCATCGCATGGTGGAAGGCGCTTCTCACGAGCTTTCTCTTTGCGCTCATCATGTTCCTGACGTTCGAGGTGGCGTTCGACGTCCTCATGCCGAAGGGTCCCATCGAAGCGATCTTCGGCTTCTAGACAACCATGGAAGCTCTCACGCTACTGCTGCACGGCTTCGCCGTGCTGCTGACATGGAAAACGCTGGCGCTGATGCTCGTCGGCCTCCTCCTCGGCATCTTCGTCGGCGTGCTGCCGGGATTGGGCGGCCCCAACGGCGTCGCGATCCTGCTGCCGCTCACGTTCACGATGGATCCGACATCCGCGATCGTGATGCTGTCGTGCATCTATTGGGGTGCCCTATTCGGCGGCGCGATCACGTCGATCCTCTTCAACATTCCCGGCGAGGCGTGGTCGGTGGCTACCACGTTCGACGGCTATCCGATGGCGCAGCAGGGAAAGGCGGCCGAGGCGCTCACCGCGGCGTTCACGTCGTCGTTCATCGGCTCGCTGGTCGCCGTGCTGCTCATCACGTTTCTTGCGCCACGCATCGCATCCTTCGCGCTGCGCTTCGGACCACCGGAATTCTTTGCGGTCTACCTGCTGACCTTTTGCTCGTTCGTGGGACTCGGACGCGAGGACAAGCACAAGACGGTGATCTCGATGGCGCTGGGCCTGCTGCTCGCTGCGATCGGCATGGACACGGTCTCCGGCCAGCTGCGGATGACCTTCGGCTTCGATCCCCTGTTGCGGGGCGTCAACTTTCTCGTCGCAGTCATCGGGCTCTTCGGCATCAGCGAGATCCTGCTGACGATGGAAGAGCGACTGGCGCTCCGCGGCCATGCCGCCTCGATCAGCCTGCGCGTCGTCCTGAAAGTGTGGCGGGAGATGCCTCGCTACTGGGTCACGCTGCTGCGGTCCTCCGCCATCGGCTGCTGGCTCGGCATCACGCCCGGCGGCGCCATCGCGGCGTCGTTCATGGGCTACAACCTGGCGAAACGGTTCGCGAAGGACCCTTCGACCTTCGGCAAGGGACGGATCGAAGGCGTGTTCGCACCGGAGACGGCGGCGCACGCTTCCGGGACCGCCGCGCTGCTGCCCATGCTCGCGCTCGGAATTCCGGGGTCGGGCACCGCGGCGATCCTGCTGGGCGGACTGATGGTCTGGGGTCTCAATCCAGGACCGCTGCTCTTCGTCGAGCACAAGGACTTCGTGTGGGGCCTGATCGCTTCGATGTATCTCGGCAACGTCGTCGGCCTGGTGATCGTGCTGTCCACCGTGCCGATCTTCGCCGCCATCCTGCGCATCCCGTTCGCCGCGGTGGCTCCGATGATCATCGTGTCGTGCGCCATCGGCGCCTACGCGATCCAGAACGCGATGTTCGACGTCTGGCTCATGCTGCTGTTCGGCGTCGTTGGCTACGTGTTCAAGAAGATCGGCATCCCGCTTGCGCCGTTCACGCTCGCGCTCGTGCTCGGCAACCGGGCCGAGGACGCGTTCCGGCTGTCGATGATCGGCGCGGGCGGCGACATGCGCGTGTTCTGGTCGAACGGCCTGGTGGGATCGATCAGCACGCTCGCATTCGTGCTGCTGTTCTGGCCGTTGATCGGCAGGCTCTTCGACCTCGCCGGACGACGCATGCGGCCGGTCAAGACGTGAAACCGATCGCACCGACACGCTGATGGATGCCTCGATCGCGGTGGTGCGCGATGCGTCGATCGCGACCGTCGTGCTCAATCGTCCCGACAAGCTCAACGCGCTGACGAAGGCGATGTGGCGGACGCTGGGCGAGACGATCGACGCGTTGTCACAGGACGACGACCTGCGCTGCATCATCCTGCGCGGAGCCGGCGAGCGCGCATTCTCCCCGGGCAACGACATCGGCGAATTCGCGACCGAGCGATCGAACAAGGCGCAGGCGATCGACTACGGTGCGGCGATGCACGCGACGGCCGGCGCCCTCGCGCGCTGCCGCCATCCGCTGGTGGCGCAAATCCACGGCATCTGTGTCGGCGGCGGTCTCGAGATCGCGGCGCTGTGCGACCTGCGTATCTGCGGGACGTCGAGCCGCTTCGGCGCGCCCATCAAGAACCTCGGGCTCGTGATGGCGTATCCCGAGATGGCGCCGCTCGTGCGCCTGGTCGGCGCGTCTGTCGCGCTCGAGATCCTTCTGGAAGGGCGCATCTTCGACGCGCAGGAAGCGAAGGACAAAGGCCTCGTCACGCGCGTGGTTCCCGATGCGGACGTCGAGCGCGAAGCGCGCGCGGCGGCCGGTCGCATTGCGGAGGGTGCCCCGCTGGTCGCACGCTGGCACAAGAAGTTTGCCCGTCGCCTCGCCGAATCGCGTCCGCTCGAGGAACGCGAATACGACGAATGCTTCGCCTGCTTCGATACCGAAGATTTCCGCGAGGGCTACGCGGCCTTCCTGGCCAAGCGAAAGCCTGCGTTCGTCGGGCGATGAATGCTGTCGCGATGAACGATCGGCACCCCGGGCCTCTGACGGGCATGCGCGTGCTGGAACTGGCCCAGATCATGGCCGGACCGACCTGCGGCATGATGCTCGCCGACATGGGCGCCGACGTGATCAAGGTCGAGAAGCTCCCTGGCGGCGACGACTCGCGTGGCTACCGCGAGCCGCGGATCAACGGGGTATCGGCGCCGTTCCTGATTCAGAACCGCAACAAGCGCGGCATCGCGGTCAATCTCAAGCATCCGCAAGGGCGCGACGTTCTGCTTCGCCTCGTGCGGGACGCGGACGTGCTGACCGAAAATTACCGGCGCGGCACGCTCGAAAAGCTCCACCTCGGCTACGACATGCTGTCGCGGGAAAATCCCGGGCTGATCTACTGCGCGGTGTCGGGCTACGGCCGTGACGGACCCTACGCCGACAAGGGCGGATTCGACCTGATCGCGCAGGGCTTCGCGGGACTGATGTCCATCACGGGCGAGGCCGGCGGCGCGCCGGTCAAGACCGGCAATCCCGTGGCCGACATCAATGCGGGACTGCTCGCGGTGATCGGCATCCTCGCGGCGTTCGCCCACAAGCAGAAGACCGGACGCGGCCAGATCGTCGATACGTCGCTCATGGAAGCCGCCGTCCAGCAGACGTTCTGGCACGCGGCCAGCTATTTCGCCGACGGGCGCTCGCCCGGACCCACGGGCTCGGCGCATCTTCTCGCCGCGCCGTACCAGGCGTTTCGCGCTCGCGACGGCTGGCTCAACATCGGCGGCGCGAATCAGGCGAACTGGGAACGTATCGCCGATGTCCTCGGCCATCCCGAGTGGCGCGACGACCCGCGCTTTGCCACGAATACCGCACGAATGGCCAACATCGACGCCCTGGCGGCGCTGATGAACCTTGCGCTCGCCGGAAAAGACAAGGCCGCGTGGATCGCGGCATTCGATGCAGCGGGCGTGCCTGTCGGTCCGGTGCATTCGATCGGCGAGGCGCTGACGCATCCGCAGACCCTCGCGCGCGGCATGGTCGTCGATGTGGTCGACCCTGTCGCGGGGCCCACCAAGGCGCTCGGTTGCCCGGTTCATTTCTCCGAATGCGAAACGCGGATTCGGCGCCCCGCCCCGCGACTCGGCGAGCACACGCGCGAGGTCTTGCGCGAATCCGGCTATGCGGACGACGCGATCGATCAGATGATCGCCAACGGCGCGATCGAGGCCTTGTAGCGAGGGTCAGAGAGTAAGACGTGAGCGTCGCGGCTCGCGGATCGCTCAGTTGAAAGGACGCTCGGGCGCCGAGCCGACCGTCACCGGCCCGCGCGAAGCGGCGGCGACCAGCGCCGCATCGCGCTCGGGCTTCGGCAGCGACGCCAGCGTGCGCACGCGGTCGTAGAAGCGCGGCAGGTCCCCGTTGGACTCCAGCAGCAACGTGCGAAAGGCCGGCACGCGATCGTTGTAGATCGCCACGGCGGCGAGACTTGCGTTGTTCGGTCCCTGCGCGAACCAGCGGTCGTAACCTGCCAGTCCGGGCTCGCCCTGCCTCGCGGCGTCGTACTCGGCCTTCATCTCGGCAAAGGCCTGGGCCTTGCCCGCGAGCTTATCCTCGTCGGACACCGGGCTTGCGTACAGCGCGACGAGCTTCGCGCGCGTGTTGCGCAGGATGCTGCGAAAGACGACGCGGAGCTTCTGGTTGCGAATCGCTTGCGCTTCGAGCGCAGGATTATTTTGCGCCGCCATCCAGCGCGCCACGCCGGCTTCCTCGACCGCGGTCGCGAACGACTCGTTGAACAGCGAGTCGTCCTTCACGTAAAGCAACTGGTGTGCAAGCTCGTGAAAGATGAGTCGTGCGACTTCGGTCTCGGGCCATCGCACGAAGGACGACAGCACCGGATCGTCGAACCACCCGAGGGTCGAGTAGGCCGGCACCCCCGACACCTGCACGTCGTCGCCGTCAGCGCGCAATCGCGCGGCTTCGGCCCGCGCTTCCTCCTCGCGGAAATAGCCCCGGTAGTTGACGCAGCCTGCCACCGGAAAGCACCACTGGCGCGGCTTGAGCGACAGCGATGGGGCCGCGAACACGTTCCACAGCACGAATGGACGACCGAGGTCGGTGTAGCGTGTGTAGCTCCGGTTGTCCGGCAGCCCGAGATCGCGGCTCGCGAACGCGCGGATCTCGCGCACGCGTTCCAGGCGCGCCGAGAGCGCCGCATCACCGCCGGCGTCGATCACCTCGGGAATCGGCCGCGCCCGCGCGAGCAGGTCGTATTGCCCGGCCGCGCCTTGCAGATAGAAATCGAGGGTATCGGCAGCGCCACAACCCGCGAGGGCCAGCGCGACCATGGCCGCCGCAAGGAATCGTCTCGACATGCCGGGTTCGACCTCGGTGTTCGTCAAATGATTCCAGACGCGGTCGCCGGACGGAGGCCGCTCAGGCGAGGAAGCGGCGAAGACGCGCAATGCCGTCCTCGAGCTTCGACTGCGCGATCGTGTAGGCGAAGCGCACGTGCGCGTTGGAACGATGGCGACCGAAGTCGATGCCCGGCGTGATCGCCACGCCGGCGCCTTCGAGCACGTCGCGACAGAAGCGCTCGCTGTCCACGTCGAAGCGCGAGCAGTCGGCGTAGACGAAAAACCCGCCGTTGGGCATCACCGGAATGCCGAAGCCCAGTTCGCGGAGCGCAGGCACGAGCAGGTCGCGGCGCGCGCGAAACGCCTCCCGGCGCGATTCGACCAGCGCGATCGTCTCCGGCTCGAAACAGGCGAGCGCAGCACGCTGCGACGGCGTAGGGGGCGAGATGTAGAGATTCTGGGCGAGCTTTTCGAGGTCGCGCACATGTCGCTCGGGTGCGACGATCCAGCCCAGCCGCCACCCGGTCATGTTGAAGTACTTGGAGAAGCTCGAGATGACGAAGGCGTCGGGTGCGATCGCGAGGGTGCTGTGCGGCGCTCCGTCATAGGTCAGCCCCAGGTAGATCTCGTCGACGATCAGGCGGCCGCCGAGGCGCTCGACGGCGGCGACGATTCGCACCATTTCGTCGGCCGGAACGCTCGTCCCGGTCGGGTTGGAGGGTGATGCGATCAGAGCGCCGCGTGTCGCCGGCGTCCACGCGCCCTCGATCAACGCGGCGGTGAGCTGGTAGTTCGTCTCCGGGCCGACTGGAATGCCGACCGGATCGCCCTCCAGCACCCGCACGAAGTGGCGATTGCACGGATAGCCGGGATCGGACATCAGGATGCGGTCGTCGCGATTGACCAGGAGCGCAAGGACCAGGAGGAGTGCGGCCGAGGATCCGGCGGTGACGATCACGCGCTCGGGGGCGACGTCGACGCCATAATGGTCGGCATAGTGGCGTCCGATCGCCTCGCGCAGCGCCGGCAGGCCAAGCGCCGAAGTGTAGTAGACGTTGCCGTCCGCAATCGCGCGCTGCGCGGCCGCGACAACCGGCGCCGGTGTCGGAAAGTCCGGCTCCCCGATTTCCATGTGAACGACCGAGCGCCCCGCCGCTTCGAGCGCACGCGCGGCCGTTTGCACTTCCATCACATGGAAGGGCGCTATCTCGGCGACGCGAGCGGCCAGCAGGGCGCGGGAATCCATCGAAAGTCGTAGTCCGGAACGACGGCAAAAGCGTTATCGTAACCCTTATGCATCTCCCGGCTCATCCAAGAACACGTCGCGGTCGCGCCTGCGCGGCGCTGGCGTGCCTCATCGTCGCAAGCGTCCCGGCCGCCGCCACCGTCTTCAAATGCGCCGGTCCGAACAACGCGCCGGTCTACCAGGACGGCCCCTGCCCGAAAGGCAAGGAGCTCCGCGACTTCGACAAGGATCCGCCTACGGTCTCCGTCATGCCACTCGTGGCACCCTCGCCGGGAGTCTCCCCGGCGGGCACCGCGCCAGGCCCCTCCGGGACTGCGGCGCCACCCGGCAAAACAAAGAGCGCCTCGCAGGGGAAGCCTGCGACTGCCCAAGCCAGCCGTCCTTCCGAGCGCAAATTTCTGGCGCCGGGAATCAATGAGGGTGAAGTCGTCGCGCGGGTCGGTCTCCCCGACGTGAAGAGCGGCGGCAACGGGCCCAAGACGGCGCGCTGGACCTATCTGCCCGCACCCGAGGATCCTGGCACGATCACGACGCTGACGTTCGAAAAGGGCCGCCTGGTCGAAGTGGAGCGCAAGCCACAGCGATAAGGCGGAAGGAAATTACCCTCGAATTATCCGGATCTCTTTCCGCCGCGCCATGAGAGCGCTGGTGCAGCGCGTAACCCAAGCGTCCGTCGCCGTCGATGGCCGGGTGACCGGTGCGATCGGCAAGGGTCTGCTCGTGCTGGTCGGCGTTGGCGCCGACGATGACGAACGCGACCGCGACTGGCTTGCCGCCAAGATCGCTTCGCTGCGGATCTTCGACGATCCGGACGGCGTGATGAATCTCTCGGTGCGCGACATCGGCGGCTCGGTGCTTGCCGTATCGCAGTTCACGCTTTACGCATCGACGCGCAAAGGTAATCGGCCGTCGTGGTCGGCCGCCGCACGTCCCGAGGTCGCCAGGCCGTCGTTCGATGGGTTTGTCGAGGCACTGGCGGGGGCTCTCGGACAATCCGTTGCCGTCGGCGAGTTCGGCGCGCACATGCAGGTCTCCCTCGTCAACGACGGGCCGGTGACGATCTGGCTGGACTCGCGTGCTCGCGAGTAGCTGCCGGCGCCTTCAGCGCTTGTCGACGCTGTACCGGCCCGGACCGAAGGCGAACAACACCAGGAATCCGCCGATCATGGACACGTTCTTCCAGAACATGATCTGGTTCGTCATCATCTTCTGCGGGTCGGGCATCGCCCAGTAATTGTGGAAAATAGGCGTGATCACGACGATGAAGAGGGCGATCAAGAGCGCCCACCAGCGGGTCTTCCAGCCGGCGATGATCGCGAGCCCGCCACCCAGCTCGATCAGGATGGTCAGGGCTGCCGCGACTTCCGGCAGCGGCACACCCTTTCCCGCGATCGTCCCCACGGTGCCGGCAAAAGCCATGAGCTTGCCAAAGCCGGACGTGACGAAAGTCAGCGCCAGCAGGATGCGGCCCAAGAGCGCCGCCCAGTCCTTTCGCTCGTTCATGTTGCATTCACCTCTATGATGGAGGAGATCGCTCAGGCTGCGAGATCGAAGAGCAGCACTTCGGCGGCCTCGCCGCCGTCGAGTTTCACCGCAGCTTCGTCCATCAGCCGCGCTGCGTCGCCGGCGGCGAGCCGCACGCCGTTCACGTCGACGCTTCCGCGCGCAACGTGAAGATACGTCAGGCGCCCGGCCGCCAGCGGATGCGTGACGGCATCGCCGCGTTCAAGCAATCCGGCATAGATGCGTGCGTCCTGGTGGATCGTCACCGATCCGTCGCGCCCATCGGGCGATGCGATGAGCGCAAGGCGCCCCGCCTTCGCCTCGCGCGAAATCGCCTTCTGCTCGTACGAAGGCGCGATGCCCTTGACGTTCGGCTCGATCCAGATCTGCAGGAAATGCACGGGCCGATCACGCGACGGGTTGTACTCGCTGTGCATCACGCCGCGCCCGGCGCTCATCCGCTGCACATCGCCGGGAACGATGACCGAACCCGTACCTATGTTGTCCTTGTGCTCGAGCGCGCCGTCCAGCACGTAGGAGATGATCTCCATGTCGCGATGGCCATGGGTGCCGAATCCCTTGCCGGGTTGCACGCGATCCTCGTTGATGACGCGCAGCGGGCCGAAGCCCATGTGCGCAGGATCGTAATAGTCGGCGAACGAAAAGCTGTGAAAGCTCTTGAGCCAGCCGTGGTCGGCGTAGCCTCTGTCTGATGATTTGCGCACGGTGATCATGTGGCGCTCCTTTCGTTGCCGGAACTTTAGGGTGCGGGCGGCAGCCAACCAT
>Ga0207683_10001215_pt1 | contig 23357 bp, 15 predicted proteins | sample KBSM73metaG_FD_184333 | JGI IMG/M metagenome (GOLD analysis project Ga0207683, IMG submission 184333) | Miscanthus rhizosphere microbial communities from Kellogg Biological Station, Michigan, USA - KBS M7-3 metaG (SPAdes) (version 2) | ecosystem: Host-associated > Plants > Roots > Rhizosphere >... | reverse complement strand
GAAGCCTTCACGCGTTGCGCCGTCTCCAGAATCTGCGCTTCGTTTTCAATCGAGCACGGGCCCGCCATTACCACCACTTGCGTTCCGCCCAGTTTCACTCCGTTGGCAAATTCGAGCACCGTGCCTTCGGGACGAAATCCTCGGCCCGCCAGTTTGTAAGGTGAGCTGATGCGATGCACGTGCAGCACGCCCGGCAGTACTTCAAATTTGTTCAGGTCGATACTGGCAGTTGGACCCACGCCAGCCAATATGGTTTGGGTCGCGCCGGTCGTCCGGTGCACACCGACTCCTGCTTCCACCATTGCCTCGATTACGAAATCAATCTGCTCTTCGGTGGCATGCTCCTGCATTGCAACGATCATTGCTTCTTCCCTGTCTCGGGCGTCTCGCAGGGGTCCCCAGCGACCGGTTCTTGTCGCTGGGGTTCCTGTGCGCCAGTGCCGTGGCCCTGCGAATCAGCCGCGGGACCAGGACCAGTCGCCGGGGCTCCCATTGCATTCGCGAGGGCATTCCTCTCCGATGCCAACTCGTTCCGTTGCAATGCTCGCATCACGTCGATGATGCGCTCGTAGATATGCGTCAGCTCGATGTCGGGAAGCGGCCCCTTGTTCGCCGCGCGCACGTTCGCGTAGATCACCTTCTCCCGTGCCGGTTCATATACCGGGAGCGAAGTAGCGACCTTGAGATGACCGATCATCAACGCGGCGCGGGCCCGCTCGCTCAGCAATTCCACAAGCTGGCGGTCCAAAGCATCGATCTGGTTTCGCAATTCTTCCAGCGTCATTCCATCCTCGTGTTGCGTCCTTGCGGCAGCCTTCTGTCTCAAAGCCCGCCGTTCAGGTGCATTAGGAACAAAAGTGGGACAAACTCTGCGGCGCAAGCACCGCCCGTAGCTGCGTTTATCGGGCCAGCGTCGCTTGTTGCAAGCGCAGGCCCTTGATAAATCGCGCCACCGCTCCAGGCGCTGCTTCGGGAGTTGACCGCTCGACCAACTCCACAATCGCGCTGCCGATCACCGCTGCATCTGCGAACTCCGCCACCTGCGCGACGTGCTCTGCGTTCGAAATGCCAAAACCTACGGCCACCGGCAGCCCCGTCCATCGCCGTATCCGGGCCACCAGGTCCGCCGCGTCTGTCGTCATGCTCTGCTGCTTGCCCGTGATACCGACGCGCGATATGGCATATACAAATCCTTTGGAGTGGGTCGCGATGGCCTCAAGCCTTTCATCGGGACTGGTCGGCGCAGCCAGAAAAACCGGAGCAAGCCCGACGCGTTCCATGTCGGCAAGGTACTCACCGGCCTCCTCGACGATCATGTCGATCACCAGCACTCCGTCCGCACCCGCCGCCGCAGTGTCATCCACAAACTGCGTAAGGCCGTAGCGAAGAATTGGATTCAGATAAGTAAAAATCACCAGCCCGGCTTCGGGTCGCGCCGCGCGAATCTCGCCCGCCAGTTTCAGTACATCTTTTAGCCGCGTTCCTCGCGCAACGGCGCGTTCGCTCGCTCGCTGAATCACCGGCCCATCGCCCAGCGGATCGCTGAATGGCACTCCCAGCTCAATCACGTCCGCGCCCGCATCGATCGCCTCAAGAGCAATAGCGCGCGTCGCAGAGAGGTCGGGGCCCCCGGCGAACGATTTGTGTTCGCTGGGGTGAATACCCGGGTCGCCGGCCGTCAGATACACCACCAGGCCCGGCTTGTGATTGAAATGAATCGCCATCAGATTTCGCGGTTACACTCCCTGCAGTTTCAACTCGCGCGCCAGGATGCCCATATCCTTATCGCCGCGTCCAGAGAGGTTCACAACCAGTATGTCACGCGGTTTTAGTGTCGGGGCAAGGCGCATACACTCGGCGACCGCATGCGCGCTCTCAAGAGCGGGCAAAATCCCCTCTGTGCGCGCCAGCCGAACAACCGCCTCAAGTGTGGCGGTATCATCCTGCGAGACGTACTCCGCACGTCCCGAGTCATGCAGCGCAGCGTGCTCTGGCCCGATCGACGCGTAGTCCAGACCCGCCGAAACCGAATGAGTGGCCGCGATCTGCCCATTCTCATCCTGCAGTACATACGAATAGGTGCCTTGCAGCACTCCGGGCGCTCCACCGTTGAACCGCGCCGCATGTTCTCCAAGCGCCGTGCCCCGCCCGCCGGCTTCTACACCGATCAACCGCACTTCCTTATCGGGGATAAATTCGTAAAAGGCTCCGATCGCATTCGATCCACCACCCACACATGCAATCACCGCCGTCGGCAGCCTGCCTTCTTTCTCGAGAATCTGCTCCTTCATCTCGATACTGATCACGCGATGAAAATCGCGCACCATCGTCGGATAAGGATGCGCCCCCAGAGCGCTGCCCAGCAGATAGTACGTTGTGCGAACGTTCGTAACCCAATCGCGCATGGCTTCGTTGATGGCATCTTTCAGCGTCTTCGAACCGGAGGAGACACCGCGCACCTCGGCGCCAAGCAAACGCATGCGCATCACATTCAATTCCTGCCGTTCCATGTCTACATCGCCCATGTAGATCACGCATTCCATCCCCAGCAGTGCACAAACGGTTGCCGTTGCCACCCCGTGCTGCCCAGCGCCCGTCTCGGCGATAATCCTCTTCTTGCCCATCCGCTTCGCCAGCAGTCCCTGGCCCAGCGCGTTGTTGATCTTGTGCGCACCGGTGTGCAGCAGGTCCTCGCGCTTCAAATAGACCCTTGCCCCTCCCAGCTCCTCCGTCAGCCTCTTGGCAAAATAGAGCGGCGTCGGCCGCCCCGCAAAATCCTTGAGCAGTCCGGCCAGCTCCGTCTGGAACGCCGCATCCGCCTTCGCGATCTCGTATTCGCGCTCCAGTTCCACCAGCGCAGCCATTAGCGTCTCCGGCACATACCGCCCGCCATAAACGCCAAAGCGCCCAGGGCGCGATTCGGACGGAACCGCTGGAAGAATCACCGATGCCATTGGAAGAACCTCCTGTTCACCCGCCCGCGCGACGGGCTCATTTTCAGTCTACTAGCCCGCATTTCTCGTCTGTCGAGGACAGGCCCCCCATCCAAAAACGGACCCCCAATTTCTTTTCCGATTTGCAGATAATTAAGCCCGACTGGCGCACTATAAGAACAGTGACGCCAGCGGACAAGCTTCTCTGGGGCTCCTGCGGTTGTTTATTGCCAGGCGAGGCTTGGGGTATACCCCCTCCCTAAAAAAAATATAGTCATAAGGATTTGCAGATAATTACCTGAATTTGTGAAACAGCAACCAGAAGGGAGAAAAATCCGGTCGAACTAATGAGTCGGAACTACCTGTGCAGTGCTCGCAACTCCGCTGCTCCACGGGCTTTGGCAACAAAAATCCGCACCTTGTCAGGATCCTTGCGCCCCGGCGCGGCTTCCACGCCCGAGGCCACATCGACGCCCCACGGATTCAGTGTCGCGATCGCGTCGGCAACATTGTCCGGATTCAATCCGCCGGCAGCGACAAGCCTTTGGGCCCTCGTGCCCTGAAAGACTGTCCGGGCAGCAGCAGCCCAGTCGAACACAATGCCGGTTCCACCCATCGCCGTAGCCGTGCGTGAATCCACCAGCACTGCATCAATATTGTTATCGTCCGCGAGAACCGCCGCCCGTTCCGCTGCTTCCGGACCAAAATGCACTACTCGCAAAATGCGCAGCTTCGGCCCCAACCGACGTCTTAATTCTGCCTGCAACTCCGAACCGGCTTCCGAATGAATTTGAACGCCACTCAATCCGCACGCCCGCACCGTTGTTTCAACATCGCCCGGCAGAGCATCGACAAACACTCCGATCTTCTCAATCGCATCGGGCAATCGCGGCGTAATCGCAGCAACCTGTTCCATCGTGACCTGCCTTGGGCTTGGAGCAAAAACGAAGCCCACCGCATCCGCGCCCGCCTCAGCCGCCAGCCACGCATCCTCGAACGATGTATTGGCGCACACCTTGACCCAGATGCTCATCGCGCGACCTTCGCTCCGGCCAACAGAGCGGCCAGCGCCGCCCCCGGATCAGGCTGCCGCATCAAGCTCTCTCCAATGAGAAAAGCGTCGAACCCCGCCGCGCGCAGTCGCTCCAAATCCTCAGCCGTAGAGATTCCGCTCTCTGTCACACGCACTACGGACGAAGGAATGCGCTCCACAAGTTCGAACGATGTTTCAAGCCGAACCTCGAAAGTCTTCAAGTCGCGGTTGTTTACGCCGATCGCGTCCGCGCCGGTCTCACCGAGAGAATCCAGAACGCGATCCAGTTCCACAGCGGTATGCACCTCCACCAGAACATCGAGTCCCAACCCATGAGCGGAATCAGCAAACCCCTTCATCTCCGCATTCGACAACGCAGCCGCGATCAGCAGAATCGCGTCCGCACAATGAGCTCGCGCCTCGACAATCTGGTACTCGTCGACCATGAAGTCTTTACGCAGGCAGGGAAGAGTAACCGCAGAAGAAGCCAGTTCAAGATTCCGCAGACTGCCTTGAAAGTAAGGCTCGTCGGTCAGCACCGACAGTGCCGCAGCACCCCCGATCTGATACTGCTCCGCCAGCCACGGCACATTGAAGTCTTCCCGAATCAGACCCTTGGATGGGGATGCCTTCTTGATCTCCGCGATAACAGCCGCCCCAGTTTGGGCTTGCGTCCGCAGCTCTGCCGCCCACCCACGCGGCCGGTGCAAAGTCGCCGACCGTTCGAGTTCGGCAGCACTTACTCGCGCCTTCGCCGCCAATACCGAGGCTCGCGTGGAAGCAAGAATTGTGTCCAGCCGGGTCGTCATCCGTATGCATGAGTATACGAGGAGCCGAGTAGCTGTTTCCTTCGCCGCCCAAGCTGGAGTCATTTTCGAGCGCGCGCCCGAAATGCGATCGACCGCTTGTATTTAGGCGCACAGTCAATCTGGTGGGCCCGGAGGGATTCGAACCCCCAACCAAGGGATTATGAGTCCCCTGCTCTAACCGTTGAGCTACAGGCCCTGATTGTTAGTAACTATAGTATCCTCTTGATCTTACGTCCCATCTCTAAGCTGCACTCTCGATCCCCTTGTTTGGGCCAGTGTGACTTCTGGTGTCACTTCGTTTTTCGTTTCCTTCGCCAGTCTTACACAATCTTTCAACTCCAGCCAATTCATGAGACTGCGAAAGACGCGGGTACCGCATGACCATCTGAAGCGTCTTGTGTCCAAGACGCCGTGCTAGCGTGCGCAGATCGACTCTGGCGATATCTCGGATCAAACCTAAGTCGGGAGCATTCTGATGGTCGTCGGCCTTGCATTGGCTATAGCCGTCTGGTTGGCGGTCTCTTCCTGATCACAATTGAATTTTTGTGACTTGGCTCCCGAGTGTGAGCGTGTTAGGGTGTCCACCTCCTGCGGCTTCAACGCGAATCTGTCGATCGGTTGGAATGCTGCTTGCGGGATCAATGGCCAAGGTCAAAGTGCGAATGCTGTCGTTCCAATCACATTGAACGCGGAGATCCTTGCCCTTTTCATATTCGAAGCTTTCTCCGTCATCCTCAAACCACGTGAATGTTCCCGATGCTCCCGGGTAAACGCGGAGGGTCATCAACTCACTGCTTCGCTCGCTCGTATGTTGCTTTGTGGGGCCAATGGGCACAATGGACCCGGCTTTCACAAATAGGGGAATAGTGTCCAAGGCTATCTGTCTGTTAACCCATCCACCGCCCTCGATGCGCTCATCGTTCCAGAAGTTCCACCATGTGCCTTTCGGCAAGTACACTCGTCGTTCCTTTGCCTGCTTTTGATAAACCGGGGCGACCAGAAAGCTGTCTCCCCACAAATAGGAATCATCGATGAGAAATGTCTGCTCGTCATTCGGGAACTCAAGCCAGAGAGCTCGAATTAAAGGAAGTCCGGTCCTGTGCGTCTGGGCCACGCACGAATACAGATACGGCATCAGTTGGTAGCGGAGATTTAAGAACTTCCGGCATATTTCCTCTACATCTGGCCGATGGAGATCTTCCGGTGGCGGCCATGCAGATATCCAGTCTGCCGTGACTTCCTTCGGCTCAGCCGTCCCTGCATTCCATCCCCAGGGCAGGTGGAGTTTCCACGCCCGGCCGTGCGATCGAAACGAGGGGCAAAATGAACTGAATTGGAACCAACGAACAAATAGCTCCGGTGTGTATTCAAGAGTGGGAACAAAGCCGCCCGTATCGGAGCCCCAGTATGGAATACCGCATAAACCTACGTTGATACCGTTCGTGATCTGGGCCTTGAGTGCATTCCAAGTCGAGAATGTATCGCCAGACCACAGCCACCCAAAGCGTTGCATTCCCGCATAGCCGTTACGATGCAAGGCGAAAGGGCGCCTATTCGACTGCAGCTCGACTGGCCCATCCCAGTACATTCGATTGCGTTCAAACCTCGCATAGACAGAAAGTCGATCGCCTTCGTCGGGCCACCAGCCGTCGACGCCCAGATGCACCAGCGGAACATGGCGCTTCCAATAGGCCGACACATCTCCAGGCGCATCTGCAGCGACTCCGGTGTCGGTGACTGCCCCATGCAGATCTCCCGGGGGAACCATGTGCAGCACCACTTTGAAATGCTCCTCATGGAGCTTCTGTAACATCGCATCCGGGTCCGGAAAGACTTTGTCGTTGAACGTAAACGAACCGTGACCGGTGTTCCATCCAGAAGGGCAAAAGCCGGTTCCAAGATAGATGAGAGCGTCACACGGCAGTTTCCTGTCACGAAATGTCTTCGCAACGTTGAGAACTTCTTCGCGACTGCTCAATGTGCGATGTGATTGCTGATATCCGAGCGACCACAAGGGTGGCATATGCGGAAAGCCGGTCAGGTTTGCATAATCGTTCAATATCTTTGCAGGTGTGTCTCCCAATATGAGGAAGACATTTCGGGTTGAAGTCGCCTCATTGCAACGAAAGATTCCCTCATCCTGCGTGAAGGAGAAATCGCCAGACGGTTGCCCGATAAACAGGCCCCATCCTGACGGGCTAATGACCCACGGTATCGGGACTCGGGCTCCGAATGTCTCAAGTCCAACACCCTGGCCGTTTGTCATCGAGTCTTTGGTTCCTCGCAGATCATAAGCGTGAACGCCCTCTCCCAATCCGAAGACAGGTCCGTCAAGGCGAAAATGAATATTGGTGCTGTCCAATTGGAACTGAATTTCCTGTCGAACCTTTTCCTTTTCCAGCACAGTTATGCGAAGAGGGCTCTGGCGGATCTCGAGTGAGTATTTGCCCCAGGCAATTGGGGCGACGCGTTCTTCGAGATTTGTCGCGATCGGCCCCGGCCATTCCCTGTCGACGACACCAAGTTCGCGGCCTTGCGAATGAGGCTCGTCGTTAACCGGCGAGATGCTGATGCGAAGCGTATTGGGAGAGACGGCACAAAGGCTGAAATTAACAGCGCCGGGAGAGCCGGTAATATCTTCGTTCGTGACGCTCCAAAAGGCTTTGGCTCGTCCACTCATTAAAATCGTCGAACCGGCGCAAAGCCCTGCGAGAGTGGATCGGCGCGTTATCGTCTTCTTCATGCGATCGCCCAAAGCCTCTCTTTTCGAATCAACAAAAGCCGAACTCCCGCCACCGATATCCGGCTGAGTTCGGAGAAACGGTCGGTCTCAAATTGCTGTTGTGCTCGGACGGACTCCAATTTTGAAAAGTCGAAGCGAAGGGCCGGTCCTCCCGTGTGGCACGTAAGATTTGTCGGCAGGCCTGCTGTCAGCAACTAGCACTTGGTCTCTATTTCCGCTAGCGAGCTAGCGCAGTTTGCCGTCAACCGCAGGATCCCATCACACGCAGGTGCAGCTATACCCAGACCTTCGACTCCACCGCGGGCGCGTCCTCAGCAACTTCTATTTTTGGGTAAGCCGGCGGCGGTCCTACGCGGTTCATCCTCGCATAGTTCGGAATGGCTACCATCTCGGAGCCATCCGCCCACTTACCGGTGATGACCATTGTTCCGCCGAGCAAGCCGGGTTGCCACTTAGTCTGAAGCGGAGCAGTACTTAGCTTCTGATGTATGTTCTGATTGTCCGCCTTCTCCACGTTGTAGACGAGCGGGCCATATTTCAGGGCTACAGCGCCAGTGTCGGCCTTGATGCGTTGATCTGCGACTACGCGCTGGGGCTCCATCGGTAACTCCAGCTCGATGATGTCCCCGGCCTTCCATTCCCTTGTCACGACTGCATACCCTCTTTGAATATTCGGCTTCTCCTCGCGGCCATTGACTGCGAAGCGCTTCACGCCGCTGATAAGAGGAGACTCGGTGTAGAGTTTGCTCGTGTTTCGATTTGGAATCCGCACATAGACCGAAAAGGTTTTGGATTGCGCCGGGTTCACCGTAATTGAGATCGACCCCTTCCATGGGTATTCCGTTTTCTGAATTACCTCAACACCAGTGCCAGCGACTTGTCCGACATTCACTCGGCTCCCAACGAACATGTTGACGTACAGTCCCGTGTTGTCCTTTACGTAAGTCCAAGTCGGGATCATGAGCAGAGTTCGCGCAAGATTGCCCACGCAGCAAGGGCAATCATGCCACAGGGCACGCTCCGTATTGACGAGCGGATTCGTATAGCAGTAGCTCTTTCCGTCGAGGGCCACTCCACCCAACAGCGCGTTATACATCGTCTGCTCGTAAAGATCGGCGTATTTGGCGTCGTGATACGCAAGGTTCAGCTTGTACTGGAAGAAGACCAGCCCACAGCTAGAACAAGTCTCGCAGTATGCTTCATTGCGAAGCGAGTAGTTAGGTCCGAAACCTTCAGAAGTCTCGCCGCTTCCAATTCCACCGGTCAGGTAGTACTTCTTGTTGACCATGTTGTCCCATAGCGAGATGACGGCACTCTGGTAATCCGGGTCGTGCGTCTCAGCGGCAATGTCTGCCATACCCGAATAGAAATACGTAGCCCGCACAGCATGGCCAACAGCTTCATACTGCTGCCCCGGTGGCAAGTGGCTCTGGTCGTACTCCGAACCGCCCCGACGCGAGTCCAGCAGGAACTTCGCGAGGACAATGTAGGCGTCTCCACGGTGATTGCCTTCCTGGTCGTTAACGAATCGGCCGAAACGCACCAGGGCCTGTTCCATTTCCTGATGGCCGTCGTACCAGTCCTTCTTGCCAGGGCCAATGTTCGCGACCCAACAATCGGCTAGCTTCTTCGCAGCGTTATAGAGGCGAAGATCTTTTCCGTCGGTCAGCGTGTAGTGGTTAATAGCAGATTCAATGAAGTATCCGGAAACATACCCCTCGTGATTACCGCGATGATCTGGCGACCATCTCTCAGGCCAGCTTTGGCGGTCCGCGAGTATGTATGCGGTCTGAAGGTAGCCGTCAGGCATCTGCGCTGCAAGAATGATCGGGATCCACCGTTCAAGCGTCGAACGCATCAGTTCCTGCGCCTGGATAATTTCCGGATCGCCCTGTGGATCAACCATCAGTGCTATGCACATGGATTCCACCGTCTGGTGGACCCACGCGTTCGAGAAGACATAGCCCTTATGTTTGCCATGGGGTTGTCCGAGGTTCGCCTTGCCGGCCTCGATGAAGTTGTCGATTCCGCCGTCTCCGCGTCCCGGTGCGATATCGGTTCGCTCGCACATCCTGATGCAGTGGGGAATCCAATTCACAATGATCGGCTTCGCGCGCTCGTTCCAAAACTGATTTTGAATCGAGTATTTCCGGGTGTAAACCACATCAAGGCGGTCCTTCGGCGGTTGAGATTCAACATGCACATTGAACGAATGCGACCTGTCGTCTGACCCTGAAGCTGCAAGAGTAATTACATAGTCACCGGGCGCAGAGAATGTGGCTGTCGAAACGGGAGAAGAAACACTCTTGAATGCAACAGTTCCAGGACCGGAAGTCTTAATCCAACGCGCGACGTTCTGGGGTGAATCTTGAAGCCAGACCACCTTACCGCTCAAATAAGTTTGACCGCCCAAAACGACTGACCTGTCGATGCCGGCTTCGATTACTGGCGGAAGGGAAGGAACAGGGCCGAAGTTATAGACTCTCCACTCGAGAATTCCAGCCGTGTGATTCTCTTGAGGTTTGAGTTCTAGCCGAATCCTGCTTGTTTTGACAGCCTCAAACGTGCTGACATTGAATGTATCTACCGCTACGCCGAGACCCTGCGGCTTATTGACGGGCACATATGCGCTGCCGTTCCAGTACAGGATTTGATAGCTCTGCGGAGCAAGCATCGTCGTCAGGCTGCTGCTGCCTGGCAATGCACCTGGACGCGGATGTTCGACCGCCCAGTAAACTTCGATCTTATCTACCGTGACCGGCTCGCTCCACTCATACTGCACCCAAGGTTCACTGCTCGTAATCGAGAGATCTCGACGAACCGCATAGACGCCATGAGTGCGATCGAAAGAGTTTGCGGGTGCGAAGCCGTCATTGAGCGCGGAGATTTTGTTCTCGCTCGTGAAAGTGAAACTTGACGGAACCGCGACGCGGGCGACGTTGAGAGCATTATCAGCAGTCTGCGCGATCGACTTGGGCCCATTCATGGCGGTCAGAACTGCCGCGCCCGTCAATCCGGTTATGAACTCTCGACGGCTGGGTTCAACCTGAAACATACTCGCTGATTGATCAGGCATCCTCGTCTTCGTATCTACTTTCTTTGTTTTCATCAGACATGCTCCCCTCATGGCTGGGCTAGGAGGCCTTGCCGTGAGTCTGTCGCGATTGAGAATCAAATCGAATTGTCAGAACGTACATCACAAAGTCGCTGTCTGGTAAGCGTTTTCCAGAACGCAAAAAGTACGGTTTCTACAGTACTTTTTGATATGAAATAATAACGCAAACTGCCGTATAAAAGCAGTACCATTGTAAACGTATCCTCAGACTGAGGTCCCGAATTGCCTCGCCCGTCTAGACGCTCGAAATCTCACGCTCCGAAGGACTTGTACACCTTTCCCCCAGGGCCGATTGCGGCGATCTCCCACACGATCCATCTGATTCCAAACGCTGACCGCGAAATCGCCGCGCGTGTCTGGATTGCGAACCATCTGCTTGGACGTTGGGCGGACCCGAAGGTCAGACCATTAGAAACCCGGTTGTCCCTTCAAGAGGAGTTGATACTGCCATGATTAGTCGAAAAGAATTCATGAAGGACTGTGCAGTCGCCTTGTGTGCGACAGGATTCTGTTGCGGAATTGATTCGCCTCAGGCAAATGCTGAAGATGTAAGCCAGCCCTGCGATCCGAAGGAGCTTGCTGAAATCAAAAGTCGAGCCGACGCGGCACGCCTTCGCTTCTCGCGCCTCATCGAAGTGATCGAAGCAAAGTTGCCCGAGCAGGAGCGGAAACAGGTTCTGCACTCACTCGGAGCCAAATGCGCGGACACCTACCGCGCTTCTCTGATTGACCGCTACAAAGGAAACCCCAAGGGGTTTCTAGAGGAAGGCCGCCGGTCGTGGATGGCAGAAGCGGACTACGATGAGGCAAAAGGATTGATTCGAATCGTCGACAAGAGCCCGCACTGTAGCTGCCCCATGGTCAAGGAAGGTTCCACTCCTCCGAGCTTCTGCGATTGCACGTTGGGTTGGCAAGAAGAGGCCTATTCCACAATCCTTGGTCGTCCCGTCAAGGCGGAGTTGGAAGAATCGATTCTTCGTGGCGGCAAAAAGTGCGTTTATCGAATCAAGATTATTTGAATTGAATTCCGGCACTTTCGATTGGCTGCTATCAAGGCGAGCCATTCTTGCAACACTCATTTTGACTCTGCTTCTCCCTCGACCAGCTTGTAGCGATACTGCTCGCGCTCCTCCTTGGCGGCCTCCTGTCGAAGAAGAGCCAGACGCTTCAGTAATGCCGGAATTTCAGTCTTGCTCTCGGTCTTTCGTAGGGCTTGAATCAGATGGTAAACAGCGGTTTGATCATTTGGATCAATCTCGAGAGCTTTCCTGCATTCGATTGCAGCCTCTTGATACTTTCCCGATTGAAGGTACAGTTTTGCCAGAACGCCTCGAGCCGGGCCGAGCGTCGGGCGAATCTCAACAGCTCTTCTCGCGGAACGCATCGCTTTCGCAAATTCGGGACTACCTGGCTCTGCGCCCTGCTGCGTGAGTATGTCGGCCTGCATATAGAGGAGGATGGGATCATCCGGCATACGTGCCAACTTTGACTGAACTCCCTCAAGAGCATGGTCGAGATTATTCTGCTGAACGGCAGCCAGTCCTTGAGCGGCAATGCTCAACGATTGGCTCGGGTCTAATTCATAAGCCTTGTCAAAATCAGCTTGAGCCTTGTCATACTCGGCAAGCTGGACAAGGAGAACCCCTCGCGCAAAATAGAGCGGCGCCGCTTTCGGCTGTAAATTGATTCCATCATTCACAACATTGATTCCAACTTGAAACGATTGGTGGGTTGCGGAGAGTACAGCGAAATTCACGTAGAGATTTACATTTTGCGGCTCAAGCAAGATGGCTTGCCGTAGTGACGCGACAGCCTCTTCTGTCTGGTGCGCATCCTCGTAAGCCGAAGATGCGAGTTCGAGTGTTTGAGCGTCTGGGCTGGCACTGAGCAAAGGATTCAAAGTGCCAATCGCCAGTTCCGGCTTATGAGCCATCAACTGAACTGAAGCCAACACCTGCCGCTGCTTTCGGTCTTGAGGATCGAGCGCTAAAGACTTCTCAAACACGCCAACTGCGTCTTCAAATTGCCTTAACTTGACCAGGCAGGTGCCATACGCATTGAGAGCAGCGAGTTGAGAATCGAAGAGTGCTGCAGCCTTTTTGAAGTGAACAACGGCAGCGCTACAATCTCCCTTCTGATATTCGAGCACTGCTAACATGCCATGGCTTGTCAAATCATTCGGCCGTAAGCGAAGCAGATGCTCAAGAACTGGAATTCCCGCGGCGTTCCCATTGCTGTACTCGATCTCGGCTACTCCCTGCAATGAGGGTATGTCGTCTGGAGATAGCTTGAGTGCATGGCGAAATGAACCGAGCGCCTCTTTTTGGTTGCCTTGTCCCTTGTATGCGACGCCCTGCATTGTCCATAACTGAGAGTTGCCTGGCGATTTCACTAGCGCCACATGGATCAGCTTCAAAGCCTCGTCAAACTGCTCTTGTCGAAGAGCAGATGCTATTGAGGCGATTGGATCGCCGCCGGTTTGCGCGAACACGCCGGAGCATGCCAACAGCAATACCGTGATGCAAGGCAGTTTTTTCAGACGCACCATCCCGAAACAATTTCAAACTCATTTAAGAATTGCAGAAGTGCAGGAACCTGCTGGACACCAATAACGCAACTAATAACGATAAGTGACCGAGCACCGCATTCACTCGAAAAGACTACGGCCGGCGCTCTTGGGAAGCAACCGGCCGTTTCAGTCTTTCTTATCTTCACGGTGCCTTAGGTCAGAATGATAGTCTCCCGCCTATTTGCCAGAACCTCGGTTCATGAGATCCGGTCGCAGCGCCGAAGCTCCCGTCCGGAATGTTCATGTCGATATTTGCATAGTTTGCCCGGTTGAAAAGGTTGAAGAATTCAAACCGGATCTGAAAGTTCACGTGCTCCCCTATTGGCGTGTCCTTATAGAAGTTTGTGTTCGTGGAATAATAAGTGGGTCCACGGAACTGCATTGGCTTCTCATTCCCTCCCTGGCCAAATGCAGGAACAGCAAAATTCGTTTTTGAAATTGCCCCCTTTAGCCACGCGTTATTGTCCGATGATTGGCTGTAAGTAAGGGCGTCCGGATAATCGAGGTTGTTGCCATCCGCGTTGTAGTCGCCACTACCCGGAGCATACCCAACAGCCGGATTTGCCAGGGATGGGCAGGCAGGCGCTCCCGGCGACGTGTTTTGACACACCGGAATGTACGAGTTGAAGTTGGACGCAGTCAGCGGATAACCCGACTGGTAGATCAACGTGCCGCTGAGACCCCATCCTCCAGTCAGGTAGCCGACCGCGCCTTTGCCGTCGTTCAGACCTTTCAACGTATAGTTGCCGCTGACAGACACTCGATTGGGAACGTCAAAGATCGACGGGGCATAGTACTGTGCTGGATCGGTTGGAGTGGGATACGCCAAAGCATCGTCTTTGGAGGAAGACCGGGTATAGGATGCGTCCACGTACCCCCGAGAAAAACGTCCTCTGATATCGAAGTAGACGCCGTTGTAATTCGCATATCGGTCATTCTTGGCGTATGTGATCGATCCAAAGCTCGGATTCAGCCGTGTAGGTACGAGGCTCTGGTGTGTGATCAGGTCACCCGGTAGCACGTTGATGTCGACGCCGTATGAAACAGCCCCGATCGCGTTTCCGTTTGACACAATATTCCAGGAGTGGGATCCACTATAACCCACGCTTGCCGCGAAGACCCTGGTTAACTGGCGAACTACGCTGAGCGACCAGATGTTTGATTTGGGCGACTCCAACAGTGAATTGATGCCACCGATGGCGAAATTGGCGCCGACAACTCCGCCCTGCGCATTGAGTCCACCTTGGAACGTCGGAAAGGTAAAGCCAAACGGCGGCTCGCTCGAAGTCCCAAGCACGAAGATTGGCGGACTCGCTGTACCTGGAAAGAACACCGGCAGAACCAATCCGGGCGGACTGCCACGGAATTCCTCCTGCACGTTCGCAGACGTCAACCAATTGTTATACAAGCCATAACCGCCGCGTATGACCCAGTCACCCTTGCCGGTGGGATCCCAGGCTACACCGAACCGCGGGCTCCACAGATTACTGACAGAGTGGAGCAGCGCATTCTTCGTCTGCTTCGCATAACCGTTAGCAATCTGCTGCTCATCTGTTGTGCCTGTCCCGTAGTAGAAGTTGCCGAAGACCGTTGATGGACTCTTGGACCAGGGATTTCCGCTATCGTCGTAGCGCAGGCCAAGCGTCAGTGTCAGATTCTTTCTCGCCTTCCAGGTGTCTTCCACGAACAATCCAAAAGTCCTGGAAGCTGCATCCCAATTCCACAACTGCTGCTGGCCCGTCTCTGGGTTGTACATCACTCCGTTCTCGTTATTGGGAGCATCCTGAGCCAGCTTCAACAGGTTGTCGAACGCGAACTTCGGCTGCGACCATGGACCCTGGAACGGTTCGACATCGTCTCCGTACCAACCTTCATAGCCGAACTTGAGAGTATGCGTACCACGCACATGGGTGAGCACGTCGCGCCAGTGGTAGTTGTGCTGAATGAAATCGCCCTGTGCAAAGCCAACACCGTACGCCTGGCCGCTGTCCGCATTGATTCCGTTCACAGAAATAGACGGAACCGTATAGTCTTTCGCGCCGCTTCCGAGCACACCTTCAACCTTGTTGTACCCAAAGGTGGCCTCGTTAAGGGTGTTCGGAGAGAAAGTGTGAGTCCAGGTTCCCTGCATTCCTAGCTGCCACGTATTGTTCAGGGCAGAGAAGTCGGGCATCGGTGACGGTGCCCCGTTCTCGAGCAGGGTCCGGTACAGGCTAAAGTAAACTCGTTCTTTCTTGAACGACTGGTCGACGCGCCCAAAGTACTGAGTGCCGTTACGGATTGAGGTCGTACCGAATGACCCAATATCGATCATCGGCAAGTCGCAAGGCACTCCGTTCTGGCCGGCGGCAGTTCCGCATCCCCCGGCTCCAGCGCCAAAGACGGCTTGTGCTGTTTGCTGTACTGTCACGTCTCCAACACCCTGTGGCAGGTATTTCGCCATCACGCCCGTTCCCACCGTACCGGGGTAGTGCGTATTCGCAAACGATATGAACTCGGGCGCCGCGAATGTTACGGAGCCTCCGGAACTCGCAGACGAACGCAATAACTCCACGGCGAAAAAGAAGAAGCTATTGTGGTGGGGAACGAGGGGACCACCGATTGCGAAATCCATATTGTTTGAATGGAAAGGTTGGTAGGGGTTCTCGTCGGAACTCACGAAATGCTGATTCGCGAAAAAGCCTTGATAGTTGTACCAATCTGACGCTGATCCATGAAAGCTGTCCGAGCCCGACTTTGTCGTAAACAGGGTCTGCAACCCGGCAGCGCGGCTGTGCTCGACGGAGTAGGTATTTACTTGGACACTGGTCTCTTGAATGGACTCCGGCTGAGGCGTGATGTTCAGAACGCCTTGCCGAATCCCACTCGTTACGTCGAGACCGTCGATTATGTATTGGTTGTTGTTCTGACCCTGGCCGTTCGCGCTCGCGTCGACCTGTTCTTCAGTAGAGAAATTGTCCGTACCAGAAGCCGGGCTTCCTGAAGTGCTCGTCCCCAAACCGGAAACTCCCGGGGCCATTGTCACCAGCGTAACGAGATTCCGACCGACGATCGGCAACTCCGCTACTCCCTTGTTGTCCAATGTGAGTTGGGTTCGGCTGTCGGCAGTGTCCACGATCGGAGCTTCTGTTGTGACTGTTACGGAATCGCTCACTGAACCGACATGGAGCGATATTGGGAGATTGATGTTTTGCGCCGTGAGAAGCGTGAAGTCAGCCTCGGCCTTTGCAAAACCTGCAGCCGTCACGCTGAGCTTATAGGTTCCCGGAGCAAGACTAACGAAACGGTAATTGCCCGCGGAGTCTGTTTCCGCCGCTCTGGCGTCACCGGTGGAAGTGTTCACGAGTCGGAGTTCAGCCTTCGCGACAATTGCGCCAGTCGAGTCCTGCACCACGCCCTGGACATTGCCGGTGAACTGCGCGAAGGCGGGAAAAGCAATTAGCCCGAACAGCGAGTACAGAAAAGAAGCCCATCGAGATACCCTGCGATGTGCCATCGTAGCCTCCTGATGTCATCGATCTAATTGTTTTGACAATGGGTAAACGTTTACCAGCGACCACAACCTTATACCCCAAGGCAATTAGCAAGTCAAGGAGGTTTTTTGGAGACTCGAAGTAAATCGATTTTAACTAGCTTGTTCTAAGGGGCCCAGCCCTTGTTAGGGACCGGGCCGACTCCCTCTTTGATGGTGACGAGTTTGTTGGCCGGAATCTTCTTATATTGCTCGCGAACTCCGTTCGGCCAGAAAACGTCTACATCTACTTCTTTGGCTGCGCCAAGACCAAAGTGGAGTCGGGAATCATTGCACGAATAGTAACTGGATTGACTGAGAACTGCCTGCGCCTGAACGTTCCCTCCATAATGAGCCAAAACACGAGCTCCTATCGCGCTCCTGTTTGATTTGACGCCCTCGAGCTTCACTTTGAGCCAGTTCTGTTTGACCTTCAAATCGTTACGCAGGAGGGAAGGTGGCTCATTCATGTTCACGATGAGCACATCCATATCACCGTCATTGTCGAAATCGCCAAATGCGCAGCCCCTGCTGCTATGCGGCGTCGAAATGCCTTCACCTCCCTGTGATTCAAGCTCTTCAAAAGTGCCGTTTCCTAGATTCCGAAACAGAACTCGAGGAGTCTTGTATGGATATTGGGGTAGTTTTTTCTCGACCTCCGGATACACGCTCCCGGTAACAAAAAGCACCTCTGGATAGCCGTCATTGTCCAGATCGAAGAGTCCCGCTCCCCAACTTGTGTAGTGAGTCTCAACTCCGATCTTCGAGGCACGGGTGACCTCATCGAAATTTCCCTTTCCATCGTTGCGATAGAAACCGCACGTATCTCCGATGAAGTGTGTCTTGAAGAGGTCCAGATGTCCGTCCAGGTTGTAGTCACCGATTCCGACTCCCATTCCAGCCTGCTCCATGCCGTCGTCGCTCAGAGCAACGCCGCGGGTTATACCCTCTTCGCGAAAGGTCCCATCATGATTGTTCATAAAGAGAAGACTGGGCGTTGAGTCGCAGGCAACGAAGATGTCAGGCCATCCGTCTTCATCGAAGTCGGCCGCGACAACGGTCATTCCGTAGCTTTCTGTGGCTACGTCGATTCCGGCCTGCTTGGTGACATCGGTAAATGTACCGTCCCCGTTGTTGCGGTACAGCAGATGTCTTCCCGTTGGAAGGCCTCGCGGTCCACAGTTAACGGGAACGCCTTTCCAATTGCAGGTCGAGAACTCACCCGGCACCGGAGCGTGTTCAAACGAAAAGCGAATGTAATTTGAGACAAACAAATCAAGATGACCGTCGCGGTTATAGTCCACGAATGCACATCCGGCTCCCCATCGCGCGGCACCCGAATCCAACAAGCCGGCTTGCTTGGTCACATCTGTGAAAGTCCCATCGCCGTTATTTTTGTAAAGCCGATTGTGACCAAAATAAGTACAGAAAATATCGTCGAAGCCATCGTTGTTGTAGTCGCCGACGCAAACTCCGTTGGCCCAGCCGGCCGCGGTCAATCCCGCTTTCTCAGTGACATCAGTGAATGTGCCATCGCGATTGTTTTTATAGAGGCGGTTCGTTGCTTCCGGCGGATTACCTTCCAGGCGGGTTCCCGAGAGTATGAAAAGGTCCATCCATCCGTCATTGTCGTAGTCGATGAAGGCGCACCCGCATCCGTTCGCCTCAAGGATGTATTTCTTCGACTCGATTCCGCCGTAAATAATGGGAGCATGCAGGCCGGCGTCCCGCGCCACATCGGTGAAGTGGGCGTTAAACGGGCGACCGGAAGGCGCCGGCTTGGGCTGGGCCTTTACATCGCGGGTTGCGATTCCCTCGTTTTGCCCGAACAGACGTTGTGCCGATGTGCAAAGAGAGAGAAGAACGAAAGAGCGACGAGTGAGGTTCATTTTGAAATCGTAGACCGGGAACTTCTCTTATTGCGATTTGATCTGATGAGCACTAAGAGCCCTTTGCATCTTGCGCAATCGCTCTGCCGGAGGATGCAATTTGGCAATGTTTCACGGTATCACGACCAGCTTATACCGGTTCCGCTCGGCCTCTTCTTTGGTTGCGTTTTGTCGTGCTTTTGCCAATCTCTTCAGCAAATCAGGAATTTCCGACTGATCGCCCGATTTCCGAAGCGCGACTACCAAGCGGTAGATCGCCGTCTGATCTTCCGGGCTGTGCTCCAGCGCAATACGGCACTCCCTTGCCGCCAGCGCGCTTTGTCCGGAGTCCAGATAATATTTAGCCAATACGTTGTGCGCTGCAGTGAGTGAAGGTTGCAGCGCCGCAGCTCTTTTTGCTGAATTCATTCCCTGCTCAAATTCAGCAGAGCCGGGTTCAGGAGATTGCTGCGAAATGACTGCAGCCTGGAGATACCAGAGGAAGGGGTCGCCTGGGTTTTTCGTCAGCTTTGCTTTAATGGTTGCCAGTGCTCGATCTGGATCGTTCTGGTCTTTCTCTTCGGCGAGCATGCCCTGGGCCGCTGCACTGAGGCCGCGATCCGGATCCAGTTTCTCGGCCCGATCAAAATCCTCCTCCGCATGCGCATAGTCCGCAAGCTGCACATAGAGCACACCGCGCGCGACGTAGAGTTCAGCAGCGTTGGGTTGGAGCTTTAGCCCCGAGTCGATCATTTCAATCCCGGCTTGAAACGATTGGTGGTTCATTGCGATTTCCGCGAAGTCTACATACAACGCAACATTCATTGGATTCTTGACAATAGCATCACGCAGAATCTTGACTGCATTCGGAGTGTCGTTGTTGGCCTCGTAGATTGCCACAGCCAATCGCATCGTGCTGGTATCAGGAACCGATTGGAGCAGAGGCTGCATTGTCGCGAGTGCATCTTTCGGCTGATTTGCGTTTAGTTGGAGCGCCGCCAAGCTGCGTCTCGCCCTGAGATCGTCCGGATTAGATGCCAGAAGCTCCTGAAAAATCGGAATCGCTTTTTCAGGCTGCTTCAGCTTCATGAGACACACGCCGTATTCTCGTAGAGCCGCGGGCTGCGAACTCAGAGTAGGCCCACTGAGTGCGAAATGTGTTACCGCCGTCACGCAGTCGTTCTTCCTGACAGCCAATGTGGCCAACATCGCATGGGCCGTAGCATCCTGCGGGCGGAGTCGAATCACATGCTCCAACAGCGACACCGCCTCAGGGTCCCCTGCTTCATATTCCAGTTGTGCCGCACCTTCGAGAGCCGGTAAATACTCCGGAGAGATCTTCAACGCGGTCCGGTAGGACACCAAGGCTGATTTACTGTCACCCGTTCCTGCGTAGGCCAATCCCTGCAGCATCCATAGCTGGGAATTCTTTGGGTACGTCTCAAGTGCGGACCGCAGCAACGCCAGGGCCTTTTCAAACTCATTGCTCTGCAAGGCCGAAACAATCGGTGGAACGAGCTCTTTCCCGGCCTGAGCAATTGCCGCGACGGTCAGCGTCAGCAGAACGATCGCAAGGCGGATGATTCCTTTGACACAAATGGACATTGAATCTTTCGCTCTGGCTTTCAGCTCGCAATCAGAATAAATACGACCCCAATTGTATTTGACCACCTTGAGGCGAATGGTGATCCACTCCAGTTCCAACTTTCCGGCATCTTAACGACAGATCAAATGAAGGTTCCGTTCCTCAGCGAGAATTCTCCCCGTGCCTTCACGCGTACGCCGTTTTTGCGCTTTTGTCTGATCAGGTTGTCGACTCGCATACAGCCGGCGAGCCAACGCGCGGGGTCGTAGCCGAAGGACCGGTCCGAACAAGATGCAGCGACGGACCACCTTTGAGGGTTTTTGGTAAATACGCGCTCAATCTGCCTTTGCAGCACAGAGATTGCGTCAAGTTCACGCAGAGCCGCTGCACGTGGAAGGCTGCCTGCCTAAATGGCTCTGGTTACTTCAATAATTTTATTCAGAACCTACAAACAGCCGTCGTTGCGGCAGCGGAAGCAATCGATTTGTATTAAACGATCAGCCGCATCTCCGTGTTCATAAATCATTCATGGGTAAAGGCCTAATCGTAAGCTGAAGATGGCTCTGGAGATTTCACCTGGGATCGATCAGGAGTTCCGGTCTTCGCAAAAGCAGCTTCCCTCGCCCTTTCGTCAAAATCCCGTTGCGCTGCCACTCTCCTAGCGTGCGGCTGACCGTAAACGGTGTCACATTGGCTCCGGCTGCTAGATCGTCATTTCCGACCTGAATCTCGATCCCGTCATGACCGATCTTGCCGATTCCACATGCGAGGCTCACCAACAGGTGGGCAATGCGCCCCACAGCGTCGTCGGTGCTTAGGGAGACTCTTGCTGAGATTGACCACGCGAAGTGCTCAGTGGCAGCAATCGAGAGGGCGTTGTCCAGCAATATTGGAAAGCGGGACACGATCTCCCGCATCGTCTTTCGATCCCATACCAAAGCACAACTGTCCGCCAGCACCTCCGTGCTGGCAAGATACTCGTAGGGATGAGACAAGATCGTTACACCACCGAAAAACTGTCCTGCAGTCAACCAATGAAGGATGATCTTTCGCCCGTCACGCGAGATCACAAATTGCCTTCCCTGACCGGTCGAGAGGAGGAACAACCGCTCCGCTGGATCGTCCTGGTGAATGACTACAGACGACTTGGAAAAATGCCGGTGCGTGGCGGCGGACACGATCGAATTGAGCTCGTTTGACGTCAATCCCGCGAAGAAGCGCGGCTTGAGACCTTCCGGGAGGCCAACAACCTGCTTTTCAGCCAGAGATTTGCAACCGCAATTCACACCACTCTTTTATCAGGATGCGCTAGCCCACGTCTCTGAATTTCCCCTTCCGCGAAGGATTAGCTACTTGCCTCCAAAACCAGCAACATTCCTAGTGCGGTGCAACAGGCACGGACTAAATCACATCAGATCGAGTGAACTCTTCTCCGTGGCTCATCGCGAACCGCGGCGCCAATTTCGAAATTCGATGGGAAGGAATAAAGCTTATGCCAATTGATCTCTTAGATAGGCCAGCAACAATCGATGATGTTCTTCGCGAAGTTTCCAGGATCAAGTCCATCGTCACAGACGCGGTGGACGATGGCGTCAAATCAGCCATCAAGGCCATCAAAAACGGCCGCCATGCCGCCGAAGACGTCCTCGATGAGGCGGAACACGCTATAAAAAAGAGGCCGTTTGAAGCAATAGGCGTCTTCTTTGCTGCCGGAGTTGTAACAGGGAGCCTTTTGATCTGGATGGGATCCCGTCGGCGTTAAGAGCCAGCCTAATCATAGCTTTGCGTGAATTGCCACTACCGTAACGTCGTCATCCAGGTCTTCAAATGGGCCTCGAGCCGACCAGCGGGACAATTCCTCGAGGAGTCGATCGGCAAATTGATCTGCCGAGATGCTTTCGTCGGTCTCCAAGACCTGCTTGAAGCGGTCCGTTCCGAAGTCGACTCCGGTGGGGTCTGCCGTTTCCGGAATCCCATCGGTATAAAGCAAGCACCAATCACCTGCGTTGAGAGGCAGTTCCCGGGAACTATAAGTAGCCCACGGGAACTTTCCGAGAAACAAGCCATTTTCCTCTACATCACGCACGCCTGCGGACGACTGGCCCCACATGAGTAGAGGAGGATGTCCCGCTCCAGCGTAGGTTAGCGTTCCCTTCTGCAAGTCGACGAACAAATATGCCGCGGTGATGAAATGGTGCTCGAACTTTCCGCACAGCGTCTGATTCAGGCCCATGAGCACTAGTGCTGGATCGGCGGCGTGCGCCATCTCAGCCGCCAAGGCAATCTTCAACATCGACGCGATGAGCGCAGCAGGCATTCCGTGTCCGGATACATCGGCAACCAGAATCCCGAGGTGCTTCTCATCCACAACGATGAAGTCGTAAAAATCGCCGGCCACCGAGGTCATAGGGATGTAGCGCGCCGCAATGTCCAGGCCCGGTATCTGCGGGATCGAGGATGGAAGGATCGACATTTGGATTTGGCGCGCGGTTTCCAATTCCTTCTGGATCGTAAGCAATTGCCGCGCGAGCTGTTCCCGAATCCCTCGGAGCACGAGGTGGGTATGCACCCGCGCCTTTACGACAGCGGGGGAAAAGGGCTTGTGGATGTAATCCACTGCACCGACCTCGAATCCCCTGGTTTCGTCCTCGATCTCGGTCTGTCCGGTGAGAAATATGACTGGTATATCCTGCGTCTCCGGGTCCGCCTTCAACCGAGTACACACTTCGTACCCGTCCATCTGGGGCATCATCACGTCCAGGAGAACCAGGTCAGGAAGAGGCGTATCCTTCGCCAGGGCCAATGCCTTCGCGCCATTCGTTGCAACGCGAATCTTGTAGATGTCCTTCAGGATCGAAGTCACGACTTGAATGTTTGCGGGAGCATCATCCACTAGAAGCACGGTCTTTCTCTGATCGCCTTCCTTCATTCCACTTGTCCCCCATTGCTTGAGCAATGTACGCCGATCTCACGCAGCTTTGCCAACGCTGCCTCAAAATCAAAGTCGTTTATGGATGCTTTCAGGGCATCCAGTTGGGTCTTCGCAACGGCTCCTGACACTGCATCCTGAAGGCTGCGAAATGCCTCTTCGGTATCACCGTCACTCGCCTCAAGCAAGACCCGAAGCCGTGCGATTGCGCCGGATGCTGTTTCTGGCTTGAAAGAAGATGACTGCGCTTCCACGGGTGCCG
>Ga0207683_10001212_pt1 | contig 23379 bp, 21 predicted proteins | sample KBSM73metaG_FD_184333 | JGI IMG/M metagenome (GOLD analysis project Ga0207683, IMG submission 184333) | Miscanthus rhizosphere microbial communities from Kellogg Biological Station, Michigan, USA - KBS M7-3 metaG (SPAdes) (version 2) | ecosystem: Host-associated > Plants > Roots > Rhizosphere >... | reverse complement strand
ACCACGTCGATCCGCTCGTCGAAGAACGCGATCAGGTCGCGGACCCGGGCCGCGTCGTGCTGCGGATCCGGGTAGCTCCAGGCGATGTCGGGAACCAGCCGCCCGCCGACCGACGCGGAGAAGTACGACGCCTGGCCCTTGTAGGCGCACCAGGTCCTGGTGGGGCTGGGCACCAGCTCGGCGGTGATGTCCGCCCGCGGCAGGTAGTAGCGGGCCGGCAGCATGGTCTCGAACAGCAGCACCGGCCGGGAGCTGACCGCCAGCAGCTGGCCGTCCAGTTCCAGCCGGACCTGGCGGGAGCTGGGCAGCACGTCGATGCGGTGGAAGGGGTCGCGCGGGTGGGCCACGTTCAGCTCGTCCTCTTCGTACCAGGCATCGAAGGCGGCGAAGTCGAGGATCACCAGCCCGGCCAGGTCCGGGTCGTCCGGGCGGAAGCCCGCACCCGGCCGCACCTGGCCCGCCGCCCTCAGGTCGACCGCCTCGCCCGCGGTGCTGTGCACGGAGAACGGAATCCTCGGGTCGAGCACGCGCAGCGCGGTTACATCGGCCAGGGCGACGCCGACGTCGTCGCCGGGACCGGCCGATACGGCGTCGGCCGGCACCAGCTCGCCGCGCACGTCCTCCACCGGCACCGCGTACGACGGCACGATCCGTCTCGGTTCCCAGACCAGCACGGCCCGGGTGCTGTCGACGATCGTCTCGCCGCCCAGCACGGCCTGGATCCGCTTCGCCGTCGGCTCGTGCCGCAGCTCCCCGAAGCCGCTGGCCATCAGCTCGCGCACCTTACTACTCATGCCGGGCCTCCCCTTCCATAATCACTTCGATGATGTCAGGTTGCGCATCCTCCCAGACTTCCACGCCTGCCGGCCCGCTCAGGCCCGAGCTCAGGCTCGGGCTCAGGCGGCGGTGATCGCGCTGATCATGTTCAGCCGGGCGGCGCGCCGGGCGGGCCGGATCCCGGCCAGGACGCCGGTGACCGCGCCCAGGACCAGGAACAGGATCAGTTGCAGCGGCGGCGCCGCGAACACGGCCAGCGAAGCGCCGCTGGATGACCGGACCACGGCCCAGCCCAGGAACGTGCCGAGGATCACCCCGCCCAGCGTCCCGAACACCGCGATGATCACCGACTCCCACCGGATCATGCCGCGCGCCTGCGTGCGCGTCTGCCCGAGCGCGCGCAGTAGCCCCAGCTCGCGGGTCCGCTCGTGGATGGACAGCGACAGCGTGTTGGCCACGCCCATCAGCGCGATGACGATGGCCAGCGCCAGCATGACGTAGACGAGCCCGAGGACGGTGGTCACGTAGCTGGCCGCGCTGGCCTGGTACTGCGCCCGGTCCTGCACCCGCGGCTGGCCGGCCGTGGCGGTGGCCGCGGTGACGGCGGCGCGCGCCGGGCCGAGCGCGGCACCCGGCTTCAGCTTGATCAGCACCATGGCGTCGAGCGGCTGCCCGGCGTGCGGGGCCCAGCCGGCCGCGGCGAACAGGTAGTCGCCGGTGACGTCCGGGTGGTCGAAGACAGCCGCGACCCGCAGCCGGGCCCGCGTGCCGTCGGGGTACACGACCGGCACCCGTGACCCGACCCGCCAGTGCTGGTCCGCCGCTGCCGCCGCCGACACCGCGAACGAGCCGGAGTCGACGGCGCCGAGCGAGCCGGCGGTGACTCCCAGGTTCAGCACCGACCCGATGCGGTCAGGGTCGACCGCGGCGATGGTCTGCGCCTGGCCGTTCAGCAGGACGCTGCCGCGGCTTACCCCGGCCGCGACCCCGACCGAGGGCAGCCGGCCGAGGCCGGCCGCGAGCTGCGGGCTGAACCCGGCCTTCCCGGCGCCGCCGGCGTACCCGGGCTGATAGACCACCAGGTCGGCGGCTAGCGCGCGCCCGACCCCCTGCGTGGCGCTCGCCTTCAGCGACGCCCCGATCACGGTGAACAAGGTGGCCACGGCCACCCCGACCATCAGCGCCGACGCGGTGGCCGCGGTGCGCCGCGGGTTGCGCAGCGCGTTATCCCGGGCCAGCCGTCCGTCGACACCGCGCAAGGCGGCTATCGGCGCGCCCAGCAGGGCCGCGGCCGGCCGGACCGCGACCGGGCCGAGGACCACGAACCCGGCCAGGGTCCCCACCGCCCCCGCGATGGCGGGTCCCTGGCCGCCGCCGGCGGTACCGGCGATCACGGCCGTCACCCCGCCGCCGGTCAGCAGGAAACCGAGTACCGAACGGACACGGGATATCCGCGCCGGTTCGGCCGCGAGCTCGCGCAGGGCGGCCAGCGGCGGCACCCGGGAGGCGCGGAGCGCCGGCAGCACGCCCGCCAGCACGGTCGCCGCCACGCCGACCGCCACCGCGAGCACCGCACTGGACGCCCGCAGCACCAGGCCGCCCGCGGGCAGCGCGAAGCCGAAGCTGTCGAAGACCCCCTTGAGCAGCGCGGCGATGCCGATACCCCCCGCCCACCCGGCCACCGAGCCCACCACGCCGACGACCAGCGTCTCGGTCAGCCCGGCCACGGCGAGCTGGCGCCGGGTGCCACCCAGCGCACGCAGCAGCGCGGACTCGCGGCCGCGCTGCGCGGCCAGGATGGAGAACGTGTTGTAGATGCTGAACGCGGCCACCAGCAGCGCGACCGCGGCGAACGCGGTCAGCCCGGTGGACAGGAAGCCGAGGAAGCCGCTGTTGATGTCGTCCAGGTCCTCGGTGGCGAGCTGCGCGCCGGTGATGGCCTGCACCCCGGCCGGCAGCGCCGGCCGCAGCCTGGCCGCGAGTTCCTGATCCGGCACCCCGGGGCTCGCCTTGACCAGGATCTCGGTCAGCTCGGCCGGGGCCCCGGGTCCTTTGGGTCTGACGGGCCCGGCCAGGTGCGCCCGCGCGGCATCCAGCGTCATCCCGGTGAACGTGCCCGGCCCGAAGCCGTCGGCCGTGCCGAAGGTGGAGATGCCGACGATGTGCACCCGCAGCGGCTGCGGGGTCAGCAGCGTGGTCGTCATGCCGAGCGCCAGGTGCCCGGTCCTGGCCGCGCCGCGGTTGATGACCACCTCGTCACCGGCGCGCGGGGCGTGCCCCGCCACGAGCCGGTACGGGTTCAGCGCCGGGTCGCCGACCCAGTTCGCCGCCTGGGTGGGCGGGCCGTTGCCGCCGATCGGCTTGCCGTCGCGGCCCAGCAGCTGGCCGTAGCCCTCCAGGTAAGGCTGGGCGTCGGCCACCCCGGGCACGGTCCGCACCCGCGGCAGCAGGCTGGCGTCGACGCCGGTGCGCGCGCTGTTGCCCGAGCCGATCTCGGTCGCGCCGCGCAGCACCACGTTGGTGCCGCCGTCGGCCTGGGTGAAGAGCCGGTCGAAGTTGGCCCGCAGCGTGTCGCTCAGCAGCAGGGTCCCGGCCAGGAAGGCCACGCCCAGGGCGACCGCGAGCAGGGTGGCGACCAGCCGCCGCTTGCGCGCCCACAGGCTCCGCGCGATGATCGCGATCATCGTGTCCCGCCCTCCGTGACCCGCCCGTCCGCCATGACCACCACGCCGTCCGCGAACCCGGCCGCGACCGGGTCGTGGGTGACCATCACGATCGTCTGGCCGAAGTCATCGCGCGCCGCGCGCAGCAGCTCCAGCACCTCGTTCCCGCTGCGGGAGTCGAGGTTGCCGGTCGGCTCGTCGGCGAAGACGATCTGCGGCCGGGTGGCCAGCGCCCGGGCCACCGCGACCCGCTGCTGCTGGCCGCCGGAGAGTTCGGCCGGGCGGTGCCCGAGCCGGTCGGTCAGCCCGGTCCGCTCGATCACCGTGGCCAGCCAGTCCGGGTCCGGCGCGGTGCCGGCCAGCGTCATCGGCAGCGTGATGTTGTCCCGCGCGGACAGCGTGGGCACCAGGTTGAAGGCCTGGAACACGAAGCCGATCCGGTCCCGGCGCAGCAGCGTCAGCTGCCGGTCGGACAGGGCGCCCAGCTCAACCTCGCCGACGAAGGCCTTCCCGGCGGTGAGCGTGTCGAGCCCGGCCAGGCAGTGCAGCAGCGTCGACTTGCCGGACCCGGACGGGCCCATGATCGCGGTGAACCGCCCCGCCGGGAACGCGATGCTGACGTCGTCCAGGGCGGTGACCGCGGTGTCCGCGGTGCCGTACACCTTGACCGCGTGCTCGGCGCGCACGGCCACGTCCGTTCTCGTCTGTGTCGTTGCCATGCCCCGATGGTCGGTCCCGGACCCCGGCCGCGTCGCCGGCCAGGCGCGGGCACCTGTACTACCGCGATCGCAGTATTCAGCTCGCCCAGCCGGGACGGACCAGCCCGGCCTCGTAGGCGAACACCACCAGGTGGGCCCGGTCGCGCGCGCCCAGCTTCATCATGGCCCGGTTGACGTGGGTCTTCACGGTGGCCGGGCTGAGCACCAGCCGCTCCGCGATGTCGTCGTTGGACAGCCCCTCGCCGACCAGGCCGACGAGCTGCCGCTCCCGTTCGGTCAGCACGTCCATACTGGCCGCGGGCGGCGGGGGCTTGGCCCGGTCGGCGAACTCGCTGATCAGCCGGCGGGTGACGCTGGGCGACAGCAGCGCCTCGCCGGTGGCCACCACCCGCACGGCCCGGACCAGCTCGGCCGGCTCGGTGTGCTTGACCAGGAAGCCGCTGGCCCCGGCGCGCAGCGCCTCGAACACGTACTCGTCCAGCTCGAACGTGGTCAAGATGACCACCCGCACTCCCGCGAGCCGTCCGTCGCCGGCGATCTGGTGCGTGGCCTGCAGCCCGTCCAGGCCGGGCATCCTGATGTCCATCAGCACCACGTCCGGGTTCAGCTCCCGCACCAGCCGGACCGCCACGGCGCCGTCGGCGGCCTGGCCGACCACCTCGATGCCGTCCTGGGCGTCCAGCAGGGCCGCGAACCCGGCCCGGACCAGGGCCTGGTCGTCGGCCAGCAGCACCCGGATCACCGCGGCTCCAGTGGCTCTGTCGCCAAGGGCAGGCGGGCCCGGACCGCGAAGCCTCCAGCCGGCCGGGGCCCGGCGGTCAGCTCCCCGCCCAGCGCCGTGGCGCGCTCGGTCATGCCGCGTATCCCGCGGCCCCCGGCGCTTCCGCCACCGCGCGAAGGGCCGGGCCGTTCGGCCCCGTCGTCCTCGACCTCGATCACCAGGTCGCCGTCGTCCGCCCCGATCCGGACGCTCACGCGGGAGGCGTGCGCGTGCCGCACCACGTTGGTCAGCGCCTCCTGCACGATCCGGTACCCGGCCGCGTCCACGCCGCGGGGCGGGGACAGCGGCGTGACCCGTACGTCGACGCTGAGGCCCGTGGCCTCGGCCCGCCGCACCAGCTCCGCTACGTCACGCAGGCCCGGCGCGGGCGCGCGCGGCATCTCCTCACCGGGCCGGCGCAGCGAGTCCAGCACCGACTGGACGTCCACCAGGGCTTCCCGGCTCGCCTGCTTGATCGAGGTCAGCGCGGTCCTGACCTGCTCCGGCCGCTGGTCCATCAGCTCCAGCGCCACCCCCGCCTGCACGTTGATCAGCGACAGGCTGTGCGCCACCACGTCGTGCAGGTCCCGGGCGATGCCGAGCCGCTCCTCGCTGGCCTGCCGCCGGGCCGCCTCGTGCGCCGAGCGCTGCTCTTCGATCGCCCGCTGCCTGCTGGCCTGGGCGAAGGCGCGCCGGTTGCGGATCAGCTCGGCCCCGGCCAGCAGCAGCAGCAGCCAGGCCGCGAGCCCTCCCGCGGCCCAGGCCGACGGCGCCGGCTGGCCGGCGGTGAGCACCGGCAGCCACAGGAAGCCCAGGTAGCCGGCCAGCAGCGAGCCGTAGGCCGCGATCCGGTGCCCGGACATCAGCGCGGTGCCGAACGCGACGATCAGGCCCACCCAGACGGGGCCGCCGGGATAACCGAGCAGCACGTAGCCGAGCGTGGTGGCGAACGCCAGCATGAGCACGGCAACCGGCTGCCTCCGCCGGACGAGCAGCGCGGCCGGTCCCGCGGCCAGCAGCAGGTACCCGTACACATCCAGCGCGCGCACGTGCTCGTGGTGCCGCGCCAGGCGCGCCGTGACGCCGATCTGCACCACCGCCGCCAGCACCGCCAGGGCGACGTCCACGCGCCGTATCGACCTCCAGTCCACCTCAGCACGGTAGGCCGGATCTCCCCGGACGTCATCCGCCCGCCGGTGTAACCCGCCTTACCGCGTCCGCGGTACGCCGGTTACCTCCCACGGAGTACGGCAAGAGCCCGCGCCTGGACGACGCGCCGGCGGCCTCGGCCGCCGCAGCATGAAGCCATGACATTCACGACTCTCACCCCAGATGCCGTCCGTCCCGAGATCCCGGCGGGCCCTCCCAAACTCACCCCAACCCAGCTCAGGACCGTCCAGGCGGAAACCCTCGACGCACCCAGGCTCCGGTACAGCCTGCTGGCCCGGGCCCTGTTCAGGTCGATGGACCTGGCCTACGGCCGGACCAGGACGATCGTCAAGTTCACCATGCTGGAGTTCATCGCCCGGGTGCCCTACCAGGCCTGGGAGCGGATGGGCTACCTGGCGCTGGCCCGGTACCGCGGCCGGTCCGCGCTGGCCCGGCGCGTGTTCGAGCGCATCGTCGAGTCCCGCGCCGACCAGGACAACGAGCAGTGGCACCTGCTGATCCTGCAGGATCTCGTGCAGCGCCGCGGCCTGCGGCAGTCGTTCCTGCTGCACCGGCTGGCGCCGTGGCTGGTCGCGTTCTTCTTCTACCACGTGTCCTGGCTGCTGTTCGTGATCCGCCCGGACTGGAGCTACCGGCTCAACGCCGACTTCGAGGACCACGCCGAGCACGAGTACATGGCCTACGTGGCCGAACACCCCGAGCTGGAGACCCAGCCCGACCCGGGCACCTTTGCGGCGCAGTACGGCCAGTACGGGAGCCTGGCCGACCTGCTCCGCCAGATCGGCCACGACGAGCGCACCCACAAGCAAGGCAGCCTCACCAACATGCGCACCCCCCGCCTCAGTTCCATCTCCTAACCCTCAGGCCCCACCGCGGTGGCCTCCTGAATTCAGTGAGAGTGGCGCTCTACCTGAAAGAATCGGTAGAGCGCCACTCTCATTGACTTCCGGGGAGGGCGCGGAGCGGCCCAATGAGCCTGGACGTTATCCCTTCCCGGTCGGGCGGACGGGGGGGAACGTGGTGACCTTGGCTGTTTTCAGCAGGGACGGGAGCTTCTTGAGTTCCCTGGCGTAGGCGGCCTTGTACTGCTGGACCGCGGAGGTGAGCGCTACCTGGTTGGCGTTGACGATCTGCTGCTCGTAGCTGGCCTGGACGGCGAAGTAGATCCCGGCCAGGTCGGCGGACTCGGTGCAGTTCGCGTCGGTGACGGCCGTCGCGATCTGCGCCTGGTTGGCGGCGGCGCTCACCGTGGCTCCGAGGTTGACCTGCCTGCTGCCGAACATCTTATGGATCTGGTCGAAGAACACGTTCTGCGGCTGGCCGTAGGTGTAGCCGTTTCTGGCCATGCAGGCGCCCCACTGCCGCGTGGCCTTCTTCACCGCCGCGTCCTTCTGCACGTCGCTGGCGATGTCGTTGCTCAGCGTGAGGATGCCGGCCAGCGGTCCCTTATCGACGGCTTCGGTGAAGTCCTGCCCGATCGTGGTGCACTTGCCGATCGCCATCTGCTCCGGTTCGGGGAGGTCAGCCGGATCCGGGGCCGCGGGATTGGCGTCGATGCCCAGGTTGCTCAGCGCGGACCCGGCCGGGGCCCGGAAGCCGTACTGCTGCGCCGCGGCGGTACCGAGGTATCCCCAGGCCCCCCAGGGCTGGGCGAACGACAGGTTTGCAGGTCCGATGCTGACGGCGAACGGGACGTTTCCGGCGCCCGGATAGCCCGCGGCGTTCAGGCACGCCCGGGTGAGGGCGTAACTCGACTCGTTGGGCGCTAGGCCGTCGTTGTTGGACTGGCCGAGCGCGGCGTACGGGGTGAACGCCATCCGGGACAGCGCCGCCTGGGCCGAGACGGGCGGCTGCGGCCTGCCCACGCTCGGCGTGCTCACCGCGACGTCCGGTCCCTTGGGCGCGCTGGCGGTACACGCGGCCAGACCCATGCAGCAGCAGATCAGCAGGCCAGTACCAAGACGCATCGTCGTTCCTTTCACGCGTGACGCAGGGCCGCGAGCGGGCTGGTCCGGGCCGCGCGAAGCGCGGGGTAGGCACCTGCCAGCAGGCCGACGACGCTGCCGATGAGCGGAGCGGGCAGGGTGTAGGCCGGGTTCAGCACGGCGGTCCAGTCCTTGGCCGCGGCGAAGATCACCACGGTCCCGACGCCGATGCAGGTGCCGATCAGGCCGCCGAGCGTGCCGAGCGCGGTGCTCTCGGCGAGGAACTGGACCGCGATGTGCCGGGGCCGGGCACCGACCGCGCGGCGCAGGCCGATCTCCTCGGTCCGCTCGAGCACGGCAACCAGCGTCGTGTTCGCGATCCCGACCGCGCCGATGAACAGGCTGACCAGCGCGAGGATCAGGAACAGCCCGGCCAGGTCGCCGCTCACCTCGCTCTGCAGGTTCTGCGGGTTGGGCGGGGAGGTCACGACCAGCCGGCCCGGGTCGGCCGGAAGTTCGGCCGCGGCCAGCTGCCGGGCCACCGCCTGCGCGGCGCCGATCCTGGTCGCCACGACCATCTGGGCCTCGTTCTGGTTCCCGATCCCGGGCTGCGGGTTGCCGAAGTCGGCCAGCGCGGTCGTCTCCGGGATCAGCATGGCGCTCTCATTGGTCACCACGCGCTGCGCGGAGCTGTACACGCCGACGACCGTGTACGCGATGCCGTCGACGAACACCGCGGGACGGCTGGCCAGCCGCGCGGGGGAGATACCGAGCGCGGCCGCGGTCGCGGTGTCGATCATCGCGACGTGCTGGCTGGTGTCGTTCTCGTATGCGGTCAGCGGCGAGCCCGCGGTCATCCGCAGCCCCATCGCCTGCACCGCTCCCGGCGAGGCGGCCAGCAGGTCGGTCGTCTGGGAGGCGGAGGCGGACAGCGCGAGCGAGCCGGTGAGGGTCGTCCCCTGCGGGAGCGCGACCGGCCACCAGACGCCCGCAGCGGTCACCCCGTTGATTCGCCGGGCGACCGCGTCGGCGTCGGCGGGAAAGCCGACGGGAGGGTTCGCGCCCGGCGGGGCGACGTCGTTGGCCGGGCCGTTGTCCTGCACCGTCACCGTGGTGTCCTGCAGCACGGTGAACTGGCGCGAGATCTGGCCGGCCCCGGTGGCGGTCATGCCGAGGACCGCCACGAACGCGCCCACGCCGAGGACCGTGCCGAGCATGGTCAGGGCGGCCCGGCCGGGACGCTGCACGATCCCCGCGACCGCCTCGGCGGTCGCGTCCCTGGCGGCCAGCCGGGGCCGCGGCAGGCCGGCCGCCTGCCCGGGCAGGAACGGCCTGGGCAGGAACGGCCTAGGCATGACTAGCCTCACGACGCTCGGACAGCACCCCGTCGCTGATGTCGACGGCCCGCCGGGCGTGCGCCGCCACCTGGACATCGTGCGTGATCACCACGATGGTGAAGCCGGCCGCGTTCAGCTGGTCGAGCAGCTCCATCAGCGCGGCCGCGTTCCGCGAGTCCAGGTTGCCGGTCGGCTCGTCGCACAGCAGCAGGCTCGGCCGGTTCACCAGCGCCCGGGCTATCGCGACCCGCTGGCACTCCCCGCCGGACAGCGTGGTGGGCAGCGCATCGAGGCGGTGGGCCAGCCCGACCGCGTCCAGCGCTCCGGCCGCCGCCCGGACCCGGTCGCCCCGCGACGTCTGGTTGTACAGCCCGGCCAGCAGCACGTTCTCCAGCGCCGTCCGGTACGGCAGCAGGTGGAACGCCTGGAAGACGAACCCGATCCGCCGGCCGCGCAGCGCGGACCTGTCCCGGTCGCGCAGCGCGGACGTGTCCAGGCCGTCCAGCAGGTAGCAGCCCTCGGTCGGCGCGTCGAGCAGGCCGAGCAGGTGCAGCAGCGTGGATTTGCCCGAGCCGGACGGCCCGGTCACCGCGACGTAGTCGCCCGCCTCGATCACCAGGTCGGCCGGGCGCAGCGCGGGCACCGGCGGCGGTCCCGGGTAGGTGCGGGCCAGCCCGCGCAGCTCGATCACCGGCCCGGCGATCCGCCCGGTGATGTGCCCGGTGATGTGCACCGCCATCAGCCGCTCACCACCACACGGTCGCCGGCCGCGAGCGCACCGGAGGTGACCGGGGTTACCTGGACATACCCGTTCTCCGAGATGCCCGGCGTGACCGGGACCCGCTTCTGCTGGCCGTGCGCGCTCACCACGGTGACGGAGCTGGTGCCGGCCGCGGTGGTGACGATGGCCGCGACCGGCACCGTGAGCACCGGCCCCTCGGTCTGCCCGGTCTCGACGGTGACCAGGACGTTCGCGCCGTTCAGCGCCGAGGCCAGCGGCTTGGACGGACGCACGGTCAGCGGGATGAACGCGGTCGAACTGGAGCCGCTGGAACCCGAAGAACCCGACGACCCCGAAGAACCTGACGACCCGGAGGATCCCGAGGACCCGGTAGACCCGGAGCCGGCGGACCCCGAAGAGCCCGCCGAGCCCGAGCCGCCCCCGACGCTCACGGTCACCCCGGCCGGCACCGTGGTGGTCGGCGTCCCCAGGTCCGCGACGGTGCCCGTCGCGTGGATGCCGGTCACCTCGTCGTAGATCGTCACCTTCAGGCCGGACCTGACCTGGGAGGCGTAGCCCGGCGGCAGCTCGCCGGTGAGCGCCAGCGACCCGCGCGCGGCGAGCTCGAGGAACGGCTGGCCGGGTTGCTGCCCGGCCGCGCCGTTTACCGCGACCACCGTCGCGGGCAGCGACGGCAAGAACACCACGTCGGCGGCTGGCATCCCGCCATCAGCCGGCGGGGTGTAGCCGAGGTGCTCGTAGTACAGGGTCACCGCGTACTCGGTGGCCGGGCCGTAGTACCCGGCCGTGTCGCCGTCGTCGTAGTAGCCGAGCGAGGCCAGCGCCTGCTGCAGCTCGGTCACGTCGGGCCCGGTCTCGCCCGGCGTCAGGTCCCGCCAGGCCGGCACCGTGCCGGTCAGCGCGAACAGCGGCTCGCCGTCGAGCTCGGCGAGCTGCTCGCCGTTGCGGACCGTGCCGCCGGCCGCGACGTCCAGCTTCGAGATGTACACCGGCGCCGACGATCCGCTGCCAGCGGCGCCGCCACCGGTAGCGGAGCCGCCACCGGTAGCCGACGGGGCGCTCGGGTACACGTCGTACTCCGTCGCCGGGTAGATCACGCCGCGCATCTCGACCGACGAGGTGAGGATCTGGGAAACGACCGCGGCCGTGGTCACCGTGGCGGGCGGCGCCGCGGTGTCCGCGGCCAGCTGCTGCGGTGACTTCACGAACGAGGCGCCGATCAGTCCGCCCACGGCCAGCAGGGCGGCCGCGATGCCCACCCCGAGCAATAGGCGCCGCCGCCGGGCGAGCCGCGACCCGCGACCCGCTGGCGGGCCGCTGCCGCTGCCGCGGTCGGGCCCGGGCCCGCTGTCCGTGGCCGGGGAGCCGAGTTGTGTCACGAGAACCTCCGTTGCCGGGTACAACCCGGGTACAGCCGGGTACAGGGGTCACCCTCTCCGGCGGTTCTGCAGAAGCTGAAGGAGTCGTGTGTGAAGTTCATGTCAACCCCGGCGCGGCCGGCACTCACACGAAACTCGCACGTAACTCGAACACGACGTTCACGCTCACGTGCTGCGATGAGGCGATGACGGCGGACGGCGGGAGCCTGCTCGTGGTGGACGACGAGCTCTTCCTGCGCGGGGCCGTCGCCGCCTCGCTGCGCTTCCTCGGCTTCGACGTGGCCGTCGCGGAGAACGGCACGGAAGCGCTCAGGCTGGCCCGCGCCAACCCCTTCGACCTGCTCATCCTGGACGTGGTGCTGCCCGACATCGACGGGTTCGAGATCGTCCGCAGGCTGCGCCGGGAGGGGAACCTGGTCCCGGTGATCTTCCTGACCGCCAAGGACACCCAGGACGACAAGGTCACCGGGCTCACCATCGGCGGGGATGACTATATGACCAAGCCGTTCGGCCTGGAGGAACTGGCCGCCCGGGTCCGCACCGTGCTGCGCCGCACCCGACCGGTCCCGGCCGAACCCGTCCTGACCTTCGCCGACCTCACCCTGGACCAGGACACCTACGAGGTCCGCCGCGGCGGGCGGCTGATCGAGTTGTCGCCCACCGAATTCCGGCTGCTGCGCTACTTCATGCTCAACCCGGGCCGGGTCCTCACCCGCGCCCAGCTGCTGGACCACGTGTGGGACTACGACTTCGGCGGGTCCAGCGCGGTGGTGTCCACCTACGTCACCTACCTGCGGCGCAAGCTGGCCGGCGGCGGACCCGACCTAATCTGGACCCAGCGCGCCGTCGGCTACAGCCTCCGGCTGCCACGGCCCGCAGACCCCGCAGATCCCGTAGACCCGAGCGATCCCGACGAGAGTCAGGCGAGTTCCGATGAGCACTAGCCAGGCCGTTCACCCGGCAGCGCTGCTGCGACGGCTGCTCCGCGCCCAGCTGCGGCTGAAGGTGATGGCCGGCGTGGTGGTCGTCACGCTGCTCGCGCTGGTGGCGTTCGACATCGGCGCGGTGACCACCATGCGCCGGTACCTGCTCACCCAGACCGACAGCAACCTGCAGGGGGCGCTGACCCTGACCCTGCCCCGGCTGGCCGCCACCCTGGCCTTCACCAACCAGGCCGCCCGGGCCAGCAACCACGCCGTTCCCGGCCAGGTCGCCCGGCCGGCCCAATTCAAGACGCCCTCGCTCCCCGGCGCATTCGACATGATCTTCCTGCCGTTCCACGGCCAGCAGGTGACCCTGCAGGTCGCCGCCGGCGGCGGCTACCGGTGGATCCTGTCGCCCGCCGCCGCCAAGGTCGCGGCCAGGCCCGGCCCGCACACCCTGATCGGCCCCAACGGGAGGAACCAGATCCGCGTCCAGTCGCTGCGCGCCGCGGGCGGATCCCTGGTCGCCGGGACCAGCCTGGACCAGGTGGCCAGGACCATCGACAAGGTCGAGGTGATCGTCACGACCGGCTCCATCGCGGTGGTGCTGCTCATCGGCCTGGGCGTCTTCGTCGTGCTGCGCCGCGGCCTGCGCCCGATCGAGGCGATGGCCGGCCAGGCCGACCGGATCACGGCCGGTGACCTTACTGACCGGGTAACGCCGCAGAACCCGCGCAGCGAGGTGGGCAGGCTCGGCGCGGCGCTGAACGGCATGCTGGCCCGGATCGAGACCGGCCTGCACGAACGCGAGGCCAGCCAGGAGCAGATGCGCCGGTTCTTCGCCGACGCCAGCCACGAGCTGCGCACCCCGCTCGCCTCGCTGCGCGCCAACGCCGAGCTCTACCAGCAGGGCGCGCTGCGCAGCACCGACGAGGTCGACGAGGTGATGGACCGCATCGTGCTGGAGACCCGCCGGATGGGCCGGCTGGTCGACGACATGCTCCGGCTGGCCCGGCTGGGCCAGCATCCCGGCCGGTCCGCCGAACCGGTCGACCTGACCGCCGTGGTCGCGGGCTGTGCCGAGCGGGCCCGGATCGCCGACCCCGAACGGACCTGGCGGGTCTGCGTCGGCAACGACCTGGGCACCGTCGGCGACGAGGAACTGCTCCGCCGCGCCGTCGACAACCTGCTGATGAACGTGCTCGTGCACACCCCCGCCCGTACCGTCGGCACGATCACCGCGACGACCGCGGGCGACCGCGTCGCCATCGAGGTCAGCGACGACGGCCCCGGGGTCCCGCCGGAGGCGCTGCCGCACATCTTCGAGCGCTTCTACCGGGCCGGGAGCCAGGGGACCAGGGGCTCCGGCCTCGGCCTGGCCATCGCGGCCGAGATCGCCGCCGCGCACGGCGGCACGGCGGAGGCCGCGCGGGCCTTCCCGCGCGGCCTCCGTATCCGGCTGTCCCTGCCGGGTTACGCATCCCCGCGCCGCATCCGCACCGCGGCGGCGCCCAGCAATAGGAGCGCGTAGGCGCAGAACACGCCGAACCCGGTCCACGGTCCCAGCGACGTCGCCGGGTCCGGGTGCACCGTCGTCACGGCCAGGCCGGCCGTGCCGGGCAGGTACTTGCCGATCTCGTCGGCCAGGCTCCCCGGCAGGAAGCCGACCAGGATCGGGACCGCGAACAGCAGGCCGAACAGCGCCGCGATCCCGCCCGCCGTGCTCCGCAGCAGCGCGCCCAGGGCCAGGCCGAGCAGGGCCGCCACGGCCAGGTACAGCGCGCCGCCGATCACCGCGCGGGCCACGCCGGGCTCACCGAACGACACCGACAGGTGCTGGCGGCCCAGGATCGCCTGTCCGGCCAGGAACACCGCGACCGCGGCCGGGACGCTCACCGCGACCACCGCGCCGGTCACCACCGCCGCCTTGCCCCACAGCGTGGGCAGCCGCCGCGGTACCGCCGCCAGCGTGGTCCGGATCAGCCCGGTGGCGTACTCGCTGGTGATCAGCAGCACGCCCAGCACCCCGGCGGCGATCTGCGCGAGCTGCACTCCGGCCAGGCTGACCGAGGTCGGGTCGAACGAGGCGGCCGCCGCCCCGTGCGGCGGCCGCGCCACCCGCAGCAGGCTGTACAGGATGCCGAACGCGACGACCAGGATCACCGCGGACAGCAGCGACCACAGCGCCCCCGGCTGGGTGCGCAGCTTGGTCCATTCCGACTTCATCACCCGGGCCTGGGTCACCTGAAGCGTGCTCATTTTTCCTCCTCGAAAGAAGCGGCGCGGTACTCCACCGCGTCCTTGGTCAGGTCGACGAAGGCGTCTTCCAGCGACGTCTCCACCGTGGACAGTTCGGCCACCGCGATCCCGGCCGCGGCGGCGATCGCGCCGATCCGCTCGGCGGCCAGCCCGGATACCAGCAGCGCGCCGTCGTCCGCGACGGTGGCGGTCACATCGGGCGACCGCAGCAGCGCGGCCAGCCCGGGCTGATCCGAGCTGCGCACCCGCACCGAGGCGGGCGCGGCCGAGGCGATGAAGTCCGCCACGCTGGTGTCCGCGATCAGCCGTCCCTTGCCGATCACGATCAGGCGGGTGGCGGTCTGCGCGATCTCGCTCATCAGGTGCGAGGAGACGAAGACCGTCTTGCCCTGGCTGGCCAGCTCGGTCAGCATCCCGCGCATCCACCGGATGCCCTCGACGTCAAGGCCGTTGACCGGCTCGTCCAGGACCACGGTGGCCGGGTCGCCGAGCAGCGCGGCGGCGATGCCGAGCCGCTGCGCCATGCCGAGGGAGAACTTGCCGGCCGGCCGGCCCGCCACCGAGCGCAGCCCGACCGCGTCGATGACCTCGTCCACCCGGGACCGGCGGATGCCGGTGGTCTGGGCGAGCGCGAGCAGGTGGTGGTAGGCGCTGCGGGACGGGTGCACCGCCCGCGGGTCCAGCATGCCGCCGACCTCATGCAGCGGCGCGGCGTGCGCCTGCGGCGGCCGCCCGTTGACCGTGACCGAGCCGCTGGTCGGCTCGTCCAGGCCGAGGATCATCCGCATCGTGGTGGACTTCCCGGCGCCGTTCGGCCCGAGGAAGCCGGTGACCGTGCCGGGCCGGACGGTGAACGTCAGGTCCGAGACGGCGGTGGTAGGCCCGTACCGTTTGGTGAGTTCGTGGATCTCGATCATGAAATCCACACTGCCGAACGGGCGGGTTTCTGTAAGTGGGGCGCCCAGCCTGCCCCGCCTGGGGAAAACCCCACCCGTCCGGCAGGAGCGCCCCATAGTGGCCGGCCGGAAGCCCTTATACCGTGACCTCATGACCTGGCGCGCGATAAGGAACGCCCTGGCCGGCTTGCTCGCCGGCCTGGCCGGCGTCCTGCTCGGCGCGCTCATCCTGATCTGGGGCGTGACCCTGTTCACCCTGGCGACCGGCACGGATGACTGGGAGCACGTCGCCGTGTACGTCGGGATCGTCCTGCTGATCATGGCGCTGACCCCGTGGCTGGTGCACGGGCTCAGCGCCATGCAACGATCCCGGCTCCGCGTGACGCTGGGGGCGGAGATCCCCGCGCCCGTTCGGCCCCTCGGGCGCACCTGGCACCAGCTCGGCTACCACCTGCTCGCGGTGCCCGCCGGCCTGGCCGGGGGCCTGCTGGCGGTCCTGTTCCCGGTCGCGCCGTGGCTGGCGCGGTGGTTCACCGAGACCGACGAGGGCCTGGCCCGGGCGCTGCTCGGGCCCGGACGCCGCGAGAGCCTGGCCCAGCGGGTCGAGACGCTGGCCCGCAGCCGCGCCGACGTGGTCGCCGCGGCCGACGCCGAACGCCGCCGGATCGAACGCGACCTGCACGACGGCGCGCAGCAGCGGCTGGTATCCCTGGCCATGAACCTCGGCATGGCGCGGGAGCGGTTCGAGGCCGAACCCGAACCCGTCCGCCAGGCCCTGGCCGCGGCCCACGACGAGGCCGTGCTGGCCCTGACCGAGCTGCGCGAGTTCATCCGCGGCCTGCACCCGGCGGTGCTCAACGACCGCGGCCTCGACGCGGCCCTGTCCGGCCTGGCCGCCCGCGCCCCGCTGCCGGTCCGGCTGCGGGTGGACGTGCCGGAGCCCGCCGCGCCCGGCGTCGAGGCGGTGGCCTACTTCATCGTCTCCGAGGCGATAGCCAACGTGGTCAAGCACGCCCAGGCCACCCGGGCCGAGGTGACCGTGACCAGGTCCGGCGACCTGCTCCGCATCACCGTCACCGACGACGGCCGCGGCGGCGCCACGCCTGCCGCGGGCGACGGCACCGGTCTGCGCGGCCTGGCCCAGCGGGCCGCCGCGGTGGATGGCACGCTGAGCATCGACAGCCCGCCCGGCGGGCCCACCATCATCACCGCGGAGCTGCCATGCGAATCGTGATCGCCGAGGATTCGGTGCTGCTGCGGGACGGGCTCACCCGGATGCTCACCGACGGCGGCTTCGAGGTCGTCGCGGCCGTGCCGGACGCCGCCCAGCTGCTCAAGGCGGTGGCCGAGCACCGGCCGGAGCTGGCCGTCATCGACGTCCGGATGCCGCCCACGCACACCGACGAGGGCATCAAGGCCGCCCTGGTCATCCGCCGCCAGTTCCCGGACGTGGCGCTGCTGGTGCTGTCCCAGTACGTGGAGGAGAGCTACGCCACCGACCTGCTGTCGGAGGCGAGCAGCTCGGTCGGCTACCTGCTCAAGGACCGCGTCGCGCACGTCCGCGACTTCCTCGACGCGCTGCGCCGGGTGGCGGCCGGCGGCACCGCCCTGGACCCCGAGGTCGTCGCCCAGCTCCTGGTCCGCCGGCGCGACGACCCCCTGGACCGCCTCACCCCGCGCGAGCAGCAGGTCCTCAAGCTGATGGCCGAGGGCCGCTCCAACACCGGCATCATGGAAACCCTGAAGGTCAGCCCCAGCGCGGTAGAGAAGTACGTCACCAACATCTTCCTCAAGCTCGACCTCCCCCCGACCAACACCGACCACCGCCGCGTCCTGGCCGTCCTCAAATACCTGGGCAGCTAACCCAGTGCGCAGAGGGTTACGACGTCGGCGGCGCAGCCCCACGACCAGAACACGCCGGTGCCGTCGTGGCCGTAGTTATGGACAACCGTCATGCCGGCCGCCTGCTCGGCTTCGAGCCTGACCTGCGGACGGCCCGGGCGCAGCCCGACCTCGACGCCCAGCACCGGCGCCGAGGCCAGCTCCGGGATGGCGACCGCCGCCCGGTCGATGGTCTCGGCCGCGATCTGCCCGTCGGGCATCAGCAGGTGGCGACCGGGCCGCCGGACGCCGCCGAGCAGCACGCCGCGGCGGTGCGGCACGATGCTGATGCCGTCCGCCGACGCGCCGCCCTCGAACACGAACTCGTCCACGAACGGCGCTCTGACCAGCACGTGCTGGCCCCAGACCGGTTCCACGGTGTCGTCGCCGGCCAGTTGCCTGGCGCCGAGGCCGGAGCAGTTGACTACGACATCAGCGCCGGCCTCGCCTAGATCCCTGACGACGCGCTGCTCGATTCGCCCGCCCAGGGCCTGAACCCGTCCGGCCAGCCAGCTGAGGTAGACCGGCATGTCGGCGAACGGCAGTTCGGCCGCGAAGCCGGAGACGAAGCCCGGCGGCAGCTGCGAGCCGGTCAGCGCCGAACGGTAGCCGGGCACCTGCTCGACCCAGGGTGGCAAGCCGGGACCGAGCTCCGGCGCGGCCAGCAGCCGCCCCGCCAGCAGCCGCACCCCGGTCGCCGGATCGCGCGCTAGCTCGCGGAAGACGAGATCGGAGCGCCGTTCCCAGGCCAGGCTGCGCGCGTCGCCGGACCCGAACACCGGGCCCACCATCGCCCCGGCCACCGCGGAAACGGTCCCGGACGGCGCCCCGGCGGTCAGCACGACCACCTCGGCGCCGACCCGAGAACCCCGAGAAGCCTCGAGCAGCGCCACCGCGCAGGTCAGCCCGCTCACCCCGGCGCCCACCACGACGATCTTCATGCCTGGCACGCTACCCAGGCTCAGCCGGCGGCAAGCGCCGGCTCGCGGCGCGACATCGCATAGAACGGGATCATGACGGCCCCCGCGACCAGGGCGCCCACGCCGAGGACGAGCCCGGCCGCCGGAGCCAGCGGGATGAACGGCACCCAGCTCCCGGTAGCCGCCTTGGTCACCGCGACCAGGGTCACCGCGCCCGCTGCCGCGCCCGCGACCAGGCCGGTGACGGTGACGAACAGCGCGTGCCAGCCGAACGCCGCGGCCACCTGGCCGCGGCTCGCGCCGACCCGGCCGAGCAGCCGCAGCGCGCGCCGCCGCTCCACGGTGGCCACGGCCAGCGTGTTCACCAGGGCCACCGCGGCCAGCGCGGCGACCAGCCCGAGGATCAGGTTGTTGGCGAAGCCGTCCTGCGCGGCCGCCCGCTCGGCCGCCGCGTTCGCCACGCTACGGCTGGCCACGTGCCAGCCGGGGTGGCCCGCGGCCAGCGCGGCCAGGCCACCCGCCGTGCCCCCGCTGACCAGGACCTGCGCGAACCCAGGTGCCGCGCCGGTGTGCCCGTCGACCGCAGAAGCCGGGATCAGCACGTCGCCGGACGCCAGCGACCTGGTGTACAGCGCGCTGACCGTGGCCCGGTACGGCGTGCCGTCCGGCAGGTAGACGGTGAGCCGCGATCCGACGTGCACGCCCATCGCGCCCGGGGCGGCTTCCAAGGCGCTCACCGCGATCTGCCCGGGCCGCAGCGCGCCCAGGCGGCCGGACGTCACGCCCAGGTCCAGCACGCGGTTCAGCGGCCCGTCCGACACCGCCTCGCCGTAGACCGGCTCCAGGTCGGGGTCGGTGGCGGCCACGCTGACCGGTGCCACGCCCGCCGCGGCGCGCACCCCGGGCAGCGCCCGGACCTGCCGCAGCGCCCCGGCATCAAGACCGGGCCCGGAGATCACCCGGTCGGCGGTCACGGTGCTTCCGGCCTGCGCCGCGGTGGCGTGCGCGATCGAGGCGTCGGCGAAGTAGACGCTGCCCACCAGGGCGACGGCCAGGGCCACCGGGATGACCGCCGAGGCGGTGCGGCGCGGCTGCGCCGAGATCGCGGCCAGCGCCAGCCGGGCCGACGGGCCGCCCACGGCCCGGGCCGGCCGGGCCAGCCAGGCCGCGAAGGCCACCAGCACCGGGCCGAGCAGGGCCACCGCCACCATGCACGTCAGCAGCAGCGGAAGCGCCAGCGCGAGCTGCCCCGCCGCGCTCTTCTGGCCGAACGTGAAGGCCATCAGGGTCCCGGCGCCGCCGGCCGCTCCCAGGCCAAGCAGGATCCGAACGGGGCTGGGCCATGTGCCCTCGGCTACGGTCTCCCGCAGCGCCTGGGCCGGCGAAGTCCGGCCCGCCCGGCGCGCCGCGATCTGCCCGCTCAGCACGGCGACGATCACGCTGACGCCGCACGCCACGAGCAGCAGCCACGGGCTCCGCCACGCGGCCGAATCCGCGGGCAGCATCTGGTGCGCGGCCAGCGCGTGCACGCCGAGCCCGCCCAGCGCCACGCCGGGCAGCCAGCCGAGCGCGCCGCCGGCCACCCCGCACACCGCCAGCTCGGCCAGGATCGCCCGCCGGACCTGGCCGCGGGTAGCGCCGACCGTGCGCAGCAGCGCGAACCGGCGCCGCCGCAGGCTGACGGCCAGCCCGGTCGTGGCGGCCAGCACGAACAGCGAGATCGTCACGATCGGCGGGATGAGCGCCGCGCCCAGCACCTGGCCGTCGGACCGCTCGACCGCCGCGGTCAGGTCCGCCACGTCCCCGCGGGCCGGACCGGTCGCGATCGTGTAGCCCCGGCCCCCGTGCCCTGCTGACGATAGGGCCGCGCGGATCCGCCCGGCCAGCACGCCCGGGGAAACCCCGGGCTTCGCCGTCACCGCGACCAGGTCCACGTCACCCGGCCGGACCACCCCGCCGGGGAAACCGGACTCGCCCGTAGCCGCCGCCACGCCCGGCACCCGGGCCAGCTGACCGGCCAACCCGGCGGATAGGCCCCGGTAGGCCGGCAGCGGCAGGCTCTGCCGCGCGTCGTCGCCGTGGCCCACGGTGACGTGAAGGCTCGTGTCGCCGGCCACCACGACGCTCGCGCCGGCCAGCCGCCCCGCCGGAGCCGAGGTGTCCGCGATCGCCACCGACAGCGCCGCGACCGTCAGCGCGGCCGCGGCGGCCGAGGCGACCACCGTGCCGATCAGCGGACCGGGGCTGCGCCGCACCCCGGCGAGCATCCAGCCGCGCATCAGGAACGCTCGCCCAGCTCGTGCAGCACCCGCGCCACCACGGCGGGCTCAGGATCGGGTAGCACCCGGTCCACCCGGCCGTCGTGCAGGAACACGGCCCGGTCGCAGAACCGCGTCACCTGCGGGTCGTGCGTGACGATCACCACCGTCGTCCCGTCCGCGGCTTCGCGTAGCAGCCGCAGCACGCCGACGGCCGTGTGCGGGTCCAGCGCTCCGGTCGGCTCGTCGGCGAAGATCACCTCCGGCCGGGTGATCAGCGCCCGGGCGATCGCTACCCGCTGCTGCTGGCCGCCGGAGAGTTCGGCGGGCCGGCGCCGCAGCTGGCCGCCGCCCAGCCCCACCCGCGCCGCGGCCAGCTCGATGTCGGCCCGCCCCGCCCGGCGGTGGTCCAGCCGGAGCGGCAGCGCGATGTTCTCCTCCACCGTCAGCTCGGGCAGCAGGTTGAGGTCCTGGAAGACGAAGCCGACGCGCTGCCGTCGCAGCACCGCCTGCCGGCGCTGGGAGAGCCCGGCCAGGTCGGTTCCGCACAGCCGGACCGTGCCGGCCGAGGGCCGCTCGAGTCCGGCCGCGCACTGCAGCAGCGTCGACTTGCCCGACCCGGAGACGCCGAGCACCGCGGTGAACGAACCCGCGCCGAACGACAGCGACACCCGGTCAAGAGCGGGAACCCCGCGCCGCCGTCGTCCGTAGCGCTTCGTCACGTCGGTCAGCTCCACGGGGGCGTGTACAGCGGAAACCGGGCTCTGTTCAACCGTGTCAGCGGTGGCAGTAAGCATGTATCCCAGCGTGCCGGCCCCGCCCGTTCGGCCCAATGGTGCCGCCCGCCAGGTTCGCGGTGGGGCTAACCCCCGCGACCTCAGCCGAGGCTCATCCGGTCCGGCCGCCTGCTCCCGCTCATCACGTACCTGACCAGGCTGACCAGCACGTGCTTGACCGAGTCCCGGTCGCGCGCGTCGCACATCACGATCGGTACCCCGGGGCCCAGGCTGAGCGCGATCCTGATGTCATCCGGGTCGAACCGGGGCGCGCCGTCGAAGCAGTTGACCGCGACGATGAACGGCATCCCGTGGTGCTCGAAATAGTCGATCGAGGCGAAGCAGTCGGCCACCCGCTGCGTGTCGGCCAGCACCACGGCGCCGATCGCGCCGATGGACAGCTCGTCCCACATGAACCAGAACCGCTCCTGGCCCGGCGTGCCGAACAGGTAGAGCACGAGCCCCGACGGGAAGCTGATCCGGCCGAAGTCCATCGCCACCGTGGTGGTGGTCTTGGCGCCCACGCGCCGGGTATCGTCGATGCCGACGCTGCGGTCGCTCATCGGTTCCTCGGTCCGCAGCGGCCTGATCTCGCTGATCGCGCCGACCAGGGTGGTCTTTCCCACGCCGAAGCCGCCGGAGATGAGGATCTTGGCGGTCGACGGCACGCCGTCAGAGTGATTCAAGGCCATCGAGCACCATCCTCAGCAGTCGCTGGTCGGTTGCCGGCTGCTTCTGCGTGGCCAGGACCCCGACCAGTCCCTCGCTGATGAGGTCGCCAAGCAGGACTCGCACCACCCCGAGCGGGAGGTCGATTTCCGACGTCAGGTCGACGATGGGCGTGGGCCGGCGGCACAGGCTCAGGAGCCGCCGGTGCTCGGGTCCAGGCCGGAAGTGCTCCGGCATCCGGCCGCTGGTCGCGACCACCACGTCGATCAGGTCGAACGACTCCCCGCCGCTCGGCAGCGTCCGCCCCATGGTCAGGGCATAGGGCCGGACCACCGGGCCGGCGTCCCGGTCGAACCAGCGGTCCTCAGGACCGTCGTGCCTGGTCACTCCGCGGCGATTTCCTGGTCAGGAAACCTCGACTCGGTAGCGAGGTACTTGCCCATCCGCCGCACCAGCATCGCCATCTCATAAGCGATCAGGCCCACGTTCGCGTCCGCGCCGGTCAGCACGGCCAGGCAGGTCCCCCGGCCGGCCGCCATCACGAACAGGAAGGCGGAGTCCATCTCGATGATGGTCTGCCGCACCTGCCCGGTCCGGAAGTGCTGGCCGGCCCCCCGGGCCAGGCTCTGCAGCCCCGCGGCCAGCGCGGACAGGTGCTCGCTGTCCTCGGGCGATAGGCCCCGTGACGCCGCCACCACCAGTCCGTCCCGGGACAGGATCAGCGCCTGCTGGACGTGCTCGACCTGATCGACGAGGTTATCCAGCAGCCAGCTCAGCTGCCCGGTCGTATCAGTCTGTGCCATTCCCCAGCCTCGCTATCAGTCAGTCCCCGTACCCGAAGTCCCCGTACCCGGCACGCCCTCGGGATCGTCGAGATCATCCATTCGCCCGCGCCGCCACCCCTGCTGCATCATCGTCAGCATGCTGCGGGTCGCCTCGGGCGACCGCGCGGTGAACCAGGGCTCATCGTCCTGGGGCTCCTGCGGGTCCGCGTCGCGCTGGGCGCGCAGCTGCGGCGCCATGTTGGCCTGCGGAACCCGGATCGGCATCCCGAGATGGCTATCCGACGGGGGCGCCGCCGGCGCCGGGAACGCTGAGGGCGCCGGGGGCGCCGGGAACGGTGAGGGCGCCGGGAACGGTGAGGGCGCCGGCGGCGCGAACAGCGCCGGGCCGGCCGGCGCGGCCTCGGCCGGCATCGTGACCGGCCGGGTCTCCCACGGTGCCGTCGGCCATTCCGCCTCCCCGGTCCGCGCACCCGGGCCGGGACCCGCCAGCCTCGTCGGCCCCGTCGGCCCCGCCTCGACAGCGGGCGGCGGCAGCCGGTG
>Ga0207683_10001207_pt1 | contig 23403 bp, 22 predicted proteins | sample KBSM73metaG_FD_184333 | JGI IMG/M metagenome (GOLD analysis project Ga0207683, IMG submission 184333) | Miscanthus rhizosphere microbial communities from Kellogg Biological Station, Michigan, USA - KBS M7-3 metaG (SPAdes) (version 2) | ecosystem: Host-associated > Plants > Roots > Rhizosphere >... | reverse complement strand
CAATAAAACCGCCAACCAGAACACCCGGCGCACTTTCGCCTCCCAATTTCTCGTGTTCTCCACTCTAATTCAGTCCGGTGCCCCCTCCCAAAAAAAGGAGCGAGGAGATGGCGAATCGTGTCCGGAAGTTCAGGCCCGCTAATTGGTTGCGCCCCGCGAAGGACGCTCCACAGGATGGCACACGAGGCCGGAAACGCATCGTTGGAAGGGGCAGATACGACGCGACGGACCAGCATAGCCCGTTCTTGAAAATACTTCTGCCGCCAACTCTGTGACCAAATGCCTCCGCCAGTGACGAGCAAAGCTCAGTCGCTAAGGATCTGTGCGATTCCCAGTAGAGTCAGGTTGCGCCCGCGTCTGTCCCGTTCTGGGGTTTCCGGTGGAGCAAGCGAATATGGCATGAGCGAAGGTGCGGCATCCAGATGATTGCATATGGATATGTCGCTAATTGCCTGCTTGTGCGATGGCCGCATTGCGGGAAAGACATTGAGTAGCTTTGCTCTATCGACCGTAAACGTGCCGAGTTTTTCAAATCGCATGCGCTTGAAATGGGTAGCTGAGCACGTGCCTCCGAGGCTAAGCACCCAGAGCAGTTCCTCATTCCGCAAGGCGCCGAGGGTGGGAATCTCCGGCATCGCCTTCGCGAGCTTCACATATCGATACCAGGTGAGGTAGTCGAATGCGCGGCCGCGATTGACCACTAGAAACGCGCCATAGCCGTCGTGATTCCAGAAGAGTGGAGTGTTGGGTTTGACCAGTTGCTCCGGCTTCGCATAGGCGTTGATCACTTTGCCATGCGAGGTCGGGTAGCAAACGACGTCGCCGACTTCCATCAGGAAGGGTTGTGGCTTCTTGAGAACCGCTCGGGTCCTGGTGGCTGGTTGCTTTGTCACGAGGCGGGTTCGCAGTTCCTGCAGAACGGCGCTCCGCTTTTTGAGTTCTGCGGCTTGAGCGCCTCGCTTTTCCAGCGAAGCCAGGTCAGCCCCGCTATCGATGATTCGGAGAGCCATCTCCCTCGCGCGCGTCGCAGGCAGTCCGCGTTTTGCCAGTTGATCGGCGAGCACCAGCCAGAACGTGCTGTAGTCTTCATCGTCGGGGTTTTCGGCCGACTGCGGTTCTGCTTCGCAGATGGCGTCGATCAACTGCTCCTCATTGAAGGGCAGCCTTAGCACGGCGCTGATCGTGCTGCGCAAGTCCAGCGCGAAATCACTCGAGTAGAGGGCGACGCTCCACACTCCCATTTTGGTGACTCCCGTCAGATGCGGAAACGAGGGTGAACCCGTTGATTCCAGCTTGATTCCAGCTTAATCGAGGCTGGTTGCTGTCGATCGTATGGCACGTCAGGGAGCCATTCGCCCTTCTGGAGCCATTCGTTCACCGGACTTGGACGGATGTACCCCGAGTTCACAGAAACCCTTTGAATGATTTCTCTTCCATGTGGTGCCATATCCGCACATACTAGCGTCTAACGAGTGGAGCAAAGCGTACTCTGGGATGAGCAAGGTGCGTTTGGCGGAGGTACGGTCATGAGGACCATTTCCAATTCTTCGAAGGCAAGGATGCTGGTCGGGTTAACGTTAGCCGTAGCAACAACGGTATGGGCCCAATCCACTCCTCAATCAAGCCCGCCAGGCACGACCCCCTCCGAGCCGCCAGCAGCGACAGCGCCGGCTCAAACGGCGCCTCCTTCCGGCACACCTACGGCTCAGCCGGCTCCGGGAACAACTCCGGTGGCTGGAGACACTCCTGCTTCCACCACCGCCGCGCCCCCTCCGGCCGGCGATGCCGCGGCATCTGCCAATTGCACGCCCCCAGCAAGCGATACCGGCGATAAGAAGAAAGACAAAAAGAAAAAGGACAAATCAGCCTCCGACAACGCCTCGACCACCCCATGTCCAGCTCCGGGAACCACCCCGGTGTCAGGCGATGTACCCGCTGCCAGCGTTAATCCTGACAAGGTGGTAGAACCCGGCAGCCAGAAAATCAATGTCAAGCCCGGCAGCATTGAAGACGTGAGCGCCGTCGGCAATCGTGATATCGGCGGCCGTGGAATGGGCAACTGGTACTCCACTGACACCGAAATCAAGATGGGCAAGGGGTACGCCTCTGAGATCGAGAGGAGCACTCGCTTCATCACGGATCCGGTTGTCACTGAATATGTGAATCGCATCGGCCAGAACATCGTCAAGAACTCTGACTGCAAGGTTCCGTTCACCATCAAGGTCATCGACTCTGATGAAGTCAACGCGATGGCCCTGCCCGGCGGCTTCTTCTACGTCAATTCGGGATTGATACTTAATGCAGATGAAGAAGCCGAGTTGGCCGGCGTCATGGCCCATGAAACGGCGCACGTCTGCGCTCATCATGCCGTCCGTGAGCAGACCCGCATGAACTATGCCCAGCTTGGAACCATCCCCCTGATCTTCATTGGCGGCTGGACAGGATATGGCATCTACGAAGCCGCTTCACTCGCCATTCCAATTACGTTCCTCCATTTCTCGCGCGACTTCGAAGCACAGGCCGACTATCTCGGAGTGCAATACATGTATCGCGCCGGATACGATCCGCAGGCTTTCATCAGCTTCTTCGAAAAAGTGCAGGCACTTGAGAAGCGCAAACCCGGCCTTGTGGCCAAAACGTTCTCTGACCATCCGCAGACCCCCGATCGCATCCTGCACTCTCAGGAAGAAATTGCGCGCATTCTTCCGCCGCGCGACGAATATATTGTGACGACTTCAGAATTCGACGACGTCAAGGCCCGCCTTGCGCGAATCGAAAACAAGCGGCGGCTGACCGATACTAAGGATTCCAAGAAACCTTCTCTGCGCCGGGCCAGCACTACAACCGACGGCAGCAGCACTCAGCCCGCCGACACCTCCGACGACGACAAACCGACCCTGCATCGCCGCGAAGATCAGAATTTTCAGAGCGCGGACTCCCGACCTTGACGGTGATGCAAATGCATCAATAATTCTCTAAACAAGAACAGAAACGCCGCCGACCGAATCGGCGGCGTTTTATTCTGCGACCACATCAGTGCCCCAAAAAACCAATCGCAGGAATTCCAGAGCTCAATCCTCGAACGCGCCGATCCACTGTCAGTTCTGCCAGTAGATGAGGCCGCCAAAACCCAATTACCGTACTCGGGTCTGCCTATACGAACACTCTCGGTCCCACCGGGTCATTGTAAGGTTCCCGGATTCAGAAGATAGGTCCGTCAATATTCACGATATTCAGAAAGCTACGGCTTGGGAGACAGCATGACGGTAGCAAGGCTTTTGCCCCTTCGAAAGTTCGACTTCGGAAGCAAGATGGAGCCGTGGGAAAAGCGGCGCGCCGAAGGCAAAGAGCTTCGCCGGAAAGCCCCACTCGAATCGCATGCCCTGTACAAGCCCGCCAAGGGTCGCCCAGATCCCCTGAAATTGCTCGCCAGGAGCAACCTTGGGCGCCAGGAACATCTCATCCCGCTGCGGCTTGGAAGAATGGCATCATCACCGTTCGCCTTCCTGCGTGGTTCGGCCTGCGTCATGGCTGCTGACCTCTCGACGCTGCCCATCAGTGGCATTCCAGTCGTCATCGACGGAGATGCGCACATCAACAATTTTGGCATGTATGGCACTCCTCAGCGCGAAGTGGTTTTCGATCTGAATGATTTCGATGAGGCTACGATCGGCCCCTGGGAGTGGGATCTGAAACGAATGGTGGCGAGCGTCAATGTTGCGGGTCGGCAGAATGGTTTGAATCGCCGAGAGCGGGCCGCAGCTGTGAAGCGGGGTGTTGAAGGCTACCAAATGAACGTCAATCGTCTGCAGGAAATGGGCGTCTTGGACGTCTGGTACCTGCACGCCTATCCCGGGCGCGTTAACCCCCTTGCGAAGATTGATCCCAAGTCGAAAGCGATTTTTTCTAAGACCTTGGACAAGGCACTCCGCACAGACAATCGCACCCTGTTGCCCAAGGTCGCCGATCGAAGCGCCAACGGACAGTGGACATTCCGAAACGACCATCCCATCCTCACGACCATCTCCAGGGAAACCAAAGCTAAGGTGATAGAAGCCCTGAACCGCTATTCCACCAGCATCGGGCTGGAGAGGCGGCTGATGCTCTCCCGCTATCACATTGCGGATATCGCTCACCGCGTCGTGGGGATCGGATCGGTGGGTACGAGGGCTTACCTTGCCCTGCTGTTCGGGATTGGAGACGGCGATCCATTGTTCCTGCAGGTGAAGGAGTGCGTCCCAGCTGCCCATGCCCCTTACCTTCCGCCGCTTCAAAAGATTCTTGCGCACGAAGCCATCAGGGTCGTGACCGGACAGAGGGCTCTGCAAGCGTCTTCTGATCCGATGCTTGGACATACCGAGATCGACGGCCGGCCGTACCTCGTCAGGCAAATGAAAAACCTGAAGGCCTCAATGCCGGTGGAGTTTCTGACCGGTGCATCATTCAACTTCTACGCGTGGGCCTGTGGCGCGATCCTCGCGCGCGCCCACTCCCGAACGGGCGACCCCGCGCGTGTTGCCGGTTATTGCGGCAAATCTGAGGCACTAGCAGACGCCTTTGCACTATGGGCGGAGAGATACGGCGATCAGACAGAAGAGGATCACGCCCGATTGTTAGCGGCGATCAAACGCGGGGACATCAAAGCCGACATTCAATCGGATGATGGGAGTTAGAACGCGAATATGAAGGCGACCTCGTAATGCAGGCAAGGTGAAATGAAAGTCAGCGGAATCAGCAAGCAACATCGGGCGTGGTTGGGATTAATGGCGTTGCTGGCTTTTTGCCCGTGGCCGCGAGTTCACGCGCAGGATTTATCGCCCCGCGCCTATCTCATCACTCCCTACCATTCAAACGCCGTCACGCTAACGTGGTCCTTCTACGATGGCAGCCTCAATTTTAACGGAGCACTCGCCACCAGCGACGCAAAGGGACAATACAACATAAGCGTTCTCACGGCTTATCACTCATTCGGTATATTAGGTCGATCTGCAAATTTCGTAGCCACGATTCCATATGCAGAGGGGAATTTCCACGCAACCACATCCCAACAGGAGTTGCACGTTTACCGCTCAGGGCTTGGAGATTCGATCTATCGCCTTGCTGTAAATCTCAAGGGCGGTCCGGCTATGGAACCTCGGGAATTCGGCAAGTGGCGTCAGAAGGTCCTGCTTGGCGCGAGTCTCAAAGTAATGGCACCGACTGGGCAGTATGATCCAACTAAACTCATCAACTGGGGAACGAACCGCTGGTCCTTCAAGCCCGAATTTGGCTACTCTCAGCGCTGGGGCGGCAAATGGATAGTCGACGGCTATGCCGGTGTGTGGTTTTTCACAACCAACAACGATTTTTGGGGACACAATGTCTACTATCCAGGTACGAGATCCCAGACTCAAAAGCCAATCGGAGCTTTCGAAGGTCACCTTAGTTACGACTTCAAGCCCGGCTACTGGGTCTCGCTAGACGGCAATTTCTGGGCGGGTGGAAGTACGACGGTCGCCGGAATAGAGAACCCGCTAACAAAGCAATTCAACTCCCGGATTGGAGGCACCGGTGCATTCCGCATCACCAGGCACCAGTCTCTAAAATTCAGCTACAGCAATGGAACCTATATCCGGTTCGGCGGGAATTATCAAAACGTCTCCGGTGCATGGCAGTACAGTTGGTTGGGCCGACCAAAATAAGGCGTACCTGAGCCACCAGGAGAGGTCCGCAAACGCCCGCACCATCTGTCCCAATGACCCTATCTATGGGGTCCCGGGTGCGCCAGAGGCCCAACGGGTGGTTCTCAAGTCGGTCGTAAACCTCGCATCCCGAGCAGCTTACGGCGCTTTCGCAAGATGAATATCCGGCAACTTCCTGAAAAACCTTGAAATGACAGGCAAAACCGCGTTATATACAGGATTACCGGCTGTTCCGCCGGAATCCTGCCCTGCAAGCGTGAGCAGGACAAGCCATTCAGCCCACTCGGGAGAAGACACCATGCGCAACGCCGCCGTTCGTTCTAACTTGCTCGTTCCTGAAATCCGCGAAGTCATGGACATTCGTCAGGCCTCTGACTACCTGGGCATCTCTCCTGACACTCTCTACAAATACGCGTCCGAAGGCTTCGTGCCGGCGTTCAAGCTGGGAAATCGGTGGCGATTCAAGCGCTCGCGCCTCGATGAGTGGATGGACAGGCAGTCGGAAATGCAAGCCGCAGAGTCCGCGCCCGATCCTAATCAGAAGAAGCCTGTGCGCCCGGCGCTCTAACGGTCCTTTCTTCTACATCGGTTTCATTCTCAGATCGATCGAACTCTCTGCTCGCCGCTACGCGAACACAAGCCTGCTCTTTGCCTCGCCGTGATATACCTTTCCGGATGGACCATATTCGTCGCATGGGGCAGTTGCGTCGCCGCTTGGCACGTGCAGGCCTTAAAGGTCTTCTCGTCACGCATCTTCCCGACGTACGTTATCTTTCAGGCTTCACCGGTTCAAGTGCTGCTTTGGCCATCACTCGCCGAGCAGCCCGGCTGTTTACCGATGGCCGCTACAAGGCGCAGGCCGCGCAAGAGGTCAAGGCTGCGCAGGTCGAGATCATCGCAGCTTCGCCCGCGATCTCCGCTGTTCAGTGGCTGGCTGCCCAGCATGGAATTGAATTCGCCGGTTTCGATCCGGTATGGACGACCGTCGCTGAGCTTTCGAGGTGGAAGGAAGCCCTGCCTTCGCGACTTCGCCGCACGTTCCTCTCACCTTTATCCGGCCCCATCGTCGAGCCTCTTCGCATGGTCAAAGACGACGATGAGCTTGCGTTGATGAGTGAAGCGGCGCTCTCTGGCTGTAGACTTTTCGAACATATCCTTGGCGTCATTCGACCCGGAATCTCAGAGGTGGAATTAGCCGCCGAACTCGAACACGAGGCTCGCATGCTTGGTGCAGAGGGCATGTCCTTTGAAACCATCGTCGCCTCGGGCATTCGCTCCGCACTCCCGCACGGTCGCGCAACGGCTGCGCGTCTACCTCGCAGAGGGTTTCTGACTCTCGACTTCGGTATAATCCTCAATGGCTACTGCTCGGATATGACCCGCACTGTGTACCTTGGAAAACCCAAGTCTGAAGAGCGTGATGCTTATGCAGCGGTGCTCGAAGCGCAGGAAACGGCGGTAGCAGCGGTGAGCGGGGGTGTCAGTTGCGGGGAAGTAGACGAAGCAGCTCGTGGAGTACTGCGCAAGGCGGGAATGGCTGATGCGTTTTCTCACTCGACCGGCCATGGGGTCGGGTTGGAGATTCATGAGCCGCCGCGAATCGGCGCAGCACAGACCACCCGGCTGATGCCTGGCATGGTTGTTACCATTGAGCCGGGGGTCTACTGGGCGGGCAAGTTCGGCATTCGCATCGAAGACATGGTAGCTGTTACACGAACCGGGGGGCAGGTGCTTACTCCCGCACCCAAGGCCTTGATCGAACTTTGAATCATCTTTCTCGCCGCGTGCGAGACACTTAAGGAACGAATGAAACCACAGGACATGAAGGATCTCAGGGAACTGATCGAGTTCCTGAAGCAGTACCAGGTTGCGGAATTCGATCTGGATCGTGGCGATATCAAGATCCGGCTCAAATTTGCGCAGCAGGCGGCTCCCTCCGCCGGCCTCTCTGATTTGGCACGTTTGGTGGCCAGCGCTCCCGCAGCCTCACAGCCCGTACCCCACGTTTCCGCGGCAGCTGAGGCGTCGGCAGAGCCCGTCGCTGATCCAGATGCGGGATTGCACATCGTCAAGTCGCCCATCGTCGGTACCTACTATGGCTCGCCATCGCCTGGGGCATCGGCGTTTGTCTCTCCCGGAGATCACGTCGAGAAGGGCCAGGTCATCTGCATAGTCGAAGCCATGAAATTGATGAACGAGATCGAGTCGGATGCAACAGGCGAAATTGTGAAGTGCCTTGTTACAAACGGCCAGCCAATCGAATTCGGTCAGCCTCTCTTTTCCATCCGGGTGCAATAGAACGCACGCAAAAGTTATCGAACCTGCATTTAAAGGGTCTGAATGTTTCGTAAGGTCTTGGTTGCCAATCGCGGTGAAATTGCGCTGCGCGTGCTTAATGCCTGCCGGGAACTCGGCATCCGCACAGTTGCTGTCTACAGTGAAGCTGACCGTAACTCCCTGCATGTTCGCTTTGCCGATGAGGCCATCTGCATCGGCCCTCCGCGTCCTGCCGACAGTTATCTCAACGTCCCCGCTGTCATCTCCGCCGCAGAAATTGCAAATGTCGACGCCATTCACCCCGGTTACGGATTGTTGAGCGAGAACGCCAACTTCGCCGAGGTCTGCCGCGCATCCAACATCAAATTCATCGGGCCTCCGCCCGAAGTCACCCGCCTGATGGGAGAAAAGGAAAAGGCCCGCCAGGCAATGAAGTCGGCAAAGGTCCCGATTCTCCCGGGTTCGGATGGCGTGATTGCGACCGCCGAAGAAGCGCTCGAATGGGGCGAAAAGGTCGGCTATCCCGTCATCCTCAAAGCGAAAGCCGGAGGTGGTGGTCGCGGCATGAGAATTGTCCGCACCGCGGACGAGTTGCCAAACCTGTTTCACGCTGCTTCCTCTGAGGCGGCGAATGCGTTCGGCAATGGCGAACTCTACATGGAGAAGTTCATTGAGCGGCCTCGCCACATCGAGTTTCAGGTGTTGGCGGATGAGCATGGCCACGTGGCTACCCTCTTCGAACGCGAGTGCTCCATTCAACGCCGTCATCAAAAACTGATCGAAGAAGCGCCATCGCTCCAGGTGACGCCGAAAATGCGCGAGGAGATCGGCAAGACTCTCTGCCGTTGTCTCACCGAGATCGGCTATCAGAATGCAGGCACGGTTGAGTTCCTGATGGACGAAGACCGCCAGCTTTACTTCATCGAGATGAACACACGCATCCAGGTGGAGCACCCTATCACCGAAGCCATCACCGGAGTCGACCTCGTTAAGGCGCAATTGCGGATTGCATCGGGCGAAAGGCTCGACGCCATTCTGCCGCACAAGCTGGAGATTCGCGGCCACGCGATTGAGTGCCGCATCAACGCCGAACACCCCCAGAAATTCACCCCGTCAGCCGGCAAGATCACTGCCTTCAATGTGCCCGGCGGAAACGGCGTGCGAGTCGATACCGCACTCTACGCCGAGGGAGTCGTCCCCCCTTACTACGACTCGCTCATTGCCAAGCTCATCGTTCACGGCATCGATCGCGAAGAGGCCATCGCGAAGATGGAGCGTGCGCTCAGCCAGTTTGTGGTGCAGGGAATTGAGACTTCGGTTTCGCTCCACCAGGCAATCTTTGCCGACGCCGGATTTCGCGAAGGAGATTTCGACACAAAATTCATGGAGCGCTTTCTCTCGAAATAGACCGCTCAGGGACTGGATGCCCACATCAAGTCAGTCTTCAAATTCTACGTGCGTGCCTTCGATCTGAAACCACCGCGAACAGCCCTGGTCTCGCCTCCTTCTCATCCCTGCTTCCGCGTTTGCCGTCCACAATGTAACAATCGCCTTTTGAAAACTGTGATCAGGAGCCGCCGCGGCCTTCATGCTCGCCAAACATTCCCTTTGTCTCGCCCTTTCGCTCTCGATCGCTGCGGTGCTCACCTCTCCGGTTTCGCATGCACAGCGAAACACCGACTGGCCCGTCTACAACGGCGGCATTGATGGCGATCACTACTCGAAGCTCACGCAGATCAATCGCGCCAACGTTCATCTTCTTAAGCAGGCGTGGACTTTCGATACCGGGGAGAAGGGCGGCATGCAGACCAACCCGCTCATCGTCGGTCGAACGATGTACGGTTACACGCCGTCCACCAAAGTCGTCGCACTTGACGCCACTACCGGCAAGCTCAAGTGGAAATTTGACTCAGGGATTGTTGCTGGGCAACCTGCTCGCGGCGTCACGTACTGGGCAGACGGCAAGCAAGGCCGCATCTTCGCCGCCGTAATGAATCTTCTTTTCTGCCTCGATGCGGACTCCGGCAAGCCGGTCACATCGTTCGGCGACAATGGCCACATCGACCTTCGCAAAGGTCTTCCAGGCGATCCAAGCGCGCTCTCCATCGCGCTCACGACACCGGGCATCATCTACAAGGATCTGATCATCGTCGGAGGCCGCGAGCCCGAAGCTCATCCCTCGCCGCCCGGCAACATTCAAGCCTTCGATCTGCGAACCGGGAAACTGCGCTGGGTCTTCCATACGATTCCGCTACCCGGCGAACCCGGTTATGAGACATGGCCGCCCGATGCGTGGAAAACAGCAGGCGCAGCGAACAATTGGGCAGGCATGTCCCTCGATGCGGAGCATGGCATTGTGTATGTTCCCACGGGCTCTGCCGTAATGGATTTCTATGGCGGCGATCGTCTCGGCGACAATCTCTACGCAAACACGCTGCTCGCACTCGATGCGAATACTGGCAAGCGCATATGGCATTTTCAAGGAGTACATCACGATATCTGGGATCGAGATTTTCCATCCCCGCCCGCGCTCTTCACGATTACCCGCAACGGCAAGCGCATCGAAGCGTTGGCGCAAACCACGAAGCAAGGGTATCTGTATCTCTTCAACAGGCTCACTGGCGAACCGTTATTCCCCATCCACGAGCATCCCTATCCACCGAGTTCAGTTCCCGGAGAAGTTGCTGCTCCGACGCAACCTCGGCCCGATTTTCCTGAGCCGTTTGCCCGCCAGGAGCTCACGGAAGACACGCTGACGAATCGCACTCCTGAAGCGCACGAATGGGCATTGAAGACATTTCGAACCCTTCGAAACGGTGGCCAGTTCTATCCATTCGCGGTCGGCCACCAAACGCTTGTCTTTCCTGGCTTCGACGGCGGCGCGGAATGGGGCGGGCCTGCGCTTGATCCAGTTGAGAATGTGCTCTACGTCAACGCCAACGAGATGGCATGGTTAGGCGGTCTTGTGTTGACAACCAAGGCAGGCAGCCCCGGAGAAGAGGTATACGAGAGCCAGTGCGCGATGTGTCACGGCGTAGATCGAGCCGGAGCGCCGCCAGCGTTTCCGTCTCTCATTGACGTCAGCAAACGCCTCTCGAACCAAAAGATCACAGACACCATTCAGCATGGTGCTGGCCGCATGCCGGGGTTTCCGAATATCGATGGGCAGAGAATGGCGGGACTCCTCGAATTCTTGCGGACCGCCGGTGCATCGGGTCCACCGAGAGAGATGCCCGCAGCGTCCGCTCCCACGACTCAGACGCCGTCCAATTCAGCAGGCGTGCAGGTCTACAACGATCGCTGCGCCATATGCCACGGAGATCATCAGGAAGGAATCGCGCCGTCATTTCCAGCACTGGTCGGAGTTGGCACTCGGCTCAACGCTGCTCAGACCACAGACCTCGTTCACACCGGGAAGGGAAGAATGCCGCCCATGCCCGACCTGACGGGGCCGAAACTTGCCGCGCTTCTCGAATATCTTCAAGTCGAGTCTGAGGTGAAGAAGACGGCGGGTGATCCTTCCAACGGCCTCGACAAGTACACATTCACGGGCTATCGCAAGTTTATCGACCCCGGTGGATACCCCGCCATTTCTCCGCCGTGGGGAACGCTCACTGCAATCGACCTGAAGACTGGAAAGCTCCTGTGGAAGATTCCCTTGGGCGAGTTTCCTGATCTGGCTCAGCAGGGGATGAAAAACACCGGCTCAGAAAACTACGGGGGTCCCATCGTTACGGCAGGCGGAGTGCTCTTCATCGGAGCAACCGTCGCAGATCGCCGTTTTCGCGCTTTCGACATCCGGACGGGCAAACTCCTGTGGGATGAGGAACTGCCGTTTGCCGGAATGGCCACGCCCTCCACGTACATGGTCGACGGCAAACAATACGTAGTGATCGCCTCCAGCGGTGGCCGGGACCCAAAAGGACCCATCGGCGGCATGTACATCGCCTTCGCTCTCCCCTCCGCAAAGTAGGGGAGGGCCGGTCTCAGGCGGGTCCCAGCTCGTCGCGTAAAAAGTTCTTCAATTATCGCTTTTTCTTCGCCTTTTCACAGCTGGATCGGCTATGCTGGCAACGCAACATGGAGGTTGCTTGAATGGACATTCAAAAACAACTCATTGCGGAGTTTGAGAGCGAGACAGACCGAACCCGCAAATTGCTCCAGGCTATCCCAGACGACGTTGATTTTGCCTGGAAGCCGCATGCCAAGTCGATGCCATTTGGCAAATTGGCAGGCCACGTCTCCGACACCAATGGCGACTGGGCTCTCCATACGCTCAAGGTCGATCGGCTCGACTGGAATCCGGAATTAAATCCTGAGCCGCTGGCAACCAAGGCCGCCCTCCTTGAACGCTTCGAAAAACAGGTAGCAGAGGTGAAGCCATTTCTCGCAAATATGACGCCGGAAAAGTGGGATTCAAACTGGAAGTTTGTAGCCGGCGATCAAACCTGGATTGATGACACCAAATACAACGTCTGGCGCATATGGGTGCTCAATCACCTCGTCCACCATCGCGCGCAGCTGGGCGTTTATCTTCGGCTCCTCGACAAAAAGATTCCGGGGATGTACGGCCCCTCTGCCGACGAGATGTAGCAGATTGGCGAGAATGGAACAGGCCGAGCCCGTTCAGTGCCCAGTCTGTTCCATTCGCCACAGATCACTGACGCCCCGACGCACGAGCAGCTACCCTTGTGGAATGGCATTCCACTTTCCGAAGATTTATCCCATTCTCGATTCTTCGTTCATTCCCGCTAACGGTCGAGCCGATTTTCTCCGTCACCTTGGCGAGGGACTCACGCGCGCTGGGGTAACTCTGTTGGAGTACCGCAACAAGAGCGGCAGCAATTTGCAGTTGATCGACGACGCCAAAGTCTTGAGAACCGCATTGCCTGCTGGAAAAGTAAAGCTGATTCTAGATGATAGAGTCGATCTGATTGAACAGCTTGGCTTTGATGGAGTTCATGTTGACTCTGGCGATGTTTCCGCAACGGAAGCGCGTCGAATTCTTGGATCAAAACGGCTAATTGGCACCTATGGCGGAAGTGACTCGCTCCTGCCTGGCATCCTCGGTGAGCCCGCAGATTACTTCGCCGTGGGGCCTGTTTTCACCACGACAACAAAGCAAACAGACAAACGACCAATTGGTCCAGAGGGCGTTGGCCGCCTGCGTCGAGAGGCTGGGCCTGATGTGGTTCTGACCGCAGCGGCTGGCATCACGCTGGCAAACGCGCAGTCAGTTCTCGATGCAGGGGCCAACACGGTTGCGGTCGCAGCAGCCATCTTTGCGACGAGCGATCCTCCGGCTGAGTTCAAGCGCTGGCTCGAAGCCTTGCGCTAGGACCTTACTCAACCGGAAAGAATGCACGAGACAATTTGCTCTGGATCAAGTAAAACAAGCGCAGTGCACACTCCCGATTTGATTTCTGCCCGCGAACCTGAGGCCGCAACGGACAGCCCAAAGCTGGTTCAAAGTCTTGGCCTTTTCAGTTCTACCGCCATTGTCGCCGGATCCATGATCGGGTCCGGCGTTTTCCTTGTGGACGCCGATATCGCTCGGACCGCAAACTCTCCAGCGCTCGTGCTGGGTGCATGGGTCGTAACCGGCGTTCTAACCATGATTGGCGCTCTTTCCTATGGTGAACTGGCCGCGATGATGCCCAAGGCCGGCGGCCAGTATGTCTACCTGCGCGAGTCGCTGGGTCCACTATGGGGCTTCCTCTACGGTTGGACACTTTTCCTGGTGATTCAGACCGGGACCATCGCTGCCGTGTGTGTTGCTTTCGGAAAATTCCTCGGCGTATTTTTTCCCTCCATCTCGACCTCGCATTGGCTGTGGCACATTGCCCACGTGCCTGGAATACCCATCGGCCCGATGGTGCTGGGGAACATGGAGATCGGCGTAAACACGGCCAACCTGACCGGCATCGTGATTGTATTTCTGCTGGCATTCGTGAACATGTTTGGCCTCAAGCTCGGCTCAATGATTCAGAACATATTCACGTCGGCCAAGGCGCTTTCCTTGGCCGCTTTGGTACTGCTCACATTTACCGTAGGCCGCAATGCGACCGCATGGGCCGCCAACTTCGGGAGCAATTGGAGCGAGTTCTGGAAGAATGCGGGTTGGAGTTCGCTGCACCCGGTGCAGGTCGGAATCGGCGGTCCCACAGTGCTGGTGAATCTGCTGGTGATCCTCGCTGTTGTTCAGGTCGGGTCGCTGTTTTCGGCGGACGCTTGGAACAACATCACGTTCACGGCAGGGGAAGTAAAGAATCCGCGGCGCAATATTCCATTGTCGCTGGTCCTCGGCACGGGCTTTGTGCTGACGGTTTACTTTTTGGTGACGCTGGGATACTTGCTGGTCCTGCCGATGCACGGCGATATGAACGGAACGACAACGATGGCGCGGGGGTTGCAGTATGCGTCTGAAGATCGTGTAGCCACGGCAGCGCTCGAAGTAATCTTTCACTCTGGCGGTGCTTACCTGATGGCGGCGGCCATCCTCATCTCGACTTTTGGTTGCGCGAACGGCTTGTCGCTGGCTGGATCGCGCGTGTATTACGCGATGAGCAAGGATGGACTGTTCTTCAAGTCAGTCGGAAAGTTGAACAAGCGTTATAAGACGCCGGCAGCGGGGCTGTTTGTTCAAGCGTGCTGGACGGCGGTGTTGTGTGTTTCGGGATCGTATGGCCAGTTGCTGGATTACATCATTTTCGCAGTGCTGGTGTTTTACATTCTTACGATTGTTGGCTTGTTCGTACTTCGATTCAAGCAGCCCAACACTCCCAGACCATACAAGGCGCTTGGCTATCCGGTTCTTCCGGCGCTCTACATTGTGATGGCTACATGGATATGTATCGTATTATTGCGTTACAAGCCCCAGTACACATGGCCAGGCCTTGTGCTCGTTTTGCTCGGGATTCCTGTCTATCTATTCTGGTCGCGGCGCTCGGCGAACCAGTTGGCTTAGAAATTCGATCTCAACCGTTGCGGAGGAAGTCCCTCATTCATGTCCAGACTACTTCGAATTAAACCGATGTCGATGCTCTCGCAAGAGGCTGCTGAGCAGGGAGAACATACGCTCAAGCGCTCGCTTGGCGCGCTGAACCTGGTCACACTGGGTGTCGGGGCGGTCATTGGCGCGGGCATCTTCACGTTGACCGGGCAGGCTGCCGCGCTGCGTGCGGGCCCTGCGGTCGCTCTGAGCTTTGTGCTGGCAGGCCTTACCTGCGCATTTGCGGGGTTGTGTTATGCGGAGTTCGCCTCGATCATTCCCATTGCGGGGTCGGCCTACACCTACGGTTATGCAACACTGGGCGAACTGGTGGCCTGGATTATCGGGTGGGACCTTTGCCTTGAATATGCATTCGGTGCGTCCACGGTCGCCTCGGGGTGGGCGGGCTATTTCAATAGTCTCCTGCAGCAGTTCCACATCTACATTCCGCCGCAACTCACCGCCACCACCGGAACGCCATTGGTTTTTTATCACGACCAATGGTTGCAGCTGATGTCCCTTCCGCCGGGTGTGAGCGCGGAGGGTCTGCCCCACGCCACAGGGTTCTTCAACCTGATTGCGGTGTGCATCGTTATGGTGATTACAACGATCCTCGTGATCGGAATCAAGGAGTCGGCTAACTTCAATTCAGTCGTGGTGATCATCAAGGTCACCATCGTGTGTATCTTTCTGGTCGTCGGTGGCTACTTCCTTTTCCGGAATCCTGCAGTGGCAAGTGCGAACTGGCATCCTTTCGTGCCGCCGACTGACGCGCACGGGAACTTCGGTTGGCTAGGCATCCCCACGGCAGCGGCATCCATTTTCTTCGCCTATATCGGCTTCGACGCGGTGTCAACGGCAGCCCAGGAGGCAAAGAATCCGCAGCGCGATATGCCGATCGGGATTCTCGGTTCGCTCGTGGTCTGCACCATTCTCTACATTCTCGTGTCCTTGGTGCTCACGGGTTTGGTGAGTTACAAGACCCTGAACGTGTCGGCTCCGGTGGCTCTTGCGATCGACGCGACGGGGGTCGCATGGGGATCCCTGCTGGTCAAGATCGGCGCGGTCTTCGGCCTGGCCACGGTGATGCTCGTCATGCTCCTGGGTCAGACGCGAGTCTTCTATTCCATGTCGAAAGATGGACTACTCCCCAAGTGGGCCTCGGCCGTGCATCCCCGATTCCGTACGCCGTGGATCACGACGATTGTTTTCGGCGCGTTCGCTGCGATCATGCCGGCGTTCCTCAACATCGATGTGCTTTCCGAACTGGTCAATATCGGAACCCTGCTGGCCTTCACGATCGTTTGTGCCGGAGTGTGGGTGTTACGGGCACGCCATCCTGAAATGCACCGGCCCTTTAAGACGCCCTTGGTGCCGCTCGTGCCGATTCTGGGAATCATCTCGGCGCTTTACCTCATGAGCCGCCTGGAGAGAATTACGTGGATCGTAATGATCGCGTGGTTGCTCGTAGGACTGGTGATCTACTTCACCTATTCGCTGAAACATAGCAAGGTGCAAAAGATGCCTCTGGCTTCAGAAGCCGATTGACCAAGCCAAATCGCTAAACCAAAATGGCCTCCCAAGTGGGAGGCCATTTCACTTTCATGGTGGGCTTCTTAGGCGGGTGTCTTCGCACAGAACTGGTCAAATGCTCGAATGAGTTCGCCCGCGATCTGTTGTGCGGTGGCTTGCTCAATCACAAATCTCTGCATCAGGTAGACGAGCTTTCCGTCACGAAGAATTGCGATTGCCGGAGAAGTGGGCGGATTGCCGTCGAAGTAGCTGCGCGCGCGCTCGGTGGCCTCGCGATCCTGACCCGCGAAAACCGTGATCTTATGATCAGGCTGGTTCGCAGCATTAGATAGTGCAAGCCGCACGCCGGGGCGCATCTTGCCTGCGGCGCAACCGCAGATCGAGTTCACCACAAGCATTGTCGTGCCCGGCTGAGCGAGAGCAGCGTCGACCTCTTCCGCCGTGCGTGTTTCATCGATTCCGGCTCGCTGCAGTTCTTCGCGCATCGGAATCACCATCAGTTCTGGATACATTGTCGCCTCCGGCAGGGAAAGCTGCCTCTCATCATTCTATCGTTAAATTGAGTGGTGTAGCCTTGAACCGATGCTCCTTGAAGAAAACAAGCCGCTTGCGCCGTTCACGACACTGGGCATAGGCGGTCCGGCGCGGTGGTTCACCGTGGCCCGGAATGAGAGCGAAGTTGCGGAGGCGGCGGCGTGGGCGCGGGAAAGATCAATCTCGCTGTTCGTGCTCGGAGGCGGGAGCAATTTACTTGTCTCGGACTCGGGCTTCAGCGGTTTGGTTGTGCAGGTCGGATTGCCCGGGATCAATGAGAGCGCTGGTCGAGATGGGACGATCATGTTCGAAGTTTCTGCAGGCGAAGATTGGGATGCATTTGTCCAACGCGCAGCGAATAAAAACTGCGCGGGGATCGAATGCCTCGCTGGAATTCCCGGTACGGTGGGCGGAACACCGGTGCAGAACGTTGGTGCTTACGGCCAGGAAGTCGCTTCCACAATCCATCGCGTCAGAGCTTTTGATCTCGCACAACATGCATTCGTTGAGTTCTCGGCAGAGGAGTGCGGATTCGCCTATCGGCGGAGCAGGTTTAACACGGATGATCGCGGACTGTATGTCGTAACACGTGTGGACTACCGATTGACGCCTGGCGGCGTTCCCACGCTGCGATATGCGGACCTGCAGCGAGCATTTCTTCCAGGATCTTCGCCGAGTCTCAAAGAAGTAGCAGAGGCCGTGCGTCGCATCCGGCAGTCGAAAGGGATGTTGCTCGTTGACGGCGACCTAGACTGCCGTAGCGCGGGAAGCTTCTTCAAGAATCCCGTTGTCGCGGAAGAGCAGGTGCAGAAGATTGCAGCAATCGGAGGAACGCGCCCACCGAGATTTCCAGCGGGCCCGGGCGCGGAGAACGAAGGGCGCGTCAAAGTCCCCGCCGCCTGGCTCATCGAGCAGGCAGGCTTCAGCAAGGGCTACACCCTTGGCGCGGCGGGAGTTTCGCGGCGTCACACCCTGGCGCTCATCAATCGAGGCGGCGCAACCGCGAGCGACATTCTCGCGCTAGCCGACCAAATCAATTCTGCGGTCTCTGAGCGATTTGGAATCACACTTGAAATGGAACCGGTAATGTTGGGCTTCTAGCGCACTCCACCTCAGAGCCTTGCAATGATTCGTTCCCGTTCCGAGGCGAGCGCCTGTGCCGCTGGCCCAAGAGCATCCAGTCTTCCTTCACGCAGAAGTGCCACTTCGGCGCCGGTTGCGAATGCATCGGTAGCGTCGTGTGTCACGAGGACAGTCTGGATTCGGTGTTCACTGATCCATCTCTGAAGCCGTGACAGCAGGGAATCGCTTGCTATGCCGTCGAGCGCCGAGAAGGGCTCGTCCAGCAGCAAAAGTCTGGGCAGGGGAGCGAGCGCACGCGCCAGTGCGATCCGTTGAGCTTCACCACCGGACAAGTCACTCGGGCGACGGTCTGCAAGATTCTTCGCGTCCACAAGCTCGAGCATCTCCTCGACCCGAACCTGGCGGCTGCGAGCATCGAGACCAGAGAGGCCGTATGCAACGTTTGCGGACACATTCAGATGAGGAAAGAGCGCCGGCTGCTGGGCCACGAGCGCCGTATGACGTCTGCCAGGCCTGACGTGAAAGCCGCGGGCGGTGTCGGTCAGCACATCCTCGTCAAGGGAGATGCGTCCATGATCAGGTCGATCCAAGCCGGCAAGCAACCGCAACAGCGTGCTCTTTCCTGCGCCCGAGGGACCGAATATCACCGTCCATTCCGACACGAAGCGGCATTCGAGCCGCAGGTGAAAATGGCCGCGACGTGCATCGAGCGCGATCTCAAGCATTGCGCCCTCCGCGTGGCCGGCCGCCTATATAGATTGCGCCGAGTGCAAGGATGCTTAGTCCCAGAAGAATTGCGGCAGTTCGATTTGCCGCTGCATAGTCGAAGTTTTCTACCTGGTTGTACAGCACGATTGAGAGGGTGCGTGTGGCGCCGGGAATATCGCCACCCAGCATCAGCACGACGCCGAATTCGCCAACCGTGTGCAGAAAGCCAAGCACCGCGGCCGCCAACAGAGATCGGCGTGCGAGTGGCACCAAGAGGCTGAAAACCAGCCGTATCGGATTTGCGCCGAGCAGACGCGCCGCATCCACAAGCGACGAATCTATTGCCGCAAAGCCGGCGACGATAGGTTGCACGGCAAAAGGCAGGCTGTAGATCACTGATCCAATCACGAGCCCCTCAAACGAGAATGCGAGAGGATGGCCGAGGATGGCCGCGATTCCTCGGCCCACAGGGGTGCGCAGGCCAAGCAGAACAAGCAGGAAGAACCCGAGAACCGTCGGCGGCAGCACCAGCGGAAGTGCGGCGAGCGCCTCCAATGCTGCGAGCCATCTGCTCCGGCCTAAAACCAGCAACGCGGAAAGCGGAATAGCAATGACGAGCAGAATGGCCGTCGTCACAGTCGCCAGTTTGAGTGTGAGAATGAGAGCTTGCCAGTCCATCATTTTGCCCGAACCGGTGTCAGGCCAGCCTTCGCAAGCTGTGCTTGCACAGGCGCTGAGAGCAGATAGTCGAGCAGTTTGTGCGCTTCAGTGCGTTGCGAACTGCCTTTGAGAACGACTGCACCTTGATCAATAGGAGGGTACAGATCTCGTGGAAGGACAAAATAGGTTCCGCTTTCCGAGAGCCGCGGCGTGAGCGCCGAGGTCAGCGATATCAGGCCGGCATCGGCGTTTCCAGAATCCACGAATTGCGCCGCTTGTGCGATGTTCTGCGCGGTCACAAGGCGAGACTTGATGGCGTCGTAGATCTTCAGGCTGGTCAACGCAGAGACCGCGGCCCGGCCATAGGGTGCGCGGTCGGGATTAGCAACGGCAAGCCGCCGCAGCCCTGGATTACGGAGCAACTCAATCGAGGGTGGCGGTAACTTGGAGTCTTTGCGAGCCCACAACACCAGCGTGCCACTCGCATAGGTGACAGGTGCCGAAGAATCTGCCAATCCAGCATCAATGAGTCGTTTGGGATAACTCAGATCTGCAGAAAGAAACAGGTCGAAGGGTGCGCCGTTTTGAATCTGGGCGGTCAACGCTGCGGAAGCCTGATAGGTCGTTTCGGCATCTATTCCCGTCGATTGTTCAAACTGAGTAAGAATCTTCGGCAGAACAGGCTCAAGGTCCGCAGCGGCGGCAACCCTCAGTGGCGTTTTGCCAAAGCACACAGGTAAACCCGTCGATAGCATAAAGGCAACAACAACACGATTCAGCAGCATGGGCTTCCAGCTGGCAAGTTGAGCAAAAGCTGCCCTCCGCTGGTAGGCTATCACCAAGGATGAACGACAATCTGCACCAGTTAAGCTGTTTCGGATGCGGGGCCCGCATCTCCGGCGCGGAAGCGCAACCGGACTTCCGCTGCGCCCAGTGCGGCGATCTTTTCGAGGTCGAGTACGCAGGCTGGAGCCAGCGGCACGGGCAAAATCGTCCAAATCCGGGAGCGTTGAAATGGCTCTGGCGCGAGCGTCGCTGTTCGAGCGAAGCGCTCGACCAATCCGGCGTCTGGCGATTCCGCGAACTGCTGCCCATCCTCGATAACTTTGGGAACGCCGTCACACTTCGAGAGGGCAACACGCCTCTTTATCCGCTAAAACGTGCTGCCAGGGCTTTGGGAGTCGACCAGCTTTTTGCCAAGCATCAGGGGATGAATCCGACAGGATCATTCAAGGACACGGGTATGACCGCAGCCCTGAGCGTGGCTCGGGAGCGCGGCTTCGAATGGGTGGCTTGTGCATCCACCGGCAACACGTCGGCAGCGATGGCCGCCTATGCGGCGCGCGCGGGCCTGCGCAGTCTCGTGCTGATCCCCGAGGGCAAGATTGCGTGGGGCAAGCTCTCGCAGGCCATGGATTACGGCGCCTTCACTTGCCAGTTAAAAGCCGACTTCGATGGTTGCGTCCGGGTATTGACGCAGATCGTGAAGGAGTCGCCGATCTACTTGCTGAATTCCGTCAATCCCTATCGGCTTGAAGGTCAAAAGACGCCCGCCTTCGAGATCGCTGAGGCTTTCGATTGGACCGTCCCCGATCACCTCATCGTGCCAGGCGGCAATCTGGCCAACAGCTCTGCGCTCGGCAAAGGCTTTCGCGAATTGCACGAGCTGGGCCTCGTTGCACGGCTTCCTCGCATCAGCGTGATTCAGGCGGAGGGCGCCAATCCGCTGGCGCGTAGTTTTGCCACCAGCAACGGCGAGAAAATGGAGCCGGTCGAGGCTCACACTCGAGCGACTGCGATTCGCATCGGCAACCCCGCGTCGTGGCGCAAAGCTGCTCGCGTCGTGCGAGACACGGGCGGTTGGTGCCTCGATGTATCCGAGGCAGAGATAGCGATTGCCAAGGCAGAACTTGGTGCGGAGGGCCTCGGTTGCGAGCCGGCCTCGGCGGTCACGCTGGCCGGACTGAAGAAGCTGCGCGCCGACGGAAAAGTCGCATCAGGCGAGACGGTAGTGCTGGTCCTGACCGGCCATACGCTTAAAGACGCCGACTACACGATTGGCTTCCATCGCGGAACCCTTCTCAACCCGAAAGAGACCATCGGGCGAACCGCAGAGATTGAAGGGCTGCGGCGTGATGCCGTGGCTGTCGACGCCACATCCGCGGCAGTGCTGGCCGCCTTGAAGGACAGCGCCAGATGAGCGCAATCTCAACCACAGGACAGAAAGTCTTTCACATTCGCCTTCCGGCCACTTCAGCAAACCTCGGTTCCGGATTCGACGCCGCCGCGGTCGCGCTCGATTTCTTTCTCGATATCGAGGCCGAGCCTGCCAGTGAGTTTTCGATTGTCGCGACGGGGCGTGACTGTGAGCGCTGTTCGCGACTGGAACAAAATCTCATCCTGGGAATCTACAGGCGGCTCCTCGAGGAAAATGGCAAGCCTGTAACCCCACTGGCGATCCGCATGAACAATGAAGTGCCTCTGGGCATGGGCTGCGGCTCATCTGCGACGGGACGTCTCGCCGCGATTACTCTCGCCGTTCACTTCGGGCAGCTCAACTGGAGTTCGGATCGCATCCTCGAAGAAGCGTGCGCATTGGAAGGTCATCCCGATAACGCTGCTGCTTGCTGGCTGGGCGGTTTTGTAGTGGCGGCGGGCGAAGGTCGATCTGTGCATCTTGCGCGGATCGTTCCGCCTGCGGAGTGGCGAGCGATTATCGTGCTTCCGCCGGAATCACTGGCAACGAGTAAAGCTCGCGCCGTTCTGCCCGCCAGCTACCCCCGCGCCGATGTCGTGGCGAACATTCAGGCTGTGTCGCTGCTCGGTTTGGCGTTTGCGCAGGCTCGCGGCGATCTGTTGCGCCTTGCGATGAAGGACAGGATTCATCAGCCGTATCGCTCCGAGATATGCCCGATGTTGCCTCGCCTGCTTCCGCTTGCCGGCAGCTATGGGATTCTTGGGGCAGCGCTTAGCGGGGCCGGTCCGGCGGTGCTGATGGTGGTTGGTGGTGAAAGCGATCTCGAACCGGCGTCCACCGCAATCCACATTGCCCTCGAAGGCCTTCCTGAACCGGAGTTGCATGTCTGCCGGTTCGAGCCCGCTGGAGCACGGCAATACTTCGAATCCAACACGAGCTCGATCACCGTCTGATCGCGGGTATTCCGATAACCCTTGAGTTAAGCCTTCGTGAGAGATATTACTGTTTAGTTAATCATCGCTTGCCGATTACCGATCCGATTACCTAAGTTTCCTTGATATTCATCCAAAGAGAACATAAAGTCGCTCCGTGGGCAGTTCTGGGGGAGGGCTGCTCTAGCGCCCGTGATCCTGATCAGGATCCGGGCGCTTCTATTTGGAGCGCAAGTAAAACGCTTCTGCAAGTGGTTCCGTGGACGGGATTTTCGCTAATTTCAACTCCAGTTGCGGGCTTTGACAGGGCGGCTCTGTTCGTCCCGCATTGCGACTTTGTGGGGCAGTAAAGCATCCTATAAGGGCACGGTGGCCGCTACACTAAACGGAGGCAGGCGCCGCAAGGAGAACAATGGCAGGATTGGGAGTTTTAGAAGTAAGCGATGCAACTTTTGAGCAGGAGGTGCTGCGCAGTGAGCAGCCCGTCCTCGTCGACTTTTGGGCGATCTGGTGCGGCCCCTGCAAAGCGATTGCACCGATCGTGGACGGGATAGCAAGCACTTACGCAGGCAAACTTAAAGTAGCCAAGGTCGACGTGGATCGGAATGCGGCTACACCGTCTCGTTATGGAATTCGCGGGATTCCCGCGCTCCTGTTCTTCAAGGGCGGCAAAGTCGCCGATCAGGTTGTAGGCTATGTCCCTCAAAATGTGATTGAAGAAAAAGTGCAGCGCTTGCTCGCTTAGAGCAATCAGGTACCAGACGAAAGGCCCGGCGGAATAGGCCGGGCCTTTTCATGTCAGAAACC